>Ga0222717_10000677_pt1 | contig 29027 bp, 19 predicted proteins | sample C33_18DmetaG_FD_165053 | JGI IMG/M metagenome (GOLD analysis project Ga0222717, IMG submission 165053) | Estuarine water microbial communities from San Francisco Bay, California, United States - C33_18D | ecosystem: Environmental > Aquatic > Marine > Unclassified | place: USA: California... | reverse complement strand
TTAAACGATGTAGATTTATCTATGATTGTTGAAATGACTGACGAAACAGATCTATCAGGTGAATTAGCTTGTGCCGGTGGAGTCTGCGAAATTACAAGCTTATAATCAAATTAAATAAAATGAATAAATTAAATAACGAGTTCGACCAATTACAAAATGTAATTAATGATTGTCAATCTGATGTAACTAAATTTGTAGAGGGAAATAACTCAGCAGGAACAAGAGTTAGAAAAGCCATGCAACGAATTAAGGCTATGGCTCAAACAATTAGGGTTGAAGTTCAAGACCAAAAGAATGCTCAGTTCTAAAGAGTATTAAATTAATAAAGGGAGCTTAACGGCTCCCTTTTTTTTTATATATTAAGATCTTTAATAAGATCTTCTTCTGTAATTTTTATTTCAAATATCATTTTTCTTAGTAGCTATATAGGTTGTTAAAAGTGCTAACACACAAAACACTGTGTAATATAAAAATATCTTATGAATCACTAGATAACCATATATTTAGTTTTACCATTTTCTTTATATGCTCTTAAACATCGATTTCTATTGTCAATTTCATTGACATAACTAACATGTACCCAATTAGGATTTTTATCATCACCAAACTCCCATATCATTTGATCAAAGTTTAGATTTTCTTTAATCCACTCATACATCTCAGCGTTAGTCTTTTTACAACCGCCATCATCTATATCCATAGCTTGACCTTTACAGTGTTGAGACGATGTTGATCCACCAATAGCTTTATTCAAAGCTTTACCTCTATAAAAACTATTAATTCTAATAGGTCCTCCAACCCACTCTCTTAACGGTTCAAATACTTGCTCAGCTAATTCTTTCATATTAGCTAATTCAAATTGATTTGGTGTATTGTCTAAACCTTTACGTGTCGCTGTTATGCTATACACTCCTTCTTTATTACTTATGTGTTTACTTATCATATTTATATAGTTGATTCATCTAACTCAAAACAAAAAGTTGTATTTATTTTAGGTGATCCAGCGGCGTCTGAGTTTGATTGAAGGCTAAATAAAGCCCTGTCTCCTTTTGTGAACATTGTTGTTGCATTATAACCAGTTTCATACGTTATATCATTTGTTCCATCTTCAGGATCGGTTACAAGGCTTATTGTTGTATTTGTATTACCTGCCCCACCAGCACTTGCTGTCACTGTTGCTACTAGTATTTCACTAGTATAAGCTGTTCCACTAGGTACTCTATAAAGTCTGTATGTCCAACTTATACCTGATAAATTAGAAGAAGAAACCATTTCAATTTGTCTCAAAATACCGTCACACGGCATAACAGCTACAACACCAATCCCATCCTCCGAGCCTTTAGGCACATCTCTATCAGCGTCAGCTAAAGAAAAGTAAGTTTCGTTAGCTGTACTGTTTACAAACCTGTTAGCAACAAATATAAAGTTAAGTGATTTTTTATTTATAGCGGTTAAAGTCCCAGCAATACTAACATTTCCACTAACATTTGTATCCTTAGCTATCTCAACTGTCCCCGCACTCCCATCCAAAGTTAAATAAGGTGTTAATCCTCCCGAACCATCGTCTGATTGGAAGATTATGTCTTTGTCGTCGGCATGATTAGCTATGTAAAAATCACCCGTATAGTTAGTCATGTACGAGTGAGTGCCGTCGTGTATGAGTCGTAAATCATTTCCTGTTCCAATAGCGAAGTCTACATTGTCGTTAGCTCTTAAACGTTTATCGATAGTTGTATGACCTAAACCACCATCCAAAGTTAAGTAAGCTGTTACGCCACCGGAGCCGTCATCTGATTGCAGTATAACGTCCTTGTCGTCGGCTTGTGTTCTAATATATAGATGACCAGTTTTTTCAGTTATAAATCCATCAGCACCAGTGTGATAAACCAGCATGTCACCATCAGTACCAAAAGCGGCGTAAGTAGCATCCGTAAACTCTAACCTGTTTTGACTCTCGTCCCACAGTAAATATTTACCCGCCGTTGCCCCATAAAACTTAACGTCGTGACCAGCGTCGTCTTCGCCGACCTGAACTGTACCTGCGACGTGTAGTAGACTTGCGGGAGTAGTAGTTCCAATACCGACGTTACCGCCATTAATTACAGAAATTCTCTCTGCACTATTAGTAAAAAGGCCTAACCTATAAGGCGAACCGGTTCTCGCAATGTATTCCCCAGACGCAGAGCTACCAAGCATCATGTTACCTTTGACAACCGCACTGCCATTCACTTCTAATTTCTGACCAGGCGAAGTGGTTCCGATACCGACATTGCCTCCGTTTACCATAGAGATAACATTGCTAGAGCCCTCAGAATCATTACCTTTGATTCTTAAGATGTTATCGTTACCTAAAGCTATTAAAGATCTAGTTCCACCAGCAACGTTCTCAGACATAAGAGCGTTATTATTCTGCATTTTAATGTTACCAAACACATCTAAAGCTTGGCTCGGTGAAGCCGTTCCGATACCTAATTGTTGGTTGCTATGGTCTATATATAATGGAGTAGGAACGTCATTTGATCTACCTGTTGCTACGACTTCTATCTGCCCGTTGTTAGCATTAGATCTTGAGACTGTTGCTACATTTTGTATGTAGTTTGTGCCTGTGGGTTTTACGTTTGTTAGACCACCACCAGTAGCTACGTATAAAGTGTCACCCACACTATAAGAGCTAGTATTTAAGTCTTGTAAATTACCTATAGATATTGCATAACCAGTGGCGTTAATTGAATAATCAGCATCTGCCAAACCGAAAGCAGGCATGTGACCATCGTTAGAAGCATTCGCCTTAGACATTATTACAGGTCCAACAGAACCATGATAGCCACTAACATACACTGGATCACCCTTAGACACTGCCTCACCATATCTAACTTCAAGTCTAACTAATTTAGATTCACCATTACCACCGGCGATTAAACTATTAGTGGTGACTTTACCGTCACCATCAATAACTAACGCCGTAGTTTCAGAGCTACCTTGTAAATCTTCAAAATATACATCATCCCTGAATCTAGATGCTAGATCCCATATATGTTGCCCTATCCACTTCATATTAAATTGTTAAGATATTATTACGTCTACTGTCGGTGTTTCTGATGCTCCTTTAGTTAGCTTTATATATAATCCAAATTCATTAGCTCTGTTGTTGAAATTAACATCATTACCCTCTAAAATCAAAGTTGCACCAACGGGTAGTTGTAAGCTCTTGATTATATAGAATTTACCAGTTAACTTTTTCTCTATATACAAGTCTACAGTACACGTGGTACTAGCATGAATGTTAACAAGGGAGATAGACGTCACATTGACCCCATCTCCCACCGCTAACAATTCTTGAGTTAGTTCACCAGATATATTATGATGTCTAATAGCCATTTACTACGCTTCAAATATAACCATGTATTCTATAGTCATAGCTATAGCAGAAGTTGAAATCTTAACATCTGTAGCTCCATCATAAGGTAAAAAAGCGAAGTCTCCTCCTGATAATTTACCAATTGCTTGTGTACCAACTTTGATCTCTACTGTTTCAGCATCATCTGATGATAAGTTTTTAATATATAACTTGTGAGCTTTAGCGTCAGTATAATCTGCTGCATCTATTAAAACACCATCTGTAGTAGTTGCTGCATAATATTTTCTACCTACACCCGTAGTTTGGTCTAATCCAGTTGCTACTCCTGCTTTTGTTAAAGTAGCTGTAGAAGATAATGATAATGTATCACCTGTTAAGTCTGTGCTTGCGAGTGTAAGTGTTGCTGTTGTTGTTGCCATTTTTTTATTTCTTTTTAATTATTGTTATTTTTGTTTTTGTTTCTTAAATATATTAAATATTGATCTTTCTTTTTTACGTGTACATACCACGCATAGTGAATCTGGTATTAAAACCTTAACGCTATCAACTATCTCATGCACTTCGATTTTATAATCGTAGATAATACTATCTCTGTTTATTAGTTTTAAGCTTGTTAGATCGCTTATACTATCTTTGTAGCGGTTTTTTAAACGAGATATAGCTAAAAGCCTTTTGCCTAGCTTGAGTTGAGCGTTTTTAGTTTGCTCTTTTTTATTGTTTAGATTTTCTATAGCCTCGTCAGCTAACATTATCAAACTATCTAAGTCGTCGTTAATAACGACTTTCGTTTCTCCCACTGGCTTCTCTGATCCAGAACAAGAAAGTAAAATAAATAATAATGTATAGCATAATTTTCTCACCGTATGTTTTTTAATGTCTCTATGAACTTGTCATTCAACTTTTTATAGTCATCTCTAAGCGTTATAACCTCCTCTTGTAGGACTTTAATGTGATTTGTCAACGTTGTTTTGTTGTCAACATATAAATATCCAATAGCAATTAAAGCAAAGAACAGAACTCCAGCTATAGGATTTGTTGCGAAGTCTTTAAAATTTATGGGTAGTTTCATTTTACCAGAACATTAGTTTAACGATATAACCTATGATAGCAGCATACAAACCCCATAAAGCTTTGGTTACGTTTGATTTCCATCTTTGCATTTGTTTGAATTGCTCGAGATTTCCTAACCACATTGGTAGCTCGACATCTCTTCTGTCTAACCTACTAGTGTTTTTGTTCACTCTAACAACCAAACCTTCGTCTGGGTCTAATAGCTTTACCATAAGTCTATCCAGCTTTTCGTTTATTTCTTTAACGTCTCCTCTCAAAATCTCGATGTCTTTTTTCATTAATGCTATTTCTTTCGCAGTTGTTGCCATATCAATTTATAATCACTTATTTTTTAATATCTTTACCTAACTTTAGCTTTTCTTTCTCTAGCAGTTCTTTCTTTAGGACCACTCGTTTTTGACTTGCCTTTAGTTTTTTCTTTAATCTCTTCCATCTTTTTATTTTCAAGATCAAGATTATATTGACTCCAACCTAAGAACATTAAAGATCTTTCCCAAGCTGAGTGCTCATTATTCAAAGCTTGTCTAACATTTTGAGTTTTATTATATAATCTATTCAAAGGTAAATTTGTAAACGCTTCTGTGTAATTTGTAACAGCAGACCATTGAGGGTTATCAATATCAAAAGTTTCCATTTCTTTTATAACTTTTTTGTTATAATTAAGAGTTTTTTCAGCGTTAACTATTTTTCTAAATTTAATACCTAGCACTGGCGATAAGTTTAAAGCTTCTAAACCAACAGCGCTTTCATCTGGGTTATACCTAACATCTCTTTGTCTAGCAAAAGCAATAGCTACGTTTTTTAATGTAGCAACCACACCACCGATTAAACCAGTACCTCTTAATACAGAATCAATACTACCGTTTATTAATCTTTCTCGTTTTTTGATAAACAAATTGTTTACATCCTCTTCGTCATCATCAAACATCATGGCGAATAAAGCCGTTTGTAACGTGTAGAATATAGCGTTTTGAATAGCAAAGTAATAAGTTATCCTAGCAGCGTTAGATATATCACTCTGCATTTGAGTTGTGTTAGGTTTTGTTATTCTTCTATTGTATATATCTTGAAAAGCTTTCTTACCTAATCTATTGAACTGAGACGTAACGTTTTGGAAGTTTAATATAACTTTACCAATAACAGAAGCTTGTTGTTTAGAAACCATGTCAGGTCTTGCTGACTGTTGAGTAGACTGAGTTATATCTTGGAAGTCAGTAAAAGCAGCTGTCTCAGCTTCTTTCTTAGACATACCTTGTTTTATATACTTGTTTATTCTATTTCTATAATAAGCAGCACCACCTGTTGCAATTGCAATGTTATCACCAATTTGAGTAGGTAAAAACCCTAACTCTAACAACTTAGATATTAACTTTCTAGTTATATCTTTAGAGTTACGTAAACTAGCAGCAAGTTCAGCTCCATTTACATCAGTTTGTATACCACCTCTTCTTTGCCTTAGCATGTCAGAGTTAAATATAAACGCAAAATCAGCCCAGTATTGCTTTTGATTTGCAAAAGCTTTAGCCGCTGCAAATATATTGTTGTCAGCAAAGTTAATATAATTTACAATAGACATTTGCTGAAGCAATGCAGATCTCATGTTAAAGAACATCACTGTACCAACAGAACCATTTAAGTAGTTCATAAGCTTGTTAACTTGCTCATTTTGCCCACTAGGTCTGTTTCTACCAGTTTTTATTCTATATAACATGTCTTCTAAAGACTCTCTAACACCTTTACCGTAACCAGCTTCAATTTTATTTAGATTTTCTTCGGAAAATATAATCTCAGCATTTTCGATAAATTCAGTAAAAAATTGCTTTCTACCAACTCTACCGGTTGCATCGTCTAGATCCATTCTTATATCACCACTATTCCAACCATCAGTTGGATTAACATAGGTTTCTTGCTTAGAAATAACGTTTAAAGTTTCAGCGTAAGCTTGTAATTGTGGGTCAGACATAACTAACTCAGCTAATTTTGTTTGATCAGTTTCGCTTAAACCAGGTATTTTATGGCCATGTTTGTCCCATAAATAAACTCTAATAGCATCTTGAAAAGTAAAATCACCATCTGGGGTTTTCTTAGTTAGTTTTTCTTTTACATCTTCAAACTGCTTGTTTAACTCTTTATAATCATTAGCAACACTTTGTCTAGCTGTGTCATACTCTCTGTTGGCTCTATTTAAAGGTCTAATTAAAGCTTGTTCAAAAAAGTCTCTATGAGCATTACCTTCTTTACCTTTACCTAAAAAGTTGTATAACAAACCTACAAAATCCTCGTGTGACGGTGGAATGAATAATCTAAACTTACCTTTTCTTTCACCACGCTTTCTACCTTTAATAATAGAGAATCTTTTGTTAGCTTCGATACCTGTAACGTTTTCTAATATATCATTAAACTGATCATTCATACCTTTGCTAAATTTAACTCTAGCTTGTTGAACCTTAGACTTAACATCGAATTGATCTAACATGTTTTTAACAGCCTGTACGTTTTGCAAAGCATCATCTGCGAAATAAAAGTCATTATAACCTTCACCAACTTTTTCAGCTATCCAAAGTGCTTTAGCTTCCGATGTAGAGTTAGCTAATCCAGTAATATTCTTTAATGGTATATTTAATCCATTAGCTTTTAAAAATTCAAATATAGCTGGAGCAGAATCAGCAGGTCTCGCTGTTAACACAAACATATTCTCAGGACCAAACTTACCTTGTAATTTCATTGCTTTCTTAAATAACGAAGCAACCTTACCATCTACAACTTTACTAAACTCTGAGAAATCATGTGTCCAACCTTGGTCTAGCAAATCAGCACCTTCTTGAGCAAATTCTTCAGCTGTTAGTTTTCTAACGACACCATCAGGCGATGTAGATATAACTAAAGATTTACTCGTAGCTAACGTGTCATCAAAATCTAGAACTGTAATACCTTTACTTTCTTTAATTGTTTTTCTACCTTGTACAACCGCTTTGTTTAGCTTTTTAGTTTTGTTAATACCTGTTTTCATTCCAGGCATTTTACCTTCTTTGTTTATGTTAAACATTTTTTCAAATGTCTTTCCTTCTAACCCAACTATAGAACTAGGTTCTATACTAGCAACCATTTCGTTAAAATATCTTTCCCACCAAGCGTTATCTATAACAGACCAATCTTTTGGCATTGAAGTCCTAAGTCCAGCATCTATTAGTTTTTCATCCATAGCCTTATCTAAATATATAAGCTTGTAGTTATCTACAACTAATTCGTAAGATGGTTTAAAATCAGTTTCACCAAGTATTGAGTCCATTAAATAAAGATAAGCAGCTGTTGCTGGCATAGCATGCTCATACTCAACTTTTAATTTACCAGCTTTTGTTGGTGTTAATTTTTTAGAATAACCAATAAATTGAGCGCCTAGCTTATGCCAATGGCCAGTATCGCTTCCTACAAGCTTTAAATAACTACCTATAACACCAGCATTGTCTCTGTTTGAATTTATAGCTTTGTTAAAACGTTTCCACATTTCTTTGTGAATTAAAGCTACTTTTTCATTCCATTTTTCTATATTCCCGTTTTTAATATTTTTCTTAATTACCTCAGGGTTTTTGAATATTGTTGAATATGCTGATACTGAAAAGTCAACAATGTTTCCTTTAGAATCTTTAACATCACTACCATAATTTATTTCAGTGTCTTTTTTTAACTTATTAATAGCAGGCACATATACATTATTGTACAAGTCTTTGTACTTTTTGTTTAGTTTTTTGTTTTTGCTTTTACCAACAACATAATAACTTGGAGTAAACACTGAGCCACCGCCTGGGCCAAACCAAAAAGCTCTTGGCATTAAAGATAACAAACCTGGCGTATCCTCAGTTCCTTCTAATGCTGCTATAAAATTTTCAATACCTTTCTCTGTTTTTAAATCAAAAGTAGCGTTAACGTTGTGGAATTTTAAAAGCTTATCTATAACCTTACCTTCCTCTATAGCAAATAAATCACGCATAAAACCTTCCATACCCTTGCTAAAAGCAACTTTACTTTGAGCAGTTGTAATATCAGCTGTTTGTTGTTTTATAGCTTTCTTTTGTTCTACCGGAGCTTTTTTAAGTTTAGCCTCTTGAGCTCTTTGCGCCCCAGATATAGCCGCGTTTATAGAGTGAACCTTAGCAACGCCTTTAAGTAGCTGTCCGATGTCTCTGCTATACACGTTTGCTTCGTTCTTTGGTGTAATGCCTAAATCTTTTTTAAACTGATCTATGGTCTCTAGTGTAGGTTTTCTAAATTGTGGCTTTAACCTTTTCACTGGAGTTTGACTTGTTAGTCCTTTACTTCTACCTTTTGGTGATGTAATCTCACCTGTTGGGTCCGTGTAGTTTTCATAGAAATAATCTAGCGGCAAACCTTTTATACCAATAGCGTAACCATAAGTATCTCTTGATACCTCTATGTTTTCACCTATTTTATTTATGTCAGCAGTTTTATCAGTTACATTATAGAGTGGCAACGTTTTAATAAACTTTTCCGCATTGTTTGGCGCGTTAAAAAACCTCTGTATGTTTTGAGCTTCGGCTGGCGCCGGCATACCCTCGGTGTACTTCGTAACAGCCGCTAGGTTAGCGCCTCCTTCCATAATCTTTTTAGCGGGTATTTCAAATATAAGCTCACCAACTTTACCGGCATACTTAGATATTATACTTTTAAAGTTATCACTTTTACCAACTCTAACTAAAGCTTTTATTTTGTCAGCAACCCTATTCGCTATAGCAAAATCTTGTAATATATTTATTTTTTGAACAAAAGTATCTTGAGTATTTGTGGTCACACCAGCATCGCCAGCTACTTGTCTAGCTTCTGGGGCATCTAAACTAATACCTTCATCACGCTTTTCTAATGTTTTGGCTTTTTCAAATATAGTGTCATTTTTTGGTGCTATATTACCATAAACATGCGTTGAGAACTTTCCTTTTTTAGGATCATAGTTTTTTACGATAGCCTTGTAATACTCTCTAGCGGCAGACACAACATTTTCTCTTTTTATATCACCCTTAGCTTCGTTATATTTTAAAGCCTCAACAACCATAGCTTCGTATTGAGGTACTAAAGCATCTTCAGCGTTTTTAACTTGTCTTGGATTCCCACCTCTTTGTATTATTTTGACTAATTCTTCAGGAGTTTTTTGCTCCATACCTTTAGACTCTTTACTTACCACCTCTTCTTCAGGTGGAAGTTGTGCTATAGTTTTTCCTTGGTCAACTTTTTTGTTAAACGTATCTATGTATCTTAATACATCACTAGTAGTTTTCATGTCTAGTAGTGTAGCATTTTCTTTTAAGAATTTAGCTCTAACACTATTAATTAAAGATTTAACCTCGTATAGTAAAGATATTTTTTCATCTTTTAACATTCCAGCACGTTTCATTGTGCCTAGTAAAGTTAATAACTCAGTTTGGTCTATAACTTTATTTTTGTTAACCTTTTCTCTATATTGATCTACTCTTCTCTTAAATTGATTGTAGATATCCTTACTTATCTGATTTGTATTAAATAGTTCTTTAACGTGATCCTGTAATGCTGTGACTAAAGGTCGATGTGAGGCGACAATTTTACCATCTTTAACTAAACCTTTTTCAATATCGTACTGATGTTGTAACTCGTGAACAGCTACTTGTATTGCATCTGCTTTTTGTATGTCAGTACCAAACATCATTGTAACTCTTCTGTTTCTTTCAAATGTTAAAATGTCATTACCAACAAAAGTACCGTTACCACCTTGTTTGAAACCTTGTATTATAGCTTGTTTTTGTTGTTCTGCAGTCACAACCGTGCCGTCTTTCAGTTTTTTATCTTTTAATTTCCCTGATTTAACAGCGTCATCTAGATATTTATTTAACTCAGCTTCGTCTAACTCTTTAGTGTCACCGTCAAACTTCATTATTTTTTTACCTAAACCTTTTACTAAATTATCATAGTAAGCGGCTCTACCGTAGTTAAAAGATTGCTTCATCGCATCAGACTCTTCTAAACCCTCTTCTTTAGCGGTTTCTTTTAACTTTTGATTTCTTTTTTTAGCAGGTTCGTTTAATATAGCTTCTTTTTCTGATTGTAAATCATTATACTCCTTGTTCAGTTTATCTCTATCTCTTTTTATAGCATCATTATCCAAACCAGTAGTACCAATTTCAAAATTCTTACTATACAAAGCGCCTTGCTTTCTACTAATGTCGAATAAGTTGGTGATTTGATTTGCGTCGAGATCAGATATTTTACTAAAAGCGTTTATGTCGGTTTGTCCAACTTCATCTAATATTTCAAGTTGCCTAGCTTTTATAAAATCAGCTTGGTTTTTATTTATACCACCTTTTGATAGGTTGGTGCCTTCTTTTAGTATATATTTATTTTCTATAAATTCAGTGGCTAAGTCTCTAAACTTTTGTGTTTCTTCTTTTGTTTGTACGCTATTTCTAAAAGCGTTTCTGACACCAGGAGCTATTGATGGTCCACCTATTGCTAATGATGTTATAAACGTGCTTGCAAAGAAATCAGCATCGACACCTTCTATTAAACTTTTATTATCTTTTAATATAAGATTGTCCATTAAATTATGTCCAACCTGTGTAGCTGTTTCTTCTAAAAGCTCTGTACCAGGCGCTTTAATTATAAAATTACCAGTACCACGAAGTATGCTTTTCATACTAAGATCACCAGTTAACTTTCTCATAGCAGAAATATCATCTATCCAGCGCATTGTACCCAGCGTTTCCGCAGCCGTCGCAATACCACCATAGGTTAAAGCAGTGAAAGCCCTTTGGCTTTGTGTATAATTTAAAGCTTTTAAGCTTTTTTCTTTTTCTTCTTCAAGCTGTAATCTTTTATCTGGTGTCAGCTCTTCATTTTCTAAACGATTATTTATATAATCTAAGTTTTTAGCAGAATTTTTTTGAGCTATTTCCATGTCAGAAAGTTTACTACCACCTTCAACGCCGAAAAAAGTGCTTTGCAAGGCTCTTTTAGCGTATTTTTTTACAGGCTTGCTAGCGATGTTTTTTACAACACCGCCATACGTTAGAGCTGTACCTATGCTAAACATGTTGTTACCTAATTGTTGCCCTATAAAAGTACCAGCATTATCTAATCCAACATCAGCAAATTTAATAGTAGCAGGTAAATTAGCTTCTTGTTTTTGTTGTATACTTTCAGCATAATCTATATGGGCTACGTAATTATTTTTTAAGTATTCAGCAGCCCTACTTTCTGGACTTATTACATCTGCAGTCATAGCTCCAACCCCTAATACCATCTGTCCAATATCACCTAGTATTGCCTTTTCAAGGCTTAAACCAGCTCTATACCCCCAATCGTAATTTTTGTCTAAAGCTTCTAAAGCACCCATTTTATCTCCAAACTTTATAGATTGTTTTTGAAAATCCTTTATACGCTTGTTAAGCTCGTTGTTTTTGTTTAAAACATTCCTTCTAGTTTCAATATCTATACTTTGGTCACCTAAATACGTTTCTAAATCATCAGAACCTTTAATGCCAATTCCTTGTAAATATTTGTCGTAACTATTCAAGTCCTCATTTAAAACAGTTGAAACGTCGGTTAAATATTTATTTTGTTTTTCTACAGCCGCGCCAGCAATTTTCTTTTTTTCTTTTTGGGTTAGATCTACTGGAACCATCCCGCCAAAATCTATTGATCTAGTTTCTTTTTGTGCTAATTTTTCCTGCTCACTATAATCTTCTATAAAATCAGTGGAATACAAACCTCTAACATCCTCGTCTATAGTTATGGCTTCGTAAAAACTTTCATCAATTAAATCTTTGTTTTTTCTAACCTGATCTTCTTTTAAAAATCTAGATCGTTTTTTTGTTTCTTCATTTTGTATTTCTTCAAACGCGGGTAGAATACCCTCAGGTATATCTTCTTTGTTTAAGCCTCCAGTTTCTTGGTATTTTTTATACAAATCATATTTTTGTTCTCCAAAATACTTTTTTAACTGATCTTCTGAAGCAGTAGCTGCATCCTCAAATTTTATAGTGCTAAAATCAACAGGAGCACCCATTGGGCTGTCTATTGTTTTAGCGCCTTCTATTTTTGAAAAATCTACATCAGGGGCGTCAAAATATCTTTCTAAAATACTTTGTTTTAAATCAACATCTTTTTCGTAAGTAGTATTGTTGTCTATGTTGATTAAGTTTTTAATTACATCTTTACCGCTCTCTGGTGAATCCAAAAAACCACTTCCCGACCCCGAATCCATAACGTTTGACGCAGGGTCTGTCGTCTTTCCCGGCTCGTTTTCTTTATTATAACGATCTATTAGCGCAATGATTTCAGATTCTGGTCTACCATCAGCGACCATCATGTCAATTACTTCTTTTATATCTGCCATATTAGTTTTTTGTGTTTAACATGTTATAATACTTATTTACATCGGAATCATCTGTGTCTTTAGCAATACCCATTATCTGCTCTTCTCTATGTCTTGGTAATACGCTTGATAAACTGTATAAAGTTGATCTAGCATCTAAAGGTTTGTCTGGATCTATTATATAAGGATATTGCTGCGCGTCTGTTATTTGTATAGTGCCATCTTTTAGCTGTTTATAAGAAGCTTTTGGACCTAAACCTATGGCTAACGCTTTAACGCCTTCTAATGTTATCTTAGATCCAATAAGTTTATCTATCGCTTCTCCTTTTAATCTACTAGTTTTAATGTACTCTTGCTCGACTGTTTTTTTACCAATAGCTCTTTTTAATGATTTTTCTTTTTGTGCGTTTTTACTTTCCCAATGTTTACCATGACTACTACGACCAGCGTTTGTAAGTTGGTCTTCAAGTATTTGGTTAGAGACACTTAGGTCGAAGAAATCATTTTCAGTGTTTAACACAGCATCTATAAAAGCTGCTTTTTCAGTAGGGCTTAAACCTTGTATTTTATTACCATCTTTATCTTCGTAGTAACTCTTACCATCGGTGTCAAATTTTTTATAAGCATCTTGACCTAAACTTGATATTATTTCTTGATCTAAACTTTCAGAGTTATTAAGCATGTCCTTAAGATTAGTACCACTAATATCATCGTACGCAGCAGCGTCCCATTCATTTTTTGTTTTAGGTAAACCTTGTTTTACACCTTGTCGAAATACATCCTCTTCAAACAATTCACTTCTTTTAGCACTGCTTAATGTTTTTATATACTCGTTACCCGTTTTGTAGTTTCTTAGAGTAGAAGCCATTTCTTTATACTCCTTGTTTGAAACTTCAATTATTTCACCTTTCAAACCTTTAACATGAAACACTTTGTCGCCTTCTTTGTTTGCTGTAACGTTAGAATAAGCTTGATCTTGTATTTGAGCAATTATATTAGCTTTTTCTACACCTCTAGCATTTTTTTCATAATAACTAGATAAATCCCCTTTACTTCTTAGTTTAGCTATATCTACGTTTGTTTGTTTGTGATCTTGTACAAAAATTGATAAATTTTGTAAACCAACCATTGCATCCATTTTCTTTTTCTCATCTTTAGTGTTAACACCGTCAATGTATAATTCTCTTAGCTGTTTGGTATCTGCAATTGCTGACTCATACAGCTTACCACCTAAAGCACCAGATTTTAATAAAACACCCTCAGAAGCATCGTCAAATTTCTTTTCAACTTCTTTTCTTTGTTTTATATTTTTTTCCATCACATCCATACCAACCCTTGTAACTTTATCTAAACCAGATAAATCAGTAGGAAGCATGCTTTGACCAACAGCGGCAGCACCTCGTATTAAATTTGTATCACTTGTAATTTTTGCCATGTTTATATTTTATTAGTATTTAAACCTGTCTTTAGCTGGAACTTGAATTATTTTACCCGTTTTAGAATCACGAACAGAAACCATACCAGTTTTATTATCAGGATTTACTCCACTAGTAATATTGTTTTCTCCACCACCTCCAAAGTCAACACCAGATGTAGCGAGACTTAACCCAGCGCTAGCAATATCTCCAACCGCACCCATTTGTTGTGCTTTAGCCATTCTTCTAGCTTGATTAGCCGCTGCTGTTCTTTGTTGAGACATACCAAGTAAAGTACCTGTTTTACTATACTCTAATCCTCTAGCTGTTTCAGCTCCTGATAATCTTAAGCCCTCAGCATACTGTTCGCCTTCTCTCTCTAAAGTTTGTAATCTACTAGCTTCACCAGCTCTTAATTGTTGTATTCTCGCTTCCTGTGCACCAATACTCGCACTAGCTGCTTGAGTTGCTAATTGACCTTCACCTGCCATAGCTTGTGCTAAAGCAGCTATACCAGAGCTACCAGCTGCACCTTGTAAGTTTGCCATTATATTAGCTCTTTGCTGAGCTCCTTGTTGAGCTTCAAATTGAGCTTGTTGCTGGTTAACAGTCATATCTTCATATGTGTTTTCTAGATTTCTAAATTGATTCTGCACACCAGCGTATATATTACTAGTATCTAGGTTTTCGTAATCTGCCTTTAAATCTTCCATTTCTAGCCTAGCTGCTTTCTGCTCTTCTATTCTATCTCCTCTACCAGCTAAAGACATACCAAGTTTAGCAAGTCCACCAGCTGCCGCTACACTTGCTCCTATTATTGCTGCTGTTGCAAACGCCATAATCTATTTGTTTTTATTAATATATTCTTCATATTCTTCGTAATTTAAAGCTACTATTTCTTTTTCTAACTTATCAATATCTTGAGTGTTAGAAGGATTTTTATGTATATTTACAAATATTGAATCTTCATTTGCAAGTATAACTCTTTTAACCCCAGGTGTTGAAACAACGTAACATGGAGCTATATAATCTTCTGTTGTGTCTTCGGTTGCTACCGTGATTTCTCCAGTTAATAGAAACCAAACATGTAAATGTTTATGTATCGCTCCGACAACTACACTACCTTGTTTCATATCCATCTGCCTAACATACACCCCATCTGCAAACGAATGTTTTATTGGCGCTATCTTGCCCTCAGTGAGAATATGTTTTCCATCACCCTCAACATTAACTCCATCTGCAATTTTAATTAAATCACCTTCAAGCTTTAATATTTTCTTTCGTGAGTTTTTAGAAACTTCATTTTTAGACATAATTTAATTTAATTTATATCTAAATAGTCACAGTTTTTATACTTTTTTTATGAAGGAGCCGATGTAGAAAGAAGTTTCTCAACATCAAAATATATAGTTAAATCACCGGTACCTGCTTTTAAAATTTCAACACTACCAGTTATTGTTGCTATTCTACCCGTATTTTCTATTATTAAAGTAATTCCACTTTCTAAAGTTTGAGCAGCATCAGCTGTAAAGTTACCAGCGCCATCAGCACCTCCTCCAGCTGTGATAAGTGGGTTTTGTACCGCTGGGTCAATACCTATACCACCAATTCTAGAAACATTGTTTATAACACCTTCTCTATCCGCTACACCTATTGTTGTGCTAGCACTTACAGCTCCAGAGGTCGTTGTTGTTGGTGCGGTTAAAGCCATAGCTAAATCTTTAAACCTAAGTTCCCAACCACTTAGTGCTTTAATCCCGGGTTGTCCATATGCTCCAATTTTAATCGTGTCACTAGCTAAAGATAAAGGTTGTTGGCTGCTAAAGACAATACTACCTGCTTGAGCTGTAACTAATCCGTTTGTCACGGTTGGTGTTCCTGTAGCATTAACAGCTTGTACTTCGTTTTTTATTATAGTTTTCTCTTGCTCGGTACCTTCAAATATCGTTACTATATCTTGGTATTTTTGTAAAGTCACACCTGTTCCAATTGGTGAGTTAGGAACGACTACCATACCCTCTTTAAGTGTGTGCGCAAAGTTAGTTATAGGCCAACTATAGTTTTTTCTAGGTGTAAAAGTTAAAGTGGCACCATGCCTAAGTTGAATATCCTGAGACATCGTAAAATCAGTTGCTATACCACCAGTTTCAACAACAGTCACAGTCGTTAAACTTCTATTTACTTTAGGACTAAAAATAACACTTACTCCGTCAAGTTCGGTTACAATGCTATTATCAGCTGCATGTCCATCTTCATCCCCTATTTCAAAAACAGCAGTATCACCACCAACGTTTATAGCTTTAATTAAATAAACCCTACTGTCAACCGCTAGATTACCAGCTGCACTAGTTACTCGATCTCCAACGGCCATCATAGCATTACACTCTACGTCTGTAAGTTTTATAGTCGCACCAACTCCAGGCTCTGTCAACACATCAGTAGTTGTATCTGCGATTATTTTGTCTCCAACTTCTATCACCGCTGATAAATCAGTGTTAGACATTCTAACTACAGCACCACTAGTAACAGCGCCATTAACATCATCACCAGTAAAAACCGCTCTAGCTGTTGGGTAAATATTTTCTCCCGGTAAATCGATTGGAGCTGATCCAATAGTAACCACTGAAGGGCCTAAGTTTATAATATCACTTGAAATCGGTTGTTTTAGTATCCTATAAGCAGCTGTTGCGGCGGCTGTGTAAGTAATTGAAAAAGCAGTGTGATTTTTAGCCGCACCTCTATCAGTAGATATAGTGCTTGAAGAGCCGGTTCCAGCAGTTGTACTGTTTAAAGATAAACTTCCAACGACCAAGTCTACGGCAGCGTATTGATATATAACCTTTTGCATCATTAAAGAGTTAGAACCCGTAGAACCATTTAGGTCCAATGTGCCATCAGGAAACCTAACCTCAACGTAATCAACATGCTTTGTTCCAGGTAACGCGTATAGGTATACGTCATATTGATCATCAGCACCGGTAACTGCTGGAAAAACTACAACGGTTTCAAACCGCAATTCGCTAAGCGTTGTTTCTAAACTAGCTTTAGCAGCTTGGAATAAGTTTGTTACAAAATTATAATAATAACCAGTGGTACTATCTCTAATATCTAACTTAAGTTCCGCGCCTGGATCTCCTGTTATTGAAAAAGCTCTACTCTCTCCAGCAGCAGGTATATCTGATAAATCTAAATTAAAACTTTTTATTATCTTACTAGCCATTTTATTATTTTATTTATTTACTACTTTCTGAAATATCTGCACCAACAGAAAACAATTCTACTTTTCTTTTTGAATTATTTTCAAAATCAACCTGAGCATAATAACCCAGTAGACTAGCTGTATTTATTCTCTTATCTTTAGCGAAAGATATAAAAGCACCTGCTTGTGGTGGAGATGCAATACTACTATCGTATTCCACTGTTATTGAGTTGTTTGTTATTTCCACTATTGGTCCCAATTTCTGAGTGTTATCTAGCGTTGAACTGTCAAATCCACCAGTAAAATTATCAGGAAGAGTGTGGTACACGATGTCTCCAACTTGTGCGGAAACATTTATACTATCAAAATCTAATTGTGTTTGTAATATAGCCATTTTTATTGTTTAAAGTACAGGTGGAGCTTCTAGTTCTATTGGGATTTCTATTATAGTTTCCGCACTACTCATAATGTAGTTGTCATAGAATACGCTCACAGTTACCGCGCCGAAAGCAATATCATTATTAATGTGGTTAAAAAGTACACTTACTCCCAGTGGAAGAACTCCTCCCCTGTAGCGTGGTATTAACTCGCCAGGCTCAACAAACCCTAATTGCGGAGTGTTTGCTACTCTCCAGTTACTAGGCACACCACCATCAACGCCACTTATAACTTCATCAACACCTAAAAGTTTTATTATCTGCATACCGCTGTAAGGTCCCGGTGGAATAAAAACAGCACCGTCTACAGCAGGAGCACCTTGAGCGTCTGTAATAGGAGCAATAGATGCCATAGGTATATTAGTTAGAGAACCGGTGTTTGCTGCTGGATTTTTACCCCAGTACTTATCCAAACCCAGAACAGTGTACGTGGCACCTTGATCAACAGCAAGAAGCATGTTTATTGCTGGAGGTGGGTTTGGTTCGGTGATATTTACTGTAAGACTAACTGTACACCCAACTTCGTCAGTCGCTGTTAAACTGTAAGTTCCAGCTACTAAACCTGTTATAGTAGCGGTGCTCGCTGTATACCCGTTAGCGCTGGTCCACGAGTATGTATAAGGTAGTGCACCATTACTTACGACCGCAGTAATACCACCGTCGCTGCCACTATAGACCGTATTGTTTTGAGAGGTGTAAGTTGCCGTTAAAGCGCAGTTTGGCGGTGGAGGTGGAGGTGGCGTTCCTTGTTGTAAAATACCTAAACCTTGAATTGCAAAACTAGCGTGATCGAAATCAGAGTACTCGTTATCGTCTATAAGTATATTACCATATGGATCGTGAGTTATACTATTACCTTTTATATAGTTAAACCATTTTCCTTCTTTGTTTATAAACTCGTTTATACTTCCCTTTTCCTTGTCAGTTGTTATAGCGTTGACAAACCAACCATCTTTGTTTGATAAGTTGTAGTATTGGTCGTCACTTAAGTTTTGTGATACTTTAGATTGACTACCCTCGTAGTTTAATGTATTGAAAGATTTAATACTTCCAGGCACATCGTTTAAAATTACACTAAGCTTAGAAGAAGTAAAATAATCTTCACTTTCACCATAAAAAGTATTTCTAGGTTTAGTTTCGTCATGATGTTTCCACGCTCTACCATCTAAAAATGTGTAGTATTCGTTTGCACAGCTAATAGCGTTTTCAGGTATAAATGATTTAAAACTCACCCAACCCTTTACATCTTCTTTAAACGTGACTGTTTGGTTGTTGTCATAACTAACCCCTGTTTTAGTGGGGCCAAGGGTAATACCGCCTCCTTTTTGCTGTTGCTTGTATAAGGTTATATTGTATTCATCTTTCTTATCATCGTAACTACCAACTAGTTTGTTAGATAGCTTTAAATTATCTCTAAACCAATCTTTCATACCGTGGTTAGATATAGGTGTTAAACCATCCATAGACAACCTCATTACAGTACCTCTAACTCTATCAGTGAAATAAATTCTATAAGCTTCCGATGCAAATGATTCTGGATCTGTAGATATACCATATTCACCACTGTAAGGAATAGCTTGGCCTAAAACACTGTTTGTTGAAGTTATATTTGTATTACCATCAGCATTGAATAAAGCATCTTTATTCGCAAATATCTTTAATATTCTATCTTCACAAAGCGTTACTAAATCTCCACCTTGCCCCCATCCAGCATGTAGCTTTTGAATACTACCGTAAATAGGATTTATATCTTTTGTTATTTTTTCTGCTGCTATAAATTGGTTTAAACTGTTTACTCCAGAAGTAGAGTTATATATTCCAGAATAAATTAAACCATATTTTTTACGTTCCTCTTCAAAAGCTTCGTCTAGAATAGTAGAAGCCTTAGCCCCGTTTGTTAAGTACGGTTTGTTAAAAGTATCTCCAATACGATTAGATTCTACGCCATTGCTAAACGACCAGCAGTTATACCAAGCTAAACCAACTTGACCGATAATAAATACTTCTAATGAAGTTACGTTAGTCTGGTTTGTAATCGTGCCAGTAGGGATTCCCATAACAACCACGTAGCTACCATCGTCTTTTGTAAACCTTAGTTTACCAGATTTTATATCTTGCATCGGCACGTCGTTTGACAAAGTAACTACTTCACCGTCAAAACCTGTAACAAACGTTCCCTCTGGAAAGTTTCCACCACCAGATTCTAAACTAAATACATCCCCTACAGAGATGATGCGGTATTTATTTTTAAACGTAAGGTTAGTAGGTATTTTATTAGAAGCCTCATAGTATATGTCAAGGTTAGTGTCTTCTTTTGGCTCTGTTTCAAATATAGCTGGATTAGTGCTGATTGGATTTTCACCATCAGAGCTGTAAGGTCTTACGAATTCTAACCTCGTTGGGTTTGTTCCATTGATCCCAGAGGTTGTAGTACTAGTAGCCAAACCTAAACCAGTAGGCACGTCAGCACTGTTAGCGTCATCTATAGTATACTTTACAGTATATGAAATTCTTTTGTTGTGACCCGCTTTGACCCAGTAAGCGTTATTGATTGCTTGAGTAGTGTGTAAAGTGTTGTTTTTTAAAGTTGAAGTACTTGCATCTTTGCTATTCATCACGGTGTGATTGTATAACTGTCTTTTAGTAACGCCTTTAATAGTATAAATATTATCGTCACCATCAAACCTAAATTTTTGACCTTGTGTAAGTTTTTCTTCTATATTTTCTCTTTCAGCATCTTCACTCCCTTTTCCATCCCACTCCATGTAAAGCCCTTCATTCGGGTTATATGGTACGCTGTAACCGCTGCCTAACCTAGAGTATGAAAGTGTAAAGAAGTCGTAGTTAGCTTTTAGTGGACCGTCAACACTATCATTGCTTCCACCATAACCTTCTCTAGAAACTAATCCGCTACTTTTACCGTCCCAATATGATAAAGCACTACCACCGTATGCTTTAGGTTGAGACATCGGTGGTGGTGAAGCGGTGGTAACAGACAGTGCGGAGTAAGTACCATTAAAATAAGTTTTGGTCGCAGTGGTAGAATTAGAGTGTAAAGGGTGTTCGCCTGCATATGCGGCTTTGTCAATAAACCAATTTCCTTTAATACTAGTACCACCAAACTTTAAGTTTTCATACCATTCATAAGGTGTTGTTGGTGTTTGGAAGCTACCTGGGGAAGGGTTAGCGTAGGGAGGAGGTGCATTTGTATAGTTGTAATATCCAGTATCGTGAACAATAACATCTTGTATTCTACTCCTACTATTAGGGTAATTAGTACTACCTGGAGCTAGTACGTCGGATACTATCGTGTCTACTACTACGGTTGTTTGGTTATCCGCTAAGTAGTAAACATTGGTGGAGCGCTCAACGATAAACTCATCCTTAATTTTTTCTTCAGATACTAAATTATTTTGTACTGTACTATCACCTATTATTTTAACAAAAAACCTTCCATCAAATTCTGCTGAAGGTAAAGTTTCTTCTTTCCAAAAAACAGGTCTAAACTGACCGTTGTCAATAAAATCAGAAGCAAGGTTATCTGTAATCCAGCTATCACTATCTGGAATAGGTTTACTTAACTGTATTTCATACAAACCAGCAGCATCTTCCTTGACACTGGTAATTAAATACCTTTTAGATTCTTTTTTCTCCCAAATCTCGGGAGTAACCCCAGCTTCAGTTACCAGTTGGTTATTTGAAAAAGAAACATATAACCTATTAGTACCCTTGTCTTCAAAAAGGTCTTTAACACTAGGTAGACCCATTTTAGTAGAGCCATTGTAATTACCGTTCCATTTATTAACACTTAACGTGAATGCAGAGTGACCAGGGTAAGGCGCTAAACTCGAACCTAAAGTTACAGCGGTTCCACTACTCGTGGCGCCAATTAAATCGTATCCATTTATATTTAAGTTTGGCTCTGCTAATATTGTAAAAGTTGTTTTAACATAATCCGGAACTTCATTTTCTATAGCTACAATTTTATATCTAGCTTCAGCGTCAACCATACCTTTATCGTCAACACCTTTTTTTAGTATAAGGTAAGTATCTTCGTCAACTTTGTTTCTATCTATAGAAGGAAAAGATATCCAAACGTTACCATCTTTAGCATCGTACAACCTGTCCATAGCTAAGTTGTAATATTCGTTAGATGTTTCTTTTATAAAAATTTTATAGTAATCTGCCCAACTAGGATGATCGCTGTCAACAGTAACGGCAAGTAAATTTGATTCACTTGCTTGATTTTTAGGGACTAGTTGATTAGCCTTTGAACTAGTAAACACAGGGGTTTCTCTTCCATACTTGTCCCCATAAACAACACCTAAATTATATGTTCTTAAAGATTTAACAGATCTTTTTCCAACACTTGAATCATCAACGTTTCTAACTTTTAACTCAGCACTAAGTATAGGATTTTTTAAATCATAACCTTGAGTATAGTTACCATAAACAATTCTGTTGCCAGTAACCTCTTGTGCTAACGCTGTTTTAGGAACGTTATCCCAAGGTCTTAGTATTTGGTTAGAAGGTAATTGAGCGTATATGTTTTCTGTAGTTACTTCGTATGACCCGTGTAAACCATCTTTTGAACCTGGAGATGTCCACGCGTTAAACCCACCTTCTAATGTATCGTCTTCAGATACACTTTGTATAACATACACGTTTGGAGCAACTTCGTTTTTATACAATAAATCAACTTGCACAACATCCTCTGGTATATCTGAAGGTATGAAATCTTGTAATATCAACTTGTTTAAAGTATTAACCATTCCCTTATTAAAAGCCTCTGTTGGGTGATAATCAAAATTACCAGGAATAAAAACCACTTCTGAAAACGGTCCTATAGGAGAATACTCATTGTCTTCGTATTTATATCTACACGCAAATCTAGGAAACTTACGCTCAAACAATATTTTAGTGTCATTTTCTACAGCTATATTGTAATTATTTGGACCAGGTATTATTGTAGGAGATAATGTTAAAGTGGTTGTAGTTAATTTGTTTTGAGTCGCACTGATAGAAGTAACATCGTTAACTAAAACTCTAGCTAAGTATGTTTCTGGAAAACTATTAATCACGTCATCCTCTGGGTTTAACCTAAGAATCTGCCCCTCTTCTACAACAAAGTCTTTACTAACATCTATATCAACACCCTCACCTTCTTCCAATAAAACGCCAGATGGAAACGAAGAGCTCATACTATTAGGTTTAACAAAATTAAGATCTTCAACAAACCCCTCTACGCTTTCAAAAGCATCACTAATTATTGTTGGCGCGTTTGCCGGTCCTTTTTTAATAACCGTTACGTGTTCTTCTCTAACCAAACCTTTGTCGATGCCTTTAACTAAGAGCCTAGTGTGACTTTGTCCATTGGCTTCGGTTCCGCTTTTACACCTTGGTATGTTTATTTTTTTAGGCTCAGTTTCGTCATCTGTCCAGAATAACATATCGTCAATGATATTTATTCCAGTAACCGTGTTTTTAGTGTTGAAGTTTAATACCGATGGCTTTGTCGCGTGGCAAGAAGATATTGGAGAGTTCTTAATTGCTAATAAGTCGCTAGAAGAGATACCAGTTAAACTGATTACCGCGCCTAATTGAATAACCACCTCGGTTGAAGTGACACTATCAATAAGTAAGCTTAAATCAGTAAGCACACTACCTTGTAATTGGATTGTGTTAATAACGTCTCCAGGGGAAAAATTATGAGATGAGAAAGTAAAGGTAAGTGTACCTGCGAATATATCAACAACAGCATTAGTAGTTGAAAAACATCGTTTTTGAATTGTGTCTGTAAAGACAATTGAGACATTATTGTTTTTGTGCTCTAATATGTAATTTGCAAGTTTAAAAGGAGCTTCGTATGGTGAGTTAGCGTTAAGTGAGCCTAGAAACCCCGGTACACCAGTAGTAAACTCGCTGACTAACCAGTAAAACGCATCGTTTTTTTCATCAGCAACAGCGCCAACACAAGTAGAGTTTGGGCTTAAAAAACTTAACTTATCAACTAGTTTATTACCTAATATGTTTTGAACAGTACCAACATCAGATCCTTCTGAGGTTGAAACTTGTATGTTCATTGCATCTCTATACTCTCCGTTGGGAACAAGTCTTTCATCAACATCCTTGTTCATTTTACCACCGGTAAACTGATGTTTAATTTCTGGCATGTACTAGTGTTTTATTTGTTTCGATTTACCTCTTAAAATCTGAGTAAGTTCTTCTAGCTTAAGATTTGATAATCTTAATTTTGCAGTTCTAATAGCTGCAAATCTTTCTTTTTTAAATCTGTTAACTTGGTATTCTGGAATGTTTGCTTTTCCAGCTAATATAGCGTGTGATATCCATTTGTACATAGCTTCTTCAGCAAACTTATGAACTTGCATCTCTTCGTCCGTACCAAGACTATCACTTATATAATCTAAGATCACAGTTTTTCCACTAATATTAGAGCTAAAATGTATTTTTCCAGATACTTGATCTATGTAAAAAGATCCATTGGCTTGAGCATGTTGTGGGTCTAATCCATATCTTGATCCTTCCATCGGCCAATAAATATCATCTTGATAATCATCTTGATTTTCAGATGGAGTTCCTGACTTGTAGTTAACTGTAGTGGTGTTAATGTTTTCATTACCAACCTTAACAATTGAAACACCGTCTATCACGCCATTTGTTGACGTGCCAACACTTTCGATCCAAAAAGTTCTTGGGGGATAAAGCCCTTGCCCAACACCACTTGCGGGATCTCCCAGTAAGAATGTCTCTGTAAAAGTACCATTAGCACTTCTTGTTGTTCCGGTGTAAAAATCACCATTTTGATCAACAGCGGTGAATCTAAAACCACCAGAAGTATAGTTACTAATGGTGTATGTTACAGTGTAATTTGTTTGGCTTGAAAGAGACACGTCTTGCTGCGCGATAGCATAATCCTCTGGTAGGTTATACGCACCCATAGCATAACCATCAAAACCATAGATCCACGCTGCACTTGTTACTGGTACAGTGCTAATGGTGTTTGTGCTAATTGTCGTGGCCAGTGCATTTTGACTACTGCCTTCTACGTTAAGCGCCCAGTTGTTAACCCCGTTAAAACTCCCGTTAACAATTAAATTGCCAGACTCTATTAAATCCTCGTTACTAAACAGGTAGTCGCCATTAGAATCTTGTTGAAAACTCTTAGGATTTGAAGTTTTAGAGGTTGGATATATTAAGTGTTTTATCCCAGCAGAATCCACCCATGATATTTTGGTGTAATTAACATAGTCTTGAGGTAGAGTCATTTGAAGAGTTGCTGGAACAACAATCTCTTGTGCTTTGAAAGATTTAAACGTGTCAAAAGACAATTCAGCTAAAGCTCTTTGTGCGTGAAAAGCCACGTCTAATCTTTTTGCTTTTGGTATAATTTTATCTTCACCAACATACACTATCATAAATTGGTTTATTATATCTTCTAAAGAAACAAATTGATAGTTACCAAAATCATTACCGTTGTAATATTCTTGTTGAGTTGTACCGTCTAATAATCCCATTTATTTATTGTTTTTCTTGTTGAGTTTGTAATGATTCTAAACCTTGACCTCCCTGAGCGATGTCATTTCTCTGCATAGACAGACCAGCAAACTTTAATATTTTATAAACTAATTCTGTTTCCTCTGAAGGATGTAGTTCGAAGTCTGTCGTTTTATCGATGCTACTATCGTAAAGCGCTTTATCACCAATAACAAAATAACCCCACTTTGGTGTAGCTGGTTTTCTCGTGTAATCAGCTCTTACATTTACCATCGTTGGAGTTGTAATACTACTACCATCATTATTTACTGGGTACGGATATATCTTTATACGGTTGTAACCGTTGTTATACTTAACAAAAACTGGTCGAGATTTAGTTTGTTTTGTCAACTTGCTCTTAGAAGAGGTTGCGAATTCTTTTGGAGTTATCTGCTCGCATATAGAGGATCCAGTAACACCTGGGTAAGATACTGAGATTTCTCCTAATCTATATAAATCAGGTATATCGCTCTCTAAATTAACATCGCCAAACGAGTTTAAAACCGTGATGTTATCTTGTACAGCCCAAAATTCAAAAAATGATATCTTATCCTTTATAATTGATATGATATCAGAATACTCACCATCGTTACCTGGTAACCTTTTAAATTGATTTAAGTCGTAAAAATATTGTTCAAATATTTCTTTCTGTGCTTGATCAGCAAATAAGTTAAACTCTTGAGGAGTTATATAACCTCTTTGTTCTTTATTAGCAAATGCTAAAACTTTTTGATATACCGTGTCTATACTTATTGCCATAATTTCTTTTTTTGTAGTTTACGATCGCCCCGCAGAGCGATCGCATCTACAGTTAGATTAATTTAATCTTTTTTCAATATTGGAGTAAATCTCCATTCCTTCGTCAGTTTTAAACCAAGCGGCTAAAGCTGAATAAGGGTGTTCATCAAATGGAACATTCATTAACTTTCTATCATTAGAACCCCATGAGAAAGTTCTTTGATCAGGTGATAGTTTTAATAATCCCATTTCAGTCGCCTTAATACCAAAGTTTCTAAGTTGAACGTTGTCATCATTTACTAACTCTAAGAACAAACCTGGGTTTCTCTTAGCATATAATAGTAAATCTCTTTTAAGCTCCTTAGAACTCATCCCTGACACCTCAGAACCTTTTTCTACACGCATAACAGCTTCTGCCATGTCTATGTCTAAAGCTTGCGCCGCGTTTAATGCTTCAATTTCAAGTTCTATGTTTTCCACTTGGTTACTAGCTTCCAGTGCGGGCTTGTGCTCCGTGTATTTGTTGTTTAAACCTGGGTGGTATAAAGATAGTAGTTTTTGTAAAGTTTGTTTGTTTCTAGGAACGCCTAGCACTCCGTCTCTAAAAGTTATATGTGCCAATCTAGCTTCGCCTTTAAACTCGTCGACAAATGGAGTTTTTTGATTACTAGTATATTTCAATTCTCTTTCGTATCCTTTTTCTTCGTCAAACCAAAATATGTTAGTTGATTTTAAAGTGTGTGACAGTGCGGCTCCGTTTTTTAAAATGTAACGCCTATCTTTTATCTCCCAATTATTTTTTTGTTTTTTTGGTTTTGGAGTTTCCATAACCGGTGTTTCAACTTCTTCGAAGTCTTTTTCTATTAAAGGCTCTACAACCTTTTTTGTTTTTTGTTTTTTTGCCATAATATAATATAATATAAATTAATAAAATAAAAACCATCCCCATATTTCAGGGGACGGTTTTAAATATAAATGCTTAAGCAGTTAATAACATGAAGTTATTAGCTCCTTGAGTAACTAAACATCTTTCAGATAAGTGGTGAACTTCCATTGCGTCTAAGTCAGAAGTAACAGCGCCAACAGATCCTGTAATCCAAGATTTCATTTTTCTTGATTCAGTTTGTGAAGCTCTGTATCTAACATGTAAGAATGGACGTTTTAGGTTTTTACCTAAAGCTTGGTCGTAAACTGAAGAAACTCCAGCTGGAACAATAACACCATCAATATCAGCAAATGCCCCTCTTGTAGTAGCATCGTTTAAGTATTTCCAGTCAGACTTGTAGAAATCGTAAGATCCACGTCTAAAACCAGAGAAACCTAAGTTTAATGCCATATCTTCAGAGTTGTCAAATACTCCGTAAGAAGTACCACCAGTTCCATAAGAGTTCATACCAGCTAACATATCGTCAATAGCTAAAGCGGTTCCTCTATTTAAGAACATCATGTTCTCTTCAATAGCACCTTGCTTATCAAACTCAGCTAGTATTTTATCAAAAGAAGCTAAGTTATCGCTAGCACTGTCATCAGAGTTAAGTTGATCAATAGAGTTACCTCTATTTTTAATCGCAGCAAACAAACCTTCAGTACCAGATTCACCACCTAATAAAGCACCAACAGTTCCTGCTGTTGTTCCATTAGTATTCAACTCACCTTCAACACACGTCATCTCACAGTAATCAGCAAATCTAGACATAGTATCTCCAGCTGCTTTTAAGTACCATAAGTAACCATTTTGACCGTCTTCACCAGAAACCTCAACCCAACCAATAGCAGAAGCATCAGATCCTGATACTTCGTAGAGATCTTTTAATATAACTGGTTTATTAGTGAACGACTTGAACGCTGGCTCTATACCTTCCGCTCTACCAGCCTGGCCTTTTTTGAATTCAGATCCATAAACAAATCCTTTAACCGCGCCATTTGTAAATGTAATGTCACCTGCAGCGGTAGAATCCACAGCTGCTTGAGTATAAGGCACTACTGTATACGATGTGTCAGCTACTATTGCTGAAACGTAACACTTAAGTGTTCCTACACCAGTCCTGTTTAAAACTACAGTATCCCCAACTCTAATACCGTGAGTTGTGTCTGTTGTTGTTACTACACCTGTTGATGCAACTATAGTTCCATCAGCAACCATATGTAGCCTTCCTTGTTCTGACCAAACTATTTGGTCTGAAGCCGTAGCTTCTTCTGCGCCTACTTGCGCTAAGAATCCTGAGATTGTTCTGTTACCGAAAACCTCAGCTTCTTGTTCCATTAAATCAGGTAAATATTGTTGAGCCCAGCCGCTGTTTCTTAAATCAACGTATGCTGAAGCTACAGTTTGTTTACCTGGAGCCGGTACGGAGTTTAAACCTCCACCCGGCGTAATTGTTCCTACTGCACTTGCCATAATTTTTTAATTTTTAATTTTTAAATTTATTGTTTTTAATTTTAAACTTAAAATCATTAGCATCATCACCTAGCACTTTAAACTTTATACCACCTGTTTCAATTTTCCCGTGACTTTGTCTTGGGTTCATATCAACGTTTTTGGCTTTAGCAATACTATTTTTCATAGCATCTGCTTTTCCTTGTTCGTAAAAGTGTTTCGCAACAGCATCCGCATTCATTGCTGTGTATAGAGATTTATGATAACCCTTAGCGTCTGTTAAAGCAGAGTTCTTATCCAAAAACTTTTTGGTGAAATTGCTTATGTCGCTCTGAGTGTTTTTAACCTCTTCAACATTGTTTACATTAAACCTGTATTTCTTGTCACCGACGTTATATTCAAAACCTTTGAATTTGTCGTTGAAAACATTATTTGTTTTCTGTGTAAAAATATCAGAGTTCGTTTTAACTGTTTTTTGAGTTGCTTCTGACTCCTTGTTGTACCTATTAAAGAAATCAATTG
>Ga0222717_10000676_pt1 | contig 29036 bp, 37 predicted proteins | sample C33_18DmetaG_FD_165053 | JGI IMG/M metagenome (GOLD analysis project Ga0222717, IMG submission 165053) | Estuarine water microbial communities from San Francisco Bay, California, United States - C33_18D | ecosystem: Environmental > Aquatic > Marine > Unclassified | place: USA: California... | reverse complement strand
ACTACATGACGAAGCTAATACAGCTTTCTCAGGTGGCGGTACTCAAGAAGCTGGACCTTCTGGTCTAGAAGCTGCAGCTGATGACGGCGACGGTTCTTTGGCAACTGGTGAAACTGCTGGCGAGATTTTCTCAACAGTAGGTGCTGGTCTAACTACAGCTCAAGCTGAAGCACTAGGCGACGGCGGCGGTACTACTTTCGGTGAGATGGCTTTCTCAATCGATAAGGCTACTGTAACTGCTAAGTCAAGAGCTCTTAAAGCTGAGTACACAATGGAACTTGCACAAGATCTTAAGGCTGTTCACGGTCTAGATGCTGAAGGCGAGCTTGCTAACATCCTTTCTTCTGAAATCCTCGCGGAAATCAACAGAGAAGTTGTTAGAACTGTAAACCAAAAAGCGAAGCTAGGTGCTCTTCAATCAAGTGTTGCTGTTAAGGGTATCTTTAACCTGCACACTGATTCAGATGGCCGCTGGTTGGCTGAAAAAGCAAAAGGTCTTATTGTACAGATCGAAAGAGAAGCTAATGTGATTGCTAAAGAAACACGAAGAGGAAAAGGTAACTATGTAATCTGTTCTTCTGACGTTGCTTCAATCCTTGCTGCTTCTGGAATGCTTGACTATGCTCCAGCTTTGTCAACTGCTTTGAATGTTGATGATACTGGTAATACTTTTGCTGGTGTTCTTAACGGTAAGTTCAAAGTATATGTTGATCCATATGCAACTGGTACTAACCCTGACTACGTAACTGTAGGATATAGAGGTAATACTCCATATGACGCAGGTATTTTCTATTGCCCATACGTTCCTTTAACTATGGTTAAAGCAATTGGTGAAGAAGACTTCCAGCCAAGAATCGGTTTCAAGACTCGATACGGCATGGTTGCTAACCCATATGTTTCAGCTGATGGAAGCACTGGTACTGCAAGAGCTAACCCATACTTTAGAATCTTTAGAGTAGACGGAATCATGCAGAACAGCTAATCTTTAATTAGATATGCGATTAAGGGATCCTTCGGGATCCCTTTTTTTGTTTATACAAAAGGAGTAAAAATGACTATAGTTTTTTGGGCTATTATTGTTTTTGGCACTATAGGTGCTGTAGACAGTACAATTGAATTGAATAAAGTTTGTGACAAAGAGGTTGAGGAAGGAATCTCGGCTACTGTAAAGGAATGTAAGCAGTATTACTTTGACACAAAAGTTAAAAAAGGGTGGTAACACCCTTTTTTTTATTATTAGTGATTTAAGTTGTATAAATAACTATATGACTACTGCAAATAAAAACTTTTTAAGTCCTACGGGGTTTCAATTTAAGATCGATTCCACTCAATATGCAAATGTTGAGTATTTTTGTACAGCCGTAACACTTCCCGACTTATCATTAGGAGAAGCGCCGAATCCTTATAAAGGGTCTAATATAGCTTTTACTGGTGATAGGATCGCTTTTGGTGATCTTGCTATAAGATTTAATGTGACTGAAGATATGGAAAACTATATCGAGATGTTTAATTGGATGCACAATATAATTGGCCAAGGTGAAAAATTTAAGTCTGACGCAACATTGTCGATTTTAAGTAGCCACAACAACGTCACTAAGGAAATTTCTTTCAAAGACTGTTTTCCTACCAGTCTATCAGCTGTCGAGTTTTCAACACAGCAAACAGATATAGAATACTTACAAGCTGACGTGACATTAAAGTATACATACTTCGAAATCAAGTAAACATATCGGTTTACTTTTTGGCGGTGTTTGTATACATATAGATATACTATGGAGATATTATGAATAATTTAGAAGCAATACTTGAAATGTGGAAGAAAGACTCTGTTATAGATGAATTGCAGTTAGATCAATCCGCAAGAGACTCAGCAAAACTTCATTCGAAGTACCTAGAACTATACTCAGTAAATAAACTTAGATTCAAAAAATTAGACTTAGAGTTTAAAGTATTACTGAGAGATAAATTTATGCATTATAACGGAAAGCTCACTCAGGAAGAAATGGACAAAAAAGGCTGGTCATATGATCCGTTGGATGGTCTTACTGTGCTAAAAGGTGATATGGATAAATGGTACGATGCAGATCCGCTTATTCAGGCACACCAGGCCAAAATGCATTACACGCAAGAACTAGTCGACACTTTAAAAGAAATACTTGACAACATCAAGTGGAGACATCAGAACATAAAAAACATTATTGAATGGAACAAATTTACAAGCGGAATGTGATGGAAAAAATAGTTGTTAAGAAAAAGAACGAGGTATTCTTAAGCGTTATAACTGAACCCGGAATAGAAATGGAATTGTCAGAACACTTCTGCTTTTATGTTCCAGGTTATAAGTTTATGCCTTCATATAAAAACCGGATGTGGGATGGTAAAATACGTTTATACGATTTGCGTAAAAAGCAAATTTACGCTGGGCTTTATAAGTACCTCATAGAATTTGCAAACGCTCGTGCTTATGAGTTTATAGTAGATGACAATTCTAAGTATGGTCGACCTGACATCGAAGAGCTACATGATATTGATGAGTTACTTAAGCAGTTAACACTTACTGCTAATGGGGATATTATAGTACCTAGAGATTATCAGCTGAGTGCACTCTCGCATGCTTTAACTAATAAAAGTTCTTTACTATTAAGCCCAACGGCTTCGGGTAAGAGTTTAATTATATACTTAGCTGTTAGATATTACTTAGAGATGTATGACAGAAATGTATTGCTTATCGTACCTACGACTTCATTGGTTGAACAAATGTACTCCGATTTCGGCGACTATTCTTCTCGAGATAACTGGTCTATAGAGGAAAATTGCCACAAAATATATTCTGGTAAGGAGAAGTATAATCTAAAACACCGAGTTATAATCACAACCTGGCAGTCGATTTATAAAATGCAGACTCCTTGGTTTGAAAATTACGGCATGGTAGTAGGCGATGAAGCACATAACTTTAAGGCTAAGTCTTTGACTGCTATACTAGAAAAATGTGTAAACGCGCAATATAGAATGGGAACCACTGGAACACTTGATGGAACCCAAACACATCAGTTAGTATTAGAGGGATTATTTGGTCCTGTGCACAAAGTGACTACTACGAAAAAACTGATAGAAGAAAAAGCGTTATCACAACTGGATATATTCGTATTACTACTTAAATACAGTGATGAACATTGTAGATTAGTCTCAAAAATGAAATACCAGGAAGAGATAGATTTTATCGTTAAGTACGGACCAAGGAATAATTTTATATCAAACCTTGCAATGGACCAAGAAGGTAACTCACTTATATTGTTTCAGTTCGTAGAAAAACACGGTAAACCTTTACACAACATGTTACGTGAAAAATTTAACGAATTACCTAGAAATACAAGGAGGCTGTTTTATGTCAGTGGTGAAACCGATGTGGATACGAGAGAAGAAATTCGCGCTATCACGGAAAAGGAAAGTGACGCGATTATTGTGGCGAGTATGGGTACTTTTTCTACTGGTATTAATATTAAGCGTCTTCACAATATCATATTCGCTTCACCGAGTAAGTCTCAAATTAGGGTTCTCCAAAGCATAGGTAGAGGTTTAAGGAAGTCTGAAGATGGTATAAATACTAAAGTATATGATATTGCAGATGATTTACATTGGAAGGCCAAAAAGAATTATACACTAAATCATGCTGGGGAACGTATTAGAATATACAGCAAAGAAAAATTTGACTACAAAATACATGGTATAAATATATAAATGGAAACAATCGAATCAGTAGACGTAAGACATTTTAAACTAACTAATGGCGAGAATATAATTTGCTATGTTCAATCTACCACTGAGCATGCATTCATTGTAGAACGGCCTGCGGCCGTGCAGGCTTCGCCTGCTGGAATTTGGAGTTTTGTTGATTGGTTTCCATTCTCTGACAAGAAGATATATAAGCTCATGAAGAGGTTTGTCATTAACCATACTGAGGTGGTGACTGAGACAAAGGAGTCATATATTAAGTATTCATGTCATGATGAAATTAAAGATATATCATATGATACTGATGAATACTCTGATGAATACTCTGATGTGGAATATGATATGTACGATATTGATACATCTGATAAGAAAACGGTGCATTAACATACTGTATACCCCTAGCCTCAAGTGGACTCTTATATTATATCACGCTTTTTGCGGTTTGTACACCTTTTTATGCAAAAAAACTAAATTAATTAAATGAAAATAACTATGTACATTCATTGTATACTATGTTATAATATACCATTATCGGGAGAAACACATGACTAAAAAAATCAAACCTAAAGACAAACCGCATTACGTGAACAATAAGGAATTTTCTCAGGCTGTTATGGATTACGCGATATCGGCTCGATCTGCAAAGGATGTAGATAAAGTTCCTCCTAAAGTAACCAACTACATTGCAACCTGCTTTATGAAGATATCTGAAGGCCTGTCTCACAGACCGAACTTTGTTCGGTACACGTATCGTGAGGAGATGGTAATGGATGGCGTAGAAAATTGCTTGCGTGCAATTAATAACTATAAAATCGAAACTGCCACAAGGACCGGTAATCCCAACGCATTCTCGTACTTCACTCAAATATGTTTCTTTGCGTTTATACGTAGAATTACTAAAGAGAAAAAGCAACAAGAAATTAAGTTTAGGTTTATTGAAAAGATGGGAATTGAAGACTTTGCTGCAATGGGAATGGATGATCAAGGCGCGCAACAAACAATGGAATATGTAGATACTCTTAGGCAAAGAATTGACAAAATTCGTAATAAAGACGATAAGATCAAAGAATTTGCGAAAATAGAAAAAGAAAAAGAAAAACTAGAATTGTTTATGGTATAATATGAAAGTAGCTATTTTAAATGATACACACTGTGGTGTAAGAAATTCATCAGACATTTTTTTAAGATATCAAGAAAGTTTTTATGAAGAGATATTTTTTCCGTATTTAAAAGAGAACAATATTAAAAACATTCTGCATCTGGGAGACTACTATGAGCACAGAAAATTCGTCAACTTTAAAGCACTCAATGCTAATCGCAAGCATTTTCTTGAGCCTATGCGTGATGCCGGCATTACCATGGATATTATACCCGGAAATCATGATGTCTATTTCAAAAACACTAACGAGTTGTGCAGCCTTAAAGAGTTGCTTGGTTATTTTACCACTAATGTAAATATCATTATGAAGCCTACTGTACTAGACTATGATGGTTTAGGCGTTGCTGTGATTCCGTGGATCAATAATGCTAACTATAAAGAGTACGTTGATTTTGCTATGAAATGTAAAGCTCCTATATTAGGCGCGCACTTAGAACTAGCTGGTTTTGAAATGATGGCAGGTATTACTAATCCACATGGAATGAACGCTGAAATATTTTCGCGGTTTGAAAAGGTGTTATCTGGTCATTTCCATACAAGATCGCATCAAGCTAATGTAGATTATTTAGGTTCTCAATTTGAATTTACTTGGGCAGACGTTGATGATCCAAAGTATTTCCATATACTTGATACAGAAACAAGAGAGGTCACCGCCGTACGTAATCCCATTACTATGTTTAAAAAAATCGTATATGATGACAGTAAAACTGATTATGATACTTTTGATTTTACTGACTGCGAGCATAAGTTTATTAAGTTAATAGTATTGGCTAAAAATGATTTATACATGTTCGACAAATTCGTTGATAAGCTGCAAGGTATAGAAACTCACGAGTTAAAAATAGCCGAAAGTTTTGAGGAATATTTAGGTGAAAGCGTTGAAGATGAAAAGGTATCGCTAGAGGATACCGCTGTGCTATTAGATTCTTACGTAGAAGCAGTTGATACTGACTTAGATAAAGATCATTTAAAAATTGAATTGAGAAAGCTTTATACCGAAGCGCAAAACTTAGAGGTAGTATGATATATTTTAAATCGGTTTCTTGGAAGAATTTTCTTTCGACTGGTAATGATACAATTAAGGTACAATTAGATCGAACTCCGTCAACCCTTATCGTTGGCTCAAATGGTGCAGGTAAATCCACTATGCTAGATGCATTATCCTTTGGATTATTCGGTAAGCCACATCGTGACATTAAGAAAGATCAAATGATTAATAGTATCAATAAGAAAGGCGCTATTGTTGAAGTTGAGTTTAACATAGGAAACTCGGAATTTAGAATTTTGCGTGGCATTAAACCTAACAAGTTTGAGATATGGCAAAATAATAACATGATAAATCAAGCATCAAATGCTAGAGACTATCAAAAATTCTTAGAACAAAACATCCTTAAGTTAAATCATAAGTCATTTCATCAGGTAGTTGTGTTAGGAAGTAGTTCATTTATTCCTTTTATGCAACTCCCTGCGTGGTCTCGTAGAGCCGTCATTGAAGATCTATTGGATATCAACATATTTAGTAAGATGAATACACTACTTAAAGAACGTAACTCTAAAATTAAAGAAGAACTATCAGAGATTAATCATTCGTTAGATCTGTATAAAACCAAGATGGACACGCAGTCTAAATATATCAAAGATTTACAAGCAATCAACAAAGACATGATTGCGTCTAAAGAAAATTCTATAGAATCGTATGAAGACGATGTAAAGAGATTGGTGAGTGAATCTGGAGAATTAGGTAAGAACCTTGATGCTTTAACAGAGATTGAAAATAAAACGCATGACGAGCTATCACGAAAAGTTTCAGACATTAAATCTGAGGATCGGGTGTTTAAGTCCAAAATAAAGGACCTAGTAGGACAAGCTAAATTTTTTGAAGAGAACGAAATATGTCCTACATGTGATCAAGACATTGACATTAAAATTAAAACCAATAGGTTGGATCATATCAAAGCGTCTGCTGTAAATATACAACAGGGTATGAAACAATTGTCTGAAGATAACGAATCATGCACAAATGATCTGTTAAAATGTCAAACAAATATAAAAGAGTTGGTAAGTAAGCAACGTAAAATTAATTCAAATAACGATAAAATTAATTTAATGCAGCAAGAAATAGAAAAGATTCAGAAAGAAATCGGCAATCTGTTGCAATCGTCTGGTGATATAAAAGCAGCAAAGGATGACCTAAGTAGCTATAGGGATGCGAAGGATAGTGTCACTGAAAAGAAGCTAGCATATGTAGAGGAAAGAACGTACAACGAAGTTATAGGCGAAATGCTCAAGGATACTGGCATTAAGACTAAGGTAATAAAGCAGTATCTTCCTGTTATGAATAGGCTCATTAATCAGTATCTCCAAGTACTTGATTTCTTTGTGGCATTCCATCTTGATGAAAATTTTACCGAAACTATTAGATCACGTCACCGTGATGCATTTAACTATGCGTCGTTCAGTGAAGGTGAGAAGCAAAGAATTGATTTGTCTTTATTATTTACTTGGAGACAAATCGCCAAGATGAAGAACTCTGCTTCTACTAACCTACTCGTACTTGACGAAACCTTTGATTCTTCTTTGGATCATGACGGAATTGATAATCTAACTAAGATCCTAAACACTCTTGAAGATGGTACCAACGTCTTTATCATATCACATAAGGGTGATATATTAGAGAATAAGTTTAGATCTAAGATCGAATTTATCAAAGAACGTAATTTTTCTAAGATCAAATAGTTATAAGAACCGCGTTTTATATAAAAAATCCGTATAAAAACTATATACTATTTTCGCGAAAACAGTGTACAATCGACTAAAACCATAGTATAATGGTACCATATTAAAGATAAGGAATCGTTATGTATCACAATTCAAGCCTCCCAAAGCTACTAGCGAAAGAGAATCTCACGATTCGTCATGGTAATTATCAGACCCCGTGGTTTGATATTAAAAACCGTGTTCTCGGCCTTCCTCTATGGAAGGACATGGGCAAAGACGTGTATGACTTGTTTGTAGGACATGAGGTTGGCCATGCGTTAGAAACTCCATATGAAGGATGGCATGATAGTCCTGAAAAACTTCAGGGTTGTCCTAGGTCCTACATTAATGTAATAGAAGATGCTAGGATTGAAAGAAAAGTTAAAAGCCGATATCCTGGTTTAGTGGGTCCATTCTCGCGAGCATACGCTAATTTATTCGAAGATAACTTTTTTGGAACTAATGATATAGATATTTCAGAACTAAGAATTATCGATAAAATTAATCTTCAGGCTAAAGTTGGTGCTCACGTCAATTTAGAGTTTACTGACGAAGAACAAGTGTTTATGGATAGAGCTATGACCACTGAAGACTTTCAAGAAGTCTTAGAATTAGTTAAAGATATTGTCGCCTACGATAAAACGCAGGAAGAAGATGATGACGGTGAAACTCCAGATGAAAACAAACTTAGCGAGACTGAACAAAACGAACCAGAAGAGCAAAGTGATCCTTCACAACAAAACAGTGATGATCAACCTGAAGATGAAGAAGAAAACAATACCGATTCTTCTGGAGATGATCTAGAAGATGAAGAAGATACGACTGAATCAGACGATGCAGGTTCGGTATCTCTTGGAGATGGAGCAGATGGAGAAAACAGTACCGCTATAACCGATGAAGCTTTTAGAAAAGCTGAAAGATCATTGCTTGATACTGACGATGGTGGACAACAGACACTTGTTGTTTCTGACATCCACAAAGAAATCAGAAAAAAGATAGTTGTTAACTTTAAAGATCTTCAAGAGGAAAGGGCAATTGCTTTCAGTTCAAACACTGAAGAGCCGTCTTATAACATACATGTCCTAGAACAGATTACTCAGGCTGCTACTGAATACTCTGCATATATTAAGTCGACTAAAAGAAGCGTCGCAGTCGCAGTTAAAGAATTCGAAATGAGAAAGGCAGCTACTCAGTGGGCTAAAGCAACCACCGCAAAGACTGGTGTCATCGACGTAAATAAGCTCTTCTCATATAAGACTAACGAAGACATATTCAAACAGACGACTAGACTTCATGACGCTAAAAGCCATGGAATGATGATGCTAATCGACTACTCAGGATCTATGTATGGGTCACTGCCCAATGTTTTAGATCAACTAATTCACTTAGTATTGTTCTGTAAGCAAGTTAATATCCCCTTTGATGTCTATGCATTTACAACTACAAATACTAATATCGACTATTACGATCTTAGAAATCAGGGTTTATTGTTTGATGGCGATATGGATTTAGACGGAATATGCATGCCTCTTTTGACTTCTTCGACACTCAAAAAATCAGATTTTGAAGCTTCGATTAAAGCTCTTCATGCTAGATCTTGTGTTGAGCCTTATGCGTCAAGGAAAATAATTGGAAAATCTGAAGAGTTTGGTTCAACTCCGTTAACTCAAGCTCTAGTAATGTCTCATCATTTAATTAAGGAATTTAAAGTCAAGCACGCGATTGAAAAAATGAATTTAGTAGTTTTCTCCGACGGAGACGCTAACAGAATTCAAACATACCAAGATAGATCCTTAGAAGATAACAAGGTTTATACTAGAGGATCGTGGAAGGGCGTCAACCTAATGATTGATGGAAAGCTTGTAAAATCTGAAGGTAAAATCGATGCGACAGCTGCAATATTGGAAAATATAAATAAAAGACTTGCTACAAATTGCATTGGGTTCTTTATGGCTGATAGTAACAGTGATTTTAACTCAAAAGTTGATGATATAGCCGGACATCACTGGGCTCAAGACGAAAGGAAAGAAGCTCAAAAAGAGTACAGAAAAAACAAATGTGTTGTCAAAACTAATGCTCTTGGATACAACGAATTTTATCTAATTAAAGGTGGTAATAACCTTGAAACGTCCGATGATGGTTTTGACGTTACTTCAGATCACACCAGAGGTCAGATGACAGCGGCGTTTAAAAAATACTCTAAGAGTAAAAAGCAGAACAAAGTTCTCATGACTACTTTTGGAAAGTCGGTTGCATAACAGATTGAGTTATAAAGAAGCATATGCATATAACAAAATAGTCTAAAAAAAGAGTGTACAAACGACTAAAACTGTAGTATAATGTATACATACAAAATTGATAAGGAACTATATTATGAAAATTTCAACCCAAAATATTTTAAAAGATCTGGCTGCAAAGTATCCAGATCAAACTGCGTTTCGAAAGAACGTAATTGAGTCCACGGCAAAGTCCTTGGGCTACACGGGAAAAGACTTTTATCCTATGCTTACTGCAGAAACAAGAGTCAAAATCGGCACGTACGACTTAAGCGCGTTGCTACAAACTCTAGAGGTTGATAAAAAAGTGATAGACATTTCGTCTGCTGCAAAAATGCAGTCGATTGTTAACGAAGAAAAAACGTTTGCAAAGGCGGATCCAACATTTGTTCCATGGGGAGCATTTCACGATGTCGTTAAAATGATCAAATCACAGATGTTTTACCCAGTCTATGTTTCAGGTTTATCCGGAAACGGTAAGACTTTTATGGTAGAGCAGGCGTGTTCAAAACTAAACAGAGAGTTTATCAGGGTTCAAATTAACCCTGAAACAGACGAGGACGATTTACTTGGTGGATTTAGACTTATTAATGGCGAGACTGTCTTTTCAAAAGGACCGGTACTTAAAGCTATGGAAAACGGCGCTATCCTTCTTCTCGATGAAATTGATAGAGCTACAAATAAAATTATGTGTCTTCAAGGCATACTTGAAGGTAAACCTGTTTTGGTTAAGAAAACGGGTGAAACGATTGCTCCTGCGCCTGGCTTCAATGTTATAGCAACTGCGAACACTAAAGGCAAAGGATCAGAAGATGGTAGATTTACTGCTGCTTCAATTATCGACGAAGCTTTCTTAGAAAGATTTACTGTTGCTATTGATCAGAAGTTTCCATCACCTTCTATAGAAACTAAAATACTTAATAATCATATGACTAAGTTTGGCACAGAAGACACTGACTTCGTCGAGAAGTTGGTCACATGGGCCGACATTATTAGAAAGACTTTCTATGATGATGGAGTAGATGAAGTTATTTCAACACGAAGACTTTGCCACATTGCGCAAACGTTTTCTATTTTTAAGAATAGAGCTAAGGCTATAGATCTGTGTATTGCTAGGTTTGACGAAGATACTAAGTCTGCTTTCTTAGATCTTTACACAAAGGTCGACGATGGTGTATTAGACGTATGCGAGGATATTAATGAAACAACCCAATTATAAATTTAATGAAGGAGCTCTCATTGAAGAGCTCCAAGCTTATATAGATTCTACGTATGGACAACACTACGGTCAAGGCGGACTTCAATCATCGGAAGTTATAATTGATCGAGGCCATGGACTTGGCTTTTTCCTTGGCAACGTCGATAAGTACAATGCTCGGTATGGTAAGAAAGGAACTCCAGACGATCATCGAAAAGATCTTATGAAGGTCTTACATTATGGATTGCTTGCGCTTTATGAGCATGACCGATCTAACTCAAAATAAAGGTGTACAAACACGTGAAACTGTGTTATAATACTGGTAATAAATTAAAAAAGGTAAATTATGAAAATATCAAGTGAAACTATTAGTATCCTGAAAAACTTTTCAGGAATTAATGCGAATTTAGTCTTTAAGCCTGGAAAGGAACTTAAGACTATTTCTGAAGCAAAAACCATTATGGCCAATGTGTCGATCCTCGAGGACTTTCCTCAAACGTTTGGTGTCTATGACCTTAATGAGTTTTTGTCTCTGTATAATCTTATGGATGAACCTGACCTAGAATTTAGTGATAAGTTCTTGACAATATCAGACGGTTCTCAAAGGATTAAGTACTACTATTCTGAGATTGAGATTCTTACACAACCCAGCAAAGATATCAATATGCCAGAGTGCGAAGTTATCCTAGATCTTTCGGCCACGAACCTAGATAAGATCAGGAAAGCTGCAGCAGTTCTTGGACATTCAGAATTAGCTTTTAGCAGTCGAGGTGGCGGGGTTATTGCTTCTGTATTCAACGAGAAAGATTCTACAGCGAATACATTTGACATTGATCTATGCACATCATCTACTGAAACCTTTAATTATGTCTTTAGTATTTCTAATTTGAAAATGCTACAAGGTGATTACAAGGTATCGATTTCTTCTAAGCTAATCTCCAATTGGAGAAATGCGGATAATCCCTTAGATTATTTTATAGCTTTAGAGAAATCATCAAGTTTCGGTGTATAAATAATTATGCACAGAAAAAATTCTCATATTTTATGAGGATAATACGAGAAGATGCCGAATGGTTCGGGTCTCTCATAATTAGTCTACTTTGCAAAGGAGAAACAAATGACTGAAGAAGTAAAAGCACCTGAAGGTGCACAAGAGGAGCAACAAGCTCCACAACTGTCTCTACAAGACATCGCAACTTTCGTACAGATTATCGATATCTGTTCTAAAAGAGGTGGTTTCGAAGGGCAGGAAATGGAAGCTGTTGGTGGTCTAAGAAACAAGACTGTAGCATTTCTAAATGCTGCGTCTGAAGCTCAAGGCCAAGATGCTCCACAAGGTATGGTACCAGAAGGTGCCGATCTACCTGAAACAGTTGAAGCTGAAGAAGCTTAAATTGTCTTAGCTTAATTCGGGGGTAGCTCCCCCGTATTTTATTAATTTTATTATGAAGGATATATTATGGATCGCAATGAAACGTCGCGCTTAATCGAAGCACTTAAAAGAGGTACTGTAACAGTAACCTTTCAAAAAATCGACTCAGATGAAATACGAGTCATGCCCTGTTCTCTCAACCCGATTGTTCTAGAAGCTAATGGTATTAAAACCGTTGTCGAAAACATAGATCCAAGCACTGAACACATCGCTGCTTGGTCTTTGGATAAAGACGCATGGCGTTCTTTTAGACTAGATACAGTTCTTGGTTGGGAGGTACTATAATGTCAGAATTTCTTTGGGTTGAAAAATATCGACCACAGAAAATTCAAGATTGTATTTTGCCTAAATCAATCAAGAAAACCTTTGAAGATATTGTTAGAGGAGGTGACCTACACAATATGCTTCTTACCGGGACAGCCGGCTTAGGTAAAACAACAGTCGCGAAAGCTCTGTGTAATGAACTTGACCTAGATTTTCTTTTGATCAATGGATCCGAAGAGTCTGGCATTGATACGCTTCGAAATAAGATTAAACAATTTGCATCTACTGTTTCGTTACAAGGCGGCTACAAAGTAGTTATCCTTGACGAAGCAGATTATCTTAATGCTCAATCAACACAACCCGCATTGCGTGGTTTCATTGAGGAGTTCTCTAATAACTGTCGATTTATATTGACATGCAATTTTAAGAATCGAATCATTGAACCATTGCATTCTCGTTGTACTACAATTGAGTTTAACGTTTCAAAGAAAGATTCAGCACCACTTTGTGGACAATTTCTCAAAAGATGTACTAGTATCCTTAAGGATGAGGGTATTACTTATGATGAGAGGGTAGTCGCTGAACTTATTATGAAACATATGCCTGATTGGCGCAAGGTTCTTAATGAACTGCAGCGTTACAGTAGTAGCGGTACTATTGACACAGGCATCTTAGTATCTTTATCGGAGGTGTCTCTCAATGATCTTATGATTCATTTGAAAGAGAAGAACTTTAAAGGTATGCGTCAGTGGGTAAGTAACAATATTGATTCTGAACCTGCAGCAATTTATCGTAAAATTTATGATAACATGAATGATTATATTGATCCTCAGAGTATACCTCAATTGGTACTTATTCTAGCAGACTATCAATACAAAAATTCTTTTGTTGCTGATCATGAATTAAATACTGTTGCTTGTCTCACTGAGGTAATGGCGGGGGTTTCATTTCGATGAGCCCCTTCGATTATCTAAACGCGATTAATACAACTAAAAAGGATATAATGGTTGATGATGTGGCTGAAAAAGCATACACGTCATTTATGGTCAATCGAGGACTTTCGTATTTTCCCGACACGATTCTTTTCGCAAATGAAATGAACTTGAATCACCATATAGATCACCGTCTTCAATTTGATTTTTTTATAAATATAGTTAAGAAGAAGAAGAGATTCTCTAAATGGGCAAAGCCTATTAACATAGAGAACTTGGAATTTATAAAAGAATATTATGGATATAGTAATGAAAAAGCTAAATCTGTACTGTCATTATTAAATGACGCACAAATTAACGAATTGAAAATAAGGATGTATAAAGGTGGAAAACGAAAATAGTATTGAAGTCCAGTGGACTCCAGCATCTATGTTGGAGATTACTCTCAACGAACCAGATGACTTTCTCAAAATTAGAGAAACATTAACCCGAATTGGAGTAGCGTCTAGGAAAGATCAAAAGCTATACCAATCATGTCATATATTGCACAAACAAGGTAGATACTTTATTGTGCATTTTAAAGAGTTATTCTTATTAGATGGGAAACCTTCTAACTTAATGTTGAACGATATCCAGCGTAGGAATACAATTGCTACATTGCTGGCAGATTGGGGACTTGTAACTTTCGTTACCGCCGATCAAGCTAAGGATATTGCACCGTTAAGGCAGATTAAAGTAATTCCGTTTAAGGAAAAAACACAATGGCAACTATGTCCTAAGTACAATATAGGAAATAGTAACAATGGAGAAAAAAATTAGAAAGGCGTGGAAGAAGTTCCACAAGCTTATGAAGTGTAGTAGACTAAACAAGGTCTGCAATAAATGCTTAAACTAACAAATAAACTTGTATAAATAATTACGGATGCCGAATTGTTCGGGTCCGTATATTAATCTTGCTTTATAAAGGAGAAACAAAATGGTAAGAAATACTATGAACGTACCGCGTTCGCTATTCATTGGATTTGATCCAATATTAAATGAACTTGAAAGAATCCACCAAGCTGGAAGATCTCAGGACAATTACCCACCCCATAATGTAGTAAAGATCGATGCTGATAATTTCAACATTGAGCTTGCTGTCGCTGGATTTTCAGATGATGATATATCAATTGAAGTTAAGGATGGTATTCTTTTAATTAAGGGTCAACACGTTGATGATGATGATCGTGAATACGCACACAAAGGGATTTCATCCCGCAAATTTGAGAAGTCCTTCCGGCTCTCAGAATTTGTCGTAATAGACGGGGCTAATCTTATGAATGGGATACTTGTGGTGAATGCCAGAGTGGAAGTTCCTGAAGAGAGGCGTCCTAGGAAGATCGAAATCGGGTCTGCTGGGGCATCAAAGAAGAAGGAATTTATTCAAGAATAAATTCTGGTGAGCAGCGAAAACTCAGTGGATTGTAATAATCAATTTACTGGAGTCAAATCATGGGTTACATACGTAAACACAAAGATGGCATTAGGACTGGATTCGAACTAATATTTTTAATGAGTGGGATTTTATTAATTTCACCATTTATAATTTATTTGCAATCGAATTCATTCTAAAGGAATCTGAGCGGGAGAGAGTAATCTCTCCCAATTTTCCTACATAAAAGTGTAGTATATTGACACTTTTTCGTACATAAAAGTGTACAACATGTTTATAAAACGATATAATATGTACATATCACACATAAAAGTGTACAACATGTTTAAAATATGATATAATATGTACATATAAAATTGAAATGGTTATACTATGAATACAAAATTTTACACAAACGTTTCTCGTTATGGCAATTCATTGCTGTATCGCGGATACAGAAGCGGCAAAAAAATACAAACAAAAATCAAATATCAACCGACTTATTTCGTAAGTACGGCAAAACCTTCTGCGTGGAAATCGCTTGATGGAGCTAAGGTGTCTCCAATCAAATTTGATTCTATGCGCGACGCAAAAGAGTGGTTACAGGTAAATTCACAAGTTGTTGGTAGACACATTTACGGTAACAACAAACACATTCCGGCTTTTATCAACGACGAATTCCCAGGTGAAATCAAATTTGATCGTAATCTCATTAATGTAACCACGATCGATATCGAGGTACAATCAGATGCAGGATTTCCAGTGCCTGAAGAAGCTGCACATGAAATTACAGCAATCTGTATGAAAAATAATATTGACAACACGTTCTATGTTTGGGGTCTTAAAGGCTATGATGTAGAAAACAGCATCATGCAAGAAAATCGTGTTGTCTATAAGCATTGCAAAACTGAATCAGAGCTTTTACTTGAATTCATTGCGCATTGGTCTTTACCATCGCAATGTCCAGATGTAATCACCGGATGGAATTCACGGTTTTTTGATATACCTTATATTGTAAATCGCATTATTAAAATTCACGGTGAAGAGTTTGTTCGTAGATTATCCCCATGGGGATTGATCGATCGTCGTGATATTACGACAATGCAACGTAAGCAAATGGCATATGAAATACAGGGTATTGCTCAGATGGATTACCTGGACTTATTTAAAAAGTTTGGTTACTCTTATGGCCCACAAGAAACTTATAAACTTGATCATATTGCTTCAGTTGTTCTCGGTGAGAAAAAACTAAGTTACGAAGAACATGGCAATTTGCATACTCTTTACAAACATGATCATCAAAAGTTTATTGACTATAACATCAAAGACGTTGATCTAGTAGATCGATTCGAAGATAAAATGGGATTGATTACACTTGCTTTAACTATGGCATATCGTGGCGGTGTAAACTACAGCGATGTCATGGGTACTACTGCAATATGGGATGCTATCATATTCCGTAATCTTTATGCAAATCAAGTTATAATTCCATTCGCTGAAGAGAAGTTTAAAACTCCATATCCGGGTGGTTATGTAAAAGATCCACATGTAGGAATGCACGAATGGGTAGTTTCTTTTGACTTAAACTCACTATATCCATCAATTATTATGCAGAACAACATGTCTCCAGAAACTATTATTCCAGGCAAAGTTGCAAATGTCAATGTTGATAGTCTTCTTTCTGGAGAAATTAAACCTAGACTTGACGCTAACGAATGTGCTTCTGCCTCAGGTCAGTATTTCAAAACCGATGAGCAAGGCATTCTACCAAAGATCATTGATGAAATGTACAGCGAGCGTGTTGTAATTAAACGACAAATGATCGCATCTCAGAAAGAACTAGAAAGGATTGATAAAAATGACAAACAAGAATTATACAGAGTGCAGCGAGATATCGCTATCGCAGAGAATCAACAAATGTCTATTAAAATTCTCCTTAATTCTCTTTATGGTGCTCTCGGCAACAAATATTTCAGATTCTTCGATCAGCGAATCGCAGAAGGAATTACACTTACTGGACAGCTTACAATCAGATGGGCTGAAAAAGCAATTAATACTTACCTCAACTCAGTGCTTAAGACTAAGAAAGACTATGTCCTCGCAATCGATACCGATTCAGTGTATGTCTGCTTAGACGATCTTGTTTCAGCCGTTAATCCAAAAAATCCATTGGAGTTTGTCGACACAGTTTGTAAAGAAAAACTTGAAGACGTCCTAGAAAAATCTTATACAGAATTGTTTGATATCATGGGTGGTATCGAAAATCGTATGGTGATGAAACGTGAAGCTATTGCTGATCGTGGTATTTGGACTGCTAAGAAACGCTACATTCTAAATGTCCTAGATAATGAAGGTGTTCGTTATGCTGAACCTAAACTAAAAATTATGGGTATCGAAGCTATTAAATCTTCGACTCCGGCACCATGTCGTGAAGCTTTAAAAGAGATGTTTAAAACTATCATTGTCGGAACTGAACGTGATGTGCAAAACAACATCGAATCATTCCGAACGTACTTTAAAACGCTGTCTCCAGATCAGATTGCGTTCCCTAGAGGAATTACAAATCTCACTCAATTTAGAGACAAACAAACAATCTACCGCAAAGGAACTCCGATCCATGCCCGCGGCGGTATCTTGTACAACAAAATGTTAAAAGATCTTTCACTAGATAAGCAATACAATAAAATTCAAAATGGCGAGAAAATTAAGTTTATATACTTACGAACACCAAACCACATTAAGGAAAATGTAATTTCTTTCTTAGACTACCTTCCAGAAGAGTTTGGCTTACATCGCTATATTGATTATGATACACAATTTAATAAGACGTTCTTAGATGTTATCGATCCAATTCTATTAGCAGTTGGATGGAATTCTAAAGAGATAGCAACCCTAGATGAATTCTTTTAAAAATAACTGTGTACAAACCACTAGAGTTGTGTTATAATATACCATATACAGGAGAAAAAAAATGAAAATAGTAAGATTGACAACAGGTGATGAAGTCATTTGTAATGTCGTAGAAACAGAAAATGTAGTAGCTATTACAGATGCGTTTTCTATGATTGCTACAGAGCCGGGCAAGATTGGATTTATTCCATTTATGGCCTATGCTAAAAATGAGCAATTCATAATTGATAAGAAATTTGTAGTCATGATTGTAGATCCGGTTGACGAAATTGTAGATCAAATCAGATCTATGACTAGTGGAATTGTTACGCCCCAAAAGCAAGGAATCATAGTATGAGTAAGAACTGGGTAGAAGACATCGAAAAGATGCAAGATAAATTTGGAACTCTTGATTGGGTATTCGATAATAAAGCAGACACTGAAAAGCTTAAAAAGTTTTTAAAGTTCCGTATTGACTTTTTGCAAGAAGAACTGGACGAAACTAAAAAAGCATATGAGACTATGGATGGTGAAGAAATCGTCGATGGTTTAATTGATCTCTGTGTTGTAGCAATCGGAACACTTGACGCTTTCAACGTTGATGCGTATAAAGCTTGGGATGAAGTTCTAAAAGCTAATATAACAAAAACTGTCGGCGTAAAAGAAGGCCGACCAAATCCATTAGGACTTCCAGACCTAATGAAACCCGAAGGTTGGAAAGCTCCATCTCACGAAGGTAACCATGGTATCTTTAACGATATTCGATAGTATATACGATAACAAAACTGATAAGCGAGTTGATTATAATTCGTTTGATGACTTTGAAAAAGTATTATACAAATTGGCCAATAGTGATAAGTATCAGAAAAAAGCTGATGCTCCTTTAATATCACCGGCCACATATAAGACCGAAACTACTCGAGCTAACGTGAATGTTGTTAGTTGGGGTGGTTTCGGCATTGTCGATGTCGATGATTATGAAGGCTCTATAGATGATATTCATGAGAAGTATTCTAAATACAAATATGTTTGCTATTCTACGGCAAGCTCAACTAAGGCACATCCAAAGTTTAGATTAGTATTTCCATTGACGCAATGTGTTGATGCTGATAAAATCAAGCATTTTTGGTTTGCGTTAAATAAAGAAATAGGAGACATCGCAGATGCCCAAACAAAAGATCTTAGCAGAATGTACTACGTCCCTTCAAGATACAAAGGGTCGTACAACTTCATATTCACACACGATGGAATTACCATGGATCCGAATGGACTTATGGAACAGCACAGATACGTCGTACCAAATGAATCGTTTTTCGATAAGTTACCAGACTCTATTAAAAGGAGTCTTATACAACATCGACAAGAAAAACTCAATAACACTGACTTTTCATGGACCGGATATCAAGACTGTCCTTTTGTAAATAAGAAGCAAATCGAAGATTACAAAAAAATTACTGGTTCAGGTTGGTATTTGCAGATGTACAAAATTATGGTATCGACCGCAGGTAATGCAGTACAACGAGGTTATCCTATCTCTGCTCGTGAAGTCGCTTGGATTTGTTCAGACCTGGACAATGACACTGGCGGTTGGTACGGAAAAAGGGATATGGTGAAAGAAGCGGAACGAGCAATTGATTTTGTTTTTAAAAATAACATTTAGGAGAAAAACGAATGTACAGATATAGGGTTTATATAACAAGAGTGGTAGACGGAGACACTGTCGACGTAGACGTTGATCTAGGTTTTGGCATGATCTATAAGAAACAAAGAGTACGGATGGTCGCGATTGACACTCCTGAATCTAGAACCAGAGATCTAGAAGAAAAGTTTTATGGTAAGCAGTCAAAGTACTTTCTAGAAAGTCTACTAAAAGACCAAAAGATCCAACTCGTGTCTCATGATAAAGGTAAGTTTGGTAGGATACTTGGTGAATTATATGTTGACGGAGTAGAAATTTCAATTAATCAACTAATGATTGATAATCACCATGCAGTTCCTTACTATGGTGGTAATAAAGAAGCCACTGAAAAGCACCATATAGCAAATAGAAAAGTGTTAAACGAACAAGGCATTAATTATGATCCGTCAGATAGATGATCTTTCTGGTAAGTATTCGGCCATTGTGCCAGAATCATTTATTACACACAGAGACGTCATGAAACACCGGCTAAAACAAGGTATTCGTGGCGCGAACTGCGAATTCCCTGAGCACCACCAATGTTCTTTAAGAGAACAAAATCAATCTCATGCAGAGAGACATGAGAAGCGATATGACACAATTTTTTTGCCTACTAATGAAACATTAGACTATAAGCAATATGCCGCAGCCGGTATTTATATATCTGACTTTTGTATAGAGAATATGCGAAGCGGAATAACCCAAAAACTTGTTATATGGAAATGGCTTCCATATAACCAAGCTCCGACGTTGACCGCTGGTTGTCAGATAGGGTATGAAATACTAGGAAGCGTCGATTGGGAATATATAGAAGCTAATATATTCAGAGTCGGGCCCAATCCTAAGGACAAGCATAGATTTACATACCAACCTATTTCATAATACGTCAAAATAAATGAAAAAAAGTGTGTACAACTATAGCAAATTGTGTTATAATAACCATATAAAATTGAAAAGGCATTATTATGAAATTCGATGAAGGTAAAGCTCCTCTAGCTTTAATTCCACCGGAAGCACTATTACAAATCGCTGAAGTCTTTGGCTTCGGTGCCGAGAAGTATGGCGTAAATAATTGGCGAGATGACGGTGATTCAACCAGTAAGTTACGAACTTATTCGTCAATTCAAAGGCATCTTAACGCATGGCATATGAGTGAAGATCTAGATCCAGAATCTGGCAAAACTCACTTAGCACATGCCGTAACCCAGTTAATAATCTTAATGATGCATTGCGCAGAACATCCAGAAGTAGATGATAGGTATAAAAAATGAATATACAAAAAATTAGAAATCACTTTAAACAAGAACTAGCAGAAGAAAACTTTGTTATCGATCGCAATGGTAGTAAAACTATTGAATTGCTCGGTGCATCATTTCATGCTAGTGAGCCTGCTATCTTTGGTACTCCTAATCAGGAATACATCGATGCAGAACTTGCGTGGTACGAATCACAGTCTACGAATATTAATGACATATACGGAACAGATTTTGATTCTAAGAGACCTCCTGCAGCCTGGAAAATGACTGCTAATGATCACGGTGAAATTAATTCTAATTATGGACATTTAATTTTTAGTGAAAAGTATCATGCTCAGTACGATCAAGTCGTGATTGAACTAACTAGTAATCCAGATTCTCGTAGAGCGTCAATGATTTATCAACGTCCTTCGATATGGGTAGAATATAATGATCAAGGCAAGAACGACTTTATATGTACTAATGCTGTGACATATTATATTCGTGATGGCGAATTACATTGTGTAGTTCAAATGCGATCTAACGATGTGATCTTCGGTTACCGTAATGACTACGCATGGCAAGAATATGTACTATGTTCACTGGCAGATGACCTAGGTGTTAATGACGGTGAGATTCATTGGCAAGTACAGAATTTACACGTATACGAACGTCACTTTGATTTGGTAAAGTAATGAGTTGGGATATATCAAAAACGTATAAATGGGATAAGCGGTATGTTAGTTTAGCCGCACATATTGCTGAATGGTCAAAAGATCCATCGCGTAAAATTGGATCGGTTGCCGTTGGTAGTAAGGGACAAGTACTAGCTCAAGGTTACAATGGATTTCCACGTGGAATTTCTGATAATGATTCTATGTACGAAAACAAAGTTACAAAATACCAACACGTAGTTCACGCTGAAATGAACTGTATATATAATGCTACGTATAATGGCACATCACTTGATGGAGCTACGATGTATATACACGGTTTACCAGTTTGTTCTGAATGTGCGAAAGGTATTATTCAGGTTGGTATAAAAAGAGTAGTCACGAATGAGATTGACAGCACCATGCCAGACCGCTGGGTAGATTCGACTCAACTAACTAAAAAAATGTTTGATGAAGCTGGAGTTATTTACGACTTTATCTAAAGCGTCATGCGCCCATAGCTCAGCTGGATAGAGCATCGGCCTTCTAAGCCGAGGGTCTCAGGTTCGAATCCTGATGGGCGCGCCAAAAAAAGGAATAAAAAAATGGTATATGTAGATTATTTATTTGAAATGACAGACAGAGGGATTATGTTTATTGATAAAGATAGTCCATTAGAACCCCACAATAGGTTGAAGCTAGAAAATACACCGTTCAAAATAGGAGATTGTTTTGTGCTAACGCAAACCACAAATGAAAACATACTTTTGCGTAAGACTAGGGAAATGTTTCCTGCAGAAAACGTTTCCTTACTGGGTAAGCAAATGTTTCCTATGCAATTGGATTTAAATTTCGAGAAAGAATAATGGCCACTAAAAATGATATAACTGGAGATTCTATTAAATCCAAAGGTTTATCTAAAAAAGGTAAAGATAACTGGGATAAGATCTTTGGTAAGAAAGATATAAAGGTGCGTAAAACCACACCTGATCATGGTAGTACAAAAGTGCATAAAGACAAAAGCAAGTACGACCGTAAATCGCTTAATCCAATTGAGCATGAATAAGATGGTTGACTTTAGTAAAGAAGAGCTAGAAAAAAGTAAAAGAATTTTTAAGAGTGCAACTCCTAAATATACAATAGACTGGTATATTAAGTGGGTTGCTTCTGTGTTTGTGCTATGTGCTATGTCGATTAGAGGAATTGAAGGATATCAGACTTATGATGTAGTTCTATCAATTATAGGCATTTTGCTGTGGTTGGTAGTGTCTATTTTATGGAAAGATCGTGCACTCATACTTCTTAATGGTGTAGGATTATTATTTTTAGTGAGGAATTTGTTTACGATACTATGATAAAAACTGAATATTATTATGACTTTTTAAAGTACTTTAAACTTGCAAAAGATCAACAGATTAAATGTAATGTGCCAAACTTTATGCCACACCGTGAAAGCGATATGAATGACGATCTAATGGAAAATGTAGAACTATATGATGTAGTTGAACGTAAGTACGCCGGATTCTCTCAGATCATAAATGACATTTTTTACGGATGGACTGATAAACATCCATATTGGGATAGAATGCAAGCAGGAGAAGCAACTGCTCAAAGGGAGTTGATTGCGAAAAACTGGACTGGTAAGACTCATTCCCTTGAGACTTGGTTATATCTTTTCATTCTACATAGAGTTACGGGTTCTGCTATTAACTACGGAACTAAACCATCCGGATACCATAACACATTACTATTTAAACTTCATCTAGCAGAAGACATAGATGATATGAAAAAAATAATTAAGGCTGAAGGTAAATTAGGAAAGCCATTTTATACTTCAATTGGATATCAATTTCCAGCATTTCCAAAACCAACATCAGATTATAAAAAAGGTGGAGACTATTACTTATGTGAATACGCTCCAAGACTTGCAAAAGAATTATCACACTTTTTGGCAATCCCTGGTAAAAAGGATTTAAGAGAAGTTGGCGAGTTTATGCTAAGCTGGAATGTTAAAAACGGATTGAGACAGTATAAATTCCAGTACGCAGCCGTTGTCGCGGATATTGCTGATTGGTTCCCGCATTTTGTTAACACCGAAAGTATGTTTTATTATGGAACGAATGCCGTTGAATGTATTTCTTACCTGGCCAAAAACGACAACAAACTTAAAAAACAAGATTTTCTAGATGAGGTCATGACGCAAATATATGAAGATACTGGAAGTGTTCCATATAATGCAGAAGATGTATGTTGTGATTATATTAGATGGGTTGAGAATTATGTAAGGCCTGGTGATGATTATGCGCATTTGGATTACGATAATTTATGGTCTAGCAGTGACATTAAAGATCACCCACGTGGTAGACAAAAAGCAATGTTAGAACTAGGTTTAGTTGAAACCTTTAACGGAATGTCATCGCATCCGTCCGACCTTAAAATTTTACATAGTAACAATTTAACAGTAGATGATTACAAAGCAATGATACTACACTCAGCAATGGATAAGAATATAAGAAATGCCTCATAATAAACACGTAGAAGACGGATTTAATAAGGATATTGGGTTAATGCAAGCCGATGAAGCTAAGGAATATTACCTTGACTTGGCTAAGAACTGGGAAGATCCAAATCCAAAGCCATTCGAAAAAACCCACCAAGGAGTTAGGGTTATTCGTGACGATATGATCGTAGGCTCTAAAACAAGAGGCGGAGATTGTCTTATTAGCACAATTAAAGAAGATACTATTGCATATGTTCAACCACGTACAGGATTAGCTGGAGTGAGTATCTTAGATGTTGCTAGAAGGCATAATAAAAAAGTTAGATTGTATATGCCATCTAGTAAAAAGATTTCACACCATCAAGCGTGTTGTATAGAGCAAGGAGCTGACGTAAGCTTCCACCGAATAGCCGCAATGCCAAACTTGAATAAAATAGCATTAGAAGATTCGAGGAAACACGGTTACTACTTTGTTCCTCTAGGTCTAAAACATGAAATGGTCACTGCTGGTATAGTTAAAGTTGCGAGTGCAATTCGTGAACCAGACGAAGTATATGTGGCTACATCAACTGGAGTTCTTACGAGAGCTTTGCAAATAGCATGGCCTAACGCTAAGTTTACATCGGTTGCAGTGTCACGAAATATGAAAGCTGGAGAGTTGGGTAGGGCAGAAGTTATAAGTGAACCAAAGGCGTTCACTGCTCCTGAGAAGAATGAGAACCTACCGCCATTTCCGTGCATTGATACGTACGACGGTAAGGTTTGGAAGTTTATACCTAAGAATACTGGAAGAAATATATTATTCTGGAATGTAGGACCAGAGCCTACATTGTCGGATGAAACACTATACGAGACAGTTGATAGTTATAGAGATTGGGATAAAAATTTATGATCACAGGAACGTTTAATAAAATACCTAAAAAGAAAAATAGTCATGGGTATGGTTGGGCCAGAACGTGGTCTGAAAACCTAGATGTAGGTATTAATCACGAAGCGGAAATTGTTGACGTGTTGTATTTAGATCATGGTGTTAATTTTGGTGGATCACTGAATCTGTTTGGTGGATTTACCGAAGATCTAGAGAAACGAATTAACAACTTTTTAGAAGCAAGGCTTGTATATTCACTAGACATTGATATGCCAGATTATGGCGCAATGCTTAAAAAACGTAAGGATGTATTAGATAAAGATTGGTGTGATAAAGTATCAGAAAAATGTGCAACCGCAAGAACGTTAAAATCTACAGATATATCTGATTTGCATTGGCTGACTATTGGCGATTCACATACTGCCGCGTATTCAAAGGAAGGTTCGATGGTTATAAAAACTGATGGACTTACGCTTAACGGACAAATAAAAACAAACTTTGAATACGTAATGAAACATATATTAGAGTGTATGCCAAGGGGAATTACAATGTCCTTTGGAAACATAGATATTAGGCACCACCTTTGCAGATTAAATGCAGATAGTATGCCTATGTTAAAAGAATGGAAAAAGTTCGGTGAAGAGTTAGAACGTAAGGGAATAAAAGTAGAATACTCAACACCATGGCCAATAGAGTTCGAAGAACGAAAACTACCAAAAACCGGTTATTATAAAGATAAACCATTTTGGGGTTCTCGCGAAGAAAGAATCAACGCTTTAAACCAATGGATATCCAACATGGATGATCTAGGTATGAAGAGGGTTGAATATCCTGAAGAGTGGCTCACTATGAATAGTGAAGCATACGCGAAGGACCATATGGAAAGCACATCATCGGTACACCTATCTCCTGAGTCATATAGACGCAAAAATTGGGGAATTAACTGTGTACAATTGACTGATTTCATGTTATAATATACACATTAATTAATAAAAGAGGAAATATGCCAAGTATAAATTTACAAGCTCAACCAAGAAAGTTCAACAAAAATCGGAAAGGTAAACGAGACAATCGTCCGCCTCAAGATATGCCTTTTGAAGTAGGATTGAGAAAGTTCAAAAAAGCTGTAGAAGCTGCAGGTATCTTACAAGATGTCCGAGCTAAGGAATTCTATGAGAAACCTACAGCAAAACGCAAGCGTAAAAAGGCCGAAGCAATTTCGCGTCATAAGCGAGAATTGAGAGCCCAAGAACAAACCCAGTTTGGTAGGAGAAAAAGATAATGTCAGTAATGGACAAACTAAAAAAGAACTCTAAGATTAAAGCTTCAGATGTTCTATCAAAGTCAGTATTCTTTAGTGATAAAGAAATGACTAAAACAGAAGTGCCGATGGTTAACGTCGCTTTATCGGGAGATCCGGATGGTGGATTAAGTCCTGGTTTGACAGTATTAGCCGGTCCTTCTAAACACTTTAAAACATCATTTGCCTTATTAATGGCAGGTGCATATTTAAAGGAACACGAGGATGCAGTGTTACTATTTTATGATTCAGAGTTTGGTTCACCGCAATCATATTTTGAATCATTCGGTATCGATACTGATAGAGTATTGCATACACCAATTACTGACGTCGAGCAGCTTAAGTTTGATTTAGTAGGTCAATTAGAAAATATTGAAAGAAATGACAAGGTTATTGTCGTCATTGATTCTATTGGCAATCTTGCTTCGAAGAAAGAATTAGAAGATGCGCTAAATGAAAAATCAGTTGCTGATATGTCAAGAGCCAAAGCGCTCAAAGGTTTATTCAGAATGGTCACTCCTTATCTGGCTATGAAGAATATCCCTTTGCTTGCTGTTAATCACACATATCAAGAGATTGGATTATTTCCTAAAGCTATTGTTTCTGGTGGTACTGGAATTTATTATTCAGCAGACAACATTTGGATTCTTGGAAGGCAACAACAAAAGCAAGGAACCGAAATTAAAGGTTATAACTTTGTGATCAACGTCGAGAAATCACGGTTTGTAAAAGAGAAGTCTAAGATTCCAATCAGCGTAACTTGGGAAGGTGGTATTGCTCCATACTCAGGATTACTAGATGTGGCATTGGCCGGTGGTTATGTCCAAAAGCCGAATGTAGGTTGGTACTGCAGAGTTGATATGGAAACAGGAGAACTAGTTCAACCTAAAGTAAGAGAAAAAGATACTTTAGAAGAAGAGTTCTGGAAGCCTATATTTGAAAATACAAACTTTAAAGAGTTTTTGAAAGGCCATTATCAAATAGGTCATAAACCGTTACTAGACATCGAACTCGATATTGAGCAAGAACATGGATAATCATTTTATTACAGTAGAACACCCAGAATCTGATTTTTATGCTATTCAGTTAAATGACAATTCACCATATGACGGTGTAAGATTTATTTATGGCACCGTATCCATTAAAGAAAGTCCGGAACTAGATGTGGCCACACTATCATTTACGTATAACATAAATGATCCAGGTGATTATGACCACGACACATTGAGAGATGACGAGGCTTTTAATAACTACCTCGGAGATCTATTAACACATATTATTCAAGAAGGGACAACGAAACTTGCAGAACGAAATACCGACACACGTACTAAGTCATCTACTTAATAACGAAGAATATTGCAGACGGGTAATACCGTACCTTCAAAAAGAATATTTCGAAGGGATCCATAAAGTAGTATTCGACCTTATTGTTAGCTTTGTAGCGGCGCATAACAAATTACCTACTGGTAGAGTGCTAGATATTGAGCTACAAAAAGTGTCAGCGCCAGAAGATGTATTAAACCAATCATCAATGTTAATCAACGAGATCGGTAATAAAACTGATTTAGATACTGATTATCTTATTAATGAAACTGAAAAGTGGTGTAAAGATCGTGCAGTATATCTCGCGATTATGGATTCTATTGGTATTATTGATGGAAAGGATCCGGAAAAAAGCGAAGGTGCTATACCAGAAATACTTTCAACAGCTCTTGGCGTATCATTTGATCAAGCAATTGGCCATGATTACATCGACGATTCGTCTGCTCGTTTTGATTTCTATAATAAAACGGAAGAACGTATTCCATGGGATCTTGACTATTTCAATAAAATTACTAAAGGCGGTATACCGAATAAAACACTAAATGTATGTTTGGCTGGTACTGGTGTAGGTAAATCTTTGTTTATGTGTCATAACGCAGCATCAGTTTTACAACAAGGTAAGAATGTTCTTTATATTACTATGGAAATGGCTGAAGAAAGAATCGCTGAACGTATTGATGCAAACTTAATGGATCTACCTATTCAACAACTAGAATCATTGCCCAAAGATGTATTTTCTGAAAAGATACAAAAGATTGCAACAGGCACAATCGGTAAATTATTGATTAAAGAATATCCAACCGGCGCTGCGCATTCTGGTCACTTTCGAGCTTTATTGAATGAATTAAAGCTTAAAAAGAAGTTTGCTCCTGATATCATATATATAGATTACCTAAATATATGTTCGTCATCGCGCATGAAAGCCATGGGTGGTAGTATAAATAGTTATACCTACATCAAAGCTATTGCTGAAGAATTACGTGGTTTAGCGATTGAGTTTAATCTGCCAATTATGACAGCAACTCAAACGACTCGATCAGGTTTCAGCAATACTGATGTAGGACTTGAAGATACATCAGAATCTTTTGGCCTCCCTGCTACAGCTGATTTGATGTTTGCATTAATAGCAACTGAAGAATTGGATGAACTTAACCAAGTAATGGTTAAGCAACTTAAAAATAGATATAATGATCCGACTAAATTTAAACGATTTGTAGTTGGCATCGACCGTGCACGTATGAAATTGTACGATGTAGAAGAATCTGCTCAATCTGATATTATGTCAGATATGAGTATCCCCGATAAACCCATCGCAACGTGGGGGGATAAGGAAAATAAAGACACGTTTGCGGAATTTAAAGTATAGGAGAAATATATGTTAGATTGGATGAAATCTAGATTGGTTGAAAGAACCTCGCATGACGGTATT
>Ga0222717_10000674_pt1 | contig 29053 bp, 29 predicted proteins | sample C33_18DmetaG_FD_165053 | JGI IMG/M metagenome (GOLD analysis project Ga0222717, IMG submission 165053) | Estuarine water microbial communities from San Francisco Bay, California, United States - C33_18D | ecosystem: Environmental > Aquatic > Marine > Unclassified | place: USA: California... | reverse complement strand
TCTTCTCCATGACCTTCGGAGACAGGCGAAAGACTTCATCCATGAAGAACAGCACACTCTCACCTTTACTGGCTAACCGTACTGCGTTAGCTAGCTTACCATCGGAAACGATGAAGCCATTGCCATCTTCTCTGGGCGTTGCACCACCAATGATCTCATGCCATTCGTCCATGTCATCAGAGCAACCGTGTGTGATGCAGTGATCGTAGGACTGTCCCAGCAGTGAGATGCTGTAGCTCTTGCCATAGCTAGGCGGTGCCGAGATGCACACCTTAGTCGGATTCGCTGATCCACTATCGTAGTATGGCTGGATCAATTCCAGTATGGGATTGTTGCCAGATGCTGTAGCTACAGCCAAGGGTAGCCTGCTAGATGTCCCACCCTTCATCGCATCAGCGATCTTGTCCAGTGTGTCAGCCAGTGGAGCCAGTGCATCCACCTTGTTCTGCATCTTTTCTATGCTGGGTGCCACATCATTGGCAATTGCCTCCTGCACTACATCTCTCACCTTGTCCATGTCCATGGATGCTGATCCACCTCCGAGTAGATCCTGCAATGCACGCAGCTTATCCTCTGCTTCTGAGGATGTGGGCGCTGCTGCTGGTGTTGGACTACCCTTTGCCTCTAGGATTGAATAGGGATTCATGCCCAGATCACTGACCCAATTCTTCAGTTGCTCTTGGGATGCATCTGCAATCTGGCGACCAGTTATGCCCAGTGTGCTGCCTGCATTGTTGCTTGTTAGGTACTGGCGTAGTTTAGTATTATTGTTCATATCGTTATCTATTGGTATTTTTGTTAGTTGCTGATGGTCTCATCAGTGGCAGAGATACTGCCAGACGCACAGTGTGCGTTTCGACCTTAGCTTTTACTGTAGCTTTCCATTTATGTATGAGACTCGATGCACACTGCCATCCGAGTGCATCTTATAGCCATGTCCATGGCGTATGTCATCCACATACATTCCAAAGAATCTCGCACCATTTGGATAGCGCTTCATTCCCATTCCATTTCGCATTTCACCGTCATACATTCCTTCAAACTCACATCCATCTGCTAGGATAATCACCTTGTGTTCACTGTTTTTCATATCGTTATCTATTGGTATTTTTTGATTGGCTTGATCTTCAGACCAGTGGGTGCCACCCTACTGATTACACTATTGTGTTTCACATCTTGCCAGATTCCAACACTGGCTCCGTGCTTTGCTGGTCTTGGCTGGATGTGGTCATGGCATACTCTGCTAGACATCCGCTTCTCAACGCTGCACTTCTCAATCGGCACTCGCATTTCTCAATGGTCAAAGTGGGATCTTCGCTTTCCCGATCACTCAATGAGCTTGGGCAGGAGTTGCGATTTCCTGTGGATCAGAGCAGCTAGAGCCACCCTCGATTGCCACCGTAATGACAATCTAACTTAAAAGAACAGACTGCATTCAATCAGCTGTAGCTAGCTATGGCGAGATATATTTTCATTTATTTTGGGCACCTCGGAGCCCAGTACCAGAGCGCCATGGATCGCAACTGGAGTTAAGGAGTGCATTCTATTGAGCCCAAATTAACACCATAAAGATAGGTAGGTAGATAGGTAGGTAGATAGTAGGTAGATAGTAGATGGTGTGCTGTGATACATTTCCATACCGTCTGCAATATATCCCACTCATATAAGGGAAATCCCCACTCATATAAGGGAAATGCACAGGTAATCATGTAGCATTTGTAGCTAGCTACACGCAGTCCATAGTATCCAGTGCGTTGGTAATCAACGACTTAGCTATAGCTATGCGGATCGGACGAGGATGACGCTGGGAATGCAGATGGGGGGAGGGGGTTCGTCGAGTTGCTTCCGCGTTTCATCTTATATATATAAGACACCCCCAAAAAAAATTCAAAATCCATAGGCCCCTAAACACCTTGACATCCAGAGTAATATAGTGCTCACTGAGGAAATGATGACCCCTCTTATCCCTGCCCTTATTTATATATTGTATGTATACTGGTATAGGTGTTGCAAATTTGCAATGGGTTATTGCAAAAATGCAATAGGGTCCAAGGGGTCCTGTTGCAAAAATGAAATAGGGTACACTAGCTAAATGAACAACGAAGAAGAGAAAGACGCACTGATGCAAAGCATCTCCTTGGCTATTGTAGAAATACAAAAGGATAAGGAGGCCCATAAGACCAAGAGCCTAAGTCGGCATAACCCAGAGAAGGTTGCTAGGATCCTGTACCTACATGCACTGGGCTGCTCACAGACGAATATGATTCGCAAGCACGGCATATCTAGGAGCACCATTGTGCAGGTGCTAGTGGATTACTCGGATCACACGAACTCCTTTAGGGAGCTAGGGGGACAGCTTTCCGCTAGGAGTTACGTCAACCTAGAGTCCCTAGAGGAGGATGTCATTGACGGCCTAAGAGTAAAGCTCGACAATGGGTATGAGCCAGAGTTCAAGGACCTAAAGGAGATTTCAATTGCAAAGGCAAACTCCCAGAGACAAGCAATGACAGCCAGAGGGGAAGCCTCCCAAGTAGTGGATGTGAAGCAAGTGTATACGGTGGATGACTTCAACGATACCCTGAGTGCCGCTAGGAAGAGGATCCAAGAAATCAAGACAAAGGCCATCGATGCGGAAGTTCAGGATATTAGCGAGGAGGAGGAGGAATGAGCGGACAAACAGGAGACCAAGACCAATGGCAGCTAGCAACTGACCACTGGATTGAGCTGACGCTCAAGAAGTATCAAGAGTGGGACCCAGATGACCTCACCCAAGTCTTTATGCGTGGACCCTTTGCTGGCTGGAGCGAGCATATGGTTCTGGAGTTAGCGATGAAGCTAGACGAATCAAACACAAATCTACCAAGACACAAAACATTATGAAGATAACAATCGAACACTACGACGAAGAAGTATCATTGAGTACTAAGCACGACGACATCACTGCTATTCAACTAGCAGAGATAATGCAGCGCATGTGCCAAGCCTTGGGGTATCACCCACAAAGCATAGGTGAAGCATTCTATGCAGCTGGTGGCAATATGATAGAGACATATGAGCACTAAAGGAAGCGGACCCCGTAAGGGGCATAATGCTGAGAAGCAGCGTAAGAACTACGACGACATTGACTGGTCAAAGAAAACCAAGTCAAAAAAAACCAAGCCCAAATCATGAGGGATCTTTTATTTTATTATACGGTTGCAGCCTTTTGGTTCCTTTGCTCCATTGCGTCCCTGCTACTCCTAGTGGATTCATTTTAGATAATGGAATTAGTATTTACACCGCATCCCCTCTTAGAGGCCCCCACAGACGAGGAGATCCTCATCCTAGGGCAGAGTGACCCCAGTGCTCTTGAAGAGCTCCACAGGGCACGTGAGGGCCTTATACGGGCATCACAGGAGGATCCCCTTCGGCATGGTTTCGACCTAGATGGTTGGGCAAGGATTCGGAGTGGTGTACAGGAGTATAATGAAGTGCTGGCACTCGGTGGGAATCGCAGTGGTAAAACCACTGGGTGCGCCAAGCTAGTGATGGAGGCCGTCACCCAGAACGATGATGGGCACATTGTGTGCTTCTCACAGAACGCAGATACATCCGTTAAGGTGCAGCAGGCGGCCATCTGGGAGATGATGCCCAAGGAGTTCAAGAAGAAGACCAAGAGCATTGAGGGCTATATCAACTTCTCCATGCAGAATGGCTTCACGGCATCCTCCTTTATCTTTCCAGATACCAGAACCCGCGTGGACTTCAAGACGTACACGCAGTTCAGTAACAACCAGACCATCCTAGAGGGCTTCCAGTTCGGTTTTAAGGGCAACCCCTCCCTTAACGTTGGTGCGTGGCTTGACGAGTACCTAGGGGACGCTGCGCTCGTTAATACTCTGCGCTTTCGCTTGGCTACCCTGAACTCCAAAATGCTTCTGGGATTCACCCCCATTGACGGATACACGCCCTTCATTGCGGACTACCTAAAGAACTGTAGGACACTAGCTACACGCCCCGCAGAACTCCTGAACGATGAGGAGGTTCCAGTGGTACAATACTCCCCACTTAGGGATGCCAGTATTGTTTACCTGCACTCCGACGAGAACCCCTTTGGGGGATACGAGCGGATCAAGAAGGATCTAATAGGTCGCCCAGAGGAAGAGGTTCGTGTGCGTGCCTACGGTATCCCAGTGAAGAGCATTACATCCCTACTGCCCCTGTTCTCAACGGACGTACAGGTGCTGGGTAATGAGGAGAATGTCAACGGGATGACGTTCCCCGACGTTTCCGATAGTTCAGAGTACACGCACTATCAAGTAGTTGACCCCGCGGGAGCAAGAAACTTCTCTGCTATTTGGGCAGCGGTAAATGAGTTTGGGGAAGTGTACATAACTAGGGAGTGGCCAGACCGAGCTAGCTACGGCGAGTGGGCGCTCTTCGGTGAGAAGTGGAAGTACGGTCCAGCAGCCAAGAAGATAGGATACGACGTACAGGGGTACTGCGCACTCTTCGACGAGATAGAGGAGGAGATGGGTATCGAGGTATTTGAGCGCATTGGGGACTCCAGATACTTCGCTAGGGAGAATGAAAACAACTTGGATCTATTTGGATCCTTTGCCGAATACGACTTTCACTTCGTACCCTCGGATGGCAGGAACGAGATAATTGGCATACAGGCACTGGACGAATGGTTCTCGTATAACCCAAACTACGAGCTGGATTCCGCCAATATGCCCAAGTGCTTTATACACGATTCCTGCGAGAATCTAATCGATAGCCTAATTAACTACAACGCACAGGGTAAGTCCGATGAGGCACTGAAGGATTTCTTTGATCTAATTCGGTATTTGCGAATGGCGAATGCTGGGGATGGGCCAATTCACTACACGGATGCTGATTTTATGCAGACCAAAACAACAGGAGGATACTAATGAAACAGAAAGAATTAGCTGAAATATACGGGGTAACAGCACCCAAGATTGGCGTACTGCGCAAGAAGCTCTGCAATGCGGAGGACTACTGCGAGAAGACCAAGGAACTCACGGAGAGCGGGGTAGCTAAGATAGCTGAGCACTTCAAGGATGCGGATGATGCTATCATTGAACCCAAGTTTGTTCGGGTTCAGGCGCTGCACACTACCCCCAATAGGCTGTTCTGGTTCTGCAAATTGCTAGAGAAACCCATCCGAAAGATTCGTGTGGCAATCCCCTCTACGCACGTACCCAGCATTCGCCCGCAACTTATTTTCAAAGCACAGGAGATTGAGAAAGACAATGAAAAATTCTACAGACATGAAATCATCTACAAGCGAGAGTTCCAGCGAGAGCAAAGAACTAAGAAGGTTCGTAAGTAGGCACTCAAGTGCATTCGTGGACTGGGAGATACTACATAGGTCTCAACACGAAATAGACGAGGAGATACCCTTGGAGGACTTTCTGGATATGATTGCCAGAGATTCTCACTGGTATTCCATATTCTTAAACAATATTAAGGTCAGACTAACTAAATAAGAACGTGCTATAATGCAGGGATCCATGGAAGATAAAGAGCTAGAAGCCTACTACGTTACATCCAAGCCAGACATCAACGAACTCAAGCGTGACTACGAAAGTGATGTCACTGAGCTTACGGCGTACGTGTCCCAGTGCCAAGATAGTTACAGCAATCGAAATGCGGAGTGGCTAGGCAAGAATAGCCAGCTAACTAAAAGCGGGGACAATGCGTTCCCTTGGGACGGTGCATCAGACACAGAAGTAAGGCTCATCGAGCAGTGTATCTCCACCTACGTGGGGCTAATGATGAACGCCTTGGGCAAGAGCAATATCCGTGCGTACCCAACGGAATCCTCCGACATGCAGAAGGCTGGAGTAGTCTCATCCTTCCTGAAGTACATGCAGAACTCGTACATCCGTGACTTCCGCTCGGAGTGCGAGACAGCCGCAAATAATTTACTTGAGAAGGGCATTGCTATCACTTACGTGGATTGGGAGATTAAATCCAGAACACACGACGAAGAGTTCAACTTGGATCTAATTGAGGAGGTAGCACCAGAGCTATATGATTTGCTAGCGGATGAAAACCGCGACGAGGAGACCATCGCAATGATGACGGACATGTTTGATTATGTCGATATCCCCAAGGCAAAGAAGGCACTACGTGAACTCCGTGACTTCGGAGTAGCTAAGATCCCAGTAGCCAAGAAGGATGTATCTCGACCCTTCGTTGAAACAAAGTTCGCTGACATTGATATTGTTATTCCGTCCTACGTAACAGACATTCAACGCTCGCCCCGTGTGCATATGCGTGCGTTCCTCACTCCCCAAGAGATTGAGAATTGCGTAGAGAATAAGGGCTGGGATGCTCAGGTTGCGGAGGAGCTCATTGAGAACTACCGTGGCTTTGACTACTCTGGCATGAATCAGACTACCTACAGCTCACTGAGATCCTCTCAGGCACGTGGGGGATCAACATATGGAATGTCTGGTATGGTGGAGTCCAAGGATCTAATCGAAGTGGTGTACACCTACCGTAGGCTCATCGACGAGAAGAGTAACTCCGAGGGTATCTACCTCACAGTGTGGAACCCAAGGCTCACTACGGGTTACCTAAGCAACGAACTACTCTCTGGGTACGATGAGTATCCATTTATCTTAACTCGTCTAAGCAACGCTGGTAAGCGCATCTACGATGTAAATACCTTCGGCGATCTGCTTCGTGGCCCCCAAAAGCAAATGAAGACACTCCGTGATGGCTGGAGTGATCAAATGGCGTTGGCCGTTGCACCCCCACTACTACATCCAGTCGGAAGACCCCCAGCCCAAATGGGTGCTGGTGCATGGATCGGTGTTCGTGCAAACGAGAAGTTTGAATACATGAATGTCCCGAATACTTCGGGGGCAGCTAGCCAGCTAGAGAAGTATGTTCAGCAGGAGGCAATGGATCTAGTTGGTCTCAACGAGGATAGCCAGCTAAGTATGCAGCGCCAGCAGTTCTTTATCGACAAGTTCCTTACGCACTGCTCTAGTATCCTCAAGCTAGCATACAAGTCCTTCCTAGTGTTTGGACCAGATGAAAAGTTTTTCCGAGTGACTGGCTACCCAGACGAGCTAGTTATCTACAAGTCCCCAGAGGACGAGAGCATTGATGTGAATATCTCCTTTGATGTGCAAAATCAAGATCCAGAAACAATGAAGGCCAAGATTGCGGCAATTCTTGAGCTAGCTAGAAACTCGCCAAGCAATACATTTAATCTACAGGCCGCAGAGCAATTCGCTGCGAATGCCATTGATCCAAGTATTGCTGACTCGATTATCCAGCCAGATGGACAGGGTCAAGAGGAAATGGTTAAGGATGTTACCGATGATCTAGCTAAGATTTACGCTGGTATCCCAGTGGGTGCTCGACCAAATGGTGGACAGATTGCTATGCAACTGATCCAAGAGTACACTAACCAAGAGGGGATCCAAGGAAGAATCCAATCGGATCCTAGCTTCATGGCTAACCTACAGAACTACGCAGCTCAATATCAGCAGCAAGTTGCTCAGCAGCAGAATGCAGAGATCGGACGCTTGGGTGCGGCTCCCGCCGCCATGGGCTCCGTTAGTACCCAAAACCTAGGAGAATCCTAATGCCAGTCAAACAAACAGACAGCCTAAGTGATGCAGTTGCATTCCTATCTAACTACGAGCAGTACCAGTATATCTTGGGATTCATCAAGGAGTGCAGGGAAACTAAGATCCTGCTCCTAGAGAAGAACCTAGAGGGTAATGAGCGCTCTGATGCCAAGATAATTGGCGCCATGATCGAAGACGATTACCTACTGAAAGTTTTATCCCCACAAGAAGAAGTTTAATTTAACACAACAAATAATATAATGAGTTTAGCAAAACTAGCAATTAAGGGAGGTATTCGCCTGATCAAGGGTGGAGCCAAGTCCCACGGAAAAATCAAGAAGGCAAAGTCCATCTCCAAGGGCGGAGTTGAGTCCGCCTTGAGTAAGGCTGGCGTTCCCCGCAGCCTAGGAAAAGTAAAGGCCAAGGCCAATGCATTCAAGGGAGTTGCATCCGCTGGAGCAACTAAGGTGGCTAAGGTAGCTAAGACTACCGCTAAGCGCACGCCAAAGGTTAATCCCTATGGTGCAGCAGCAGCAGTGGGAGCCGCAGGTGGAATTGCTCTTCAAAGCAAGAGCCAGAAAGCTAAGTCCGCTAAAGCCGCCGCACAGCCATCAGCAGTTGCCCTAAAGAAAAAAGCAGCGCCCAAGAAAACAGCAAGCGTTAAAATTGCTCCCTACAAAGCAAAGAGCGTAGTTGCAAAGTCAAAGCCCCGTGCAGCTAGTTTTACTCCAACAGCAAAGAAGGCACCCCTCAGCGTTTCTGCTGGGAAGAAGAAGGTTGGATACGTTAAGTCCAAGCGTTCACTTCGCCGTCGATAACCTCAATAGGAAAATATAATGAAGAAAAAAGCAATAAGCACAATCGTAAAGGGCATTCAAAAAGTAGCTAAGGCATCCGCTAAGAAGAAGGCAGCCGCCGCAACAAAAAAAGTTTCCTCTGGTGCAAAGACAACAGCCAAGACCAAGAATGTTCGGGCGAAAACTGGTTTATTAAATAGGAAAGAAGTTTCAAAGCAGGGATTTGATCCAGCAAAAGCATCCGCATCCAAGGCAAAGGGCGTAAAAGTTACAAAAGTTCAAAAGCCACTAACAGTTGCTCAAAGAAAAGCTAATGATACCGCAAAAAAGGCTGGCAAGGCAATATCAACTAACCCCAAGGTAAAGGCAGTAAAGAAGGCAGTAAAGAAGGCACCAGCCAAAAAGCCCCTAGCTAAAGTAAAATTAACAAAGGCCCAGATTAATGAAATGGGTAAGCTAACTAAATCGGTTAAGGCAGGGGTAGCTAAACGCGTCAAAAAAGCAGCGACTAAGAAAGTAGCGACTAAGAAGGTAGCTAAGAAGGTAGCACCAAAGAAGGTAGCGGTTAAGAAGACTCCTGTCAAAAAGGCAGCAGCTAAAAAAGCCTATAATAAAAGTGAGGCGAATAATCAGTCTCCCATCAAAAAAGCACCACCCAAGAAAGCGCCAGCCAAGAAGACAGCCCCAAAGGGTCCAAAGCAGGGCCCTAAAACAGCAGCGGAATCCGTGAAGGGCAAGCCGATGCAGGGACCAGCAAACTACAAGGGCAACTTCTTCAAGAACAAAGAGAAGGCCCTCAAGGAGTCCCAAGCGAAGTTCATGAACTCCAAGGGTAAGGGCAAGACCAATGCCAAGTCCAAGTCTGGAGAATCCGCACGTAGTGCTGGGTACAAGGCTGGTAAGAAAGCAGCGACTGGAAAGACACTCAAGAAAGTTAAGAAGGGTGCAGTCAAGGTTGCAAAATCTCGCATAACACAGGGTGTTGGCGCTGGATATGCGGGGGCAAAATTAGGTAGTAGTGGTAGTGGTAAATCAACTAACCCTCAAGCAAGCAAGTATTTCACGGAAGCCGAACTGGAAGCCGCACGCCGCCGCGTGAAGGCAAGTCGGAACCGTTAAAAATAGCTACATGCTATAATACTCTCATCGCCGTACTGCGGGCGTAAAAATGCAGGTCAGTATTATGGATCAAACCGAAAGCAAGGGTAACGATGCGGCCCCAACAGAAGAAGCATTGACAGTCGAACAAGCCAAACCCCAAACGCTGGACGAAATTCGTCAGGCGAGAGTGGAAAAGCTATCACCAAAGCAGGAGCAGCCAGAAGAATCTGAGCCAGTTGCGGAGGAAGAAACTACCGAGGAGGCATCCGAAGTAGAGGAAACCGAAGAAACTGAATCCGAGGAAACTACTGAAGAAGCAGAGGGAGGCGAAGGCGTTCTTTCACAGATTGATTGGGATGAGTTGGATGATAACTCTCGTTCACAGATCGCTATACAGGCCATGGAAGTTTTGCCCCCAGAGAAACTGGGTGAGCTAGCTAAGAAAATGGGCAGTGGTAGTGGTAAGCGAATTGGAGAATTAACCTCTCAGATCAAGGAACTCAAAAGCGAGTTAGAAAGTAAAAATGCTGCACTATCAAGCAGCTTGGATACTGTCATCGCTCCAACAAATGCATTAGCAACGGTCACTACAGAAGACGAGCTAGAAATCATTGAGAAGGAGACGAAGAACAATATCCGTTTTTACCAGAACTGGTTAGCTGGAGACGATGATACATTTGAGCACCAAGGGAGTGAATACACTCGCTCGGACATTGTTCAGTATATATCTGGTCTACAGGATAAATACGATGACCTGCCAAAGCAGCGAAAGTATTTAAAGCGACTAGAGGCAGCTCAAAAAGAGGCAGAGGATTTAAAGTCCAAAGCCAAAGAGGAGTTCACTTGGCTGGAGGATGATGAATCAGAAACTAACTTAGAATACAAGAAGATGGTTTCCTCTGAGGACATGGCTGTTCTTAACAAGGTTGCCCCAGCATTGGCCGCTAAGCTGAAATATCAGTTGGCTCACGCTGCGACAAACATGGTTAAGCCCAAGCTTACCCGCAAGAAGAAGATCATCATTCCTCGTAAACTACCAAAGAATGCAGTGAGTGGAGTCACATCCAGTAACTCACGGCAGACAGTGGAGTCCAATCAGATGAAGAAGTTGAAGGAAGCGGCTGGAAAAGGAAATTTAATAGCAGCAAGGCAGATCCGACAATTACAAATTAACTCTCGTTACAAATAAACAAAATAAAGGTATAAATTATGGCATTTGATGCTTCATTCAATTCTACTCCACCGACTGGTTCGGGTGTGGGTAATCGCGAACAGCTGTTGGACTTAACAACTGTTCTTTCTCCTCGCCAAGCTCCTGTCTACGGATTGCTTCCAAAACAAGCAGCTACTGCTGACCTTGTTGAGTGGACTGTTGACAATCTTCGTACTCCTGACGCTAACAACGCTGTCGTTGAGGGTATTGACGTAGGTACTTCTGGTGGTGATGCACTTAAAGCACAGTTCGGTAGCCTTAGCCGCCTGAACAACCGCCTTCAGCACTTCCGCGATACATTCAATGTATCCAAGAAGCAAGAAATCATGGACTCCGTTACTCCAGTCCGCATCCAAGAAGCCGAAGAAAAAGCTGCTTCTCAAGTCCTTCGTGACATTGAGGCCGCTATTTGCTCGGACAATGGTGCCGTGACAGGTGCTGCGGGTGCCGCTGGTAAGCTTCGTGGCCTTGGTGTTTGGACTGATCCAACCCTAGAGTCTGGTAGTGGTGCGCAGTCCACTGACGATGTTACTGAAGTTCCTGATGCATTCAAGACAAAAGCTGGTGCAGTTTTGTCGGACGGTGCTGAAGAGCTAACCGAGTCTCGTTTCAACGGAATGCTTACTAGCATCTTCGAGGAAACTGGCGAGCAGCAGGACTTGATTCTTGTCGCTGGAACAAGCGTTCGTAACTCCATCATCGATGGATTCACTCGCGTTCAAACTAGCGGATCCGCTACTCACGTTCACGGTAACAGCACTACCTTCAATCAGGGCGATGGTACAGATGTCAACTACAACGTTGAAATCTTCCAAGGCCCCTATGGTGTCGTAAAGATCATCTCTGCGAATCCTAAGTGCTTGCCAGATCAGAAGCGTGCTTACCTCATTGATCCTTCTCTCCTCGGATGGTCGGAAGCAATGAGCATGGGTTCCACAATGCTGGAAGACCAAGGTGGCGGCCCTCGTGGTTACATCGACGCAATGGGTACTCTCTGCGTTAAGGGTCCTAATGGCCTAGGCAAGATCAGTAACTTCGCTTAGTCCCCTTGACAATTCTGGGACAGGGGGGTCTAATCCCCCCGTCCCTTTTTTTTAATTATGTCAAACTTACTCTCAGAAGACGAACTCTTTGATAATCAATTCCGTTTGCTCAATAAGCAGATGGAGGCCACCTTTAATCCAGAGATGGAGAAAAGGCGCATTGAGGGCGCTAGGAAATCAGCTTCCGCATACAGAGGCAAAGAGCATCCAATCTTCGGTAAGCACATAGGTAGTATTCCAATGAATGAATACTACGCAATGAATAAGAAATACGGCGTGGGCTTCTCAAATGATGATGAGTTCATGAAATACTTAAACAACAAGGTTCTTATGCCAAACGGCATGGCGGCCAATAAACTATAATGGCACTCCAGAACGACACATTTGTTGATTTAAAGAATTTAACATTCGCACTCATTGGACGTGAGTATGCGGATACAACTGCATCCTTTGGGCGACTTAAGGCCCTCTGGAACTACGCAGCAAAGAAGGCGTACAACCAAACAAACTACTGGGAGCGCTTCTTGGTAGTCGGGGATGAAAGAACCGTGGTAAACGGGAATGAAGTTCCTAGGGACGCAACGGGCAAGGATTCCATTGATACGTACCTTCGCATATATGAAAATAACCCGAACACCACTCGTGGTCCCATTTATCCATTTATAGTAAAGGGGTCTGGGGCAATACTAACTGGCAACGCTAATAATGTACCTTCCAGTGGATTATATGTAAGCGAGAGCACTGATGGCTTTTACCTTCAGCCAGACAGTGGCAGCGAAGATACTAAGGTCTTTGCTACGTACAAAAAATCCTACAATCCAGACTACGGAAATGCTGGGGATACTGAAGAAATTCCAGCGGAGCTACTCCCGTACATGGCTCACCTAGCTGCCTACACTTGGCAACGCAGTGTTGCTCAGAACTCTGATGAGGCCAACTTTAGCTTATCACTGGCACTTGTTAATTCAATCCTAGAGGACGAGCTAGCTAAGATATCGGATCAAGGTATAGCTAACTCCTATCTAGTCAAGAGCATCAAAACAAATTACAACCAACTAATCATATAACATTATGTCAACACCCGCATACACAGAACAAAGCCTAGGCAAACGAGGCAGCGAAGTAATTACAGCATCAGGCACAGGTAACTTTGCTATTATCGTAGCTGGTCCTGCTGGAGCTACAGTTAGTGCAATTACTTGCACAAACAAAACAAACGCCGCTGCACTTATTACTACGCTTCCTGCTGGCTACACTAGCTACGGTAACTTTACGGCTATCACAGTTAGTGCTGGATCCATCGAAGCCTACAACGCTTAATCCAGTGCAAGCTAAACTATCAATTGGTTTGGACACTAGCAACACTACGGTTGTTGTGTCCCAGAATGTAACCCCACCAGCCCCCTAAATAATGCCCAGCAACTTTAAAGTCTCCTCTGATATAGATACGTTTCTCCGCAAGCAAACAAAGGAGGAAGCCGCTACATTCCTTGGACTTGAGGACGTATCCGCCGTCTGGGGTCAAGTTACTGGTACACTAAGCAATCAGACCGACTTACAGGGTGCATTGGATGCAAAGGCTCCCATTGCATCACCTACACTTACTGGGGGTGTCGCTATTAATGCAACTGGTTCTCAATTCGCTGGGTCTGGGAGTGGATTAGTGGTTGGAGAAAATAATTACCACACAGCAGAAAACTCTATTACAGTAGGAAAAGATAATACAGGCGAGGGTGGTATTAATGCCATCGTTGTTGGTGAAGATAATAATACTTCACAGAGTAATGCCGTTGTGCTTGGCAGTGGGAATGCATTGTCTTCGTTGGGTCCACCTTCCGCAGCTACGGACACTGTTTATGACACATTTCAATACACTGCTGGGGGTTATTTAAAGCATAACAGCCCAGAAGTTAGCGGTCAAAACTGGAGCGGGGGCTGGGCTGGTCCATCTGGTGAGTCATGGCGAATATCAGGAACTGGGCAGAGCTTATTTTTTAACCAAGGCACAGGTACGGGATTAGCAACGGATGCAACTGGACATATTTGGTGCGAAGATCAGGTCGAGAATTATCGCAACCTTGACACTGCTATTTCTGCATCGACGACATATTGCACAATGTTGGTTAGGGCTTATGACTCAAGACCTTCAGGCAGTGCTGGCACTGCGGCTGATGTTGTAAAATTTCGCATTCAATTTTATAGTGGAACAGGTGCATCGGGCAACATGCGATTAAATGCAGGCATTAGTCAAGGCACTTTATTTGTAAGTGCAATCTCATCGGGGTATGGTGTAGGGGATACACGAACTGGGTTATTTGAAGATGATAAAACTTATCTCCTAGCAATGAAGAGAACTGGGTCTGCCGTATACGCTTCATTAATTGAAGCAGATGGCGATCCAACTACACTTGATTCTGAACCTACTTGGCAAGTTACTGAAGTGGGGACTACTGGTGTAAACTTTCAATCTATTAACTTATTTGGAAACAACACTGATCCTGCTAATGACAGAGGTATTCGTGTAGATGAACTAAGAATTGCTGACAACTGGGCAGATGCAGTTAAAGGGTTACGATATGATGAAGGAGTAAAATCAATCGCCATCGGATCAGATAACACGATTGGTGGAACATCTGACGCCATTGCTATTGGTAAAGACAATAACCTATCTGGGATTAGATCCTATGCGATGGGCGAGGGCTTAAAAGATTATGGCGATAACAGCACATTGCTTTTAGGTCGATACAATGAAGATCCTGCCGATGACTCAAAGTTAGTTATCGCCAGTGGATTGAGCGATACAGACAGACACACAGCAATGGAGTTCAAGGCTAGGTCTAATCAACCCTCAAATAATAGTGGGGTCATATTACGTGCAGTATATAACAGTCCTAGTTATACTAGTGATTCATCTGCTGCATTCTATGGAGTTGAACTGGGAGAGCTTTACCGATCTGGCGGTTACGTTAGAATCAGAATGATTTAATAAGATGAACGAAGACATTATCTACAAATCAACAATCGGAACAGGGGGCTTTATCGCTACCATCGAACTCGGTCACATTAACGAACTTCTAGGACTAGTCGTGGGTCTTGCTACTCTAGTCTATATGACTGCATCAGCAGTCAAAGTAATCAAGGAACTCCAGAACAGGGATTAGTATGACACCAGAACTAATAGCAATGCTAGGCGGAGGCGTAAGCGGATTCGTAATGAAGATGATCGCAGCGCAGTCCGAGAATCAAGCACGTCTCTTTGAGCGTATGCTTCAGAAGCAGGTAGCAGCAGATGATTCAGCGGATCGTGCATCTGCACGGGGCGGTGTGTATATGCGCCGTCTTATTACAGCGGCTGTTATCTTTGCTATTGTACTGGCTCCATTCGTCTTTGCATTCACCGACATAGGTGTTACCCTTCAGACGGAATCCAAAGGCTTTCTAGGGCTATTCAAGAGCCTAGAGTGGTCCACTGTACAGGGGTTTGTTATCCTACCAGAGATCCGCCAAACAGCTTTAGCCATTGTAGGTTTCTACTTTGGTTCCTCACAAGTTAAATAACCCACAGAATCATGCCCAAGGACGCTTGCTACAAGAAGGTTAAATCCAAATATAAGGTATTTCCAAGTGCTTACGCCAGCGGAGCTATAGCTAAATGCAGAAAGGTGGGTGCTTCAAATTGGGGAAACAAAAAAGCAAACATGGGTCGCAAGAAATAGATGGCGGTTCGCAAAACAGCCAAGGGTGCGGCACTCAAGAGGTGGTTCAAGGAGGACTGGGTAGATGTAAAGTCAGGCAAACCCTGCGGACGACGCAAGGGAGAAAAGCGAGAAACGCCCTATTGCAGACCATCCAAGCGTGTAAGCTCAAGGACTCCAGCAACTGCATCAGAGATTACCCCAGCGCAAAAGAAGAAGCGTGTAGCACAGAAAAAGAAACTGGGTCAACCCAAGGGTAAGCCCCGTAGAGTTCAAAGCATAAGGAGGAAGAAATAAATGAGGAAAGTTCACAAGAGTAAGAAGGGTGGCCTAACTGCGGCTGGAAGGGCGCACTTTAAGCGCAAGACTGGAGCCAACCTAAAAGCACCAGTCACAGAATCCAAGCCCACTGGGAAGAAGAAGGCCAGAAAGAAATCATTCTGTGCTAGAATGTCTGGTGTAAAGGGGCCCATGAAGGACTCCAAGGGAAGACCAACACGCAAGGCACTGGCTTTACGCAGGTGGAAATGTCAATAAATTTAAGCAATGAGTCTAGGTAATTCAAGTGTACATCAGAGGGGTGAAATCCCAGAAATTACAAAGCTACCCAATGGACGTATTAGGGTAGTTCGTCGTTTTGAGAAGTTTACACGGGAGGATGTTGATAACGCAAACTTGGGTTCCCTTCTTGGGGACTTCGGTGACTTGGATGCAGCGGGCGAGCAAATAACAAATCAGGGTTACAGTAATTGTAGGCTGATTTCCGTTGAGGTTGATACGCGTGTTAATTCCACAACAAACACAGAGAATCCTCTGTTAGTACAGACATACGAAACACTTACTAGCTCCTTTGTTGAGATAACGGATCCCACTATCGCATACGGTGAAAATGGGTTAAAGAAAATTACTAGGGTTTTCCGTGCGGTATCTGGCACTACTAGCTCCAACGTAGTGGGTACAACCACATTTCCAGTTGTACCAGTTGTGGGTACAACCACAACTTACCTAGCTAGCTCTCTGATAGAGGATAACACGGCCTTTGCTGAGCTCACTGAGGTATATTTAGAGGCTGGGATTATTTCTGAGACCACGAAACCAGCACCCTCTGCATTCGCTGGGGCAGTTGAAATAACCAGAGTATCCACTGGGGTAGCTAGTGTTCCAGCTGGAGTCCTAATTGATTCCGTTGATGAAAACGCTGGGGGATATTCGACCTTTACTAGAGTTACGTTAAAGAGTTTGGGTGAGGATCCCGTTGATTTACTTGGAGTAACTTCGCAGTACAAGGACCTAGTGGAGGTATCCACTGCGGGGGTAGTTACGCTTAGCAGTGTCAGTGTAATAGAGGGCAGTGTGGCTATACCAAAGCACACTCCACCCAGAGTAAAGCAAGTATCCTGCAATGTAATTACTGAAATAGTTAATACACTGCCAGACACGTCTCCAACGGATATAGCATTTAACTTGGAGGATTTATCTTGCTCGGTTACTACCACGAAGAGTTCCCTGACCAATTCATCTGGAAATACAGTATCCGCTACTAGTGGGATATTCACTACGTCAGCCACTGGGTTCAACAAGAGTGTCAGTAATTCCGCTAGAATACAGGTGTATGATGGTAGCCATTATGCTGGTACTGGTACTGGTAGTGTCTCCTACCAAAGTTTTTCATCTCCGTATATAGATGATAATGGAGCTATAAGTTATGCGACTGGAGATGCTTCCGAGGAAACTAAGTGCATTGGTGATGGTGCGAGTGCTTTGCCAACCAGCTACAAAACATACGGACTAGTCAGCAGAAACGCTAAACACATACTAACAGCACTCAATGGAACTAAGTATTTTGAAGTAACTAGTTTTGTTATACCAGCCCCAGCACCCTAGGGGGGTCCAAGCATGGAAATTAAAAGAAATTACATCAAAAAGTTAGGTAGATCAGCTCTCTTTCAGGACATGGGGGTACACGATTACCATGAGCCATTCGCTGGAAGCACTGCCTCCTCTGGTTTTGCTGACAATAGCGGAACCAATGATGATCCTAATCAGGATACTGGTACTGGCGATGCTCCATTTGCTATACTTATTAATGGAGCAGCACCCTCTCAGTCGGGGTCTACAGTTATACCCTCTAGTTCATTTACAATTGGATGTAATTCGGGCGATTTCACTATAACCCGTGCTGGAATTGATGCTGGAGGAACTAGCCCTCAGACGCTTGGACCAGAGGAACTAGACTTAAATAGTAACTTCAGTGGCACTTTTACAACTGGAGATGGATTCAAGGATTTTATAGTATTCGGTGTAGTTGTTTTCTCCAAGAACTCAGAGGGCAGGGCCAATGCAATTGTTGGTTCTGGAAATGGTTACAGCACCAAAATATACGTTAGGGATGCCGAGGATAGTACCCCAGCGTTCGTAGAGGGATTCTCTGATAAGGATACAGCTAACCCACTTTATATGTTTCGCATAGGAACCGTGCGTGCCACCAAATCAGGGTCACTACGCAGAGTGTACGTAACACAGAGTGTAGTCGGGAGCAATGAGATTGGCGATAATCTTGATGTTGGCGGCGAACTATATGCATTTAAAATCACAGATGACGGCGACGGAACAGTTAGCGTAACAACTGGAACAGTAAACTCGGAGACAGCAACGGGGTTAACTCCATCTGGAAAGCCAACCGAACTATGGCTAAAGGTTACATTCAACACAGACGGTGAGGTAACGGCGGCATCTGTCCAAACGTCAAGTGGGTCAACCTCCGAGACTCAAGATTACAGGCAGATTGCTACTATTACTTGGAGCGGAGATTCACCAACAATTGTACAGGGAATCAAGGGCAGCCAAAGTATTGCAAGCTGTGGAGCAACTCACCAATGGGGGACACTATATAGCTAATGAGTATCTTTACCTGTTGTGAACGTGAGGACGAGACTAAGTATATTCATACTTGCGGATGTCCATCCGTTACATTAATAACATCCTCTGAAGGTAGGGATTTATCCTTGTGCGGCCACTCGGAATACGGAAGCACCCCCAGCGATCCGCCAAAGAAGTACCGAGTAGAAACAAAAACTGTTGTGACGGGCGAATCCAACGGCATTGAAACGGGTTATATGTGCTACAGTCCCTTCGTGAAGGTGGACGACCAGTGTTTTGAGATTAGGGATGGTGTATGTCACTACTACAATAGCACATTTACTGACTGTGGCGAGACTCAATCAACATTCTGTGGAGGCAGTTCTTATACTACTTGCATAACTGGCCCTAAGTATGAAAGGACGGCAAGTTCCGTCTATATTACCGCAGGCTACACATCCACGAATTATGTTGATACCGAAACGTATGACGCTTCAACTTGCCAGCCAACAACAGTTAGAACTGGAGCTGGTACGGTAGTCACTCCAGCAAGTGGAGTTATAGGGGATTTATGCGCATCCCCCAATAACTCTAGTTCATTGGGTTCAGGATGGCCAATAACCATTACGGACGTAACGCCCGCCTTTACGGATACGAAAACTGAGAAGCAAACTGGATCGAGGACTAAAAGAGAATACGGACCCCCGATCACGCAGGATCTAACTACAGCTTATCAGATCGTGTATTCGGGCAGTGGATGCATATCTCGAGTCACCCTTAGTGGTGCAGGAAACCAATCGAGGACTACAGGGGGGTTGGTAAATTACGCTCTATCAGCGGAGGACACTGAAGCGGATGCGTTAGCCAGATCAACATTGGTAGAGGGAACTTCCAATTACTCCTCTATAGGGATCAGAGGGGCATCATACAACGAAAGCCCATTTGAGTGGAGCATTCAATCAGCTAAGTATGCATTATTATTTGTAAATTTAGTTGAAGGAAAGGACTACCAGTCCCAAGGTTTGCCAAGGGCAAGTGCTGAAATTGGAGAAACCTACGAGGAGGAGACCAATATACCCATCCCCACCTTTACTGCAACGGACACGTTTCATATTATTGGTGGCACTTTGAACGTTACCCCAGCGGAGTTCAAGGAGCAGAATTTTAGTTTAGACCCTAGTAGCTACAGCAATTTACCCGCAGGGGATAAAGTAATTGATCCCACTGAGGACGTTGCGGAAGCCGATGGATACAAAAACAAAGTCGCTGCTTTATCCATTGGGAGTGAGCCCAATTTAAATGTTGAAATGGCCCCCTAATGATAAAGAAAAGAAAGAAAATAAAATCCTGCAAGGATACTAAGGGCGGATGCTTTAAGCAGGAATCTGAAGACAAACTAACTAAGCTTACGTTTGAGCAGCGCACTGGATTAGTGCGCAAACCAAACGGCCTAGGCGAACACGTAGAGCGCATATCACAACCAAACGGCCTAGGCGACCGCGTAGAGCGCATAGCACAACCCATAGCCAGAGCCATAGATAGAGTAGCTGGCACAAACATCCAAGGATGCGGAGCTTGTCAGAAACGCAAAGAATATTTAAACAAGAAATTCCCTAGCACCTAAACCCTTTATGATATAATACGATATGGCAGCAATACCCAATTCAGATCAGTACAATAAAACCCTTCCAAAGGATCAACAAAAGCTAGCTGACGCTGCGTCTACTAATGTCGTGAAAACTGACGCTGACTCAGGTAGAAACCCACTGAAGGATGCGGCGAAGACTTTTGGCGGGGAAATAGCTGCGGGCTCTGCGTTGCTTGGAGCTGGTAAAGTTACTGGCATTAATGCATTAAGAAGCCTAGGTACAGGGACAATTAGATATAGCCCACACATGACAGCAGCAGTGGGTGGCTACGGAATTGGCAAAAAGCTGGATGAAAAGTTTGATATTAGCGGCTTGATGGGTGATTTTTATGGACCTATGCTGGCAAAATTTCGGGGAGTAGACACCAATACGGGAGCAATTACTCCAGAGGAAAGACTAGCGATAGATAGCGGTAGAAACCCAGCGGTTGAGCAAAAGGGTAACATCGTTCAGGGACCAATTACTCCATCCGAACGGGGGGCTATTGACGCTAACCTTAACCCCAACAAGCCAATCGAGAACCCAATGGGCTTGAGCACCATTACTGGTAAGTACGGAGCAGGAAATGACGATAACGTTATTGCGTATGAGCCCCTAGCACGGAAGTCCCAAGAGGAGCTAGCTACGGCGGCCACTGAGGACTACGCATCACAATTTGAAGGAGCCTACCAGAATAAGGATGGAAGCTATACTGGCCTAACGACAGCGGGCGGTAAGCAGTCAATGACTCCAGAGCAATACGCTTCGTATGCTGAGCAGCAAAAGCTTGGTTTGGGCAATCCAAATGCAGTACCCATGGGGGATTACACGCCAGTAGCTGGAACAGATGGGTTTGTCCAACAGCCATTGGGATACACCCCACCTGCCCCACAAGCACCACAAGCACCAACACCAAGAGCTCCGCAGGAAAGCAAGCAGATGGTGGCAGCATCCAACTTCGCAGATGCACGGGACGCTGGGACAATAACCCCAGATAAGGTTGCCGCTGCGGAGGAATACGCTGCATCCATGGGCAGAACATTTGATGCGAACATGGGGTACTCCAAGGACTTTGATCAAAGTATACTGGACAAATATAATGCCGAAAGAAATGCTAGCCAGCAGGAGGGTCAACAGGGAGGTCAGCAAAATATTCAGCAAGCTCAGGGTCGCTCTAGCTACGCAACAGAATCCGCAGCTCGCGAAGCTCGTATGGATGCAAGACCAGATTTCGGCTCAGCGCAGATGCGTGATTCAAGCGGGAAGATGGTTAATGTAACCCCCGAAAATCGAGAAAAACGTGACATAGAAAAGGGACTCAAGCAGGAAGCTAGGGAGGCTGGATATACACCAGAACAGACTCGCACGTATGTTGCGGACAAGATGCGAGAGCGCTCGGAGTCCGTTAGTGACCGTGAATTTGAACTAAAGCTAAGGGACCAGAACTTCAGTCAAGGGGAGGCTAACTTAGCCAGAACCCTAAAGGGACTACAGGAGGAGACCGACGTTGAAGAGGAGGATTACTTCAATATAGTTTCAGAGCTAGGGAAGCTGGGTGTCGGTATCGACACAGAGACTGGAAACCTTACTTATATGAAGGAGGATGCTGGCTTCGCTTACTTCGACAAAGAGGTAAATCTTGCACCAGACTCAGAGCTATATAACAAGGTAATGCAAATGAAGGGCGGCGCACAATTCCTAGCACCCCCAATGTATGTGCAGGAAGCGGCGAAGACCGCGAAGGAGGGTGAGGTGATAGTGGCGGATGACGGAACAAAAAGAGCATACAAGGTAATTAATGGCAAGCTAGTTCAGGTAAAGTAAGGATTGCATATGGCTAATAAGGCGAGAATAATTTCTGAAGAAGAGTTTAATGAGCTGTACCCCGAAAGCGAGTCCAAGCCCAAATACAATGCTAGGGTAATCTCTGGGCAAGAACTTGAAGACTACACTAGGACTAAGAGCCCATCGGAGTTAAACGATAAGGCTACCATTGGAGATTACCTTCGCGCGGTTCCAGCTACAGCCGTGGACATTACTGCGGGAGCGGCGGAGGGAGTTGCGTCAGCCATCGGTGAGTTCACTGGGGATTATGATCTAGCTAGGAGCATTTCCGAGGCTCGCACTGACATAAATGATGCGATCATGGGCGATGCGCCAGATTCCGTAAAGAGCGACTTTGCCTATAAGCTTGCGTCTGGATTGGGAAGTACAATCCCCTTCTTGGGGGCTGCACTCGTAGCTAGAAAACCAAGTCTAATAGCCAAGGTTGGTGCCAATGGTTTCTTCTTGGCATCCGCTGGCCAACAGGTTCGTGATGATTACTTGGGGACGCAGGGCGTTACGTCGGAGACAGCTACAGATGAGCAGATGTCCGAGAGTAATAAGGTTGGTGCTATTGGTGCTATCCCCATTGCAATGGCGGAGAAACTTGGTGCTGGGGTTATCCTAGGTGCATTTAAGGGCGGGGCTATCCCTGCGGGTCAGGTGATGCAACGCATTTCTCAGTATGCTACGGCGGGTGCTGGTGAAGCAGCCACGGAAGTTGCCCAGTCGGGAATCATTAACAGCATAGCTAGCTACGTTGGTAAGTATGATCCAGATCGTCCCATCACGCAGGGGATGGCTGAGTCCGCATTGATTGGCTTCCTAGTTGGTGGCGGTGTAAATGCTGGTATTGATACAGTGGAGCGAGCTGTTACCCAAGGGGACAGACTGCAAGCGGGCGTTAAGGACGGCAGTATCAACGCAAAGGATGTCATAGATGAGGACATCGGTAGCAAGTTTGCGGCCATTGCGATGGAGAATGATGGTGTGCCAGAGGCCGATGGATATCGGGAGGCGCAGATCACTGATCCCAAGAGCATGTCCAACTTTATATCCAAGACGCTCACACCCCTAAGTCAGAGGTTGGGTCGTGCTGGCAAGGAGGTAGTCCGTGAGTTCCGTAAGTATGAAATGAATACTGGACTAAAGCTAAAGGAGTTCAAGGATGCGACTGCTCCCTTCAGCAAGAGAATGCTTGAGCTCAAGAAGAAGAGCCCAGAGGATTACAAGATACTTTCGCAGGCACTAGCCAATGCTAACGAGCTGTCAGTGTCTCTACCAGATAGCGTGCAGAAGGACTTAGAGAAGAAGGCACAGATTCAGCCAGAGGTAGCTCAGTCCAATAGCGAACAGCTTCTCAATCAAAGAAATCCAGACGCGCAGGTCATCAATGAGCAAGTCTCCAAGGTAAGGGAGGCCAGTGAATCGCTTGGGCTTGGGTTAAATGTACGCATCGTTGAATCAGGAAACTCATATTACGATCCAAATACAAGGACTATAGCTGTCAGTGCTACTGAGGCTGACGCAACGACAACTGGCCATGAATATCTTCACGCTGCGCTGGGATCCATAACTAAGAATGACTTGGAGTTACAGGATCTAACGAAGGGAATGCTTGATAGCGTCCTTCGTGCAACCACCGCTGGGTCCTCTATTCACAATCAATTAAGTGGATTCCTATCTCAGTATGATGAGAACATTCGGAACGAGGAGTTTCTGGCGCAGACCGTAGGAGAGCTAGCAGCTCAATACGAGACTCTGGACATGAATACCAAGACTCGCATTAAAGTTTGGATAAACCAAGTGATGCGCAAGTTGGGAATGACTGGCACATTCAAGGAGGCGGATACAGATGCGGATGTCATTGGACAACTGAATGCGTTTGCTAGGTTTGCTGGAAATCCAGAAGTTCTAGTGGAGGGCAAGGTGTCCAAGGATGGTATTGATTCCATGGTAAATGGAGGAGCCAATGAGGAAATTATTGGAGCCACCCGTGCTAGCAAATTTTACTTAAAGGATTTATCCGAGGCTCCTAGAGTTGTATTTCCCAAGAAGCCCTTGGGGATGTCTAGGATTACTGAAAAGAATCAGTTTAACCTAGCTGAGTTTCTACAGACAGCCAAGGAGCAGAACCTAAACATTGGTTTCTGGGGTGCTGATCAATCTGGGTATGGAACATGGAACAACCCAGTTACTGGGGAAGATGTATTTATCGACGGGGGCCCTAGCTATGCTGCTGATCCCAAGGGAGGTATTTGGGCGGCGGCAGGGGGATCAAAGGCAACTAAGGTTGACTACGTGCTACAGGTCTCTGGACATCACGAGTACATGGCTATGTTCAATAAGTCCATCAATGCTCAGTTCCTAAAGAACATTGAGAAGAAGCATGGCAGCCTGCAAAACTTTGCCAAGAAATACCTAGAGGTAATGCCCAAGTCCAAGTATATGTCTGGGCTCCAGCAAAAAATGTTTGAGGTCTCCGTTAGGGGAGACAAGGCTTTCTCTGATCCAGATACGCTCTTTGGCAATGTAGCCAAGGGGGGGAAGGATTGGGCAAATACCAGACAAACTAAGTTCTGGAAGGATGTATTTGGGCAGTCTAGGCAGTATAAGGTAAAAGATCCATCAACAAAGTATTCAGAGGACACCAAGGTAAAGCCCTTAGAGAAACTAACTGATGAGATATTCCCAGACTTCAGCACAATGCGAGATGAGTTCTTTGCTGGAAATGACTTTAAGTTTCTGGACATCATTGGATTGATCAAGGTTGATGGGGTAAAGAAGGGTAAGTCTGGTCACAGCACATACCCAGATGCTCTTACTGGGCAGTATATGGGTGTCCCAGATATCAAGGTATCCGTTGTGGATATCTTATCCCCAGAGGTCGTTGATGGACTACAGAAGGAGGCCGAGGCAGCGGGCAAGAAAAACATACCGCACTCTAAGTTCAGTGGGGGTGCTGGAATCTGGACAAGCAGACAAGCTTCGGACTTTAGGACAGTAACATCCGATGATCTTCAACGCACAGACAAGTCCATTACCAGAAAGCCAGTTGTGTCCAAGGCAGATGACTTCGCTGAAGCGGCGAAAAAACTAAAAAAGAAACAGCTAGATAGATCAACTGCTTCAGTTAATTTCAGGAAGTGGATGGGCAAGGGTCAACTTGTTCACGATGATGGTGATCCCATGGTATTCTACCACGGAACAAAAGGTAACTTCGATGAGTTTACTTCAAAGGAAAACCTAGATCAAGACGAACAGACACCCAACTGGTTGTACTTCGCAACAAACCCAGACCTTGCGGAGGAGATGGGAAGTCAGCGTGAATCCTATAATGAGGAGGGTCTGGATATCGATGACCAAATGCAACCCCTCTACGAGGAGTACTCTGAGCTCAGTCCAGATGAGAAGACAAAGCTCCAAGAGGATTATGCGGAAAAGGAGGGAATAAATTTAGAGGGACTTAGTGCGATGAGGCTAATGACGATCGGTGAGGATGCTTATATTTCCTCAAAGCTTGGGCTTGATTCGGAGAGCTATAGAAAGCTTGGCAATCTGAGTATTATGCCAGTTTACCTTAACCCAAAAAATATTTGGAATCCAAGTAATCCAGCCCATGTAGATGCTTTGATGGCAGAGCTACGCAAGAGCAAGGAATGGACGGAGGAACTTGACTGGGATAGGAGCATGATCCAATCTGGTGCATTCCGATATATTGAAAATGTCCCAACCACGAAAGCACTAAAGGATCTTGGCTATGATGGAGCATTTCTATCTGAGACACCAGAGGCTGGGTTATCTACAGTAGCAATCTGGGATAATAATGGGGTCAAGTCAGCCACAGGAAACAATGGTGAGTATAGTTTAGAGAACAATAACATTCGCCGCCAGAAATCCAGAACAGCAAGTGACGAGGAAATCTCGCGAGGATTGTCCAATGATGGAATGAGGATCCTACGGAAGTACGGCATGACTGAGGACTACAGGGGCGTTCGCAGTGTCCTCGATAGAATCAAGGGTGAGTACACGGATCTAGGACTGGACAATAACTTCATTGAGAACTACTTCCCTAGGTTAGTTCAAGATTTAGATGGACTTAAAACTTCTTACGGCCAAAAGACTGGACTAGTTGACCAAGAGATTCGCCGCTACGAGAAGACAACGGGTCAATCCCTGTCGGACATTGAGCGCCAGATGATGTTTGAGAAGCTAGCTAGATCCAATATGTATCGAAGTGGTATGAATACTCCTAGCAATATGAAGGAGCGCATTACGGACTTCATCAAGGAGCCCCAAATGAAATACTACGCTGATCCAGAGGTAGCGCTGGATAACTACATAGAGAAGATGGTTAATGCCATTGAGACAAAGAAGCTCATTGGGGACTCTGCATCTGGCAAAACGCAGGGTGCTGATCCAGTGTCTGGTAAGTTGGGTGAGGTTATGGATAAGCTAGCTAGCGAAGGCAGACTGCGGGACGATCAGATTGATGTCATTCGGGGTGCTGTAGCTGCACGATTCGGAAGCCACGGTGCTCAGTATGGATTTGTTAAGGGAGCCAAGAACATGGGCTACCTAGCTACGATGGGAAATGTGGGCTCAACACTTACTCAGTTGGGTGACTTCTACTTTACGATGGTTCAGAATGGCTTGATCCCCACGGTGGAAGCCGCACTCGGAAGAAAGGATCTTACGGTTGAAGACTTGGGCATAGCTAAGGATATGGTTGAGATCGATAGCAAGCAGGGTGCTGGCATGTTCTCCAAGAGTGTGGATACAGTGTTCAAGTTGACGGGCTTGACGGCCATGGATCGCTTGGCGAAGAACACAAACATCAATGCCACTCACAAGGTTCTAACCAAGGGCGCTAAGTCTGGACAGAATACCAATAGCTACAAGAAAACCCTAGCTAGGCTCAAGCGAGTTCAGGGGGACGATGCGTATAAGACGATAGCTGACCTGAAAAATGGGGTAAAGAGTGAGTACGTTATCGAGGCTATATACAATAATCTTGCTGATGTAGCACCCATATCTCTTACCGAGATGCCAGAAGCCTATGCGGGAAATCCAAACCTTCGCATCATGTATAGCCTAAAGTCCTATACCATTAAGCAGTTCAATTTTGTTCGTGAACGAGTATGGACAAAGCTAATGCAGGGCATTGCCACTAAGAATCCAAAGATGATCGGAGAGGCATCCACGGATATGATGAAAATTCTAGCATTCTCTACCCTAGCTAATGGTAGCTCGGATGTTCTTAAGTCAATTATATTCAACCGAGAAATCGATGAGGATGACTTCATGTGGAATACACTGCTAAGAATCTTCGGCATCACGAAGTACACAACTGTCCAAGTAAGAAAAGAAGGCTTGGGTACGGCTGCACTGAAAACAATTGCACCACCCCAGTTCGGGATGATGAGCGAGGTCTTCAAGGATGCGCAGGAGATGGAAAGAATCCAAGATATGCGCAGTGTCAAGTACGTGCCGTTCGTTGGAAAGCTATACTACTGGGCGGAGGGTCGCGGCGTTGAGACCGAGGAGAAGTTATCTCGACTCAGAGAAAAACCGTTGTATCAGAAAGTAACTTACCCTGATCCACCGAGACAGAAGTAGAGTTCGACGCATTCTTGCTAACTAATATATAGGGTATCTTATACAGGTCATCTGGGTGAATCTTGGATAGTAGGTCATCCCTGCCGTACTTCTTTCTGGAGTACATCTTGTACATACAGGCTTTAGGGGAACTGACATGGGTGTCCTTATCTACCAAGCTATCTACTAGCTCAATCAAGTCCCCCTTGCATACAATCTGGAACTCATTCTCTCGCTCAAAGGCAAAGTGAGTAGCCCTTCCGTATAGCCAGCCAGCGTTCCCAGCTATGTTCTTGAACTCAATCCACAGGGACTCTGGGTCTTTAATGGACTTAACATCCACGTCCATTGATACGTTGCAGCGGAAGTCTATGTGGTCAAACTGACCATTGTGCACCCCAGTTAGCTCAATGCTTGAGCCAAAGAAACCATCTATGGATTTCTTGAAATTACTTTCGGCGGATGCTCCCTGCTTGCTAGCTCTGCCAGTTCTGTCCATTTCGTTTCTGTATGCTTTCATATGAAAATGCCTCCCCACCTAGTACCAGCTAAGTGGGGAGGTTGTGCTTTCCCATCGGAGTTAATAAGGAAGGAGAGAACGAAAAACCCACCCGCCAAGGATTGCTCACTTGGCTTACCGATAAACTATTTATTCCTAGAACGATTTACTGATTTTGATTGAATACGTAGATTCTTACGGGAGTTATTGCTGGGGTTGCGATCCTTGTGGTCGATGTCTTTTCCTAGGAGCTTCATCTTTCCGACGGCTTTCACCATCTTCCGTCTGGATTTCTTTCGGGCATCGTTACGCTTTCGCTGTTCGGGCTTACTCTGGTAGTTGTCGTATTCTTTTCTATAGTTTCTAGGCATGGTTAAATTATAACACGTATTGTTTACGGTACGTGAATAATGTCAAGCAAATCACAGGGAGTTTGTTGGTTCCTTGTTCAGTGCTGCGATGGCTTGCTTGAGTTGATTAATTTGCTCCAGTAGTCGTAGATTCTCTCCGCGAAAATAGGTTAAGTCCTCATTTAGCTTTCGGATGATACCTTGCTGACTGTCTCGCGGAATGTGCGCTCGGATAAGCGCTGGACTTGAGTGAAGTGATGGTTCGTTTATGTTATCGGTCATAATATATGGGTAGTAATGTTCAGTTACCTTCGTAACTCATAATATATGCGCACTACTGGGCTGTTGGTTGTTGTTTGTTAGAGCAGAAAGCTCGACCTCGGCTTCCTCCTTTGATTCAGCTTCAAGGATGATTGCGTAGCTTGTGCCGCAGTTTCCTTCGTCATCTTGCCAGTCGATGTATGATACTTTCATAATATGTGCGCCCTACTGGGCTATTAGTTTATATTTAATGCCATCTACTTCGACTACCTTACCTTCGCAGGTCTTAGCTGATTTAGGTGTGCCTCGCTTTGCGCCTTCACTGTCCTCGTGGTAAGTCACTTTACCATTGGCATCACACTCACATTTACACCAGTAGCCCCTGCTGTTCTCGTAGTAAGTATGGTTACCTTTGGAGTCATACTCACGCTTATACCAGAAGCCAGTGCTGTCCTCGCAGTAAGTCGCATTGCCGTTGCCGTCACGCTCACACCTCTCCCAGTAGCCATCGCTTCTCTCAAAGTAAGTCTCATCACCATTAGCATCTTTAATCTCGATAGGGAAGACGAACGCAATTCCTCGTTCTTTCA
>Ga0222717_10000673_pt1 | contig 29076 bp, 45 predicted proteins | sample C33_18DmetaG_FD_165053 | JGI IMG/M metagenome (GOLD analysis project Ga0222717, IMG submission 165053) | Estuarine water microbial communities from San Francisco Bay, California, United States - C33_18D | ecosystem: Environmental > Aquatic > Marine > Unclassified | place: USA: California... | reverse complement strand
TGTAAAGGCAAACATTGCTTTTAAAGAAGTGATTAAAAAATTATCAACAGATGCTTTAGTAACTGCTGCTGATTGTGATTTTAGTCCAACATCAACTATTACATTAACTGAAAGAATTATTGAACCAGTAGAATTACAAGTGAACCTACAATTATGTAAGTATGACTTCGTAAACGATTGGGAAGCACAATCAATGGGTTACGGATTAGGACAAAGTTTACCACCTAAATTCTCTGACTTTTTAATTGCTCACGTAGCATCAGAAGTAGCACAGAATACTGAATTTTGTATTTGGCAAGGAGATACGGCAGCTGGAGCAAACAACTCTTTTGATGGATTTGAAAAACTAATTGCAGCTTCAGCAGCAGCTGGAGATATCCCAGCAGCACAACAAGTAGCAGCAGTAGGTGGTGGTTTATTATCTACAAACATTATAGATGAATTATCTAAAGTAGTAGATGCTATACCGGGAGCATTATATGGTAAGGAAGATTTATTCCTATATATGGGAACTAAAGCAGCTAAACTATACGTTCAAGCATTAGGAGGATTTGGTGCAAACGGATTAGGAGCAAATGGTGTAAACAATATGGGAACTCAATGGTGGAACAATGGTTCACTAACTGTAAATGGAGTTAAGATATTTGTATGTCCGGGAATGTCTGACAACAAAATGTATGTTGCACAACGTTCTAATCTTTATTTCGGAACTGGGTTATTAAACTCAACTCAAGAGGTTAAGGTTTTAGATATGGCAGATTTAGATGCTTCTAATAATGTTAGAATGGTAATGAGATTTACTTCAGCAGTACAATTTGGTATCGCTTCTGATTTAGTAGAGTACGCTTAAAATTAATAATTAATCAATAGAAAAGGGTAGGTGGGTTTTATCTGCTTACCTTTTTTTTTTAAATCATAAAAACAAATGGCTTGTACATTAACAACGGGTAGAAAACTACCTTGTAAAAGTGCTTTCGGAGGAATAAAAAAAGTTTTTTTCGCAGACTTCGGGGATGCAGATATTGGAACTATAACAGTAGGAGCAAGTGGAACTGCTACTTTTACTGGAACACCAACTTGGTATGAATATGATGTAAAAGGTACTTCATCTTTAGAAACTACTGTAACAAGTAGTAGAGATACTGGAACAACTTTTTATACTCAAACTTTAAATCTTACATTAACTTATTTGGATTCAGAAACTCAACAAGAATTACAAATACTTGCAGTAGGTAGACCATATATTGTAGTTGAAGATTACTATGGTAATAGCTTCTTATGTGGAGCAGAGAATGGAGCAGAATGCACATCTGGAACAATTTCAACTGGGGCAGCAGCTGGAGATATGAGTGGATTCACTATTGTTTTTGAAGCAATGGAAGAAACTGCACCTTACTTTTTAGCAGCACCAGTAGTTGGAGATGCAGCACAGATTGATCCAACTGCATAATATATTTATTTAGTTAAAATTAGAGCATCCTTAACGGGGTGCTTTTTTTTTGCTTATCCATTTTACAAATTAGCAGTTTTATTTCGTTATATATATAATGATTATACTTACAACATCTGCAACTGCACAAAGCCTATCTGTGATACCTCGAAGTTATTTAGGTACTTTCACTATGGCAATAAGAGATGATAGCACAAACGTAACAGTAGACTATCAAATAACATCAGCAATTACATCTAGAAACTATCTTAATTTTAATATTACCTTTGCACCAGTTTTAGTGGAGAATCATTTTTATGATATTGAATTATATACGGATTCAAATAAAACGGATAGCATTTATAAAGATAGAATATTCTGTACTGACCAAAACATAGACCAATCAAATAATGATTATTATAATTTAAATGATGGTCAATTTACAACATACAATGGTTACGATAATACTTATATAGTAATATGAAAAGACAAAGAAATAGTAAAGGACAATTTACAAAGGCATCTAAAATTTCAGAATTTGGTTTTGTTAATTTAAGCACTTACACAAGTCCCGAAATTAAAGAGGTAAATGGTAATGATTGGATTGAATATGGTGCTGATAATAACTACTTTCAATTTCTAATTGATAGATACAATGGATCTCCTACTAATAACGCTGCTATTAATGGCATTAGCCAAGCTATTTATGGAAAAGGATTAAATGCTACTGATTCAAATAGAAAACCTAATGAGTATGCTCAAATGGTTTCTTTATTTAAAAAGGATGTAGTAAGAAGATTGTGTTATGATTTAAAACTAATGGGACAATGTGCTATTCAAGTTATATATTCTAAGGATAGAAGCAAGATAGTTCAATTAGAGCATATGCCTATTGAAACATTAAGGGCAGAAAAGTGTAATGAGGATGGAGAAATACCAGCTTATTATTATTTTAATGATTGGGCAAATATAAAAAGAACAGATGAACCATTAAGAATACCAGCTTATGGTATGTCAAAAGAGGGGATTGAGATATATTACATAAAACCATATAAGAGTGGTTTCTATTATTACAGTCCAGTTGATTATCAAGGTGGTTTACAATACGCAGAGTTAGAGGAAGAGGTATCTAATTACCACCTCAACAATATAATGAATGGTTTAAGTCCATCGATGTTAATTAACTTCAACAATGGAACTCCTAACCAACAAGAAAGACAATTAATAGAAAATAAGATTGCAGAGAAGTTTAGTGGAACAAGTAATGCTGGGAAATTCATACTTGCTTTTAATGACAATAAAGAATCACAAGCAGAGATAACACCAGTACAATTATCAGATGCACATAACCAATACCAATTTTTAAGTGAGGAAAGCACATCTAAAATTATGGTAGCACATAGGATAGTTAGTCCAATGCTATTAGGTATAAAAGATGGAAGTGGATTAGGTAACAATGCAGAGGAGATTAAGACTGCATCTCTTTTAATGGATAACACAGTTATAAGACCATTTCAAGAACTTTTAATAGATTGCTTTGACCATATACTTGCATACAACGAAATTAGCTTAAATCTATACTTTACAACGTTACAACCATTAGAGTTTACAGAGGTAGATAAGGAATTACAAGATGATGAAACTATTGAGGAGGAAACTGGTGTTGAAATGTCTAAGGATGATAAAAATGATTTAACAGATGAGATGGCGTCATTAATTTTAGAAAACTTAAAATACGAAACAATATCTGATGAATATGAATTGGTTGATACAAGAGAAATATCAGATGACAATCAGAGTATTGAGGATTGGGTAAATTCTAAAATAAAAAAGAAACTATCAAGAATACAAAAGTTTGCTGATTTTATTAAATCAAAGCCAAATGGAGAAAGTAAGTTAGATAAATCATTTTATAAGATTAGATACACATACCAAGAAAGAAAATCATCTGCAAATAGTAGAGATTTTTGTAAAACAATGATGGGTAGAACATCAAAGGGTGTTGTGTATAGAAAAGAAGATATTGATAATGCTTCCTTTCAAGGTGTAAATAATGATTTTGGGCATAAAGGTAGAAACTATTCGCTATTTAAATATAAGGGAGGAATATACTGTGGACATTACTGGCAAGAGGAACTTTATAGAATGAAAAGCGAAACTGAAAAATATATATCAAGAGGTAAAGATGTTGATTCAATACCAAACAAATACGAACCAAAAGGTAAACAGTATCAAGATGCTAAAGAAGCACCTATTGATATGCCGAACAGAGGAGCATACCCAAACTAAGAAACTATGGCAACAGTATTATTTATAAATAGAACGGATTTAGTAAGAAACTCTATACTTGATGGGAATGTAGATACTGATAAATTTGTTCAGTTCATTAAGATTGCACAAGAGATAGATGTACAACAGATTCTTGGTACAAAAATGTATGATGGATTAAGTGCTGCAATACCAAATATAGATCTACCAGAAAATGCAAGATGGAAAACAATTTTAGATGACTTTGTTGTACCTATGTTAATATGGTATGCTCAATCTAATTACTATCCATTTGCTGCATATCAAATTAAGAATGGTGGAGTATTTAAGCATACATCAGAAAACGCTCAATCAGTAGATAAAAACGAAATAGATTTTTTAGTTGAAAAGGCAAGAACAAATGCAGAATGGTATTCAAGACGATTTATAGATTTTATGTCTTTTAACCAAACTACATATCCCGAATATACAAACAACATAAATGATGATATTTATCCGTCATACGATGCAACTTTTAATGGATGGGTACTTTGATTGATAAACCAGTTAAGAGGGTTACAAAACCGAAGGAAAAGAATATTGAAAAGTTAAAACTCTTTTTAGAAAAGGTAAAAAATAAAATAAAATAATGGCAAACGAAATATACTTAAAGTCTTGGTGGGGAAAAGGTGCTTGTAATGATGTAGGATGGGGAATTGTTTATCAGCAATATGCTGGGTGTAGTGATATACCAGCTTTAATATTAGATTTACAAGCAAGAGCAGATTATTTCGAGAATGAAATTTGTACAACTGCAACATTAACTGCAATAGAAAATATACAATAATATGGCAAACTTATTAGAAAAGGCTTCGATAATCCTTACACCAACTGCTTACGATGATGGAAAGGTTTTAGCTATAAAGCCAAGTGAAGCACCTTATGGGGATTTTGACTTTACAAGAAATTCAAGTGCTACAAGAGTTAATGCTCAAGGTCTTGTTGAGGATGTACAAATACTATCAAGTAATTTAGTACAGAACGGAGATTTTTCAGAGATAGGTTCAGAGGAGGTTACTAATGGTAATTTTAGTCAAGAGAGTAGCGAGTTAGTTACAAACGGAGATTTTGCAACAGATAGTGATTGGGTAAAAACTGGAAGTATTGAAATAACAAATGGTCAAGCTATTGCCACAAACGCATCTACTGAATATTTATATCAATCCACATCTTTAGTCGTAGGCAAATTTTATAAAATAACCTTTACAGTAAGTGATTATATAAGTGGAATTGTAAGAAGTGGTTTGAATGATGGGCTTAATAATAGTGGTGCCAATAGGACTGCAAATGGCACATATACTGATTATATCAAATTTACGGGAGGTAATACATATATAGGAGTTTTATTTACTAATAATGCCTCAATGTCAATAGACAACGTAAGCGTTAAAGAGGTTGGACAAGATTGGACTTTAGGAACGGGTTGGAGTATTGGAGAGGATAAGGCTATAAGTGATGGAACAGATGGCGATATAATACAAACTGTTAGTGGTTTATCTACTAATACATATTACAAGGTGGTTTTTGATGTTTCTGACTATGTTTCGGGAACTTTATCATTTCGATTTGTTGGAGGAAGTGGAGTAGGTGTTACAAGTAACGGAACTAAAACAATATATTTATCTTCAATTTTAGATTCACGCATTGCATTTTATAGTAATGCTTTCATAGGCTCTGTAACAAACATCTCGGTAAAGGAAGTCGGGCAAAATTGGGTTTTAGATTCAAATTGGAGTATTGGTAATGGCGTAGCTATAAGTGATGGAAGTCTTAATGGTTTTATAAGAACATCTACTAATTTATTTGAGAATGGTAAAACTTATAAAGTTGGAATAACTGTTTCTAATATGACAACGGGTAAAGTGACTTATCCTTATGATGGTGCTGGAGGTAATTTTATTACTACAAATGGTACTTTTAGTCAAACATATTATGCAGATGATACAAATAAATGTTGGATATATGCAAATAATGGTTTTGATGGCTCTATAACAAACATATCAGTATTAGAAATTACAGATGATACTAACTTACCACGTATCAACTATTCGGGTTTTACTTACCAAGATTCTTTGGGGAGTGAATTGGTTACTAATGGCTCGTTTGATACGGATAGTGCTAATTGGTTTTTAACTGGTACATCATTCTGGGTAAATTCATCAATAGAAGTTCCTACGGGTGCTTTAAGCCAAGTATTTACTCTTGCAAATAATAAAACTTACAAAATTACATTTGATGTAATACAAGGAAGTGGTATTGATGGAGGTGTATATGTTAATACAAATTACAATACATCCGATTTTGCAAATAATGTTGGAGCAACCACAATAGGTGTAGGTGGAACTTATACTTATACCTTTACAATGAATGGACAAGGTAACGGAATAACATTAACAAGGAGAGTAAATAATCAAGACATAAGAATAGACAACGTATCTGTAAAAGAATATCTTGGACAAGAAGTAGTTCCCGATAGTGGATGTGGTGCTTGGTTATTTGAACCACAGAGTACTAATTTGATACCTTATTCAGAGGATTTTAGTAATGCTTCTTGGTCAAAAGCAAGTGTATCAGTAGTAAGTAATAATTATATATCTCCAGATGGAACAATAAATGCAGATAAAATAATAGATGATACAACAAACAATATTCATAGAATACAAGATACTATTAGTACATTAAATAGTGGAAATCATACGTATTCTATATTCTTAAAAAAAGGAACATTAACAACTGCTTATTTTCAAGTTTTTAATAGTGGTACTGCTTCAGCTGCAAATGTAGATTTAGAAAATGGAACTATTACAAGTGCTGGTGTAGGTTTTAACCATAAAATAGAAGATTACGGAAATGATTGGTACAGATGTTCTATTTCTTTTGTAAGTACAAATACTGCAACAACTGTTTATCTTTACCTTAAACAAGCAACTGCGTATGTAGGAACTGGGGAATACTTATATGCTTGGGGAGCACAATTAGAACAACAATCCTATAGCACATCGTACATACCAACGGAAGGAACTATAAAAACAAGGAATCAAGATTTATGTACTAACGGAGGGGATGCTTCTTTAATAAATAGTTCTGAAGGAGTTTTATATTTTGAGGGAAGCACTCTTGTTAATAATGGCAATAGATTTATATCTTTAAGAGAAAGTGCTACTGCTCAAGACAGAATGTTTCTTAGGTTTGATACAAATGGAACAATTACTTTTAGGTATTATGTAGGAGGTTCTATTAGTATTAATATAGTGGATAGCACTATAAATGCGTTAGACAAAAATAAAATTGCTTGTAAGTGGGAATTAAATAATTTCAGTCTTTGGTTAAATGGGATTAAAGTAGGAGAAGATTTAAGTGGAAATGTAGTTACTCCAAACACATATGATAAATTGCAGTTTAATGAATACACTAATATCAACAATTTCTTCGGAAACACAAAAGCATTAGGAGTTTGGAAAGAAGCGTTAACGGATGAAGAATTAAGAAGTTTGACATATCCAACACCAACTGCTCCAACGTTTGATTTAGACTTTAATACAATAGCAACTGATTTCATATTCACAAGGAATTCAGAAGCTACGTTTGTAAATGCACAAGGATTAATTCAAAGCACTAATGAGTTTGGAGAAGAAGAAATTACTAATGGAGATTTTTCTACTGATGGTATACCAAGTACAACATCTTGGTCTTTAGGTTGGTACTCTCAAACGTCAAATGTATTAATATCGGGAGGTAAACTAACACTTACAAATTCAGCATCCCAATCATCTGCATTGGCTTATGCAACGGATGGCGTATCTTCTTTAAACGTTGTAACGGTAAATAAAACTTATAAATTACAATATCGAGTAATAGAAAATAATGGAGTTACAAGTTTTAAATATTATTCTGCTGGTGGTTCTTTTATAGTTGCTCCTACTGATTTAGGGGTAACACATACAATTTATATAAAAAACATAGCCAATCAAATTTTCTTGTTTCAAAACGCTACAACAAACTCAAGTATATCAATAGACAACGTATCAGTTAAAGAATACATAACTGAAACTAATACTCCAAGATTAGATTATTCAACTGGAGCAGAGGCATTCTTGTTAGAACCACAGAGAACAAATTTATTACAGTATTCGAATGATTATGCAGATTCTTATTGGCTAAAATCTGCAAGTGGTAGTGGTGTTGCACCAATAGTTACAAGCAATTACGCAATTAGTCCAGATGGTACGCAAAATGCAGATAGAATACAATTCGATGCGTCAAATAGTGGAAGTAATTCAGATTCGTCAAGATTTAGAACTACACTAACATTAGTGGATGGATTAGATTATACCACGTCTTTTTATGCAAAATCTAAAGGCGTCACAGACCAAAAAATAGGTATTATATTCGATAATTCTCAAAGGGAAGTTTTTACTGTCACTAACGAATGGCAGAGATTTACAAAAACTATAACACAAACAAACACCTCCTCAATTTGTGGTTTAGATTTAAGAGGTGCAGTAGCAAGTACAAGTGATATATTGGTTTACGGATTTCAAATAGAACAAGGTTCTTACGCAACTTCATACATACCAACAGATGGAACAACAGTAACAAGAAACCAAGAACTATCTTCAAAAAATAATGTAAACGAATTATTTGATGGTAATGTTGGAAGTATATATTTAGCTTATGATGGAATCTCAACAAATGGAACTACATTAAATAATATGACTCCTTTTAGATTATATGGTCAACCCAATAATAAGATTAGACCGTATTATTCTCCAGATGCAGATTTTTTAGGCACAAGCGTAAGCTTTGAAAATGGAGGAAAAATAGCTTGGAGTTGTAATGGAACTACCATATTAACATATATTAATGGTGTTTTAAAAGACACACACACTATTACAAATAATTTCACTACATTATCTAATTTTGCATTAAGTACTGGTTTTATGACACATAGAATTACAGATATAAAAGTTTATCCAAAAGCATTAACAGACGTAGAATTACAAGATTTAACAACAATATAATATGATGAATATATACAAAACAGTATTCGATACTGAACTACAAGGAAAGAATTATTTAATCGCTCAAGGAGTATGGGAAGAAGTAACCGATGAAGGAGTTACATCTATGCAATACATTAACGGAACGGCAGCAGTTGTAAATATTGGAAAGATAGTTGAAATACCAGCTACTTATGATGCAGATGGAAATGAGTTAACGCCACCAGTTTATTATCCAGGCTGGGCTTATGATATAATGAGTAGTGATATATTAGATTTTGGTACTTATGAGGTTTACCCAGCAGACCAATCAGCACATTCATTTTTAGGATGGGCAGTTAGTGCAGAAGTGCCACCACCAACAGATGGAGAATAGTATTTAATTTGTATCTTTGATACTTAATCAAAATAAAATATTATGGGTAAATTAACAAAAATCGAATTAAAAGAAGCACAAGAACAAGAAACAAAAAAGAATGCAATTTTGCACGATTTGGGTTTATTACAAACTCAATCACATACATTATCACATATGTTTGCTGAACTGGTGCAAAAGCAACAAGCTAATAAAAAGGAACTGGAAAATAAATATGGTAATATATCCATAGATCTAAACGATGGTTCTTTTAAATTAATAAAAGATGAAAAGAATTAGTAAACACATTTCTTATAAGGAAGCAACCTATTCTAATTATGCTAAAAAATATAAAATAGCAAACAAGCCAAACGAAGAACATATTGACAGTATGGAATTATTGGCAGAAAAGATATTTGAACCATTAAGAGAATGGGTTGATGCTCCTATAAAAGTTAACAGTATGTTTAGATCTGAAAAACTAAACAAAGGTATTAAAGGATCTAAAACCTCATCTCATTTAAAAGGTCAAGCAATGGATATTACATCTATGGGTGGAAAATCTAATCTTGAGATGTTTCATTACATAAAAGACAATTTAGACTTTGACCAGCTTATATGGGAATTTGGTTCAGAACCTAAATGGCTTCACGTATCTTACAACAATGAAAAGGATAATAGGAAACAAGTTTTAGTAACTAAAAAAAGAGGTGTTTATTACACTTATTAATATGATAGCAGATATAAAACTTCTTGTAATAAACTTTAGTGCATTTATTTTCTCAATGACAAACGCAGATACGATCTTAAAAATTATTTTACTGATTTTAACTATCGGATATACAATTCATAAATGGTGGTTACTTTATAAAAACAAAGATGAGTAAGCCTAAAAAGAAGTTTAAAGAAACAAGAGTAGGTAAATTTCTATCAATAGCTGCACCAAATATATTAAATGCAGCAAGTGACTTATTACCCGATGCTGGTGTTTTAAGTATGGTAGGTAAACTTATTAAAGGAGATAGTGCTATAACACCAAAAGATAAAGAAGAAGCCTTAAAACTGCTTGAAATGGATATTGTAGAAATGCAAGAGATATCTAAACGCTGGGATTCTGATATGTCAAGTGATTCTTGGATGTCTAAAAACACAAGACCAATGACTTTAATATTTCTTACAGTATCTTCTTTAATTTTAATTGTACTTGATTCTTTGAATATAGATTTTGGAGTAAGTAATGAATGGATTGAACTTCTTAAAAGCCTTTTAATTACTGTTTATGTTGCTTACTTTGGTAGCAGAGGAGTAGAAAAATTTAAGTATATATCTCAAAAAAAATAGAATATATCCCAAATATCATTATTTTTATTTTAATAATATTTATTATTTTATTTTTATATATTTTTAGAATTATATTTATATCTTTATATTGGTTAATATATTTTTATATATATATTTAATATATTTGAAGTAATTAAAAAATCCAAAGTTATTATTTTTATTTTAAATTAAAAAATTAAATGGCTAAAAAATTAACGAGATCTAAATTAGTTAAAAAGCTGGATGCAGTATTTAGTCAATATATAAGATTAAAAGATGCAGATGAATTTGGCAATGCAACTTGTTTTACTTGTGGTAAGATAGACCATTGGAAAAAACTTCAGAACGGGCATTTTCAAAGTAGAAAGCATTATGCAACAAGATGGGATGAAATGAATTGCCAAGTGCAATGCGTGTCTTGTAATATGTTTAAGGGGGGCGAACAGTTCTTATTTGGAAAGTATTTAGATGAAAGGTTTTATGTTGGGTTATCTGATACAATGTTTTTTAAAGCTAAAGAAACAGTTAAGTTTGCAGACTTTGAAATAGAAGAAATGATATTAAAGTATAAAAATTTGGTAGATAGTTTTTAAATAACTAAATTTGCTTATTCTGTTTTCACTTTGTTTAAAAAGGGGTATAATTAATTTTATATCCTTTTTTTTTGTTTATTAACTTTTTTGTTTATATTTGTGTATTATTAAAAAAATATGTTAAATAGATTATTAAAAAAATATTTAGAGGTTTGTTTTTTTTTAGGAGAACAAATAGCTTGTTGTATTGCATTTTTTTTACCAATAAGTTTAGTATATTATTTATTAGGAATATTAATTTAAACAGAAACAAATGAGAACACAGAAAGACGATTTAAAAGCAGAAATTAAAGATTTAGAAAAAGGTTTAAAGTTTGCAACTATTAATTCAGATGCGTTTACACAAATGACTTTATACAAAAGATTAGTTGAGGTTAAATCATTATTAATAAATATACGATAATGATAACTAACTTTTCAGAACAAACTACAAACGAACTATTAACTCAATATCAATTTAGAGTAGAAGCCTTACAAAACAAAATAGAAGAACTAAAGGCAGTTCTTGAGATTAACAATTTAATATAAACAGAATGAACAGAGATAAATTAGTAGAAATGTATAAGCGTTATAATTTAACCAAAGACGATGTATTCCAGCACAAACATTATTTAATAATTACCAGAAGTGGAATATCTAAAATAAGTGCGTTAGAGGACATAAAAATAAAATATGATGCCATAACGTCAACGGCAGAGTTTTGTGTCGTTAAAGCGACTGCAATTAAGGGAGAGGAGCAAATAGAAACATTTGGGTCAGCAAAGTATGGAAAAAAGACTTGGAATGAAGAAACCAAAAAATATGTCGAAACTGGAAACACCTCGAGTTGGTATATAATGGAAATGGCAGAAAAGAGAAGTTTTAGCAGAGCCGTTTTACAGATTTGTAATTTATACGAATTGGGAATTTTTGGCGAAGATGAGTCAGAAGAATTTAAAAAGAAATAATAAAATTAAACACGAGGTATTGCGTGTATTGACAATGCCAAAACTAAATAAATAAATTATGAGTACATTAATCGTAGGGTCAATTAGAGTTGACAAATTACCAAAAGAAAAATTCATCAAAGGAAAGGATGGAGCAGTTTATTACAATCTTACAATATCAGTTGGAGATGAAACAAGATATGGAAATAACGTATCTTTTACAGATTCTCAAACTAAAGAAGAACGTGATGCTAAAGTAGCAAAAACGTATTTAGGGAATGGTAAGGTGGTTTGGACTGATGGAACTGTAAAACTTGCTGAAAAAGAAGAACAACTTGCAGTAGCAGTTGATGAACAAAGTGGGGATTTACCATTTTAATAACTAACCAATTTTATTAAATGGGTATGGTTTTTATAATTATACCCTTTTTTTTTATATATTTAACAAATGGGAATAAAACAAACAAAGGAATTAACAGAAAAACAAACAGAACATAATATGCTGATGGAATACATTCAGCAAGATTGCCACGTAGATATAACTAAAAAAATAGAATACCCACCAGTTGCGTTATCTTATGGAGAAAAGGTATTATCATCAAGTAAAGGAGATATATTAGTTCCAATAGCATTGGGTACTTTTGGAAACATATCAGTAATTACTGCACCACCTAAAACTATGAAAACATTTTTTGTATCATTACTTGCATCAGCCTTTTTAAGTGGCTCTAACATCTATGGAGGGGATATTAAAGGGCATAGAAATAATGGGCATTTACTTCACATAGATACTGAACAAGGATTATGGCATTCACAAAAGGTATTTTCAAGACCCTTTTTAATGGATTCAAATATACCAATAGAAAAATACCATACGTTTGCATTAAGAACAATCGGTTTTAAGGAACGTTTACAGTTTATTGAATATTACTTAAAGGAAAAAATAGATACACCATCTTTAGTTATCGTAGATGGCGTAGCTGATTTATTAGCAGATGTGAATAATATAGAACAAAGTAATGAGTTAGTTAGTACATTAATGAGAATAAGCACCCAGTATAATTGTCATATAATAAATGTTATACATCAGAATTATGGTAGTGCAAAACTTGGTACTGGACATTTAGGTTCGGCACTTGAAAAGAAAGCAGAAACAGTTATACAGTTAGAAGCAAATACAGTTAATAGAAATTGGGTAACAGTTAAATGTGGAAGAAGCAGAGGTTATTGTTTTGATACATTTAGTTTTGAAGTTAACGATGCTGGTTTGCCACAAATAGTAAATGATTTATACGACCCTTTAAAATAGTATGGTACAAGAAACAATGGTTTTAGTTGCTAAAAAGCACAAGGAATGGATCAAAATAGTTATATCATTTGGATGTGATAAAGAAATAGCTGAAGATATTGTTCAAGAAATGTATATTAAAATACAATTAAAGCTGGAGAAAGGATTAGATATAATGTATGGTAAAGAAATAAATTACTACTATATATTTAAAACCTTAAAATCTTTGTTTTATGATTTAAAACGTAAAGGAAAAAACATAACCATTGTAAATATAGAAGATAATATAAATGATTTTAATACGCAGATGGATATTAATTACGATTCTGAATATGAAAAAATAACAGATTCATTATCTGAAATGTATTGGTACAATCGCAAGGTGTTTGAAATAATTAATGGAGGGGAAAAAATAGCAGAACTATCAAGAAAATCTGGCATACCTTATTACTCACTTTACAACACTTATAACAAAGTAAAAAGAAAATTAAAGAAACTTTTAATAATAATTATAATAATAGTTTTATTATGAAAGCACAAATAAAACAAAAGGAAAAAGAAATAAGAGATTGGTGGAATGCTAAATGCAAGGGACAAATACAATTAGTTGATGACGAATATAGCACCTACGATTTTGAGGGAGATGATTTTATTGTTGAGGTTAAACATAGGTTTAAAGCCTATAACACAAAAATGATTGAAACAATGAAACTTTCAAATAATTACCAGCAATCACAATTAAAGAATAAAACATTTGTGTATATAGTGGTAGATGAAAATGGAGTATCAGTATTTAATATATCTCAAGTAATAGATAAAATAATTAAGTTACCGGAACATAATAAATTAATGGAGCATACACATTACTGGTCTGATAATAAACCTAAAATAATGAAACTACATAGAAACCTCCCAAAACAATTATCAATAATGTGGGAACATAAATTAAAATAAATATGAAACAATTAATTAAAAAGCTATTATCAGCAATGGCATCAGTACCAACAGACAAACTACTACACTTCTTTTACGGAAGTATAATCGCAACGCCATTAGTTATATGGGGATCAACTATAGAAGCTATAAGTCTTATGATATTCGTATCTATAGGTAAAGAAATAATAGATACTAAAATGCGTTACAGTCCGGTTAGTGGACTGGATGCAATCTTTACTTTCTTACCTACATTATTATTATTAGCAGCTAAATTATTATGAAGTTAGGAGATATTATTTATTACATCACAAAATATACTGGTATTAAATACCTTGTAGATTCTTGGCATAAGTACAGAGGGACTGAATGTAACTGTGGAAAGAGAAGAAAGAAACTAAACGAAATACAAATTAAAAGATGGTAAAATTTGAAAAACTTGACTATGCAAAATGGGAGAACTTTAGAATGGGTACAAAGCAACACTTATCTGCACAAGAGTTTGAACTGGTTTGCAAGTTACACGCAGACTATTACAAACATAAATACTACAAACCTTGTACTTGCAGTCCAAAAACAATAAAGCAATGGATAAAAGATTTGAACGTAATATGGGATAATGGGTATAAATAAAGTACATCAATTAGAAAAAGCAATGGTGCTGCTTTTAAACTTTGAGGGATGGGATTTAGAATGGACTGGAGAAGGTTCTGAAAGGTGGGATGCAAAAGGTAAAACACAAAAAGGTTATGATTGTGTAATTGAAATGAAATTCAGAAAGAAGCACTATGAAACCAAGATGCTGGAGAAAGATAAATACGATGCTCTTATGTCTTTAGATAAAGATGTTATTAAGATCTATCTTGTTAATGATGCAAAGGGTAACTTTTTATTTTACTTAAATACTTTAGAGATGCCACCAGCAGTAAAAAAATATTGTCCCGATACTACAATGTGGACTAAAAAAAAATTGCTGAAAGATGTTTATTTGATTGATGAAAAGGATTCTTTAAGAATTAATTTAAATAAAGGTTATTAAATATTTTGTTTATAAGTCCATATGTTGTAGATTGCAGTATATTAATTTAAAAACAGAAACAAATGAAATTACAAAAATTATTTTTAGAAGCACAAAACAAATGGAATAATGGTTATTCACAATCAAGATTAGTAGATTTTGTATATACTAACTCTAATAACGATAAACAAGCAAGTGTAATTTTAAATAAAATATTAACTAAATAAAAACAGAAACAATGAAAACATTATTTGAAAGATTATCATTAGAGGATCAAGATGCTATTTTATTAAAGCAAGTTGAATTACCAGCAACTTGGACACCAATATATGGTGTATTAGTTGGAACATTTTCTTGGAGCAAAATAACTTTAGAACACGCAATGTCAATTTATTTTGAACTTTGTAAAGGGGAATTTAATTTAGATGTATTTTGGTTTTTATTTGAAGAAGAAGAAGAAGATGAAAGTTAGTCAAGCAATTTGGGATGGTCTTAAAAAACAAATAGAGCATTATACAGAACAAGATGATAATATAACTGATGTAACTATTACATACCAAGTAAAAGCATCAGCAGAACGTAACTTCTTAAAGTTAACAGTAAAGCAGTAAAGCAAAAGGTAGGAGTTATCCACTAACAATTAAAATTTGGTCGTTGTAATGGTTATAATCGGAGGCTACCTACCTTTTTTAAATAAACAGAATTATGATATTATTAGTAGATGCAGACAGTTTAATATTTGCCTCTTGTTATAAAAAACGAGAGCATCCCGAAGATGAAAAATATTATACAGATATAGAAGATGCAAGGGCAAAGTTTGACCAACAGTTTATGAAGATTGTAAATGACTTGGAAGAAAAATATACCATAGATAAAGTATTAACATTTAGTGGAAGTAAAGGAAACTTTAGAAAACTAATAACACCAGTTTACAAAGCCAATAGAAAGAAACAAGAACTTCCTCCATTACTTCACGAGATGCACCAATTTGTAAAAGACCAATACGATTCTATATTTGGTTATGGTGTAGAAACAGATGATATGGTTGCAAGGTACTGGAAACAAATTAGTGAAGATATTGGTAGGGATGAGGTAATGATTGTATCAATAGATAAAGACTATAAACAATTCCCAGCTTTGATTTACAATTACCATTATAAGCACCAAGTTGTTTTAGATATATCAGAAGATGAGGCTATGTATAATTTCTATGAGCAATGTATTGTAGGGGATACTGCTGACAATGTAAACTACTTTAAAGGCAAAGGTGTTAAGTTTGCACAAAAGTATTTTGCAGACTGCACAACAAAATATCAATACACAAGAAAACTATACGAATTATTTAAACAAGAATACAAAGGCAAAGCAAGACAAAAATATGCTGAATGCTATCACTTATTAAAATTAAGAACAGAATGAAAATACTAAACTTATATGCTTGTTTAGGTGGTAACCGATACAAGTGGAACGAAGTAGCAAAAGAAGCTGGTATTGAAATAGAAGTAACTGCTATTGAATGGGATGAAGAACTTGCTAAACTATACCAAGAACGTTTCCCTAATGATACAGTAATAGTTTCAGATGCACACCAATACTTATTAGACCATTACAAGGAGTTTGATTTTATATGGTCAAGTCCACCTTGTCCAACACATAGTAGAGCAAGGTTTGCAAGAAGAAATACAACAGTACCAACTTACCCAAATATGAAATTATATCAAGAAATTATTTTTTTAGATAAATGGTTTAAAGGGAAATATATAGTAGAGAATGTTATACCTTATTATGAACCATTAATATCAGCACAAAAAAAAGGTAGGCATTTATATTGGACAAACTTTAATTTACCTAATAATCTAAATGAAAGAAAAGCAAGTATAATGGAAGGTAAAAACGAGGTTGCAAATTGGAGTGAATTTCATCAATACGATTTTACTAAATATAAAGGAAAACAAAGAACAGATAAAATAGCAAGAAACCTTGTAGATTATGAAGCTGGTAGAACTATATTAGAAACTGTATTAGGTATTGTAAAAAAATCAAATATTAAACAAACTGAATTATTTTAAATATGAATGCAAAACTATTAAGTAGATTAGGAATAGAAGTATGGAAAGATATCAAAGAGTTTGAAAGTTACCAAGTAAGTAACTTGGGAAACGTTAAAAGTTTAAACTATGGGGAAGAAAGAATAATAAAACAAATGATTGGTGGTAGAGGATATTATCGACTATATTTTAGGAAGAATAAAAAATCACATACACCTCTTGTAAGCCAATTAATGGCTATTGCTTTTTTAAATCATAAACCTTGTGGAAATAAAATAGTAGTTGACCATATAGATAATAATAAATTAAATAATAAACTTTACAATCTTCAGTTGATTACGAACAGAGAGAATACGTCTAAAGACCGTAAAAATGGAAGCAGTAAATACATTGGCGTTTCTTGGTGTAATACATACAAAAAGTGGGTAGCCTCTATACAAATAAAAGGTAAACGAAAACAAATAGGATACTTTACAGATGAGAAAGAAGCATCACAAGCATATCAAAACGAATTAAAAAAACTATAATATGAAACACGAAATAGAACTACAAAGAATAAAAGAGTACGTAGATAAATGTGCTGGGTACGATATATCTGTTAAATTAAGAGATGCAGAAATAGTTAAGTTTAGAACACTATATTTTAAATTAGCAACTGAAACAACGCATTGGTCTTTAAAGAAAATAGGAGAAATGGTTAATAGAGATCACGCAACTGTTTTACATTCAAAAAAAATGTTTGAAGAACTAATGGTAAATAAAGATTTAAGAAGATTACACGACATTTATAGAATTGAAATATTAGGACAACAAATAAATGCACCATACCAAAAAGTTAAACAATACACAGAATTAAAAGAAAAGTATAATAAATTAGTATCACATAATGAATCACTAAAATACTTACTATCTTCTGATGATGGGTTAACTAATAACGAAAGAGAATACAGAAGCCTTACAAGAAAGCAAAAAGAATCATACGATGAAAGAGCATCTTTGGTCTTAAAGAGTTTTAAATGGAAAGCAAGAAATGAACAAGCAGAAGTAATAGTTGGTTCTCCAAATGTTGCAGATGTAAGAGGAACAAGATAGATATGGACTGGGAATTAGAAATAGCATTACATTATCCACATAATAGATTTATGGTAGGATGGGAAGTATTAAACCCAACAGAAGAATTTAACTATACAACTATAAAGCTATCATTATTTATAGTAACATTTACTTTAGACTTTTAATATGAAAAAGATAATACAAAAGATGCAGCAGCTAATTGATAGTTTGCCTAAAGGTAAAAGAAGAAAAGAATTGTTTAAAGAACTAATTAAATTAAAGTTAGGAAAAAAAATAGATTAAATACGTTATATATGTAATTGATTAAACAAAAATATTTCAAATGGATAAAAGAAAAAATAACGGAGGTGCAAGAGAGGGTGCTGGTAGACCAAAGAAAGCAGATGAGTTAAAGCTAATAGAAAAGTTAGATAACTTAATAGATAATGATGAGGTAATTAAAACACTTGGCAAACAAATATTTAAAGGAGATGCAAGAGCAATGAGTTTATATTTTGGTTATAGATATGGTAAGCCAAAAGAATCAGTAGACATAACCTCATCTGATGGATTCAATATTAACTTTAAAGATATAATTAAATTTAAAGATTGAAAGTATTAGAACTTTTTGCTGGTAGTAGATCGATTGGTAATGTATGTGATGATTTAGGATATAATGTTTTTTCATCTGACATAAATCCATTTGATAATATTAATTATGTTGTAGATATAAATAAATTTGATGTAAGTGTAGTTCCTTTTATTCCAGATTTCATTTGGGCATCTCCACCTTGTACTTACTTCTCTGTTGCATCTATTGGTAAACATTGGAATAAAAATAATACTCCAAAATCAGATAATGCTTTAAAAGGAGTTGAATATGTAAAATCAACTTTAAAAATTATTAATTACTTTAATCTTTTAAATCCTAATTTAAATTGGTTTATGGAGAATCCAAGAGGTAAATTAAGAAAGTTAAATATTGTTAAAGGTTTACCAAGAACAACTGTATGGTATTGTAAGTATGGAGATACAAGAGCAAAGCCTACTGACATTTGGAGTAATAATATTTGGAATCCTTTATTTAATACTAACGGATGGAAACCAAGAGAAAAATGTTTTAATGGAAATAAATACTGTCATCACGAAATAGCACCAAGAGGGAGTAGAACTGGAACACAAGGATTAAAAGGAAATTATAATAGATCTAAAATACCACAACAACTATGTGAGGATATTGTAAAAGCAAATGATAGAACTTAATAGTAAATTTAAACCATTACAAAAAAGCGATTCAAGGTATTTTATAGTAACTGGAGGTAGAGGTTCAAGTAAATCATATTCGATAAATACATTATTGATGATGCTTACTTTTGAAGCTGGGCATACAATATTATTTACAAGGCTTACTTTATCATCTGCTTACATTTCTATTATACCAGAGTTTTTAGACAAGATAGAAACCTTAAACATACAAGACCATTTTCATATAACAAAAGATGAAATTATAAATAAGCTATCGGGAAGCAAGATAATCTTTAAAGGAATTAGAACCTCATCGGGCGACCAATCTGCAAATTTGAAATCTTTAGCAAACGTTACAACTTGGGTAATGGATGAAGCAGAAGAACTCACAAATGAAAACATATTTGACAAGATAGATTTATCAGTTAGAAATCTTAAAAAACAGAATAGAATAATACTTATTTTAAACCCAGTTACAAAAGAACATTGGATATATACAAGATTCTTTGAGGACAAGGGAGTAATGGATGGTAGCAACGTAACCAAAGACAATACAACGTACATACACACCACTTATTTAGATAACATAGATAATCTATCAAAAAGTTATTTAGAGCAGATAGAGAACATTAAAAGACGTAGACCAGAAAAGTATAAGCACCAAATGCTGGGTGGTTGGTTACAAAAAGCAGAAGGTGTTATATTCTCAAATTGGAAAGTAGGACAATTTAAAAGAGTAGGTGTTTCAGTCTATGGACAAGATTATGGATTTGCATCAGATGAGAATACATTAGTAGAAACTAACATAGATGTAAATAATAAAATAATCTATCTAAAGGAATGTTTTTATCTTAAAGGTCTTACCACATCACAAATATCTGAACTGAACTTAAAACACGCTGGAACAGATTTAATAGTAGGAGATAGTGCTGAACCAAGATTACTATATGAATTAAAAGCAAAGGGTTGTAATATTGTAAAGGCAATCAAAGGTCAAGGATCTATTACTTATGGAATAGCATTACTACAAGACTATGATTTAATAGTAGAAGAAAATAGTATCAACTTGATTAAAGAACTAAATAATTATAGTTGGTTAGAAAAGAAATCAAAAACACCACAAGATAATTGGAATCATATAATTGATGCAATCCGTTATGCAGTATCGTATCAGCTACAAAATCCAAACAGAGGTAATTATTATATTTCATAAAAGTTATTAAAAGTTTTGTTTATAAGGTAATTAATATATATATTGCAGTTCAATTTAAAACAGAAACTATGAGAGCATTAAAATTATTTTACGAACAAAGATTAATCAGTCACAATATAAAGCCTTACAAGGTTGTTAAATTAAAGACTGGAATAAAAGCAGAGCATTACGTTAACGGAGATATTAAAATTGTAAAGATATGAGTTGGGATGATTTTTTAAATCCACACGAGCAATCAGAATATGAATGTTACGAATGTGGTGCAGATATGGAAGAAGATAAACAATACTGTTGCAGCAAATGTTTTGAGAGCAGTATGAGATAATTTAAGTTAGTGTTAAGGATGAATTAAGGTATGCAGAAATGTATGCCTTTTTTTATTATCTTTATGTACTATAAAAAACCAAATTAAAAACGTTATATAGATATGAAACTAAACATTAACATACCATCAACTTTAAACGAAATAACTCTAAGACAGTATAAAACATTTTTAAACATACAAGCTACAATAAAAGATGAGAAGTTTTTAAGTGTTAAACTGATTGAAATATTTTGTAAAATAAAACCAAGTGATGTAATGCTTCTAAAGGTTAAGGATTCAGAAATGATATCAAACACAATCAATAAATTGTTTAATAATAAACCAGCTTTAGTAACAAGATTTAAAATAAACAATAAAGAATATGGATTTCATCCACAACTTGATGAACTTACTTTAGGCGAGTATGTAGACTTAGATACTTACATTGGAGATTGGGAGAATATGGAAAAGGCAATGAGTGTTTTATATAGACCAATAATAGCAAAGCTAAAAGGTAAATATACTATATCAGAATATGAGATTGGAAAGGAAGATGATTTATTAGATATGCCAATGGATGCAGTATTATCATCTATATTTTTTTTTTGGAATTTAGGTCTGGACTTGTCAAAAACTATGACGGATTATTTGGAGGAGGAGGAGATAGAAGCCTTGATGCTGGATCAAACTTTAACAGAAAGTATGGATGGTTTCAAAGCATTTTCTCTGTACTCGCTCAATCAGATATTAGAAGACTTGAAGATATCACAAAATTAAATATACATCAATGTTTATATACTTTGGAATATGTTAAAGAGAAAAACGAATTAGAAGCAAAACAAATTAAAAAGAAATTTAAATGAGCAATCAAGGTATAAGAGGATTTTACCAATTAACTGAAAAGATTAAGGAGCAACTACTATTAGATATAAATATAAACACAGTTACCTCTGGAGATTTAAGTGATGTTAATTTAAATAAGCAAGATATATTTCCTCTTGGTCATATAATTGTTGAGAGTGTAACTGATGAGGAGCAAGTGTTGAGGTTTAACATTACTGTATTAGCTTGTGATATGGTAAATCAATCAAAGGATTTGACAGTAGATAGGTTTACTGGTAATAGTAATGAACAAGATATTTTAAACACACAGTTAGCAGTATTAAATAAATTAATCCAAACTTTAAGGATGGGAGATTTATATACTGATATGTACCAATTAGAGGGTAACCCATCATTACAACCTTTTTATGATAGGTTTGAGAATCAATTAGCTGGTTGGTCTGTAAGTATGGAGGTTTTAATTTATAATGATATATACATCTGTTAATGGAATTTAATAATCTTGAGGAAACTATAAGGGAATATGCTGCTTATGTTGTTATGCAGTCTAAAAATAATTTAGAATCTGAAGGTAATGGTGGTGGAGAATTATATAAATCAATTTCCTATAAACCTATTGTAGATGAGGATGCTATTTTAGTTCAGTTTCTTATGGAGGATTACGGAACTTTTTTAGATAGAGGTGTTAAAGGTGTTAAATCATATTATAGAGAAACAAGAGAATCTCCTTATTCTTATAGAAGAAAGGGAGGTAAGTTTGGTTTAAAGGGTATGCCACCAACATCTGCTTTTGACCAATGGACAATAAGAAGAAACTTAGCACCAAGAGATAAAAAAGGTAGATTTTTAACAAGGAAGACTTTAAAGTTTTTAATAGCAAGATCTATTTTCTTTAAAGGAATCAAAGCAAGGAAATTCTTTTCTGAACCATTTAATTCTGGTATTAAAAAATATGAATTAAAAATGTCACAAGCATTTGCAAAAGATATAGAATCACAAATGATATACTTAGAAAAAAAATAAAAATATGGCAACACCATTAATAGCTTTAAGAAGTCCACAATTTAAATACATAAACATACCATTAACCAGTAGTGCAATATCGGCAAAGTGTGTAATAGAAATTGATGGATTTGATAGATATACATTAACTAAAAACTCTCCAAGAAATAAAACAGTAAATTTTGATATATCAGAACTTGCACGAGATTATTTAGATATAAGCTATGATGCTAATTATGTACCACAAACTATTGATATAGAAACAACACTATCACTTTGGACTGGATTAAATGGTACTGGTTCTCAAGTTGGTTCTAATGTAGTTTTTACTGATACTGGTCTTGAAGCATATGCAGAGTTTACAGAGGGAACTAATCCTACGTTACCACCTACTTCTTATTTAATTTCTAACAATCCATCAACTGCAAATGATAGAGTTGATTTATATTATCCAAAGAGTATTACTGGAGTAAGTGCTTTTACTGGTAAAGTTCCATATACTACAATTAGTGGTGGTGGTGTTGTTTCAATATCAGTTCAAGGTTTTGCTCAAGGTTCAACTACAATAGGTGGAACATATCCATCAACAATATCAAGAATAGATTGTACCAAATACGGAAGTGGTAGAAAGATTATATTTATAAATAAGTTTGGAGTGCAGCAAGACTTATGGTTCTTCTTAAAAGAAACTAAAACATTAGGTAGAAAAAATGAAGGGTTTAAATCTAATACATTAACATACCCAAATACAAACAACCCAGCTACATATTCTATTAGTGATGCTCCTAATAAAATATTTAACACAACTGCAAAACAAACATTTACTTTAAGTAGTGGCTATTATCCCGAACAAGCAAATCAATTCTTTGAGCAGTTACTATTATCTGAATACGTTTGGTTAGAGCGACCAAGAAAGACAAATCCAAGTATTGATGAAGTTGTGCCAGTAAAAGTTAAAACCTCATCTATGGCTTTTAAAACATCTGTAAACGATAGATTAATAGAATACACAATAGACTTTGAAGAAGCATTTGATTATATAAACAACATTCGATAGATGCAAAAATTAGTATTATACATTGGCTCTGAAAGATTAGATCTATTTAAAGATGAAACTGTTTCTCTTACGCAGACAATTCAAAATGTAAAGGATATAAAAAAAATATTTACAGAATTTACACAGACATTTTCAGTACCAGCATCTAAAATAAATAACAAGATATTTAAGCACTATTACAATTTTCATATTAGTAATGGGTTTGATGCAAGAAGAAAACAAGATGCTACTTTAGAACTTAATGACTTACCATTTAAGATTGGTAAAATAAGACTTGATGGAGTTGATTTAAAAAACAATTTAGCACATACTTACAAAATTACTTTCTTTGGCAATACAGTAGATTTAAAAGATATTTTAGGAGATAATCAATTAAGTACATTATCAGATTTAGCACAATACAATCAGCTTTACACCTATCAAAAAATTAAAGATGGTATAGAGAATTATGCTACTGGAACATCTAATAATATATTAGTGCCTTTAATTACACATTCTGATAGAATGTTTTATAATGATACGATTGGAGCAGCAGATTATACTAATGTTTTTTATAATAGTAACTTTAGATATGAAGATAATGGTATAAATTGGAATCAGTTTAAATACGCTATAAGAGTACAAGCAATAATTGAGGCAATAGAATCAGAATATACAGTAGCAAATGGATATGCTTCTGATATATCTTTTTCTGATGATTTTTTTAATGATGCTACTAATGACCAATTTAACAATTTGTTTTTATGGTTACATAGAAAAAAAGGTGGTGTTGAAACTCCATCTATTGGAGGTTTTGTTATGTCGCAAGTAACAGATTTAAATGATATTGTTTATGGAGGCAATATAAACACATACCCAGCAATTTCAGAAAATGGTATAATAATAATAGTTGCAGAAGAATATTTAAGCTGGACAACTAAATTACAATTAACACCAGTAGAACCTTTAATAGAATATAGTGTAAGAATAACAAGGCAAGGAACTGGAGATATATGGCAATATGATAATCTTACTGGTAATCAACCTTTCTCAACATTCCAAGATTTTACTGATCAAACTAATACTCAAGCTGGTACTTACGTTATTAGTATTGGTTCAGCAAGTGTAATTTCTTTTGCTGCTGGTAATATTTTATTGAGATTAGATATAGAGGAACAAGAGGGTAGTAATACTTTAATTGGTAATCAAGAAATTAGTAATGCAGCAACTTGGCAAACAACTCCCGATTTAGAATTTAATATAGTTGAGCAAATACCTAAAATGTCTATAATAGATTTTTTAACTGGTTTGTTTCAGATGTTTAACCTTACTGCTTATGTAGATAATGGAATTATTGTTGTTAAAACATTAGATGATTATTATGCTGAATCAACACAAGTTATAAATATAGATCAATATTTAGATACTACTAAATCAGTTGTAGATGTAGCATTGCCATTTAAAGAAGTTAATTTTTCTTATAAAGGATTGGGTACAATTTTAGCAAAACAATTTGAGCAAATAAACAACTCTGGATGGGGTTCTTTAAGTTATTCGTTAAACAATGAAATATACGATGCACCAAGTGAATCATATTCAATAGAATTACCTTTTGAACATTTACTGTATGAAAGATTACGAAATGAAAATGGTGGTGCAGTAACAGATATTCAATATGGTTATTTTGTAGATGATAATCAAGAACCTTATTTTGGTAGTCCATTATTGTTTTATCCTATAAGGCAAACATCAGCAACTAATTTATCATTTAGAAATACAAATCCAAGTGGTAGAGTACCAATAACAAGTTATTTTATACCATCAAATAGTGTTAGTTTAAACTTTGCAGTAAGTAGAGATAACATTCACTTCAATAGAATGGTAAATGAATATACTGCTAATAATAAATTTGATAATACTTTATTTAAAACTAAATACCAAAGTTATATACAAGATGTATTTAATAGTCAAAGAAGATTAACAAAAGTAACTGCTTATTTACCTTATAAAATATTTAGTAGTTTAAAACTAAATGACAGAATAGAATTAGGTCAAAACAGTTATAAGATTAATTCATTAAAAACAAATCTTACTAATGGCAAATCAGAATTTGAATTACTAAATACAATACTATGATAAAGAATATTATTGACTTATTGCAACTTGCAAATGGAGAAACAGAGAATATAAGAATTGCACAAGGTAAAAACGCATTGCCATTATCAATTAAAAATGGTTATAAATTATTAAAACAAAATATCAGATGGCGATAAGAATTGAAGCAGAATTAAATGCAAATACAAAACAAGCACAAAAAGAGGTTGATGAATTAAACGAAAAGGTTAAGGAAGTCGGCAAGAGTGCTAAAAAATCTGGTCAAGCAATATCATCAGATTTAGCAGTTGCAAAACCTATTATAAGAGAACTTGACAGATATAGTGGAGGATTAGCTACAAAATTAATTGATGTAGGTAAGGCTGCTAAATTAAGTGGTAAGGCAATGAAGAGTGCTTTGGTGTCAACTGGTATTGGTGCATTAGTTGTGGCATTAGCTTTAGTTGTAGAGTATTGGGATGAGATATCAAGTCTTATTGATGGAGTTAGTAACGAGCAAGAGGATTTGTTATTAAACACACAAGATACACTTACAACACAACAAAAACAATTAGATATTATTGGCTCAATGGAAAATACATTGAAGCTACAAGGTAAGAGTGAAAAGGAAATAAGAGATCTAAAAAGACAACAAACAAATGAAATAATAGCATCAACTGAACTTTTATTAGAACAACAAAAACAAACCAAAAAATCACAAGTTGAGGCTGCTGAACGTAATAAGAAAATAGCAAGTGGTATTATTGCTTTTTTAAGTTTACCTATAACGATACTATTAGGTGCAGTAGATGCTTTAACTGCTGGTTTAGCACAGATTGGTGTAATAGAGGAAGCAACTAATTTAGCTGAAGGTTATATTGATGGTGTTGCTGGTTTAATATTTGACCCAGAAGCAGTAACAGAGGAAGCAGATAAAACGATTGAGGAAACGGAAAAGCAATTAGCAAGACTAAAAAATCAGAGAGATGGTTTTATTTTACAAGATGAAAGTGAAAAGAAGAAGCAAAGGGAAGAAAACAACAATGATGAGATAGAGGAGGAAAGAAGAAAAGCTGCTGCAATAGAGAGGATTAGAAAAGGATTAATAGATACAGAAGCAGAGGAACGTGCAGAGAAGTTAAGACTAATTGCAGAGGATTATGATGAGCAAATAGAATTAGCTAAAAAATATTACGGAGAAGATTCAGATGTTACAAAACAATTAATATTAGCTAAAAGAGATGCTTTAGCAGAACAACAATTAGAGTTTGACGAGGAAGATGAGGAAACAAGACTTAAAGAAGAAGCAAGGTTAAAAAAGATTAATGATGATGAGTGGAATAGATTGCAAAAACAATATGATGATGAACGTGATTTAGAGAAACAAAAGATAAAAGATAAAGCAATGGTTGTTGATGCTATATCTCAATTTGCAGATGCAGAATCTGGAGTAGGTAAGGCACTACTTATTGTAAAACAAGGATTAGCATTACAAGAAACGATAATGGATTTAAAAAGAATTACATTTAAAGCAACTAATGCAGTAGCTGAAACTGGTGTTGCAACTGCTCAAAATGTAGCAGAAAGTTCTAAAATTGGTTTCCCTTTAAATATTGTTACAATAGCTGGTGCAATAGCACAAGGAATAGGAATTATAAATTCTGTTAAAAAAGCAGTATCAAAAACAAAAGCAAAAGTAAGTTCAGATGTACCAACACCAAGTATATCTTCTCCAACACCAGCATCATTACCACCAGCTTTTAATATAGTAGGTGCAAGTGGTACAAATCAATTAGCAGATGCAATAGGTGGTCAATCACAACAACCAATACAAGCGTATGTTGTATCTGGAGAGGTTACTACTGCACAAGAGTTAGATAGAAATATTATTAATGATGCTTCTATTGGTGGATAAATGCAAATTTAAAAATTAAATACGTTATATAAATATGAAAATAATAGAACTAATATTAGATGAGGAAGAAATGGATACTGGAATAGAAGCTATATCTATTGTAGAAAGTCCAGCTATTGAATCTGACTTTGTTGCTTTAAAGAACCAAGAGATAAAACTTGCAGAGGTTGACGCAGATAAACAGATCTTAATGGGTGCTTTATTAATACCTAATAAACCTATTTACAGAAATGGAGAAGAGGGCGAGTATTATATTTATTTTTCAAAAGATACAATAGTAAAAGCATCACAATTATTTCTACAAAATGGAAATCAAAGCAATTCAACTTTAGAGCATAATAAAGCACTTAATGGCTTAACATTAGTTGAGAGTTGGATAGTAGAGAGTGAGCAAGATAAATCAAGGCACTATGGTTTAAATGTACCAGTAGGAACTTGGATGGGTTCAGTAAAAGTTAATAATTCTAAAATATGGGAAGAATATGTCAAAACTAAAAAAGTCAAAGGATTTAGCATCGAAGGATATTTCGCTGACAAGATGGAGCAAAGTAAAACGATGGATAAAGAAGATATGGAAGCGAATATTTTGTTAAATAAAATTAAAGATATTATAAATGAAAAGTAATATACAAAAGGTTTATAGTAAACTACCATTAAAGAAACACAACTTGGGTAAACATAAGGTAGAACTTGAAAATGCACAAGAACTTAAAAATTCATTAGAAAAAGCTGATGCAAGTTATACTGCAATTGATGACGATTTGGTTAATTGGGTAGAGGCTTATATAGACTTACAGAATAAAGTAAACGCAATTGTAAATTTATATGATACTTGGGTTAGCGATAAAGATGGTTTAGAAAATTCTATAATTGGCTTTGAAGAAAAAGCAAGAGAATTAAGTGTAAACCCTATGACTTTTGAGGGGTTTCAAGAAGCAAGTTTTACATTAGGAGTTTTTGACCAAAACATTGATGATTTACAAGATACTATTGATATTATGAAAAGCATACCACAATTATAAAAATAAATAAATTATGAAAAGTAGATTAGAAAAAGTATATAGTAAAATGCCTAATAACAAGGTAGATTTAAAAGCACAAAAAGTAGCTTTAGGATTGATTGATGATATTAATAATGAATTAGAAAGTTTCGA
>Ga0222717_10000670_pt1 | contig 29203 bp, 18 predicted proteins | sample C33_18DmetaG_FD_165053 | JGI IMG/M metagenome (GOLD analysis project Ga0222717, IMG submission 165053) | Estuarine water microbial communities from San Francisco Bay, California, United States - C33_18D | ecosystem: Environmental > Aquatic > Marine > Unclassified | place: USA: California... | reverse complement strand
GTGTCAAAAAGTGCATACGAAATGCATACGCACAAAACAATGGATCGAGAACTAAAGCTACAAACCTTTATTCCATAAAAGTGGAGCCGCTGGCCGGAATTGAACCGGCGACCTATTCATTACGAGTGAATTGCTCTACCCCTGAGCTACAGCGGCGTAATCGTGGGGACGAGGTGTGATTTATCACAGAATTAAGTCAGAGCAAGTGTTAAGAATCATGCAGGGGCTGGACATAGGCTATTGTCCTTCATAGTATCTCTTGCGTGGAATTAGAGCTAGACCCGAAGTTTCTTGAGCAGCCCAAGCGGCGACAATTCTCAGCAGGGACTCCCGATGAATGGAACTCGTTGATAAATACTCACGTGCTAACAAAAAAACAAATAGCCTCACCAATTTCCTCGGCATAATTATGATAGATTTGTAAACCCCAGTGCACTGACAACCAATTTTTCATATCCCAACTTCATCTTCAGCTCCATAAACGTGGGCACATGCCAAAATTTGTCACTAAATCAGACATGCACCAACTATTCATCTGGTCTAATAAGAATACCATCTGTTTTACGATGAGTAATACCCAAATCATGACGTAAGTTTTATGAGTTAAACATCATGATTTCTCTAAATATTAACGGTTTGGTAGCCGCTACAGCTACTCCCATGTCACCCGATGGTTCCATCAACACTGGAATGGTGAAACCTCAGATAGACTTTCTAGTTAGAAAAGGCATTCATGGAATCTACATTCTGGGAAGTACTGGCGAAGGCTTCTCTCTCACGGATGACGAGCGCATGGAAATGACAGAGGCGTTTGTAGAAGCCAATCAAGGCCGCATGAAAATCTTTGCTCAAGTCGGACACAACAGCTGGCAAGCATCGGCTCTTTTGGCTGCACACGCTCAGTCTTGTGGTGTCGATGCTATTTCCGCCACCCCTCCTGGGTATTTCAAACCCGAGGGGGCAGATGGCCTCTGCGACGGGTTAGAAATCATCACATCGGCTGCTCAAAAAACGCCATTCTATTATTACCATATTCCTGCTCTTTCAAACGTGGACATGGATGTTTGCCAATTCATCACCATGGCATCTGCGCGGTTGCCTTCATTTACAGGCATCAAGTACTCAGACGGATCGACTCTTTACAATTTGCAAAACATGCAGGAAACAGCGGCAGATCTTGAATTCCTTGCCGGATCAGACGAAGCCTATCTAATGAGTTTGGCGCAGGGATACAAAGGCGCCGTTGGCAGCACCTATGGATACGGTGCTCCTATCTACAACAACGTCCGATCTTCTTTTGAGGCAGGTAATATGGACGAGGCGCGTATCTGGCAGCAGCGGGCCATGAAAATGATCGACACTCTATTTGCGACATGCGGACGAGCAGGCTTAAAGGCCATGTGGGAAATGGTAGGAGTCGATTGTGGCCCAGTTCGCGCCCCACTATCCCAAGCTAGCCCAGAACAAATTGCTGAGCTACGTAAGCGCCTTGATTCAATCGGATTTTTCGACTGGCACGCTTCTGAGTTTCAGGTTGCCGTGTAACATATACATCACCGCCGCGTTGATCGCTGCCCAAATACTTGGTAGTGTTTCGGAGGCACTATCGAGAATAATATGAAAATCATCACCTCCCCTGCTTTATTAATCTCCAGCTTCGGCTTAACGCTCAGTTTGCTCATCTCCTGTTTGCCGCAAGCAACAGCAGCTGATACAATAAAATGGATAAGTAAGCTTCCAGCGCTTCCAAACAAGTATGGTTACGCGGGAGGTTTCGCAGGGATCATCGGTGAGGGACAAAACCGTATCCTCGTTTTCGCTGGCGGGGCTAATTTCCCCCATGACAATCCATTTGATGAGGCAAAAAACGCTAATAACGGTCAACCCAAGATTTTTCACCGATCCGCTTTTTCGATTAGCTTGAAAGCAAAAAGCCTTGATGCCAGTGGAGACTGGAAAACTGCTACGTCTCTCCCAAAAGCTCTCGCCTACGGCGCCTCCGTGTCATTGCCCCACGACGGTTCAGCACTGTTTATTGGAGGGCATGAGGGCATTGACGGCTCAAATCACTCAACAATGGTCTACCGAGTCAGTCTAGAGCGCGAAAACGAAGTATACACATCTCTAGCAGAACTCCCGGTGGGAGTTACCAATATCGCTGCAACATTAGTCGGCAAAACCGTTTATGTATTTTCAGGCGAATCCATGGGCGGAGCTGAACAACAGTTCCTCGCCTTCGACACCTCAAGTAAGGACTCATCAACATGGAGATGGAAATCACTCCCATGGCCAGATTGTGAATCCGGTAAACCTGCACGTGCACGCGGCAACTACACTATCGGATCGTTAGGTCACAAAATTTATGTCTTCGGAGGGCGCGCAGCGCAGGACACCACTGACACTTCTATGGATAAGGTCGATGTGAACGAGATTCATCAACTCGATTTTTTTCGCGACTGTTATAGCTTCGATACAAAAACCGAAAAATGGTCACGGATTGCCGATCTTCCCTATGGTATCTCAGCTGCGCCCTCAACAGCCGTAGTCGCAGGTGCCAGTCATCTCCTGATGTTTGGTGGTGTACATGTTGATTTTTTACGCGACCTTCAATCCACAGAGAAATTCCCTGAACTCAACGCCCAACGTCAAGGGTTTAACCACCCAGGTTTCCCTAAATCCATCTGGGGATATCATACCATAACCAACACCTGGGCAAAACACGGAGAAATTCCGTCAACTCAGAGAGCTCCCGTAACAGCGCCAGTGGTAGTAGATGATACACATTTCCTGATCCTCTCGGGCGAATGGAGCCCTAAACTTCGATCTCCAAATATTTTAGGAGGATTAGTGACAAGCACACCAGCGAACTTCGGTTGGATCAACTGGATCGTCGTCGCTATCTATCTGTTAGCCATGGTCGCGGTCGGTTACTGGTTTATGAAACGTGAGTCGGCATCTAGCACAGATGCCTATTTCAGAGGCGGACAAAAGATTCCATCCTGGGTAGCTGGCCTATCTATTTTTGCCACCATGCTCAGCGCGCTTACCTTCATGGGTATTCCGGCTCGCGCCTACGCCACGGACATCTCATGGTGGATTGGCCAGCTACCTATCCTGATCGTCGCACCCATCGTTGCGTTCTGTTATCTTCCATTTTTCCGAAAGCTTAATGTAACGAGCGCCTACGAGTATCTTGAACGAAGATTTGGGATAGCTGTCAGGGTTTTTGCCAGCCTTTCATTTATTTTATTTCATATCGGGCGTATCGCCATCGTGCTCTATCTTCCCGCACTCGCAATTTCCGCTGTCACCGGAATTGATGTAACCAAGGCCATCTTGATTATGAGCGTGCTATGCATCATTTACACCGTGATGGGTGGCATCGAAGCCGTGGTCTGGACGGATGCCATTCAAGCACTTGTTCTCATGGGTGGGGCGATCCTTTGTTTTATAATCGTCATCTACAAGATCGACGGTGGATTCTCTGAGGTAATGAACGTTGCCCAGAAAGATAACAAATTGTTTTTCAATCTCAATTGGGTGAGTTTTGACATCAAAGATGGTACTACTGCGGTGACAATTCTGTTTGTGGCGTTCTTATTTAACTCTCTGGTTCCTTATACCTCTGGGCAAGATGTTGTTCAGCGATACGTCACCACACCGGATGAAAAAGCGGCACGCAAATCACTTTGGATCACCATGTGGATGTCAGTATTCGGTTCACTGATTTTTTTCGGGCTCGGTACTGCGATTTATGTCTTCTACAAAAAACAGCCAGAATTACTCGACCCAGCGATGGGGAAAACTGACGGTATTCTCCCGTTTTATATCGTTCAGCAGCTCCCTGTTGGAGTTTCAGGCCTGATCATTGCCGCTATTTTTGCAGCTTCACAATCGACCATTTCGAGTTCACTCAATAGCTCTGCGACAGCCTACATCAAAGACTTCGATACGCGACTCTTTAGGCCTAATCGTGATGACAAAACCTACCTCCGCGCCGCTCAGCTCGCGGTTGTCATGATTGGTATTCTTGGAACAGTGGTCGCCGTCATCATGGCTAAATCTGACATCGAAGGAGCATTTAAAATGTTTAACAAAATTGTTGGCCTAACAGCAGGGTCCTTAGGCGGGCTATTTGCACTTGGAATTTTCACGAGAAAAGCCAACGGAACGGCAGCACTGATTGCTGCCTTAGCAGGGTCAATGACTGTGGTGACACTCTTTCTACTTGATGCCCCTGTCACCGGTCTTCTTTACGCATTGATCGGGTTCATGACATGTCTTATTCTTGGATTTATTCTTGGCTGCTTCCTTCCAGCCAACACAGATCAGATTAAAGGACTGAGTTTGAAAACAAAAAATGACTGATTGTATTCTATGAGTGAATATTCCCCCCAAGAACTAGGGAGCCTTCGTAACTTCTATCGCGACAGCCTGCTAGACGACACCTTGCCGTTCTGGCTACCCAAGTCTATTGATAACAAGTTTGGCGGTTATCTCCTCATGCGTGACCGAGACGGCTCATTGCTGGACGATGATAAGTCTGTATGGTTTCAAGGACGTTTCAGCTCAATTCTCAGTAATCTTTATAACACCTACGAACAACGCCCCGAATGGCTTGAAGGTGCTCGTGAAGGCATCGATTTCTTGAAGAAACATTGTTTCGACAAAGATGGACAAATGTTTTTTATGGTCACTCGAGATGGTAGGCCCATACGCAAGAGACGCTATTTTTTTTCCGAGGCATTCGCCGTTAGCGCGTTCGCTCAATTCGCCAAGGCATCCAGTAATGATGCCCTAGCTCAAGATGCACGTGATTTATTCAAACGTTGCACCGAATATGCCAATGGCACGCGTCCATTACTTTCTAAGTTCGCTGACACACGTCCTAGTAATGGTCTGGGAGTGCCGATGATTTTCCTCAACGTCGCTCAGCAGCTCTGCGATACCGTCGGCTGCGATTTTGCCGCTGCACAAATTGACACATACATCGCTCAGATAGCTGATTGTGTGGACGACGACCTTCAATGTGTTTGGGAATCTACAGACCCAAATGGCGATATGATCGACCATCTGCAGGAACGCACCATCACCCCGGGACATGCTATTGAGGGTGCTTGGTTTATTTTACATGAAGCCAAACGCCGAGGCGGCGACAAGGAGCTAGGAAAACTAGGTCTAAAAATGCTCGATTACTCGTGGAAACAAGGATGGGATAAGAAGCATGGCGGTATCATCTACTTCCGCGACCCAACAGGAAAGCCTGTTATGGAATACTGGCATGATATGAAATTTTGGTGGCCACAGAACGAGGCCATTATTGCCACCCTGCTAGCATACACCACATCAGGCAATCCCAAGTATGCAGAGTGGCACAGAATGATCCACGAATACGCTCACAAGTATTTTCATGATGATAAATACGGTGAATGGTTCGGATATCTGCATCGCAATGGGACCCGCTCGACCGACATGAAAGGCAATCACTTCAAAGGACCATTCCATCTACCACGCATGCAAACCTATTGCTGGCAGCACTTAGACAGCTATTTAGCCAATCGCGTATAAATTTCTGGTTTGATTTATAAACCAGTTCTCGTAAGTTAGCTGCATGTCAAGGCTTCCACAACGCCATTCCTTACCGGTACAAACAGCAGAAATCATCCATGAGATGATCATATGCGGGGAGTTGAAAGATACCCTGCCAAGCGAGAGAACATTGGCAACTCGTCTGCAAATCGGTCGTGACACATTACGCGCTGCACTGGATATACTCGAATTACAGAAGACCATATCGTTTCGGCAACACGGCAAACGCAGATCAATACTCAGACAAGGAAGCGGCAGAAAAGCCACGCAATCACGGCGGATTGCCTTCATTTCGCCGAAAGAGCTGCGGGAGCTTCCCCCTAACATGCTTATTGAGGTAGACACCTTACGCGAACTACTAAACCATCGGGGCTATGAGTTTGAATTAGTTACCCCTGGCATCTTTCATCTCAAGAATCCGGCACGGCAACTAGACAAGGTCTTACATGACAACCGCTACGATGTATGGATTCTCTATCAGTGCCCGCTTCAAGTTCAGCAGTGGTTTCAAAAACATAATATCCCAGCTATCATACGTGGCTATTCTAATGTAGGTATTGAAATCCCATCACTCGATGAGGACTGGCATGCATCTGCTTTCCATGCAGGAGGTGTATTATCTAGAAATAATCATCGCTCTGTCGGGTTACTCATGCCTGATACAAAACTCGCAGGTTTGGCCGCTACTGAAATCGGCCTTCGTGAAGCCATAGAGCAATCTAACACAAAGGGCACTGTCCATAAAATAATTGACAGTGTCGATCCCTCAAGCACCCAAAGATCATTGGAGCGAGCTTTGAAAGTGAAAAACCCTCCAACAGCATTAGTTGGAACACGTTCGCGTCACACACTGAGTGTAATCGCATGGCTCGCACAATACCAACTTAGTATTCCACGCGAAATTTCTTATATTTCACTCTCTTACGAACATTGGTATTCCCATCTCACCCCTTCCATCACTCATTATTATAGTGACCCAACAAATTTTGCTCGTTCCCTCGTTAGAAATATTACATCTTATTGTGAGAACAAAAAAGTCCAGCCACTAAAATTGCTCATGCCAAATTACGTCTGCGGAGAAAGTGTAAGAAAACTCACTTAGGCTATCGTTTAATCGATCTGGTAGCATAAATCAACCAGGCAAAACACCTCGTGCGCCACCATTTGCCAGTCATGATTACCCGCATAATGAACGCGTCAAAACTGCCACCAATCTGCGGACTTTTGACCTTGGTCTGTTGTTCAACTTCATCCCATGCAGAGCTAACACTTGCTCAGATCTTCACCAACCACGCTGTTATTCAAGCGAACAAACCTATCAAGGTATGGGGAACTTCAGACAAAAAAAAACAAATCACTCTCAACCTTGGCGGGGCAACCAAAACAGTAGCTGTTGACGCGTCAGGACATTGGCTCGCCGATTTTGACCCAATCGCCGCTTCATACACGCCCTTTGATCTTAGAGTCACAGACGGCACCACAACAATCACTAAGAAGAATCTAGTCGCAGGAGAGGTATGGCTCGCTACAGGTCAATCCAATATGCAGTGGATGCTCAGTCAGTCAGCTGGGGGAGAAGAGGCAATAAAAGAGAGTAATGACCCCAATCTACGCCTCCTACTCTACTCAGGAAAGCTACATCCAGGTGGTAACAAATACTCACGTGATTTTCTTATCAATCTCAACAAGGACAACTACTACCGCAGTTCGCGTTGGCAAACATGCACGGCGGGATCTGCTTCCAGTTTTTCCGCCGTGGCATACTACTTTGCCAAAAAGCTCAGGCAGAAACTCAATGTCCCCGTCGGTATCATTGCCCTTCCCGTTGGCGGCTCCCCTATCGAAGCTCACTTACCGGAAGATGCATTTACCTCAGATCAAAAACTCAAACCTCTGCTCAAGAACTGGTGGAAAAATCCTGCCTACCCGCAGTGGTGCCGCCAGCGTGCCGCATACAATCTCACTCACTGGTTGAGCAATCCAGAGAAAGGAAAAGACCCACCACACCCATTTGCTCCGACATTTTTGTGGCGGGCGGGTATTGAACCACTACTTGATTTCCCCATTGCTGGCATTATTTGGTATCAAGGAGAATCCAATGCTACCATTGATGGAAACACAGGAAAAGCTCTACCCAAAGAGATCAATCATCGGAAATTAACAGCACTCGTGAACGCCTACCGCCGTCACTGGAATAATGACTCACTACCCTTTTACCATGTCCAGCTCCCCGGCCTTAATCGCCCATGGGCATTATTCAGGGAAATGCAACATGACGTAACACAGGAGCTAACCAATGTTGGCATGGCTGTGGCCATCGATGTTGGGCATCCTACCAATGTTCACCCTTCGCATAAAAAACCTGTTGGGGATCGGCTCAGTCGCCTTGCGCTCAATCATATCTATGGAAAAAACATTCCGTGCCATGGTCCACTACCCGAGCAGCTATCCGTTCAGAAAACAGGCATCACAATCAAATTCTCTCATGCCGATGGTTTAACAACATCTGACAACACCCCCCCAAGAGCATTTGAACTGGCGGGAGGTGACGGTATTTTTCATCCCGCCACCGCAGAAATCATTAACGACACAATCTTCCTAACAAATAACAAAATCACTCACCCTAACTCTGTTCGCTATGCATGGTCCAACTACCCTGACGTGAATCTCGTCAATAGCTCTGGACTTCCCGCTCATCCATTCAGGAGGAAAATTAAATGATGACTAAGGACCTCCAGAAATCGGTGCAGCTCGTCTGGGACTATCACCAGCTCGGGCATAAGCTAGCTCCCGCCGATGTCATCTGGGTATTGGGCAGCCACGACCTCCGCGTGGCCGAACGAGCAGCCGAACTGTTCAATGCAAATATGGCAACCACCATCGTCATGTCGGGTGGACTTGGCAACTTCACTCAAGGTATATTTGACAAACCTGAAGCCGATCTCCTCGCTCACCGTGCAATCGAATTGGGTGTACCACTCACGAATATTCTCGTGGAAAACAAATCAACTAATACAGGTGAGAATGTCGCGTTCACGCGTAAACTCCTCAAAAATAAGCGTATGACACTTGATTCTGTGATCGCAGTGCAAAAACCTTATATGGAACGCCGCACGTATGCCACCATCCGAGCTCAATGGCCTATGATCAAGGTGCAAGTCACCAGTCCAAAATTAAGCTTCGAGCACTACTGCACGAGCGAAATACCAGAAGAAAAAGTCATCTCCATCATGATCGGAGACCTCCAGCGCATCATCGAGTATCCCAAGAAAGGATTCATGATCAAGCAAGCTGTGCCCCACCAAGTGCTCGACGCGATGCAGAGACTCATCACGGCAGGCTACGACTCACACCTACTCCCCTAGTTCTCAGGCAGTGGGATTTTTGGTGCCTTTTTCGCTATCTCATCCAGCTCGGATAATTTCAGACGGGTGCTGACGATGTATGGTTGCTCACCCTTTTCCCAGTGCCCGTATGTGGTGACCACATAGGTATTGTCGGGAAGAATTTCCACTCCCGGATAGGTGGTATCGTATCCCTTCTTATTATCGAGCAGCCGCACCACATACTGCCCATCACGATTTTTCGCGATGTCATCATAAGTCCCTACCCAGGCCGCACAATCTCCTTCAGTCGGCCACTTTGTGCTATCATCTTTTCTCTTGAAATCAGTTTTTCTTGAGGTGTAAGAGCGAAAGACGATCATTAGCCTGCCATCGGGAGCAAACTTTGCCGTGTGCCTATCACCAGTGAGCGTCCTTGGAAGCTCCCGTGGCGCCGTCCATGTCTTGCCCTCATCGTTTGAAAAAATCACATGAGAATTCTTGCGTCGAGCATTCTCACGCAACAGTACAGCGAGCTGCTTACCATCGGGCGATCGAATAATACCCGGCTCACAAAGGTGAATATCTGATGATGCGTAGATGGATTCCGGCTCACTCCATGTCAGTCCACCATCCTTGGTGAAAGTTTTGTAGAGAGTAAAAACAACCGGCTTCTGACGCTTCGTTCCCCTACGGATGAACCGACCATCATCATGAAACAGACACATGTAATGCCCCTTGCCGGTTTTTAGCTCCACGTGACACCCCATAACGACGATGCCTCCCCAGTCGCCGACTTTTTCAAGTTCACCCCACGTTTTACCATCGTCCTCGCTCACAGCACGGCGCGTGGGATAGAGGCCTGAGAACATGATGATGCGCTTCTTACCATCAGCCCCAGTCATGCGGTGAAGAGTGGGAACTTCACGTGACGTCGCCCAGCTTTTCGGTGTGGGCAGCCGATCACTCCATGTCAGCCCACCATCAGTGCTCCGTTTGTAAACGATGGCACCTCGCCCATGTCCTTTAGGGTAAACTGCTAGAATCGTTTTTTTATCATCCAATAGACATGTGGTCACATGCCCGAGATACTGGCCCTTTTCCCGGTCAACAACGGTCTGCCGGTATTTCTCATCTGCTAAATTAATAAAAGGGATCTCAGCGGCAAAAAGCGTCCCGGATATAAATGCAAGGCCGATATTGATTAATTGTCGTTTCATAAGCTTTATTTACTTTGTCCAGTTGCCGAGTATTGGAGTTCCATGACTTCTTTCGTGTATCCATCGCTAATACGAACAGGAGCAAACGAGAAAACCCACTTCCAGCTCGGCGCAGTTTTGATGAGCACTTTGTTCCAGCCTTTTATTAGATGGATTTTTGTAGCTTGTCGGCTGCTGTATATCTCATTGGTAAATGCAAACTCTTTACCCATTTTTCCAGGATTTTTCCAGCGTGGCGGTTCAACTCGTTTATCGTTGACCCAGATATTACACTTCGGATTTGCGTTCCAATCACCCGCCTTGGCTACGCCTGCGCGATTGTCCGATGACGAGGTGGTATTGAAGCTAATCCATGCGTGCACATCCTGATCCTTGTCGCTGTGGATAAAAGTGTTCGCCCAGACTACGTCCTTGCCCTTGCGAAAGGTTTTGAGATGACCCTGGAATCCGAAGAAGTGTTTTACGTGGATCGCACCGCCTCGCAGGGGCTTCGTCCATCGGTAAACCCCATTATTTTCATGGTAAATATCCTTTACGACGCCTTTCTCTAAAGACTGAACTTCACCATCCGCCACCGGCCCTAACAAACGCCACTCGATCTGATGCGTTTTGACAAATGGGAATGGTTTCCCTGCCATAAACCGATCCCGGTGTTCGGCAATCCGCTTTTCAAAGTCGACATATGCTTGGTATTCATCCGAGCCGACGGGAGGCAACTTCGCCCAGTAGGCGTAGTGATCTTTTTTCACCCCTTTCCACACTGCTTCGGAATAGGCCACAACCGCCGGCAGGACAGGGTTGTTGGTAAGCGTGTGCTTTTCATCGTTCACCTTGTTGTCTGGCCAGTGACAGAGGATTCCTCCAAGCTGATTCATGCTACCATGCGGCACACGACACGGCTGTTGAAAAAACATCCGGGTCGCAAAGTCTAGCGACTCGAGATGGTTCACGTAATTCGATCTCGAATCAATATGTTTCATCCCCTTGGTTGGCCTAGATTGAGCCCATGTTTGAAGAATTTGCTGCTTATCTCCCTTAACCGTCATCCCCTTCCACCAGCCGATCACTTCCCTGCCGTTGTCATGTACGGCCTTGTGCAGTGCCGGTAAGTAGTCGGCACCTACCCGCTCTTCAGCGTGCCTCACTTCATCGGTACCAACGTGCACATAGGGCATTTTTTCTTTTGGAACCAATGAGCACAATTCATTGATAAGCTTCACCATGGCATCTTTCGCCTTCGGGTCGCGCATGGTTTTCACCCCTACCCCCTTGCGAAAAGCATCGCTGTGCCCTGGCGAATCAAACTCAGGGATCACGATGACACCACGTGCCCAGCAGTAGTCGACAAACTCCACAAACTGTTTCTGCGTGTAGAAATCCCCCGGGTTGCGCGTAAAGCTGCTGTCGGCCTGAAGGTTTGGGTGAATTTTACTCTCAAGTCGCCAGCCGTGATACTCTGTTAGGTGACCGTGAAATACATTCATCTTGTAGGCAGCAAGCACATCGACCTGCATCTTGAGTTGCTCAACCGATTGGAAATTTCGACCAACATCGTGCATGAGTCCACGGATTTTGTATGCGGGGTAGTCATGAATTTTACAGGCAGCTATGGTTTTGTTGCCGTCTTTAGTCACCACGAGTTGACGGAGTGTTTGGAAACCATAATACAGCCCAGTGATCGTATTCGCGGTAATTCGAATTCCTTGTGCATTAACTTCAAGTCGATAGGCTTCATCCCTTTGCCCCTCCCAATGACCCGGAACCTCGACCGATCCCAATTTCACGATAAAAAAAAATTCAGACTTCAGATTCTCATTAAAATGATGAGCGAGCTTAAACTTTCTCACCTCTTGAAATAACATGTTAGACCTCACCTTGTCTTTGTTTAGTTCAGAAACGGATGGCATCCTGATTTTCATGGGAACCAAAGCAATAGCCTGACCTCCCCATTGAACAGATTGCGGTATGGGCAGAAGTGCTGGCTGTGCAGGATTAACACCCGCATGAATTACAGGCAGGAACAACACCATAAGAAATAACAAAGTGAACGTGAGACGAGTCATAATTTATAAAAGTAGGCGATGTGCGGGAGATTCAGAGATTATATTGCTGGTAGATCAATACAACCAATTCTGATCTACTACAATTTTGTCAAAAGGGATCAGTTTCTAAACAAAAAAGTAAGGGCTTAATAACTAGTAATACGAATTATTCCATACCGATTGAATGTCGTCACGGCAGGGTTACTTGAAGTCGGAAGAACTGATTTCCTCCCAGCGATGATGGCTGGATTGAACGCCAGACGACTGTAGCTGTTCCATCGCCATGCAACGTATGGCTGTGCTGAACGATCTCAGAAGGCATAGCTGACCACGTTAGTAAATCCTGCGACCACATTCCATTGGGAATAACATCGTCTGCACCGACTCGATATCGAACTTTAAAAACTGGGTATTCGAGCCCGTCGTCGGGTAGCACTATCAAGGATACATTAATCAGGCCATTTCCCATGCTTGCATCATTATCTGACGTTCCAAGAAAATGCTCAATCAAGGCATCCACACCATCACCATCATCATCAACAGATGAATTCCCCAGGAATGCAGAAACAGCATCTTGAGTTCCAGGATTACCGGAGGGCAGACCGCTGCATCGCCAGTTAGCAACCGCACTGTGATTAGGATTAGTATATGGCTGCCTCAACACTAAAGAGTATCCCTGGCCATCCGCACAGGTCGGCCACGGTGGTTCGTCATCATAAGTAAAATTCTGAATATCTATATCTAGTAAAGCATCGGCAAGAATAATTTGGTCACCTGCATTATTCAGTGCCCCACCATAGGAACCAATCACAGGCAATCCGGATCCATACCTTGCCTCAAAAGCAGGTAAATTCTTAACCACAAGGATACGGCTTCCTGCAGCTAAATCTGTTGATGTAGCCATTGTAAAATCAAATGATATACCGCCCGCCAGAACAAGTGATGTCAAATCCACGGTATTGCTCCCAATGTTTTGGATTTCTATGAATTCAAAATCATCCGCATCATCATAACCCATTGCCGTTTCGGCAGATGTTGGGCCAGCAGGATGGTAACAAATTTCACTAATGACCAACTGGGGCAAATCCTCGGCACGATAGTAATTTCTCTCGATCTTGCCACTCCAGCTCAGCCCTTCCAAAGTACGCGCAATGATGCGCGTTCTCTGACTAATCATGAGGGGCGAAAAGGCATTGGCAGACAAAGATATCGCTCCACCTGGCATCCTGGGGTCAGTTCCGTCGGTGGTATAATATACCGTGCCACCAGAGGCTGGAGCCATAGCAACAGGCACGCTACTACTAAAAAGTTCTGTAACTGGACTTACAGATGGTAGAGGTTCATATTGAGCATCTAGAAAATCAGCACGAGCCACCACCCAATTCCGCATATCACTAACACGCCCCTGCCAGCTGGAAAAACCAAGTCCACTAGCACTTATTTGGTCGGGTCTTAACCCCGCTACAGAATCGTCAACTAGTGATTCCAGAGCGCTATTCGTAGCAGTCGTCCGCCTTGCTTCCTGCCAAGCATCTTGCAGAGTTTGTTTAAAATCAATGTTTTGGATAAGCCCTTGATGCCAGTCTCGATCTGAATAAATAAGCGGAGAACTAGTCGCAGAACCATTTTGCGTGTAAGCACGGTCAAAGTCCCAGACGGGCCCCATCTTTATTTTTGCTGAAGGTGATTCTCTATAGATGTGAGTGGAAAGAACAAGCGCATCATTGTTACGTGCAAAATTATTAACTGCATAGTGACGGGCCCAACTATCGGCATCAAGATGACTTTCATAGTTACCAGCCCAAACTGCTGAGTCCATAGCCCTCACATCCGCCTGTATCGTGTTACGCTGTAATGTTTGAATTTCGTAGCCGTCGGGATTGGCAAAATTTAAGAAAGAATGGTAAAATTCAGAGACATCATCTTCAGGCTGAGGAGAACTATCTCCTTCTTGATCGTCAAAAATTTCAAGAATCCCATTCGGACCAGCAGCATGGAAGTTGGGCTGGACAGTATCAGCTGACATACCCTCTGGAATAGCGGCCAAACGATCAATACTAACCCGCCATCCTCCTGTAGTACCAGTGGTGTTCATTTTCTTGAAATCCATCCCCATTCGGTTGCGCTCGATTTTCTCCATGAATACATAAACACCCTCAAGGTCCGAGCTGATGATTTTTCCACCGTCGGTATTTTGAAAAACCACTACTACCATGCTGTTTGGATAAAGAGCACCGATTTTTTCAGCAAAACCAAACGAAACTGGGTTATGAATCAAAGTCCTGTCGTATGTAGGATTAGGTGCATATAATACCCAGTCAGCTTCAGCAGCCATCCCAAACGGGGTCAGCGATCGATCCTCATTCTTGTTTTCTTTCCAAAATTCGACAGACAGAGATTTACGCGGAAAATTAATTGAGCTTGATCCCCGCGCGCGACAGCCTGCTCGGCTCTCAATCTCTGCCGGTTGAGAGAACGGTTGACTGTTTGCCGCAACACCGTAGATGCTCATCACATTACTCTGGCGTGATACTTGCACTATATTTCGCCCATCGGAAGTTCTGCCTTTGTTGGGATATGAACCTGCACCAAAGTTATCCATTACAATCACAGGAACATCGGCAATATAGCCCAACAATGATGTATCAATAAACGAATAATCAGCGGCAGCAATAGGCCCCCTCACCTTCCCCTCCTCATATGCACGAGCACGTAAACGGGATGGGTCTGAAACAGTAATTGGGTTGTTTTCATAGATATTACTCGATTCGCTAGGATCACTACCGTCCATGGTATATCGCACCACTGCCCCAGGCGAAGGAGGTATAAGGCTAACAGAAATTGTAGCCGTTTTCACTCCACTTGGTTCTGAGACAAGCACCTCACCCGAAGGCTCCCCCACGGCGCCATTGTTGATTGTTCCCGGAGTGGCATCCACAAAATATTTATAATCAGCGTTCGTATTATCGACATTGCGAGTCATCTCAAGCTTCGGAATCATTAACAGATCTGAACTCGTCTTCGATTGGTTGAGCAACTGGATTGCCAGCACATTGTTCCCAGATACCAGATGAGATAGTTGCGCCGATACATCCCAGCTTTGAAATATCACCAAGTTTGCCTCTTTAGAACTTGCAGCCGAACTATTCCAGTCAAGTGTTCCAATAATATTATCACTAGCAATGGGTTGGCCATTCAAATAGGCGATGAATCCATCGTCATACTTACTAAGAAATGTTAGTGCCGCAGCTTCGGTGTGATCTGTTACTGAAAAATAATATCGAAGATAGATCGAGCTGTTGATGTTGTAAGTAACCGATTCGATGTCTGAGGCAATGAAGGGGTCATAGCTGTTGGAGCCATCGCGTTCATAGCCCACCCCCGAGCTCGCCATTGACCATGCACTGTCATCAAACAAGGGCGTATTCCAGTTTGGCACAGCTCCCGTGGGAACATGGTAACGCAAACTAGCTCCCTCACTCACCAAAGTTAATCTTTCCTCCACATTTTGAGGAATTCCATACGATACATCAGTTTGTTGAACTGGATAAGGATCAAACTGAGAGACTATGTTGCTGCCGTCAGGTTGAACAAGCGCCAGATACTCACCCTGTGATTTCAATTTGAAATTTGTGTGCAGTTCATTGCCAAGAATAGAGCTATTTTTACCTGATGCAAAAACAATGAGAAAACCATCCGCAGGAATGGTTACGGGCGGAAATGTCCATTTGGTGAGCTGACTCGCATCATCAGTCAGGTGCCATCCAGACATATCAACCGGCACGGTGTCTGGGTTGTAAATTTCAATCCAATCTGAATAGTCACCATCTTTGTCCGCCAGCGTGACATCGTTTGATACCATAAACTCTGAAATCACCGGAGCAGCCAGCACCTTTGCATGCAGAAACAGCACCAAAGTCAGCTCTCGGAGGAATCTATTTAGCAGTTTTCTTCTAGGCACGTATTGCATCCTATTGGTTAAAGATAATTATAAACATGTTCTGCGTGGCTAAAGATTCAACTCGACACAACTGGTATGGGTTTCAACCAGATTGACACCCTTAGCCAGATAGCTGGCAAGTAGACCAAATCTACTATCCAAGGTCTGAATATACTACCAGTAAAAGCCATTTGCCGCACTCAACCCGATATTGAATAGTTCAATCATATGAAAAGCGCCGTTATTGCAGTGCTAATTGCCTTATTGCCAGGCTTTTCAGAGTCAGCCCACTACAAGCTGTTTATTCTCACTGGTCAATCGAACTCACTGGGTACCACGAATGCCAGAGAGCCCAACCCTAGCTCTGGAGCCGACCCATCAGATAGCCATATCCCGTTTTTCTGGCATAATGTGGTTAATGCCGGCACAACCATTGGCACATCAGGCGGCGTTTTCACCACAATTCAAGATCAGCAAGGTGGTGTCTATGAGGGAAGCCTCACACACTGGGGGCCTGAGATGGAATTTGCCCGCACACTCTACCGCGCTGGCGTCAGAGATTTCGGGGTAATCAAAGCAAGCCGAGGTGGGGGGGGCAATACTTTCTGGCTGAAAAATTCCACAGATGATCACATGTATGACCACATCGTCGCCACGGTAAATACCGCGACGGCAGATCTTGAGTCAAATGGCCACACCTTCGAAATCATCGGCCTGCTCTACCTACAAGGAGAGAGCGATGACGCCACAGAAGCCGCCGCTGCCGGCAGTCGACTCAAAACTCTGACCGATAATCTTCGTGCTGACCTCACCAACGCGGCATCCATGCACACGGTTTGTGCAGGAATCACTGCTCAAGGAAACGCCAGTGACGACACAACAAGAGCTAATCAAGCCGCTATCGCAGCAAACACAAGCTACATCGATTATTTCGAAAACCTCGACCAACAAAGCAACTTAGCTCCTGACAACCTACATCTCAACAAGCAGGCAAAAATCAATATAGGCAATCGATTTGCCCAGACTTTCCTGAATTCTAACATCGTAAACCGACACTACGGAAAACTTGTCTTCATAGGCGACTCGATTACTCAGGGCGGTAATGGCGATCACCCGAGCTACCGATACCAAATCTTCAAAAACCTTGCTAATCAAGGCGTCCCCATCAATGCCTCATCAGGATACAAATTTGTAGGCAGTCTCAATGGCGGATACCTAAGTAGCGCAATGACCACTCCAGACGTCAGCGGACAGACATTTGAAAACAACCACGATGGCCATTACGGCTGGCGCTCATTCTGGATCAACAACCGCATTAACCTTCCCACGAACCGCCGTAGTAATAACCGCGGTGAGGGCACTATCGAAAACTGGACCGGACAAGCAAACCCACAGCAATACGGCATCAGCGCACCTTCAGACACCGTCAACTTCCCTGATTTAACCATCAGCGGATCAGGCGTCCCCTCTCCCTACACACCATACACTCCGGATACAGCCGTTATCATGATCGGAATTAACGATATCGCGGATGGTAGCACTGCCACGCAAGTGCGCGATGACATCGGCACCATGATCAAACAACTACAGGCATCTAACACGAATATAAATATTTTTATCAGCCAGACGCTACATACCAATCAATCGTTCAACAACACAGTGGACACACTGAACGCACTACTCCCAGATCTCGCAACATCCAAGTCAACCGCCACATCCTCCGTCTGGGTGATTGAGACCAATACCGGATTTGACCCCGTCGCCCAAACTTACGACAATATCCACCCCAACACTTTAGGTGAAGAATACGTTGGTAATTACATCTCAGGAGGTCTCGGTATCATAGAAATGCCTACATCGAGCACTGGCACCTCATCCAAGGCAGTTGAAGCAAAAGCTAGTGAGGCTCTTGGATGCTTAAAATTCGAGGGTGATGATATCTACAACACCGGTAGCTTCGCCAATAATTGGTCAACCACTGGTGACATCACTGCTACACCTGTAGGCATACGTGATCTTCGCCTTCACCATCCGGGCGGCGCAGGCGACACGCTTAATGGCACCAACACCGGCTGGTCACAAATTAACGGAGGAGTATGGACGTTTACCACCCGCCTGAAATTCGATGCCAATGCTAAAGGTTTCATACTCTGGCTTGGCACGGGCAACCATCGCATTCTTATTGAGATTCATGGCGACCGCACTCAGGACTTAGGCGCAAACAGCTTTAATGTCTCACATAACAACCTTGATGGTAGCTACCACACTTTCAAGGTCACCCATAACCCCGCAGGTAATGTTTACCACGTCTGGAGGGATGACGTTTTACTGACTCCGGTAGCGGGTGCTCCTTACGACCAAACTGGCACCGACGAACAATTGCTCATGGGCGACTACACTAGCGAATCGTTCGGCGATGGTTTCGATGTTACCGTCGATTACATTGATATCTGCCGCGGATACGAAGGTAATGACATCCATGACGGCAATTCGCTAGTTAATAGCTGGGCAAGTGTAGGTGGTCTGACTACCACCCTGACGGGTAGCGATATAAACATTTCCAATACATCTAGCGGAGGCAGCTGGCTAGATGGGACTGCAACTGAGTGGCAGGATGAAAATGATGGCCACTGGACATGGGAGGCTAGAGTAAGATTCAATACCAACCCGAATGGCTTTATTGTGTGGCTCGGAACAGGAACACAACGTATTCAAGTGGAGATTTATGCCGACCGCACCCAAGATAAAGGAGCCAACGCTTTCAATGTCAGCCACAACAACATCGATGGAAAATTTCACATCTTCCGGTTTACCCATGATCCCGATAATGCGGTTTATCATGTTTGGAGAGACCACGTGCGTCTAACCGCACTAGGCGGAGCTAACTACGATTCTAGCGGAGCAGACGAGCGCATGATACTAGGCGACTTCACTAATGGTATATTCGGTAATGAGTTTAATGTCACATTCGACTACATCCGCTGGGATGGCAAAAACGCTTACCTTCCGCCGACATCAGATACCGATACAGACGGCATGCCGGATATTTGGGAAAACACATACCATGGTGACTTCATCTCAGGAGTGGCCGCAGATGATGCCGATGGCGACGGCAAAACAAACGCAGAGGAATACCAAGCAGATACGGACCCTAACAATTCAAACTCCAGGTTGGAAATCGATTCTATCGAAAAAGTCTCACCTGAGAATTTAAACATCATCGTAACCAGCACATCGATAAACCGGTTATACACACTTTATAAGTCCGACGACTTGGGAGTCACAGATGCATGGGTAGCAGTATCAGGCCAAGGTCCATTTTATGGCACAGGAGGGCCGCTAACATTCACTCCTTCATTTGACCTAGCTAGATTTTATCGTGTACATGTGAGTATGCCATGAATGCTCACCCCATCAAAAACAAACACACATCTTATCGCCATAAAACCGCAATATTCTTGTTAATACACTGTTGAAATCTATGTTGATATTATGTCTAAATTACAAATCACTAATCTGTTTGGGCTTTTCATTGGGTTGAGTTTTCAGCAACTATCTGCCGAGAACAATAAACGATCATTCATGCTGACGTTATGGGATAGACCAATCGAAGGAAAATCCTATTTTTACAACACCCCGAATTCGAAAGATCTTCGTAAAGTTGATCTACAGGAAATGACTCGTTCAGAAATGCATTCTGTCGATGCACAACAAATTGACATTCATTTAAAGAAGGATGATCAGGTGAAGAAGGTGATATCTGTTAAATTAAACCCAGCATTCAAATGTTCGATTGTGATTCTTAAGATCAAGAGAAACGGAGAATACCAAGCAATCGTATTAGAGGAACACCCTCAATCATTGCCGTTCGGTTCATACTTACTCTATAATCATTCAAAATTGAGCATCGAAGGAAGCCTTGGCGGAGCTAAAGTCAAGCTGCCAGCTAACACCCCGCAACTTCTATCACCTATAGCAAATAATGGGGAGCCATTACGTATGGAACTTTGGCGTAAGACAAATAAAGCGAAGGGTAAAAAGGAATTCCTTCAGCGAAACACCTTGAGCTATCGAACCAATAAATATCTCATCATGTTGCTCTACGCGGAAATAAAATCAAATGGTAGGATACACCTGAAATCCAAGGCTATCGTTAATTTCAAAGGCACCAATTAGGATAGATAGTGATATAGGCAGACCAAAGACTCCCCAATGAGTCAGCCTCAATACACCCTCCATTGATGAACAAGTGGTCGTCACACCACACCAGTTAATTTTTTGAGACATACCCGAAATAGACTCATATAGTAATTACATCAGCAATACTTTATGAATTTGGTAAATAGCAATCTGCAAGAGCATAGCACACAGTTTTGTGTGGCTCGCAGATCTGCCATCCCAAAACAAGGATTTGCTTTAATCGCATCCATTTCAGTAATGGTCCTCCTGGTTATGATCGCATTGGCTATGTTGACTTTATCCACCATAGAACTGCGCTCGACTCAGAGCAATGAAGCCACGGCTACAGCCCAAGCTAACGCACGCCTGGCGCTTGTGCTCGCTATTGGCGAACTACAAAAATCCGCGGGGCCTGATCAACGTGTGACAGCCGAAGCTGATATACTCAGCTCAACAGGTTTTTACCAAAAGGATCGTAACGCAAGCTGTAAACACTACTTAGGTATCTATTCTACCGAAGATTGGCATTCGCGTGATGCTAACGGTCTGAGAAAAGCATGGCTGCCCTACAATAAAAACCGAAATAAAGATGCTTTCCAAGGGTGGCTTGTCTCCGGAAATCCTGAAAAGCTAACTTCATTAGATTTTGCCACAACCGCAGTAAATCAGAATGACTCTGTTGAGGTGCTTGGTAGTGGCAGTGTCGGTGACGACAATCCAGAAGATCTAGTACGTGTACCCCTCGTGGAATACAAATCCTCGAACGGCAAAAGCTCGGGTCATATGGCTTGGTGGGTAGGTGACGAAGGGGTGAAAGCACGCGTTAATCTGACTAATCAGCGCCGTAATACATCACATCCAGATTGGACAAACAGATGGCAACGAGTGAATCCCACGCGAATGGGTATGGCCAATGTGGAAGGTTTTGAATCTATCGGGATAGATCCCAACAACACCCAGCAGCAGAGAGAGCTAGGCAAGATTCTCAGCTACACTCAAACAAGTCTATTTAACAACAAAGTCATTTCCAATAACACCCTAAAAAAACGATACCATGATGTAACGGCATACAGCCGAGGCGTACTTGCGGATTGTGCTCTCGGAGGCTTAAAACGTGATCTCTCACTGCCATTTGAATTACCCAATCTTAATGCATCAAGGGGTGTATCGGACTGGAATTACAGCCTGAAAGATAGTGAACTCCCTGAGAATCGCGATACGAATTACACCTCAATACGTGAATTTAATAATTCAGGAGACAAACGATCACAGTGGATTTCTCAAGAAATTGATGGAACTGAAAGATGGCCGAACGGTTACCGCCCGCATTGGTGGGCTAAATCACTGGGTTATGTATTCAGCTATCCGGGCGGATCGGGATCAGATACCACGGGTGTGAGGAAATACCTGCGAGGAACCACTTGGGATATGTTGCGTAATCATTACCGACTCTATAAACGTGAATTTGAAAGTTTGTCACCAACGCATCCAGCAAGACAGAGAGTCATGTCACCCAGTACAGACCGGACATGGCTAGTGCGTTCCTATGATCCGCCCAGTCCACAAACTGGATCAAGAAATCAGACACCACTCACATTGACCTACGTAGGTGAGTTTGGGCCTGGCTCGTCCAACGCACGGCCTAGCGATAGCCTGTTAGATCCTTTTTACTCCTATGGAAATGCAGTCACTCGGGGTAATCGCTATTGGAACAACAGAGAGATGGATCATCTGGGGCTTTCCCCAGTGCTCACGCGTTTAACTCTGGTCGTTGGAACCTACGGAGTTGATACAGACAATAATAGTGAGATCGACCGAATGGTTTTCACCGTCGATGCGGTTGGAACCCTCTGGAATCCATATAATGTAGCGATCGAGGTAGAGTCCATATTTTCTGACGTCAAACTAAGTGGTTTGGCAATGAATGCCAAACTTGATGGTGGGGGCTGGGAAATCAATCTACCATTCAGCAGCTTACGTCTCGGTGTAACTGAGGAAAAGGATCCTAACTACCCGTTTCAAACATCGGCTCCAAGTAAACTAATTCGACTCGAGCCCGGCGAAGTTAGGACTTACTCCCTCAACTACCCTAAGCCAAGAGATTATTTTGGCGGTGGTGGTCAATACAAAGTGCCCGGATCTTTTGTAAACAACAACTGGACGGGAGGGCTCTTTGGTCAGTACTCTGGAAGAAAAGTCCCCGCTGGCAAACAAGTTGAATTCACCTGCACTCCCATCAATAGTCCTGTGTGGGTACAAAACTACATCGGGTATTTTCATACAGCTAAGGGCACAATGGCAAACCCATTCACCCGAACCAACTTTCACGACCTTCCTCAAATTTCTGGTATTGTAGTCAAAAATGCTACGGATGTGGGTCCTCCAATTAAGAAAAAAATCACCATATCCCAGGGATCTGATAGAAAAACGGCACTCATGACGATCGACTTCCAGCTTCGTTCATCCGGGGAAAGCATCAACGGCAATGGCATCGCTAGAGAGTTTGATCCTCGATCAATTGTAAACCATATCAAAGCCACAGGGCCGAGCAGCAAAGGTAATATTCCCTCTAACTGGAACGTCGAAATAGAATCAATTAGCGATTACGATCAGGTCCAGCTTGGAATTGGTTGGGGAGGAAGAAATAACGGATTTTGGGGTAGCTCTCATGAAGGTGACGGTGAAACCCACGTGGTATATTTTGAAATCCCTGACGCCCCAATTGCATCTATTGCTGGCCTTCAGCACCTTCAAACCAGCCCTGCAGCGTGGGATCAGCCATACGCTATTGGTGGCAGCTACGCTCCAAAGAAGCTTGATCCAAATGAGGTTTTTAAAACACAAACCGAGTCCCCTGGTTTTGAAAATGCATATTACGATAGTTCCTACTTACTCAATAGCGCCCTATGGGATCGTTACTATTTTACGGGTCTCTCTTTTGATGATCCAAATATTACCGAATCAAATTCGCTGATGGCGGCTGAGAATATCATGACTCAGTTTTTAGATGCTAATAGAAATAATCCTTTAGCTAATCGCCGACTCAGCCTTGTGAGTGCAAGCGAGACCCCACCCCTCGAAGAACTGACTCATTATCGTTGGATAGCAAGGCACTTGATTTTGGATGGTGCGTTCAATATCAATTCAACTCGAGTCGAGGCGTGGAAAGCGTGGCTAAGCAGCCTGAAGGGAGCTGAACTCGATCAAGTGAATCCCATCAACGCCAAACTCAGCCAGATATCCGAAAGCGGAACTCCTGCAGCACGCTCAACGGTTGTTGCTGGTGCAGATGGTGAGGAATGGAGGGGGTATGCAAGCTTGTCCGATAAGCAAATCACTGCATTGGCTGAAAATATTGTTACCGAAGTGAAGCGGCGTGGGCCTTTCCTTTCTGTGGCTGATTTTATCAATCGCCGCATCACGAGCAACACAACTGGTAAAGAAGGTGCACTCCAAGCAGCATTACGTGCGTCATCGCTAGACCTTGGATCCGGGGTAGAAGAAGGTATTGCTGGGACAATACGTCAGGGAGACATCCTTGCTGGGCTGGGATCATGTATCGCAGCTCGCAGTGATACATTTATTGTGCGCGCCTATGGAGACGCTCTTGATGCCTCTGGAAAGGTTCTTGCTAGAGCATGGTGTGAAGCTGTTGTCCAAAGAACTCCGACACCCGTCGGTGATAATGGGAAGTTACTCGATATGCAAAACCCCAATTTCCCGGGAAATGACCCTAGCCGAACAGATAACTTCATTGTCAATCCTAGCGCATCCATTGAAGCTAAAAAGTTTGGCCGCAAGTTTAAGCTTATATCCTTCCGGTGGCTATCCAAAGATGAAGTATGAGATACAATCACTTAAATATTTTAATAAGTTCAACACTATTATTGGTGTTGAGCTTATTGCTTGCATATTTGCAGGAGGCCGATGCTCAGGTCAAAAATAATAATACTGGAAAGAAAATCACCTTCGTTTGCGCCAGCTGGACCCCGATCAATGATGATATTTATTACGTCAAGGGAGGCACCGAAAAAGAACCAGAGTATGAAAAAATCAGCATTTCCGAAATGGTGAGATCATTACCCGCGATCGCAACGGAGGGATCCATCGTAAAATTTTACAGACCTAACTCGGAGACATCCTATTCACAAGTTGCTCAGGTTCGCATTCCCGTTGGATCAAAGCGCTATTTATTACTATTTTTGCCGAAAAATGGCGTAAGCTACTCGGTCAGAGCCATACCAGACGAACGCAAACATTCGCCGTTTGGCGCTTATTGTTTTTACAATCTTAGTAAACTTCCAGTCAACGGTGTTCTCGCTAAAACAAAATTTGATGTGCCCGCTGGCAAACAAAAACTCGTAGCACTGAATTTGCAGTTCGGAACCCCTATTCCATATGCCACACAGATAGTCATCGATGGCAAACGTCAATGGCTACAACGTAACACTTTCCATTTTAACCCCAAGAAACATGCCAAGTTTTTCATCTACCCTGTTTCCACAACAAACGGACGGTACAAAGTGAAATCCAAGGCCATTGTTGAATTTAAAGAAGACCCAACACCAACCGACAATTAAGATTTAGCTGAATTATCGTTAGATATTATTTGATCGGTGAAAATTGGATCAGTTCCCCCTATGCAAGATAACACCAGCATCATCCTGATTTCTGCATATTAAAAACCACATGTGCATTAATCATTTCATCACTGCTTATTTCTTTCTCAAATGCCTGATTGCCACCGAATTTAAATCAAATATCCTCCTCATCGTCTCTGTATACAACAGCGATCACTTAGGCTGCTGCGGCGAGTCACGAGTGTACACACCCGCACTCGACAGCTTGGCTAAATCAGGCGCCCGCTACACCAGTTCATACGCCCCTACTGCATTTGTATTCCTTCGCGTGCAGCATTTCTGACCGGGCTCTGCACCCGTCAAACTGGCCATTGATTACAGCTATGAAAGTCTTCCAGAAAAAAATCAAGGACCCGTTCTTGAATACGAAAAACACAAAGTCTCTTTCAGATCAGGGTATAAGTGGTATGGTTTTCAAACAAGTGATGCTCCGTTGCTTCGAAACTGAACAGAGACAATCGTTAAGCATGAAACTATTTCTGACACCCATGGCCATCGCCATTCTTGTTGCGTTTGCCAGTAGCCTAACAGCCAAAGAACCTATTGCGATTTACAGCACATCTTTTGAGCAAACTAAACCGGGCATATTCAAGAAATATCAGGATACGAGCGTTCGTTGGGTCTCCAAAGGAAAATCCGAAATCACGCGCAGCTACGCTCATACAGGTAAACAATGCCTGCGTATCTACGGCGGCAAGGAAAATACGCTTGAAGTCACTTTCCATGGAGCACTCCAGAATAGCCGAGGCATCAGCTTTAAGGCAGAACGCTGGACTTCAAAAAACCCATTCAAATTCCGACTGGTCGCGCAAGTCAACGGCAACTGGAAAGAGGTCGCTAATCTTGATCAGCTCGTTATAACTGGACGCGGTTTTCACTCAAGCATCACCCTCAAACTGCCTCACGAAATCATCGGAGGTCTGCGTTTTATTGTTACCGCACCAACCAAAGCCGGCGTGCTTATCGATGATCTTAAGTTACTCAAAGGCGTACCAGCAAACGTCACCAAACTTCCCAAAGTCTGCACCGATCCCATTGCTCATTTGTTAGAGAAAAAGGACATATTCATATCCGGAACCAAGAACACTCACACCTTTCGTATCCCCGCGATCATTACAGCCAACAATGGTGACCTCATCGCCTCCTGTGATGCAAGGCGCAATAGCTCTGGAGACCTTATCTGGGTCAGAGATATCGACATCGTTGTAAGGCGGAGCACCGACAATGGGAGGACGTGGGGGCCGATGGAAACCGTTATCGACTACGGTGATAAATCCGTTGGCAAGCCAGCATCCGACCCCTCCTTGATCCTTGACCGCACCACTGGCGAGATCTTCTGCTTTTATAATTTCATGGATCAGGTCAAGGCTCCTAAAGAATTTCGTTTACACGTTCAGCGCTCCAAAGACCACGGCAAAACATGGAGCAAACCCCTTGATATCACTGATGAAATTGCCAAACCAAGCTGGAAAATGGATTTTAAATTCATTACCTCTGGACGCGGCATCCAGCGTCGAAACGGCGACCTGCTTCACACGCTGGTCAATTTGAAAAATGGACTGCATCTTTTTGGCTCCAAAGACCACGGCAAAACATGGCACTTCATAGACACCCCGATCAAACCTGCTAACGAATCCAAGGTCATTGAACTCGCTGACGAATCCCTCATGATCAATTCACGGCTTAACGGAAAAGGTTTCCGTGGCGTCCACCGCTCCGATGACAATGGCAAGAGCTGGTCCTACGAAATGGACACATCACAGGTTGACCCAGGCTGCAACGGAGCCGTCCTGCGCTATACATCCGTCAAGGATGGCTACAAGAAAAACCGACTTCTTCTGGTCCACTCGAACTCCCCCAGAGGGCGTAAAAACCTCGTGGTCAAAATCAGCTACGACGAAGGGAAAACGTGGAGTAAAGGCAAAGTGATCGACCCAGGTCCCGCCGCTTACTCAGATATCACCATCTGCAAAGACGGCACCATCGGGGTCCTCTACGAACCCGGCTACAAAGCCATACGCTTCACTCGATTCACCCTGGAAGATCTGACCAGCGGAAAAGACAAGCTTGCAATTTCCTACAAACCAGCGAACTGATCCCGCTGGATTGACCTGTTGTAAAAAACCGAGTCCTTCTCCACGAGCTTGTCTGTATGATCAAAAAGCCTCGTCGCGCTCTTTCTTGTTTTATAAGACGTACGGAGTTTTGGTTTCATCACGGGAGTTGAGTCCCACAACACCTAAAGGACCATTAGATTCTTGAAAGCAAATAGCCCGCTTCCTGTGACAGGAACAGGCTTGTAAAGATCTGAGGTCTATTTGGCGTGCAATTACTTGCGACGGCGTAAGATCAGAGCAAAACCGCCAAAACCGAAAAGGGCTGCGGAGGATGGCTCAGGAATTGGCGCTGTTGACGTCTTCAACTCGAACGCATTGTCCCAATCAGTCGTCGTTCCGTTTGCTCGGAATGCCTGCCCCCCGGTGTAGGGGGTACCTGTGTCCAGTTCGAAAGCGGACGTCGTTAAGTTGGATGAATCGCCAACTGTTGCTGCCGTGGTGTTGGTAGCCAGAACATAGGCGTATGATGCCCCCTTGGCAATTGCATCACTGCCGTCGAATGTCCAGGTCATCTGCGCGTTTGCACCTGTACTGCTCAGGTCAACAGTCGAGTTTGATACCGCGACTAAATTCCCAATCGTTGTGGGGGATGCTGTACCGTCCACAGCAAATGCATTGTAGACATGGATGTAGGCATCACCGGAGCCAAGCCCGACGCCGGAGCTACTAGACTGGAATGAGACCTCCAGGAGATAGACCGTGCCAGGAATCGAGCCGTCTGCCGTATCAGCGCCCACGTTAACGGTAAGGCTTTGCCCGAACATAGGGCCGGCTTGGTTGTTATCATCAGCCCCTGTAACGGTGCTGTAGCTGGTGTTAATGGTTGCCGCGCTTGCGGTCAGTTTAGTGGCGGCTATTGCTGCGATTGTGTATGGTATTTTCACAATGTGTTAGTGATTAATTGGGAGCGTCTGGGTGAAGTTTCGACATTTCGATTATAACATTACCCTCGAGTTAGATCATTTTATTGCTCTATGTCCATATTGGGTAGGGTTGTCCTAGTGGAGTTTTATAATGCATATTCATAGAAAAGCCCGCTCCCTGTCAAGAAAGTGAGCTTGAAGCATTTTATCTAGATCTCGGTCATTGTGCAATTACTTGCGACGGCGCAAAATCAGTGCAAGACCGCCGAAGCCAAGAAGAGCCGCAGAGGATGGTTCTGGGACTGTGTTGATCGATACGGCGAAACGTGCATCAAAAGCAGAAGGCGAATTATTGTCACCGTTGTCATCAGCTGTTCCAGCGGTATATGAATTTCCAAACCCTCCCCCACTGTCACGGGCTACCGCGATACGTGCAATTACAGAGCTACCCGCAGTGCTGGTGGTAGACCATGCAAGTGCCGTCTCTAGTGTAGAGTCTAGTGCTATGTTACCAAAATTCCAGATCAGTGCGCTGTCTCCAGTTGCACTATTAACATCTATTGAGTTCGTTGAAGACCCAAGAAAAGTCCCATCGTCACCGTCATCGCCTTGATATACGTTGATATACAGCTGACCCGCTGTAGCGGCACCAGTGACGGCTCTTCGAAAGGTCGCAGATTCCAAATACACCGTTGCTGGTAATGGTGAGTTGGCCGCAATAGTATCCGTAGCGCCAGGACCAGCAACGTTCGGAGTGAATGACTGGACTGCGAAATTCGCAACGGCTCCAGATGTCGCTCCATTGGGCTCTCCGATATAGTTGTCTACGACAACGGAAGCAGCATTTGCTCCCATAATTGACACGGCTAAAGCCGTTAGTGTGTATTTTATATTCATAATATTTGTTTATTGTTTAGTTTATTCTTACAACATAATCGACCTAGATAGTTTATTTACCATCAATTGTATAGTAGATGAGTCCTATACCATTAGTAATATACGTCACGGACGGCCTTATCAGCAAACGGTGTTGTGTGGTATTATTACAAAACCACTTTAACGCTCCAGTATATTTGCATGAGTGAGACAGGGCGGTAGCCGCTACAACTGCTGATATTATAGAGAGTGTGAGATATGCCACAGCATTGGGCTGGAGTAAGCAGTAAGAATCATGCAGGGGCTGGACATAGGCTATTGTCCTTCATAGTATCTCTTGCGTGGAATTAGAGCTAGACCCGAAGTTTCTTGAGCAGCCCAAGCGGCGACGTTACTTGGTCGGTATTTCCGGTG
>Ga0222717_10000669_pt1 | contig 29205 bp, 49 predicted proteins | sample C33_18DmetaG_FD_165053 | JGI IMG/M metagenome (GOLD analysis project Ga0222717, IMG submission 165053) | Estuarine water microbial communities from San Francisco Bay, California, United States - C33_18D | ecosystem: Environmental > Aquatic > Marine > Unclassified | place: USA: California... | reverse complement strand
TGTAGACATATAACCTACAGGTCCTGAAGTGTTGTTGTAAGTTACAGTTGGTGTGTCAAAAACATCTTTATCATAACTGAAAGAGAATTGAATACCTTTTACTGTGTTACCTGATGTGTTATCGTAGTAGATATCAACTATAGTATTATTTGAGGAATTAACTGACTCTAAATTATAAGTAGAATCAAGAATTATATACGGCTTAGTTGCATCGGGTGATGTAGTTTGTCCGTATCCTAATACTGTGATTAATAATGCGGTTATGAGGGTAATTGTTTTTTTCATTGTAATCTTATTTTAACATTAATTTATTATAAATATAACTAGTTCCTATGTCCGGTTCTTATTAAATAGAATATAGTAGAGTCTCCATTACTTCTATCAAATAGACTATAACTTCCATATCCAAAACTTTCAGATTTGTCATCAGTATCTGTATCTAAAGGATCCCAATAAAAGGGAGTTTGTTGATAATGAAAAACTTTGGTGGAAGGAGTATTACTAGTGTACTGTGTAACTATACCATTCATATAAGCTAACATAAAGTACAGATCTGCTACACTAAATTTCCCATCATTATTAACATCCATTCTCCAGTAGTCTTTAGAGTTGTAAACTCCGCTGATTAATTTATTAGTAAAGTAACTGACATCATTTAGGGTAGGTATTGATAATGCAGGCTGTACTATATCAATAGTGTAGTCATAGCTATTATAATCTAAAGTAGTGTTAAAGGAGTAATAACCATTTGAGTCTGTGGTTGTAGTAACTTGAGTTGTATATGAGAAACCGACTTGATTTTTATTTTGAGTTTTCAGCTGTACTGTAACTCCGGCTAAAGCTTCTTCTTCTGCTCCATAAACATATCCAGTATGAGTTATAGGTTCAATAGGTCCTGTAGCAGACCATTCTGCAAATGGATGACCGGGACTGAGTTGATTATAGCTACTACCATTCGGTATTTTATATTGAAAATTTGCAGCACCTATACCACCAAAATTTTGAATTCTATATTCAAACTCATACCATGTATTTTTATCTAGGGTAGCCGTACCATAAGCCCACACATTCCAACCATAATGTTTAGTAACTATATCATTAGTCTTACCAATACCTTTAATCATAAACTCATGTGAGTCATCAGTAAATGTTCTAAATGAATATACGCCTGATTTATTGGGTTTAAACCAACCAGAATAGATAATTGCATATCTTTGAGTACCCCATCTTGGTGGATTCCATAGTTGATAAGGAGTATGATTACCACCTCTTGGGCCTTGATAACTTGTTATATCTACAGGTCCCCATGTATAGAGTGTAGTACCGCCATCGGCAACATTAACCATGTTATCAAATTCTGCATGGTTGTTAGCATTACCTGTATAATATTGACCTGATTGACTACCACCATAGTGAGTCTTAAGTGACCTTATGTTTACTGTAGTCTGTGCATTTATAACCCCACTAAGTAATACTAATATAAAGGTTAGTTTCTTCATATAAATAATTGTTCACAAAAAAGAGGGCTAATTAGTTTTAATTTACTTCCCTTTATTACCGAATACTTTACCTACTTCTGCTATTCCGAAAGCACCTAGTACTATCCAGACAAAAGAGTTATATATTGTATCGTTTATAACTAAATCGGTACCTAAGTACCCGGTTATTAAATCTGCGAATGCAAATATTGCCATGATTGCAAAAGCAATAAATCCTACAATTGATTTTTCATTGTAATCATTATTATCTTTAAAAAGATCTCTAAAAGCCATAAGTTGTTTTTTTATATAGTTCATAGTGCAACGGTTTTATAGTAACATTCTTATATATAAATAGCAATAAAAAAAGAGGCCCGAAGGCCTCTAATTCCAGATGGGTGAGCTCCTACCCTCAATCCATCTGCTCCAAAGATGATGCTTTCGCATCACCCTCCAAATATATCTCTCTTTGCAGTCCGGAATAATGTCTATTCCAGTTCCTTTCCTTGTTTAGGTTGAAACTCGATGTTGACGTGTCCACATTTTTGACAGGCGAAGACCGGGATTGGGATATAGGATGGTTTTCCTGTTCCTGTGAGTAATCCTGATGCTTTTCTGATGTGAAGCACTTGTTCGAAAAGAGTATGATTACACTCTTCGCATATAACTGGAGTTGTTTGATTAATGTCAACATTGATATTGTTCTGCATATTAAGTTATTACTTTGTTTGTTTTTTATTTCTAGGTTTACGTGGTTTACGTGGTTTTTTACCTTTTACAGCATCACTCACATCTTTAGCTTCGACGATTACGTCTTTAAGTTCTGCTTTTACATTCTTAGCTCTTCGTTTAACTTCTTTAGCTGTTTTTTTAGCAGAAGCAATTTTATCTTCTACTACATCAGGAATTAAGTCTCCATCAGAGTCTTTAATTTTTCCGGCTTTCACGAAATATATTACTACGCCTCCTGCGACTAGTAATGTAGCGATAATCCAAATAATTGTTGTCATGTTATCTATATTAAAATTCATAATTAAAATTTAGGCACTGTTTTTAATGGACGTGCCCATTTACCATACTTATCTTCTATTTCGAAATAAAAATCTATTAGTTCGTCTGATTTCGTCTCAATAACTTCTATATCGTATTCGTCTTTAGTAATTCTAAACTCAGTAATAAAACCGTTTCTTAGATCTGCTAGTCTACGAAGTTCTTCTTTATCGTAATCTTCTATAAGGCGTTTTCTTCTCGACTTATCTATAGATGAAATATCAGTATACTTACCATGATCTACAGAACCGTCAGCTAAAGTACATTCTATATACTTTCTATTCATAGTGTGCTCAGCTAGTTCTGATTCTATAAGGTAAGGAGCAATATTAAAGTCGCCGTTGAGTATTCTATCCTTAAATGAATGTCTATTAGTTAACGGTTTATTCTTAGGAGTATAGCTACGCCACCACATAAATTTATTATACGGTTTTTTGTAGTAATCTTTACTAAAAAACTTTTCGATCCACTCAACAGAGTGCGTAGGAGAGTAAGGTAGGTTTTGAATCATACTGTAATATAAGAAGAGTAATTCATATAAGCAACTATAATAGGTACTTATTTGCAAATAAAAATCTAGTAAATAATCTACCTACAGAGTCTTCTAGTGAAGAAGTAAAAAACAAATCTCTATCTGTTAAGGAAGTAGAAAGTACATGTGGATGATCACTATTTTCATATAGATTTTTCATATAGGATACCTTTTCAATCTCGCCAAGTTCAGACGGATTAATATCTGTTTTAAATTGTAAGAAATGAGGTGTTCCACCCATCAGGTGTGTTCCTAAATCTCTGCTAAAATGTGGATAAGAGTTTACATTTACAAAAGGAGTACCAGCAGCGATTGCATACCAAGTCTCTAAGCTTATTTTATCTACGTCGGGAAGTAGAACAACCTTAGCCTTAGAGTAGATATCAATATCTGGTTCATTGATAACCTTTAATTTTTTATATATACCTCGATGGTATAACCTATCCCGAATTGATGAGTTAAATTTTGTAGAACCTACATAGTCGAACTTTTGGAATGGCCTATCTTTTTTATAGTCATAATCTTTCAAGTCAATTTTAGCTTGTACTAAACTGTATGGAAAGTAAGTGTACTTAAATACTTTACTACCTGTGTTATAAGTACCAATTTCATGTTGGTAAAATCTTTCTAAAACAAAAGTTATATTTGATAGTTCTGCATTGCTAAATAAATCGATAACACTAGTTATATCTTCTATAAGATTATGCCCTTCTATGTATACCTTACTGTCATCACGTATATATCTCCTTATATCTTTTACATCAGACTTAGTTACATTATTATAAACTACCACTACATTAGAACCGGTTTTATATTTGTCTAAAGATTCAGATGTCCAATTTGGATATATAAATTCTAAGCCTTTTTTTAATTTAGATTTTAAATCTTTGTAGTATATAGCCATATTACCCATTATATAAAAGTCTTAGTTTTAAAATTTACAGCGATATTCCCAGCAACTACTAATCTACTTTTAGTTGAATTAGGATTAAGTAAAGGTCTATGTGGTAAAACTGAAGGAAATATAATAACATCTCCGTCTTGAGGTAGTACTTTTAAAGCTGTGTTATCATCTTTATCTCTAGAGAATAGTATTTTACCTTCATCTCCTTCTAAGTTATCTGGCATTTGTAAATAGTACACCCATGTATAGCTAGTAGGTTGGGATATTTCGTAAGGAGAAAAGTGCTGATGATCGTGATAGACAGATTCATCATTATATGAGGTAGATTTATAAATCCAAGTGCTACTATAAAAGTTTTCTACTTGCCTGTTACTAGATTCAAATATAAATTTTTCAAGGTAACTATGAATACTATCTTCTAATTTATTTAAACTGTCTGAGTTTCTTAAGAAGTTTAATGTTAATTGAATACCGGGTGCGTTTATATTCGGTAATGTTTGGTTGGTATCCGGATGGGTGTATATCTTAGAGGTTTGTCCTGGTCTGAAGAACTCTAGGTATTCAGTAATATCTCTAATAAATGCTTTAGCATCTAACGGTTTATGATTAGATAAATGAAGGGTATCCCCCTGGTATTGCATAACTCTATAACCCATTTTTTTTAATTTTACTTAGAAATACTTAGCTTTAAACGAATTTAATACGCTAGTAAAAGCATTCTGTAATGGCGCTTTATCACTTGTATCAACTTTACCAATTTTAGTTGTCGATTCCTCTTTAGTGTATAGCTTATTTTTATTAATTTCTGACATAGTATATGATATTTATTCTTTTCCTTCTCCGTTTGTACATCCATCGGGCATTGAATATGTATACCCAAAACAAGGATAACCACCCTGTGTACAGGCACTATAAAAAGTAGAACAATCTGGAGATGAGAGACATGTTCCGGCATCATAAGCTCCCTCTGAGCAATATTGACACTCACAGAGTGCTGGTTCTTTGTTGTGTATTGCAAATCCAACATTTTCATCAGAAGTATCGTAGGCAACTGTAAATACATCAGCTTGTTCAACGTCTAATTCTGCTGCATAAGTTACTGAAGTTCTATAACCTACAGTGGCTACTGTTACAGTTCTAGCTGTATTAGTGTTATAATTAAACTCTACTAGTTTATCTCCAACCTCTATATACTTTGATTGTTTAAAACGGGTTTCATTAGCATCATTTTCTACTAATACCGGTGCTGAAAGTGCAAAGGTTACTTCTTTATTTTCTGATGTCTTAACAGCAACTGCTTTTGTCAAACCTATTTCGTTTACTGCTTTATTATTAATACTAGCAGAAGTGAAAGTAGTATTAGATGCAAAGTCGCTAAGGGAACCACTATAGCTGCTAGCCCCTTTATTATTCTCTTGAGATAGACCTGGTAAGTTTATAGACTTAAGTACTGAACCAGATACAACAGTATTTGTTTTAACTATACTATTGTCGTTGAGTATGATATTCTGCTCTCCGATACAGTTTGCAGCAATACCTTGGCCAACTTTTCTAATCTTCTGTAAAAATTTAGGTCTTTCCCATTTCTGTAATACTTCTATTCCGTTACTGTCAGTAAAGTAATCTACCTGTGGAGTTAATGCAGTAGGATTAGAATGGTAAAATGGTTCAGTATTAAAAGGAATTAGATCTAAATTAGAATCTACGAATCCCCATATCCTATATGTTTTTATCGTTCCGTTTACTAAATCGTTAGGGTTGTAAATAAATTCCTGTAAATAATCATCTCCCTCATTTGCTAAGTAACCATGTTTAACGTTTTCTAATTGATCAGAACCGCTAATTTTAAGTAACTGTGGATTATCAAAGTAATTTACTGTTGGAGTACCTCTTTTAATGATATAGTTTGGATAGTCTCCATTATCTCTTACACTTCCTGTACCAATAGTATCGATACCGCCTGACATAAACATCTTAGGAAGTAAGTGACTGCTTCCGGAATCATTTAATAAATTGAGAAAGTTAATATTTTGTGCAGCATATTGAGAATCGATTACTGCTGAAGAATCGTAAGAGTTTCTAATAATCAGTTTAGTTGGACTATCTTCAATATAGGGAATATTAACAGATGAATATTCAGCTCTATGTTCCGTTACGTTAACTGCACTACCAGAGTAGTGATCTTTAAGATAAGTACTTAGGTTTGTAGTCTTAGAAGGATTAAAGTCTATAAATTCAGAGTCTATTGTATCTCCTGGAGCACCTGTTTGTCCCATTCCTATAAAATGAACTTCACTAATATTATTATTTGCGATGTAGGTATGTAATGAGCTTAGATCTGTATAACTATTAAAGCTATCAAACATAAGCTTAACAGATGTATTCATTTCAAGAATTTTGAAACTATTATCTGTGTCTTTGACTAAATCTAAAGCGATTAATGTTCCTTTCATTTTATATTATTGTTTTTTTCTTTTTCGTATTAAATTTACCTTCATCTACCATTGCCCATTTTAAATCAGGACAAGGATTTTCTGATTGAGTAAATACCTTTTTAGAAATTGGACATCCACATAATGTACATCCTTTAATTCCTTTAATCGTTGTCATTGCAGGACAACTATTACAGATTTCCAGTCTTGCTTCAGCTAGTATTTTTTGATCCTCAGTTGGATTAAAAGAAACTGCCCATGCTTTTATAATTGCCTTAACACTAAAACTCATTATATATAAATAGTTACCTGTCTATATAAATAGACTCTATTCCCCTAATATTTCATCCGTAGCTAACTGTAAACCTAGTAGAAGTGAAGCAGATGAACCGTACTCTTCTTGTATTTCTTTACAGCGTAATTCTATTTGAGCTATTTTTCCTGACTTAGTGGCAATAGTTAGTAAATCTATAATTTGTTGATCTCTACTTTTACTTGTAGTATCAGATGTATAATCATGTCCTTCGAAATACTTCTTAACTGAATCGCTCATTAATAATTGTTTTAAAATTGTTATAACCTAAGGCAGCGTTCTCTTTCCAAGACTTATGATTACCATCATCGCTTACCCATTTATAACAATATAAGAAAATTCCTGCATCTAAGCAACTCTTAGCAATAGAATACAGTTCCATATCTACTACATTACATTCGTTTATTTTTTGTAGATACGACTGCGAGTAATCATCTTTAGTGCTGTCGTAAAACAAATCAGTAGTAAAACATTTAAACTGATCAGAATTACCGAATTTGATAGGAGGGCAGTCTATAAGCCCGTAAGTTTCAAAATCGTTATACACAGTTCCTATTTCTAATACCTCTCCAACTTTATGGTCTTTTAAATTACCGCAAGAGCCGAAATTAACTACAATTTTAGGTTTGTACTTCGCAATTAATTTAGTAGTGTTGATAGCTGCTTGTACTTTACCAACTCCTATAATATGAATAGGACAGCCATTAAGAGTATCCTCGTGATGTTCTAGCTTAGTAGCTGAGACTAGTAATATATCGCGCATCTAGTATCATGTTTAACTAAACCTACATCTAATAGGCAAATAGAATCTAAAACTTTATACCCAGCACGCTCACAAAGTGTTTTTGCTGCGGTCATTGTACCTCCTGTAGCATATACATCATCTACTATAACAACTGTTCCTGTTCCTTCTTGCATTTCTATTACATCTTCTCCATATTCTAATCCATAACTAATCTTATGTAAATTTACTTTAGGTAGTTTACCTTGTTTTCTAATAAGCTTAAGTCCTCCTCCGAAACGCATTGATAGAGCAGAAGCGAATATAAAACCTCTTGAGTCTATACCCACCCAGTAATCAGGTTGTACGGTAAGGGTTCTAAGCTCGGATATTGCTTCTTTAAAAGCAAATTCATTTTCTAATAGTGGTTGTATATCTCTGTAAGTTATCCCTTCTAAAGGAAAGTTCTCTACAGCTTTAATATAGTTTTTTAAATGCATATTAAAATGTTGAATCAGGATACCATTCGTCGTAGTTATCTGACTTGTGTTTAGGTTTACGTTTGTACTTTGTTTTGTTTCTTACCGGTGTTGGCATTTTTAATGCTTCGTTCCACTCTTGTTGAGTCAGTGTTGTCTGTTCTAGTTTGTTTTTTTTCGTCTTCATTCCAACTTTCTTCAAAATAAATAAATTTCATCAAATAATTAAGTATAAGTTATTAAATATATAACTGCATCCATTCTTGTTCCTTCCATCCTAACCGTCTATTCATCCAACTAGAAGCTTTATTCCATTTGTCTGTATAACCGTACATATAATCTAATTTCTCATTCTTTACCATAAACTGATACCATTTTGATAGAAATAGCATTGACGAATGTGCAGGTCTTTTCTCATTTCGAGTAACAAAGATGCCGCCCATATACATACTATTCTCTGGCATATCTTTAACTATGTCAATCCAGTTATAAGTTAGTTTTCTGTTAGCCCATGCCCATCCTATAGTAATGTCATTATATCTTACCACATAACATGTAGAACCTGCTGCAAACCTTTGCTCCAGCTTCCTGTAATCAGGGATACCATCCCATCCTTCTAAGTCTTTATGGTGATGATCTACAACACGATTAAGGTCTCTATCAAATTCTCTGTAATTATCTTTTGTTAGATAGTCAAATGAGTATTCTGGGTATTCGTACGGGTACAAATCCAATAACTCATCCTTGCTAATTTTAAACTGTAGTAATTGATCGGTATCTGGTTGATACATAACTAAAATAACTTTTATATAAATATACGAATAAATTTTTTCTGAGTCAAACCTAGCGCATATTTATTAACATGGCACGCATTTTATTCCTGTTTTTACTTATACCCACATTATCTTATTCTCAGCTCTTAACAGAGTACGATAAACAGTACCACTTCGCCGCAGGCGCGTTAGTATCCGCAGGTACTTATACTCTTGTATATGCCAAGACTAAAAATAAGAAAAAAGCCTTGATCTACTCCGTTGCTTCTTCTATCTTGATTGGTACATTAAAAGAAATTTCCGATAGCAGAGAGAAAGGCAATCGCTTTGATAAACGAGATTTATTAGCAACATCTTACGGAGGTCTCTCCATTGGGGTAACATTCAACATATTTACAAAAAAAAAGCCCTAACCGTTTCCGGAAGGGCCTTCTAAATTCGCGCGTGTCGACTTCGTCGACGAGAGAGAGAAAACGCCCCTCCCCCGCCTCCTCATCTTACTTGCTCTCTGCTACAGAAGCTTTTCTATAGTCGGTGATTAATTTCTTAATCTCTCCTGCTGCTTTTCTAGCTCTCTGTTGAGATGCTTTAGTGGAACCACTATTGTTCTCTGCTAATGTATTGAAGTTCTCTTCAATAGTTTCGAAAATTTCTTGTTTTGTCATAATCTTAATTTTAATTTAATTTAATTTATCCCATTAATTGTGACATATCCATGCCAGCTGCGGGGTTACTATTCTTATTCTTTCCTTTAGAAACTACTGCCTCTGTTATTAATAGAGTACCAGCGACTGATGCTGCATTTTCTAAAGCTAATCGTGTTACTTTAGTTGGGTCAATAATTCCTTGACTGAACATATTAATAAATTGTTCTTTTCTTGGATTATAACCGAACCATAAATCGCCGGATTCTTTAATCTTTAGTTCAATATCTCCAATTTCGTCTTTAGAGTAACCTGCGTTATCTAAAATCTTATAGAATGGTCTTTCTAAAGCGCTTATTACTATCTCGTAACCTTTCTGTAGATCTTCATCTTCTTCGTCACCGATAGACTCAATTAACATAGTAGATGCATTAAGTAAAGCGACTCCTCCGCCAGGTAGAATACCTTCTTCTAGAGCTGCTTTAGTAGCATGAAGTGCATCATCTACTCTGTCTTTCTTTTCTTTCATTTCAACTTCTGTATTACCGCCTACGTGTACAACTGCAATACCGCCAATAAATGAAGCTAATCTTTCCTGGAGTTTCTCTTTTTCGTAATTAGAAGCTGTATCGTCAATTTGATTTTTAATCTCTTCTACTCTATTAACGATTGCTGTTTCATCTCCTAAAGCATCTACAATTGTAGTTGACTCTTTCCCAACGATAACTTTGTTAGCTTTACCTAACCATTCAGGTTGGAATTTATCTAATCTCATTCCTTTCTCTGCTGAGATAACTGTTCCTCCAGTTAATGTTGCAATATCCTCTAACATCGCTTTTTTTCGATCCCCAAATTCAGGTGCTTTTACAGCAACACATCCTAAGATACCTCTCATTTTATTAACTACCATAGTAGATAATGCCTCTCCATCAATATCATCAGCAATGATAAGTAGAGTCTTGTTTTGTTGAGAAACTGCTTCTAAGATAGGAAGTAGCTCCTTTACTTGGTTTAGTCTTTTATCTGTGATCAGAATTAAAGGACTATTTAACACAGAAGTCATTGAAGCGTTATCTGTAACAAAATAAGGAGATTTGAATCCTCTTTGAAACTGAATTCCTTCTACTGTCTCTAAATACGTTTCACCTGTTTTAGATTCTTCTATTGTAACTACTCCATCTCTACCAACTTTATCCATTGCTGTAGATATAAGTTCTCCTACCTCTGCATCGTTATTAGCTGATATGGTAGCAATTTGTTTTAACTGAGCTTCATCAGTTACTTCTTTTGAGTAACCGTCTGCTAGGTAGTCTGATACTTTAGTTACTGCATTATCGATACCTCTTTTAATATCCACTGCATTAGAACCTTTCTTCATAATATCGATACCCTCGGATAAAATAGATTGAGCAAGAAGAGTAGAAGTTGTGGTTCCATCTCCAGCCTGTTCTGCTGTTTTAATTGAAGCTTGCTTAACAATCTGTGCTCCTATATTTTCTACTTTGTCTTTAAGTTCAATAGATTTAGCGACTGTAACACCGTCTTTAGTCGATACAGGGTTCCCCATATCTTGTTCAATGATTACATTTCTACCTGATGGTCCTAATGTAGCTGTAACTGCGTTTGCTAATTTATCTACTCCGTCTGCTAGTTTATATCTAGCTTCTTTTGAAAATGTGATTTTTTTGCTCATCTTATGATTCTTTTATAACTGCTAATACTTCTCTGTCTTGAGCGATATAAAGCTCTTCTCCTTCAAAGTCGATTCTTAATGTTCCTATTTTTGGTACCATAACTACATCTCCTACTTTACAGGATCTAACTGCAACTAGTTTACCGTATTCTGATATTCGCCCTGGTCCGATTGCTAGAACGGTTCCAATTTCAGGTTTCTCTTTCCCTAAATCAGGTATGATAATATTACCATATTTTTGTTCTCCCTCATCTAGAGGTTTTACTACTACTCTATCATTAGTAGGTATTAAATTCTTTTTTGCCATTTTATTTCCAATTAAAGTTTTGACCCATGTGACCCCATTCAGCTGTCTTACTGAATATAGGTTTTGTTAAGTCTAGATTATTTATTATGTTTTGGGGGGTTAATTTATCTGATACAATACCTACTTCCTCGCCGTCTACTATTGCTGTAGCTTCTAAAGGGTACTCATATCCTATAGCGTAAGCTAACCTAACTAATACCTCTTTAGCATTTGATTCTTTTAGTAAGTTAACTGCGATTGCTCTAGCCATATATGCTGCACTTCGATCTACTTTAGTAGAATCTTTACCGCTAAATGCTCCGCCACCTAAAGGTACTCTAGGTCCGTAGTTATCGACAGCTAATTTCCTACCTGTAACACCTGCATCAGCATCAAAGCCTCCTTGATTCCAATCACCTGCTGGGTTACAATGTAGTGCCTCGATAGTGTATCCTAAATCATCAAAGAACTTTTCACATAACACCTTTAGTTTATCTGCAGGTGCATTTTGGAATGAACATACTACCCTTAGGGTATCGCTTGATGTAATAGTGACCTGTGTTTTACCATCAAAGGGATATTGACTATAAACTAACTTGTTTAACTTACGTGCTAAATAGTACTCTTGAGGAACTAGTTCATTATTTTCATTACAAGCATACCCAATCATAATTCCTTGGTCACCAGCACCGCCAGTATCTACTCCTTGAGCTATCTCTGGTGATTGTTGAACTAAGTGAATTGTAACATCTTCTACTTTACTGATTGAATAAACTATATCCTTTATAGTATCATCTGTGACGTGACCGTTAGAGGTGATCTCACCTGTAATAAATACTTTACCGTGTCCCCCTGCAGTTTCAACTGCTACCCTAGATAAAGGGTCTTGTTTCAAATACTCATCTAATATACTATCTGATATTCTATCACATAATTTATCCGGATGGCTAGGAGAAACGAATTCTGCTGTTCTTTGCATAAATGTATAACGTTTTGTTTTTATTAATATAAGAATAATAAATGAAGAAACAAACCCAGAGCTGGTTTATTTAGCTAATTTTCAAAGTTCTTGGTTCTGATCCTTTAGCAAAAGGAATTACAACTTGCAATAAGCCGTTTTTAAAATCGGCTGTTGCTTTAGAAAGGTTAAACTTACTATCAATTTTCCAACCTAAGTTGAAAGATCTTTTAGCAATACCTTTATGTATATAAGACACGTCTTTGCAATCACACTCTGGAGCGCAATGACAATCATCTTTGTCTTTATCGTAGTTTATTCTAATTATATTACCTTCAATAAGAATTTCGATATCTTCTTTTGAAATACCGGTACAAGCTATATCTAAAGCTAAGCCGTTTTTAATTTCGTAAATATCTACTGGGTGAGGTAATTTTGAATCTGCTATAGGTTGATACCTATTTGTCGATTGCAGGAAGTTCCTGACTAAAATGTCGAACGGATTACGTTCATAAATTAATGTACTCATATCATTTTGTTTTGTGATGTCCTAAGATCATCGGGTTATTAAAATTCTAAGCGCTCTGGGCTGCTCTTCATTTATTATAAATATAGTGGTTTTAAATTTTAGTGTCCATCTCTCCAGTTATCTGATATCTCTGGTGGTGCTTTTAAGGTTACTCCGGGTAATTGAGTAGTCACTTCCATAATCTCTTGAACTATAGGAGCAAACATTGCTACGTCTTTTTCGTCACAGTTAATTATCAATTGATCATGAACCTGAGCTTGAACTTTAGCATCAATACCTAACTCTTTAGCCTTACGGTTAATTACTAAAGCTGCTCTGTTTACAACTGCTGCTGCTAATGACTGAAGTTGAAAGTTTAAACAGTTATTAAGTCCGTTTCTGTAGTCTCTATATGCTTGAGTAACTTGATCTCTAGGTGAAATAATTTTACCTGTTTTCTTATTAGTTTTAGCAGGTATCTGAGTTTCTAACTGTTTTCTATATCTCCAGTCCATCATTCTATCTCCTACCTGTTCGTATATTCTTTTAACTTTAGGTAAATGTCTAACTCTACCTACATAGTTTTCAATACGACCATAAGCTTTTACTTCTTCTCTAGATCTTTCTCTCCATTCAGCTAATTGAGGAAATCCATCTAAGTAACCTTTAATTAGTCCTTCAGCAGTTTTCTGATCTACGTCTAGGGTCATCTTAAGAGCATATGCTTCCATACCGTATGCAATACCTAATGAATAAGCTTTAGCTTTATTTCTAGCTACTGGTTCTAACTTCTTGAGATAGTTGTCAGCTTTCTTATCTGCAGATACTCCATTAGGAAATCTTTGCTTATCGTCGTTTAGTTTTTCAGTCTTTATAGCAACGGTAGAGTAGAAATCCCAACCCTTGTTAAAGATTTCCTGTAGTGCCTTATCTCCAGTAACTGAGGCAAAACAATGAGGTTCAAGTGATTCGTAATCCGCATCAATAACTTTTCTACCATTTCCGGCAACTAAGAAAGCACGAACTATATTAACATACTTCATAATAACATCAGCATCTTCACCCGGTTCTAGAGGTTTAGGTAACTGCTGAGCGTCACTACCGTAACGTCCTGATACAGTTCCGTTTTGCTTAAAGTAAAAATAGTACCTACCGTCTTCTTGACGATCTCTAAACCTATCCACATAGGTAGATTTAATTTTAAGTAACTTATTGTACACCCTTAAGTTTTCTGCCCAAGAATGCTCCTTAGCTAACTCTTTGACCATATCCATATCGAACTTATCTCTACCTGATTTTGTATTAGCTCCTGATACTTTAGGTTTAATACCCATGTATCCAAAAACTATCTCACCTAAGTGTTTTTTAGATTGAATATTAATATAATCTCCGTCGTTACTCTCTTTCCACATAGCCATAGAAATTCTTGCTTTCTCAAGATCATTTATAAAAGTATCATCTCCTGTAAGTAAAAACTGCTTAACAGATTCCTCTTTCTCATTAGATGGTTCAAATGCTTCTATATTCTTTTGAGTTAGAGAGTACTTACCTGTCTTCTCAGATTTAGGTAAAGGAATTGAATAACGTGATACCAAGTTTTGAGCCCAGTTACCTTTATGAGATACAGGATAATTAGTAACAGAAGTAGCAACTACCCAGTCTTTAACTTCTGGTATGGCTAATAATGATTTCATTACAATATCCTTATTCTTCTTCTGATCTTCTACAATTTCAGCATGTATCTTATCGATAAGTTTTACATCTAAATCTACTCCATGAGCTTCCATAGGAACAGTAACCTCTCTGTATATAGGCATAACTTCATCTTCAAAGAAAAACTTTTCTAATCCTTCTTCTTTAAGTTTACCTAAGTATAGATTACAAATACGTAATGTTAAATCTGTATCAGCAGAAGCATATTTACTAAGTATATCTAAGTCTGCTTTATATATCTGGAAGCTATCTTTAGTTACGCTTCCTCCGTTCTTCTTAATGCTTTCTTTAAGTTCGACTTGCTCTTCATTAGCTGCTTTTTCTACATCTAAACCTAAAGCTTCTTGATTCATTATAGCAATAGATTTAAGTCCGAAAGGATTACCAAAACCAAAAGCACCTTCTTCGTAAACAGTATGGACTAATAGACCTGTATCTACCCATATATCGTCGATTAAATCTACGCCGAAGTAGTTCTTTATAAACTGAACGTCAAAAGAAGCATTGTGAAATACTAGTTTCTTACCTTTAAGTAACTTAAGTAAGTTTCTAGATATAGTCTCAGTAGAAGTACCATCAATCTCCTGTAATACTAACTCATCTTTCTCGTAATCAAATACCAATGTAGGTAAGTAAAAACCTATTCCCTCATCTCCTGAAACGGACCATCCTATAATCTTATCCTTTCTAGGGTTAAGACCAGTTGTCTCAGTATCGACAGCAATAACGTCTGATTCAGTAATGTGTTTGTGTAAGAGTTTTAAAGTCTCCTTATCTTGGACCGTATAGTACTTTTTTTCTAATTGCATATATATAACCGTTTATTACTTAAATATAAGAAAACTTTTTCAATCCTCCAACAACTCTTTAGGGTAATCTTTCCTTTCTATCTTCTTTCCTAAATAAGCTTCTAGGGTCCTTATTACCCCTAATTTTTGATTCTTATTACCTGTTCCATAAGTCCAAGCCATAGTACTTTTCTTCTGCCTGATATGCTGTCTTAATTTTTCGCAAGACATTTCTAATAGCTCATGATCTTCCTCCTCTAACTCATAATTCAAGTCGAATTGAGATGCATATTTTAATAACTCTATTAAGTTATTCTTCTCATAATAGTCTCTAATATCATTAAAATCTTCTATATTACCTCCTTTATCAGGGTGAGCAAAGGTTGATAATTTCCTGTATAGTTTTTTTATCTTAGTAGGTGTTGCATCTTTCTTGATCTTACTATCAAGTTCTTCTCCAGGTTTTTCTTTTCTCATTTCCCCAGTTTCTTCATTAACCCACATTTCACTATTTTTATCAGCAAAGTATTTACCAAATAGACTTGCCCAGAGTTTATCGTGTTCAACTAGTTCCTCATCAATCTCTTCTAATTCTAACTTTAAGAATTGATATTGGTGTGATAGTTTTTTTAATTTTCTAGACATTACCTTCCCCATAAAGATCCCAAATTTCTACTTTAGGTTCCGGAAGGACTATTTCTTCTTCTGTTATGGCAAAAAGTTTACCGTTTAAAGGTTCTAATCTGTAGTTACCTGTGAATTTGTTTTTTCTCATAAATTGAGTTAAAGTCTGTACTAGACCTTCTATTTCTTCTCCCACTGGCTGTCCTGATTTAGAAACTAGCTTCCAATTATCTCCTGGTGGCTGTCTTACTGCTATAAGCGTAGATGATTCTAAAATTTGTGTTTCCATATTATTGACGTAGAGTTTTAGCTATTCTATATTCTGTGCCTGTAAAGAATTCTGGTATTAACATACTATGTGTTGCTCTAACAGGATTAATATCAAGTCCGCCTCTTCTAGTATATAGACAAGCAACCATTAATTGCTCAGGTTCGTATGCATCAGTGAGATGCTTGAATACCATTTCACAAATTTCTTCATGAAAATGACTTACAGTTCTATGACTAACTATGTACTTTGCTAACGAATCAGCTGATGGAAGTTTCTTACCTTTAATCTTGATAAATACATCTCCCCAGTCAGGTTGATTAGTTACTCTACAATTAGACCTTAATAGATTAGATTTTAACTTTATCTCTTTAGCTTCTTCAGAAGTATCTTCTACTGCTAACTGTGAAGCATCTGATTGAAAAGCTGTAAAATCTATTTGATCCAAATCAACTACATCTCCTAAATCTGAATATCCTTCGAATGTTAGAGGTACACCTTCTTCTTCTCCTGCATAAAAAGTTACTGTAGTGTCAGTTTCTAGCAATTCATCTAAATCTCTTTTTACTCTAGCTTCAATTCCTGAAATACAGTCTGCTGCATTATCAGCAATCCTAGTCATATTGAAAGAGTTTAAGTATAACTTGATTGACTTTGATTCTACGTGAAACTCACTATCAGAAGGACATACAATTTTTAACATACCAGCTACAGGCTGACCTTTAGTTGTTATAGCTGAAACCTCATAACAGTTCCAAGTATCTACTCCTACGAATGAATTTGATGTTAGTCCGTATCCTTCTCTATTTAAGTACCTTGGTACTTTAACTAATAACTCTGGGGAGTAGGTATCTTTATAACCGTCTCCTCCTACTTTACCTAAATGTTTAGAAGCAATATCTACTACTTCTTGATAATTTTTAACGTCTGCCATAATTTATCCTTTAAATATTTGTTTTTTGCCACCATCGTAAACATAAGCGTGACCATTTTCGATTAATAGTTTATTTAAAGAGGTTTCTTCTCCTTTTATAAAAATTTCAGCAAGTACACGACCATACTTACCTTTACCGTATGACTGAATAGTAAATTTACTATCATTCATTTCTAAATACTTTTTTGTAAACGCAGAAGCTGCTAATCCTTTAACTTTCTCTGCTTTATCTCTAGTTCTCTTTTCCCAGGTATCTACTCCTTTAAATCTCAACCTTGCTTTAACCCAAGTATCGAAACCTAAGTCAATCATTACATCAGCTGTATCTCCGTCGACTACCCTAATTAATTTTGCTCCGTATTTATACATATTTTTTAATATTTTTTTGGTACATATCTATTTTCATTAATAATAGCTCTAGCTTGACTGAGTTTACTAAAGTGGTATGATCTAAATTCTGACATACCTTTCATTTTAGGTAACTGAAGGTCTTGTGGACCCCATGCAGAAAGGATTGTCTCCTCTAATGCTAATGCTTTATGTTCAGGTAACATAGCGCTTGTCTGAATAGACACAGAATCAAAGTAGTCAATCATAGTGGTCTTGACCCAATCCTTCTCTCCTCCTTCATGAAAGATAGCATGATTAGCTAATAATCTATCATATACTTCTACATAGCTGGTTATTCCAACTTTTAAGAATCTCTCTCCGTCTTTCTCAAACAGAAATACATATACCTTTTTAGCCCAATCGGGTACCTTTTTCCAAAGCTCAGTATTCGGGTTTCTCTTATCTAATAGAGTTTTGTTTAGTATATCCATTACTTTATAAATTTTAATATTTGCTCTACTCTCTGCATAGGAGATCCAGTAATAGTAAGGTAAGGCTGACGAACTCCTTCTAAAACATCTTTAAATTCATTATCTATTTTAACTCTCCATTCTTCATTTACACTTCTTACTCCATCGTCTACTGAGTCAAATTCTATAGGGAAGTAAATATAATGAGTATATTCACCTTTAATCCTATTCCAAGTATCCTCTATATATGAGTAGGTCATAGGCTTAATTTTATCCATAAACTTAGAGTATACTATAACATCCATATAACATCTATCTAAGACTAAGTTATAAGGTTGAAGTAAAGCTTCTAAATGAAAACTACTAATAGCTAATTGAGTAGCGTCAGTACCTTTCTCGTTTATCGGAAAACCATAAGAACCTATAGTCCTAGTAGATTCATTAATAAATTCATATTTAGGTAATTTATTCTTTAATAATTCATAAACAGTAGTCTTACCTGTACTACTAGCTCCTACTAATGCTATTCTTTTTATCATATAACCTATTTAATATACTTTAATATAAGAAAATTATTTAAATCTATCAACTAAAAACTGTTTTAATTTACTATAATCTTGAAATTCTTTGATCTTATGTCTTATAGATTCTTCCTGCTCTCTGGTAAGATTAAGTTCATTTATTATGGTATGTCTAATTAAGTTAGGAGTAAACGGAATAGGGTATTCTAGAATTTTTACATTGTTAGCGATAATAGCTAATCCTACTGAACGATGATATCTAAATATTACATACGCGTCATTACTATCAGCTTGTCTACTTAAAGTTGAATCATAGTAACCAGATAGGGTATTTAGACCATATTCGTTCATAATAAAAAACTTATCTTCAAACCACGTTCCTTCGTCCACTGTAGAAATAGCATGTACATCTGGTTTTCTGTTTGATAGGTGAGATACCCAAGGAAAATTATTGTTGTTACAACTTTCTATTAGTTGTTTAAATCTTTCAGAAGAAGCATTATTAATATTAAATGTAACGTCTGTTCTACCTGCCATAATAAACAGGTACTCTGTATTAGTAGCTCTTTGGTGTTCTAATCTTTGCTTATTACTACTTCTGAGAGAATAGAAGTATGGCTCTAATGTATGTCTTTTTTTAGGAGTTATAGGGTTAATTAACTGTAGTTTTTTAAAACATGATAAGTCCTGTTTACGTGTATACTCATCATTCCAGAATGTACCTAACATTTCGACATCTAAGTCGTTTTCGTTACACAATTCAACTAAAGGTGCAAAATTACTATAGTCCCAAAATCTCATTTCGCCGAAAAGCTCTATAGCTACTTTCTTTCTCATATAATATGTTTTAAAAAGCTAATCCAAAGGTAGAGTGACCTATCTTTAGTAGCTTTCCACATCTCTTTTTCTTTGATATTAAAAGCATTAAATCTTTCTTCTGCAATAACCTTTCCTTCATCTACCCCTGCTGTTACTCTATGAAGAACACATCCCATAATTTGATGTTTAGCTTTAAAAGCTCTCATTTGAGGATCTTTTCCTTTTAGTTCAGGGTATACAGTTATTAAACCTGGATGACCGTTATATATGTTATGTCTTTCACATATTTCAGCAGGCATTATTCTTAACCACCCATGAAGGGTAATAACAGCTTCAGGAAAATAGCTAAGAAGTTCAGCATATTCTTCAGTATCAGGTTTATTACTAAATGTATAGAATCCTTGATTTACTATTCTAGGATCTATAGTCCTTAAGTTATCAGGTCTATCATTAGTAATAATTCTATCTGGCCATCTACCTAGGCTTTCAGATAAATCTGCTATTTCAGAACCTGTCTGACTAAAGAACGCTATCCACTGCTGATTGCCCGTTTGCATACCATCTAAATTTTTGTACATTATTTTTAATAGTCCCTAGTTGATCGATACTAATATCTGAATTAATAAGTTCGAAAAGTTTCTGTGACTCTTTAGACCAGAGACCGTCGGATTTATATGTTATTCCTTTAATACCGTGAACTACAGGGTTTGAAGTATCTAAAGAATATATCCAATCGTAATCCATATGCTTGTAAAAAGCAAATTCTTGAGGAAGACCGCAACCTAATAAATGATGAGGCTTATGTTTATTAATAACACCGTCTTTAAGTAAATCTCCTAGTAACTTAACACGTCCTAGCATCCAGCTAACATACTTGTTAGGATGAGGAACTGACTGTGTATAATACGAGTAATCAAATGATATAGCTATCATATCTACATCAGCTTCTTTATTCATATAATTATAACAATCAACTATCTCGTCATAAGTCTTTCCTTGAACTACTCCTATCTTTCCACTACCCTCATATCCTAAACCTCTGTTATTCCAATCTTCCATTTGATCTATAGTTTTTCTATAGTCTTCTAAAGCATCTGGAACTATATACCAGGTAGGTTTAATTTCATTAACCCATTTATCAAATTTAATAGCATCAAAAGCTTCCTCTAATTCAAAAATAGAATTATCCAGTATTACTTCTCTACCCTTACTTAAAGCTTTTTTAAACTGCTTCAAGTATTCTTCATCTTCTTCAAATAAATGAACTAAGGCATAATCGTAATCAGTAAACCTTTGCATATCTTCAAAAATACTCTTGGGAGCTTCATGTGCTATTTTAATCATTCTCTATTTCTTCTGTTAAGTTATCAATATCTGTACGACCTGTTATAATTGTATTAATAGCGTTAGTAGCATTAATTACTAATTCTTGTGCAATATGTAATGGTACGTACTCTTTACCATCAATCTTTACAATATGTTCTGCTAAATTAACCATATTAAAAAAACTTTTTTAAGTTAGGTCTAAAGTAATTTATACTTTTCATTACTTTTCTGTCTCTAGATCTATAAACAATGTACCGTCCTTCCTCAATCTTTTCAAAATGGCAGGCCTCACCTTGTTCCTCAGCTCTTTGGCTGACACTACGTATGGCTTCTTCTTCAGTTTTACAAGCTTTTGACATATTACTTGCTTGTACTTCTTGATAGGCTGGCCATATCTGATTTTTAAGGCCATGTAGCATAGTACCGTTCCCAAGGGAAACATAAGCAATGTCGCACAAAGCATCCAGAACTTCCACAATGTCGCCTCGTTCGCAAGCTTCTCTATATTCTTCAAGTTCTTCGAGTATGAAATCGTAAACGAATTGCCACTCTTTTTTTGTCGGTATCGTTGGTTCATAATTATTCGGTTTGCCAAATGTGGCATTAAATGTTTCTACTTCACTAACAAAAGGTACATAGTCTTTTTCAGACATAGCATCTAATATAGGGAATAATGATAATTGCTTTCCCATCTTAATATACTTTAATAATTCTTGATTCAGTTAGGCTGATTATTTTAAAGCCAGTCTCACCTAACTCCTCTAGCATTTTATACGTTTTAGCTTCTGCTTCTGTTCCAGTCATAGCATCTACTAAATATATTTCTTTTACTTTCTGTACTCTACCTCTATCGTTTTCTCTTTCGAACTGGGTAGTAACTTGCCAATAGTTTGTCATAATTATATTATTTATTAATGTTTACAAATACTTGCTAATTCTATATTCTTATAGAACTCTGCTTTTGCTGATGCTTCATGAAGAAATGCTCCGGTTAGTTTAGCTGTTTGCATTGAAGCTCCTCCATGCTTTACTCCTCTACAAGATACACATGCATGAGTTGCATTTACTTGTACTGCTACTCCTAAATTACCTTCACAGATTTTATCCACAGCATTGTGAATAGCCACAGTTAACTGCTCTTGAATAGCTCCTCTTCTACCGAATTGTTCTACTATTCTATTTAGTTTAGATAATCCTACTACTTTACCGTCTTCTGAAGCTATATAAGCAATACTTACTGTACCTCTAATAGCTTGATGATGGTGAGAACACATAGATGTTACAGGTATATTACTTTCTTGTACGATACCGTCGTATCCATCAGAAGGAAATGCTGTAATACGATCTAACGGGTTATACCTTCCAGCCCATAAATCATTTACGTATGCTTTTGCTACCCTAAATGGGGTATCTGACGAATTAGGATCGTCTTTGTAGTCACACCCTAATGCAGTTAAAAAGTCTGCATATGCTGATGCTGCTCTTTCTATAATTACTTTTTTCTCATGTTCAGTTAACCTTGCTTCAGGTCCTTCTAATGCTTGCTTTGCAGCTAATTGACTTGATATACCATTTGCATATCCTGCTTTTACTAATTCTGTTCCGTCTATAAACTTTTTAGGCATAATATTTAATTTGTTTTATTGAGGTTCTACGACTCATTTATATATTACAATATAAGTAATTTAATTTAGTTTTCCAAATAATTCTGAATGGTATTTGAATCTTTTTTCTCCCATGGGTAAACAACCCACCCGAAATCATGATCTATTTCTTTAGCATAGTAATCAGGTTCGAAAGTTGATGTAGTCTTATAGTGAAGAGCACCGTACTTAGGAGTAGGGAATTCTTTTTCGAGGTCTCCGAAGGTTTTTCCGGAATCAGCAATATCGTCTATAACTAACATCTGGGGATAATGGTTGCTAATATAGGGAGTATACGGAATATCAAATCTATGAGAATACATAATTGCTAGTATTGTACCTCCTCTTGGTACTCCTGTAACTAAAGTAATATCATCTCCTGTTTGTTCGTGTATACTGTCTAGTAGGGAATTAACATCTTCCCAAGATAAAAAAACCTTTTTTATTTTCATGTGTGATCTGTTGTCCAGTCTCCAATTGAGTAATCTGCTGTTGTAGTATTGTTAACTGAGTTTAAAACTTCTTTTAAGTAGTCCCATTGCGCTGGGGTAATATTATAGTGGTGTACTCCTTCTACAAATCCTTTTAACCACTGTATAAATTGCTGTTCGTTCATTAAAGTATAATTAATTTTCTATCTATAATTTTATAGCGATATTCCTGTGGAAGTATAGGGCCTTTATACTCATTTATGTAGTCACTTAACTCCCATATTAATATTACATCAGCTTCTGTCATGCCTTCCCAAGGTTCACTAAATAATTCTAATTTACCGTTATCTACAATATAATCATAAACTAAATTATCCTCAATCCACACTTCGTACTCACCAGACTCACTATGCTTTTCTAGTTCTAATAATATGTCTTTAATAGTTTTCTTACTCATCACTGTTTAAATTTATGTCCGAAGAATTCATAGTTCTTGTGTACTGCGTCAAGTTCTCCATCTTCTATAGCATCTTCTTCAGATTCGTATATTGCATTTACAGGGCATTCATATATACAAGCGCCACAATCAATACACTGTTCAGGATCTATATACATAGATTCTTCTCCTTCAACTATACAGTCTTCAATAGGACAAACCTCTATACATACTCCATCTTTAGTGCCAATGCACTTGCTGCCAATCATGTAACTCATTATACTTCTCTTTGATCTTCAAATGCAATAATATGCGGTCTCCAAGTTAATCTATATCCATTATCTCTTACCCAATCAAACATAATAGGGTAAGATTTATGTAAAGCAGCTCTCGTATCACCAGCTGGCATAAACCATACTTTATCTTTTGGTGCTTCCAATTTTTCTATACATTCCATAATTTCATCTAAAGCACCTTTATCTTTTCCATCCCAGACAGGTTTTAAATGGTAATCACTATGGTACGCTATACTCTTTTTAATTGCATCATAGTTTAATCTAAATTTATTATGCTGCTTTACCATTCTTTCGTCCGTGATTCTACCTTCAGGGGTTTCGACTCCGATAACAGGGACTGAATTGCTGAACTTAGGAGATATCGAGAGCAGATTAATAGGATAATCAGTTTCAAGATAATGCGATCCTTCATTCTCCATAGTGATAAAAATATTTCTTTCATGGGCTAAATGGGTTAATTCATTAACTAATTTTTTGTGCATAGTAGGAGAACCACCAGTTAGCATCATTTCAGAAATATGAGGATTATCATCATATGCTTTAATAATATCATTAAACGTATACTTACCTTTTTCAGGGTGAATACTAGTATACCAGCTATCACACCAACCACCTTCTCCAAAGTAACATCTATGAGTACATCCAGTAGTTCTGATAACTACAGTAGGGTACCCTGCTCTAGAACCTTCAGACTGCACTGCTGTATAGATTTCGACTATAGGTAAGTTTTTATCATAGTCTTCTATTCTGCCAAGATTACCTGACATTTTAATTTGCTGGGTCATATATTGCTGAGTTTTTACCGTGTTCTCTAAATTCTACTTTTACTACTTTTACTCTTCCTTCGGTTTCAGTTTCTATGAATGGAGCTAGTTTATCGTATATATATTGCGAAAACTTCTCTGCTCCTGTTGCAGGTACTACTCTAACCTGTGCTATACCGCTATTGTTAAGCTTTAATGCTTCAGGTAAAAATGGATCATCTTGTGCTACTAGGTAAGTATGATCAAACATGTAATCCATCCATTGTTTTGGAGACATACCGTCTATCTTTCCTTTAGCTCTTTTCATTCCTCCAAAATCCCATACCCAGTTTCTCTCATCTAAATTACCTTCAAACCATAATTTAAATGAAACGCCGTAACCGTGTAAGAATCTACAGTGTGTTGTTTCTGCTTTCCATTGACGAAAGACTGTGCTAAATCCGTCAAATACTTTTGTTGATTGAAATTTTGCCATAACTATACTAATTCTTCTATTATACCAATAAATTCAGAGGTCACTAAAATACTAGCAGCCCAGACTAAATCGAAAGGTAGGATTATGTAGCCGATTATACGGATACCTGATTTTATAAATGAGATAATTTGATGCTTCTTAGCGTCAGGGTACTTAACTATCTTGTCTTTGCAAGAATAGTCAGTATCGGTAAGAGTTATAACCTTTTTAATTTCTTTTTCTTTATTCATGTTAGTGTTTTTAAAGTGGTGCTACGACACTATGTCTATTATTATATGTAATATAAGAATAATATTATTAATATACAACTATAGTCTAAAAGTTTTTATAAATAAATGGATCTCTTTTTTTTAGTTCTTTTAGTTTCTTTTGGAAAGCTGCTTCATTTGCCTTCTCTTTCTTAAGTTCTTCTTTAGTTTTACTATCTTTTTTATCCATTTTTTGAAATTATAAAATTATTAATTATTAGCTGGTCTATATCTGAATTAATAAATCTATCTACAGCTTGTTTAGGTGTCATAGTAATTGTCTGATCTTTAAGATTAAAAGATGTATTTAATACTATTCCAAACCCAGATATACGTTTTAGTTCTTCAATAAGCTTATAGTACTTAGGGTTTTGACCTCGGGTAACTGTATGAACTCTAGCTGTATTATCTACATGAGTAGCAGAAGGAAAATAAACAGGAGGTTGCTTCTTTTTATGCCCTTTAATTTTAACAACTTGATTCATAAAAGGAATATCCTCTTTTACTTCGAAGTATTTTTTGTCTTCTCCTCTGAGAGTAGATGGAGCGAATGGTCTAAAACCTTCTCTCTTCTTTATAACGTAATTTAACTTTGTTCTCATTTCTGGGTCTCTAGGTGTAGCAAGTATAGATCTATTACCTAATGCTCTAGCACCAAATTCCATTTCACCTTGGAACCATGCTACGATTTTTCCTGAGTGTATAAATTGAGCGGTAGATTTATAAAGATTGGCAGGGCTAACTTTAACATATTTAATACCTTTAGTATTATTCAATACTCCTAGAACATCATCATCTGAGTATTTAGGTCCTAAAAATGGATTTCTATTTACTATTCTTCTACGTGTATCTCCTGTTGCAGCAACATAACTCTGTAAACAAGCACCTATTGCTGAACCTGCATCTGAAGGAGCGAATGGTACGTGTATTTTTCTAAAATACCTATATGCTTTAGAATTAGCGACTCCGTTATAAGCACAGCCGCCGCTTAATACTAAATTCTTACTTTGTGTTAACTTACTAGCAACTCTAACTAACCTTAGAAACTCTTCTTCGTACACAACTTGTAATGCTGCTGCTAAATCCTTATGGTCTTGTGTAACTTCTTCTTCTGGAAATCTGGGTAGAATACCTAATAATTTAAAAAGGTTTTTATTAAACATTACCTTATCAGAGTATTCCCAGGTGAAGTACTTTTGAAGTATAAAGAACTTGTTAGTAGTTCTTTTAAATATTTTTCTTAACTGCGGTGCATATTTTTCTGCATTACCATACGGAGCTAATCCCATAACCTTATACTCTCCTTCGTTGGGTTTAAATCCTAAGTAAGAGGTAATAGTAGAATATAACATTCCTAAAGAATGTGGAAAGTCTATAGAGAAACGTTTAAATATTTTACCGTTGTGAGTAGTAGAAATAGTAACTGTTTCCCATTCTCCTACACCATCTACAGTAAGTATTGCTGCCTCATCAAACTTAGAAGTATAGTAGCCAAAAGCAGCATGAGAAAGATGATGATCGATATATTTTATCGGACCATTATAACCTAACTCACTAAGTAATTTTTTAGGATCATTTTCAGCAAACTCTTTTTTAAATCTACGTTTAATCTTCCAGGTTTTCCACCATCTTTTATTAAATGTTTTAAGTACCCTATGTTTTTTAACTTCGGGTTTTTCATACCAACATACTTCATCTATATCCTCAAAAGTTAAGTTATTAACTTCCATAACCCATTTTATAGAGTTAACTGGAAATGAATAGTCATGTTTAATTTCTGTGAATCTTTCTTCTTCTACTGCGGATAAAACTTTACCGTCTGAGACTATACAAGCTGCTGCGTCATGAAAGAAAGCTGCTAATCCTAATTGTATCATTTTTTTAAACCAAATTTACTGTATTTGTACCAAAGTCTTTCATGAAAAAAGTACAAAATCATTTTTGTTATAACTTCTACACCTCCAATTGTTAAACCAGCTTTCCAAGAACCGGTAATAAACCAAGATAGTAGTACTGTATCTATTGTTCCGACTATTCTCCATGAAATAGTCTTAGCGATATGCCTTTTATAGCTTACCATCTAATTTCATTTGCTCTCTAATCTTCGTTGCTGAGATATCTCCGATCTCTTTTGGAGGGACGTGTTCAATTACATCATAACCTACACCTCTTCCGTAGTTAAGAGATTCTATATCAGGAACTATAGATATAAATATCTTACCTTCATCTATTAACTCTTTTAATTCTACAGAAAGGTTAGCCATTACCTCTTGTGCAGTCCAAGGATTTTTTTCATCAGGTTTTACATCTCTGATTGCTATCCATACGTTTTTACCTTCTTTCAACCTTTCATTTACTAACCAGTAGTGACCTTTATGAAATGGTTGCCATCTACCGAAAAATACTGAGTATTTCTTTTCAGTAGAGGAACTTTCTTTGTCTGCTTGTGCTTTATATTCCGCCATCTCTTTGTACATTTATAGCGATTGCTCTTTCGCCAGGATTATTGGGGTCCATATCGTTAATTAAGTATCGAGGACCTCTTTCGATACCCATTATTAATCTATCAAAAGGAACATCATTAGTTTTCAATTCGTTAACTGTATGCACATACAACCAGTCAGGTCTAGCTGTGGTAAGTATAATCATGTGCCCTTCTTCTTTTGCACTTTTTAAATACTCTACAGTTGAATGAATAGGTTCAGCTTTTGTATTTTCATAAGTTTCAAACTTTCTATATTTTAGTATAGTTCCATCTATATCTACAAAATAAGTATTTTTTTTAACCATTATTTAGTGCTTTAAGTATTTTCTGTAGAGACTCTTCTGGTGTATCAACTGTGGTGTCAATATCAATGAAATTACTTTGAGGAGCAACATAAGCAGTTGCTTTAAAATGATCACGTTCCCTTGGTTCTGATGTATGTATATAGATTTCTCTAATATTATTACCTAATAGAGTTTTAAAGTCTTCTCGTTGATCTATATAAGGGGCTACAAGGGATACAATTACATCATTACCCTGGTTATGAAGGTAGTGTGCTATTCTTTGTGCTGTACCGACATTTTCAACTCTACCTTTGATTGAATAATCTTTATTAGAGAATAATTCTCTCATATCATCACCATCAATCCTATAAGGAACATTACCTAATTCTTGTTGGAGTAAATCTCCTAAAACCGTTTTTCCATGAGCAGGTTGCCCAGTTAACCAATAAACCATATTTTAATTATTTTTAGTGGAGAATATCGGAGTCGAACCGATGACCTCTACGGTGCAAGCGTAGCGCTCTAGCCAGCTGAGCTAATTCCCCTACCTACTAGATAGAACGGTTTCTTCTGACTCCGTCCCACTGTACTTTTTTAGACTTACTTAACATGTTATACCTGTTAACTCTATTGTTAACGTTGGTTCTCTCGGTATTAAGTTGAGTATTGCCGTTTTGTTGTTCGTGCTTCATTACTTAAATTTACGTATTACTATGAGATTATACATATTCAGAAAGAACCTTTTCTACATGTTCTTTTGCTACTTGATAATCTACTACTCCGGTTTCGTCTGCATATCCAACAGGATCAGGTCTTCCTAGCTTAATAAATGCCTCAATACGTTCTACTGATGAAGCTGATTTGTAATCACTATACCATTTATATGCATTTGTTTCAGGTCTACTATAAACTTTGATTGGCTTATAAGATGTATTTGTTCTTTTATATACTTCGTTAAAATCAATCCCTAACGATTCACATAATTTTTCTCCATCTTGTAAAATACCAAACTTATCAGTATCTAAATAAGGAGTGAAGTAACCTACTCTATCAGCATCCCAATTTCCCATTCTAAAAGCTGCATCGTCTGCATCTCTAAATTCTTGTCTACAATCAGGATAAACTGCATGATCTCCAGCATGTATTCCTAAAGCAATATCACAAACATCTTCTGTTCTATTTGCTACTGATAAAGCTACTGCTTGAGTAATAGAAGCAAACATTTTATTTCTGTTAGGTACAACAGTTTCCTTCATGTTATCTTGCTCGTAATGTCCTTCTGGTACATCATCTCCGCCTTCTACTAAAGCAGAATCTAGTAAATCTACTAATCCGTCTAGTTTTATTTGACGGTAATTAACTGTACAACCATTAAAACAATTTTCATCTACTGGGCAGTTTTTATTGATATAATCAACTAATTGTTGAGCTCTTTCTAGTTCTACTCTATGCTTTTGACCATAATCAAAAGATATAGCTGTTACAGAATCATACTTTTCGATAGCTCTTAACAATAGGGTGCTGCTATCCATTCCACCACTTAAACTTACTACACAATGTGCCATATTTATTTATTTAA
>Ga0222717_10000666_pt1 | contig 29276 bp, 25 predicted proteins | sample C33_18DmetaG_FD_165053 | JGI IMG/M metagenome (GOLD analysis project Ga0222717, IMG submission 165053) | Estuarine water microbial communities from San Francisco Bay, California, United States - C33_18D | ecosystem: Environmental > Aquatic > Marine > Unclassified | place: USA: California... | reverse complement strand
CTAATTCAGCACTATTAAACCAAGGGTGGTGATGTGTATTGTGAGCCCAAAATATTTTCTTAGCATTATAACCACTAAACTCTTTTAAGAAATGAATATAACTGGCAGAAATTATAAAATCAAACTGATCAAAATATTTTTCATGTAATTCATGTGTTGATATCCATTCTACTCCATTAATTAAACCAGAATCTTTTACTTCACCAGAAACCACAACCCTATAACCAAATTTAACCATCTCTTTGGCTATATTAATTATAGCAATTTCAGTTCCTGCTAATCCTTCATTTGTATCACCATCAAATCTATTCTTTTGATAGCCCGCATAAAATAATATTCTCATTATTAATGTAGCAAAAAAAACCCACACGAGTGTAGGTTTAATTTATAATTTAGTTCTTATTTCTTTTAACTTTAGGCGGAGCGTCTATAAACCAACCTTTGTAATATTCTCTTTTTTCATACATATAATTCATGTAATCATCTACTTTACCTTTCCAATCTTCATCAATAGCCGGATTTATAATTCCAGATTTGTAACTAGAAAATACTTGATTAATCCATTCTGCGCCTCTTTCTTTATTATCATAAAGACTGGAGTTTATAGTATAAAAAGATCCTCTACTTATATTATTCCACACATCCATTGGATAAACTTCTTTTTCAAGGACAACAGAATATAATGCGCTTTCACTAATATGTGTGCTATATACTGTTTTAGCTTTTTGTAAAAAGTAATAAAGATCTATGTCTCTAGGTAAAATAGATTCTTCACCAAATAAATCTTTAATTTCGCCTATGACTGCATGCGTAGTGATAGGATGTGGTTTAAAATAAACATCGCCTTTGTGTTTCTCAGCAACTTCAATTAATTTATTTAAACAACAGTTTTCTTTAAGTTTATTTGAACCTGGTAAAATAACCAAAGTGCTTTTATCTTCATATCTGTCGAAGTCTTTGTTGCGCTTTTGATATTTATTAGCTTGGTCTTTTTCTATGTTTTCTCTAAAATAAGATACCCAATCAGAAACATGCTCGACATCATGTGCTAAAGCGTCGGCTACTTGCTCTCTTCTCATTTTAAGGTTTAGTGGTTGCAGTAAAAAACAAGTGGCATATTCTGTATATCCCATTGTTTTGAAGTATGGCATTTCTTCTGCTATAACATCATAACTGTGTTCTAATCCAAGTTCTCTACATTTTCTTAAAACGTATCGCTCTACTTGTTCAAGCGGTTCTAATTTTGTGTTTTTCTTTAGAGGCCCAATTCTTTCATCTAGAACCTTTTTGTTAAACATTTCCATATATAAAAAGTAATTTAATAGTTATACACAATAATCTGTGTTTGTTTAATTATTTATCTCATTTATTTTAGAGCAAAAAAAAAGCATACCGAAGTATGCTTTTTAAATTAATTGAGTTATTTCTAGTTACCGTTATAACTGTTTACTCTCCATTGTCTATTTGTATTATAAACATCTAATGGTGCGTTAGTTGAATACCAAGTTTCTTGTACTTCGTAATCTGTACTCCACGTTGTAGTAATAGCACTTGTTGTAGATCTCGTCGTGTTCCACGTTGTTGTTGTGTTCCATGCAGTATTCCACGAAGTAGTAACACTATAAATAGTTGACCACGTTGTCGTTGTCGATTTAGATGTGGCTGCATTCGTATTGAATGTAGTCGTAGTTGATCTAGTCGTATTAAACGTTGTCGTTGTCGAGTGACTTGTGTTAAATGTAGTCGTTGTCGTTTTAGACGTTGTTTGAGACGTACTAAATGTTGTCACCCACGATGTCACCCATGCAGTTGTTGTTGACTGATTGGTATTAAATGTTGTTAACCATGTTGTGTTAAATGTAGTTACCGTTGACTGACTAGTTTGATATTGCGTAGTCCACGATGTCGTACGTGAGTAGTTCGTAGTTCTACTAGTTTCCCAAGTCGTTGTCCATGCAGTTGTCGTTGCGTGTTCTGTTCCTTTGTTAGTTCCTCTAGATGTACTCCATATAGTTACTGTCGAATGAGACGTTCCATGATTTGTAGACTGAGACGTATTAAACGTTGTCGTAGTTGAATGAGACGTTCCATAAGTTGTGTTCCATGAAGTAGTCCAAGTAGTGTTGAACGTAGTTACAGTTGATTTACTAGTTGACCATGTTGTTGTAAACGTAGTTGTAGTTGCATGTTCTGTTCCTCTAGTCGTGTTCCATGAAGTTGTCCATGAAGTATTGTAAACAGTAGTTGTCGATCTAGTTGTATTCCAAGATGTGTTATAAACTGTAGTCGTTACATGTTCTGTTCCTCTAGTTGTGTTCCATGAAGTTGTCCATGAAGTTGTATAACTTGTAGTCGTTGCTCTACTAGTTGACCATGTTGTATTAAACGTAGTCGTTGTAGATTTACTAGTTGACTGATTAGTATTAAACGTAGTTGTAAACGTAGTTGTAAACGTAGTCGTTGTAGATTTACTAGTTGACCATGTTGTTGTAAACGTAGTCGTTGTATTTTTATACGTTGACCTGTTTGTATTAAACGTTGTCACCCATGAAGTAGTCCATGCAGTTTCAGTTGATCTTGTAGTATTCCAAGATGTGTTATACGACGTAGTCGTTGTTCTAGAAGTAGACTGATTTGTATTAAAAGTAGTCGTTGTCGTTCTATTAGTTGACCTCGTTGTATTCTGATTTGTTATCCAAGTAGTATTGAATGTAGTTACAGTAGATTTACTCGTCGACCATGCTGTGTTATAAACCGTTGTTGTAGTTTTAGATGTACCTTTACTTGTATTCCATGAAGTAGTCCATGAAGTAGTGTATGAAGTTAACGTAGTTCTCGTTGTGTTCCATGAAGTATTGTAAACAGTAGTCGTTGCTCTACTCGTCGATTGACTTGTATTAAACGTAGTCGTTGTCGTTTTACTAGTTCCTCTAGTTGTATTTCTTGATGTTGCCCAAGTAGTAGTCCATGTTGTTGTAGTTGCTCTACTCGTCGATTGACTTGTGTTAAACGTAGTCGTTGTCGATTTACTAGTTACTTTACTAGTTCCTCTGACAGTATTCCAAGAAGTTGTCCATGTTGTTTTAGTGGATTTACTTGTCGATTGACTTGTGTTAAATGTAGTTGTCGTTGCACGAGTTGTATTGAACGTTGTTGTCGTTGATCTATTAGTTGACCATGTTGTAGTCCAAGTAGTTCTAGTTGACTGACTAGTTATAAACGTAGTTGTTGTCGATTTACTAGTTGCAAATGTAGTAGTCGTAGAATGTTCTGTTCCTCTACTAGTTACAAATGTTGTTGTAGTAGATTTACTTGTTGCAAATGTAGTAGTCGTAGATTTACTAGTTGCCCATGTAGTTGTAGTAGCACGCGATGTTGACTTGCTAGTTATAAATGTAGTCGTTGTTGACTTGGAAGTATTAAACGTTGTTGTAGTTGACCGAGTTGTATTCCAAGATGTGTTATATGATGTAGTCGTTGCTTTACTAGTTTTAAACGTAGTCGTTGTATTTTTACTAGTTGCAAATGTAGTCGTTGTCGAATGAGACGTTGACTGACTTGTAGACCACGTGGTAGTTGTAGCTCGAGTTGTATTAAACGTTGTAGTTGTAGCTCGAGTTGTATTCCATGAAGTTGTCCAAGTAGTTCTAGTGGATTTACTAGTTGCAAACGTAGTAGTCGTATTCTTACTTGTATTCCAAGACGTATTAAATACAGTCGTTGTCGTTTTACTAGTTGCAAATGTAGTCGTAGTTGATCTAGTCGTATTAAACGTTGTCGTTGTATTTTTACTAGTTGCAAATGTAGTAGTCGTTGCACGCGAAGTGCTTTGGCTAGTTCCAAATGTTTCTACAGTAGTTCTTGTTGTATTCCATGCTGTTGTTGTATTCCTACTAGTTGTCTGACTTGTATTAAACGTAGTCGTCGTTGCACGAGTTGTATTGAACGTTGTAGTTGTCGCTCGAGTTGTATTCCATGAAGTATTATATACAGTCGTCGTAGCCCTAGTTGTGTTCCATTTTTCTTCGGTTGTTCTAGTTGTATTAAATGTAGTCGTCGTTGCACGTGTTGTATTCCATGCAGTCGTTGTCTCTTTATTTGTTGACCTACTTGTAGTTGTAGCTCGAGTTGTATTAATATCAGTTAACCATGTAGTAGTAACTTTAGTAGTCCATGACGTTGTCGTTGCCTTACTTGTACTTACGTTCCAATATGTAGTCTTCGCCGTATTTCTCGAAGTTACCCTATTATATGACGTGTATCTGGAAGTAGACCTAGTCTTTGTAGTAGATTTAGTCGTACTTCTAGAGCCAGCAGTTAACCACGTTGTATTAAAATAAGTAGTAGGCATTTTCTATCTCTGTTATTTTTTTATATATTTCATTTCTTTATCTTCTAGATTATTCTCTATTAACAAGGGTAAAATCTATCCTCACATGGATGCCCTCGCGTACATTTATCCTCATGACTACATAATGCATCTTTTTTATTATGTGTTAAAATTCCATTTGCAAAGAATGTATCGTTAGGTTCTACGTCTAATTTATAAACTGTATATTGATTAACTTCATCCATTTCTAAAGACTCTATCAAAAATTCTCCATAGTCAAGCTTAAACATAACATCACCAATTTCTAACTGATCCGCTGTCCTTGCTTGCCACTCACCATCTCTTTTTATGATGTGTATGTGTCCCATGGTAGTTCTTAATTGTCCGTCATTTATATTAACCGTTCCTATAACATCTGCTCTCCAAATATTTACAGCAGTATGTTCATTAGATAATGAATTCGTGTATACTTCTTCTTCTCTGATAAGACTTAAATCACTAACGTTATCTACATTAAACGATCCATCCATAGTTAAAATACTTTGACCATGTACTAAAGTTTCAACTAGTCTTTGTTCACCTTCGGCAATATGAACTAGTGTTCCTTCAACTATACATTCTTCAACAGTGTTTCTAGAAGTTCCTCTAGATGTATTGACAAATAACGCGGTTGAAAAAGATGTGTTATATGTAACTGTTGTGTTCCAACTAGTTAGTAATCCTGAACCTCCACCTGAACTATTATCTGCAGGAACTAATGTACTCCATGCTGTTGATTTAGTTGTTGATCTAGAGTATCCAGTATTAAACGTTGTTGTTGTCGATTTACTAGTATTTCTATCAGTTACCCTAGATGTATTTCTTCTCGTTCCAAACGTAGTTGTTGTATTCCAAGAAGTTGTCCATGTTGTTGTTGTCAATTGACTAGTTGCAAACGTAGTTGTTGTCGATTTACTAGTTGCAAATGTAGTCGTTGTATTTTTACTAGTTATAAACGTAGTTGTTGTCGAATGTTCTGTACTTCTACTAGTTGACCACGTAGTTGTCGTCGCTTTACTAGTTGCCCACGTTGTTGTTGTTGCGCGCGACGTGCTCCACGTAGTTGTCCATGTAGTTAATGTAGATTTAGATGTACCAAATGTTGTTGTAGTATTTTTAGTCGTATTCCAAGATGTATTAAATACAGTTGTCGTTGACTTAGTTGTATTATAAGTTGTTGTCGTTGATCTAGTTGTATTATAAGTCGTCGTTGTTGAACGCGTTGTATTCCATGTTGTTGTTGTCACACGTTCAGTTGATCTACTTGTAATCCATGTAGTTAATGTACCTCTTGTCGTATTAAACGTTGTTGTCGTATTCTTATTAGTTGATTGGCTAGTTGAAAACGTTGTCGTCGTCGATTTACTAGTTGCAAACGTTGTTGTCGTTGACTTAGTTGTGTTCCATGAAGTATTATACACAGTCGTTGTTGACTTAGTTGTATTCCAACTAGTTGATGTAGATCTAGTTGTATTATAAGTTGTTGTTGTCGAATGTGATGTACCTTTACTAGTTACAAATGTTGTTGTAGTAGATTTACTTGTTGCAAATGTAGTTGTAGTAGATCTAGTTGTATTCCATGATGTATTAAATACAGTTGTCGTTGACTTATTTGTATTAAACGTCGTTGTTGTTGACCTAGTTGTATTGAACGTAGTCGTCGTTGACTTAGTTGTATTCCATGATGTATTATATACAGTCGTCGTAGCCCTAGTTGTGTTCCAAGTCGTTGTAGTTGACCTAGTCGTATTCCATCTAGTTGTTGTATTCTTATTAGTTGATTGACTTGTATTAAATGTAGTAGTCGTTGATTTACTAGTTGCAAATGTAGTTGTTGTCGATCTGCTAGTTGACCATGTTGTATTAAATGTAGTCGTTGTGTTTTTATAAGTAGATCTGGAAGTCAATACAGTTGTGTTCCATGAAGTTGTCCATGAAGTTGTTGTTGCTCTACTAGTTGACCATGTTGTATTAAACGTAGTCGTTGTACTTTTATTAGTAGATCTAGTTGTATTGAAAGTTGTACCAAAAGTTGTAGTCCATGAAGTTGTAGTAGATTTACTAGTTGCCCATGTTGTGTTAAACGTCGTAGTAGTGACATGTTCTGTACTTCTACTAGTAATAAATGTAGTTGTTGTATTCTTACTTGTTCCTCTACTAGTTCCTTGACTTGTCACCCAAGTAGTTGTCCACGCAGTTGTTGTTGAATGCGAAGTTGATTGACTAGTATTGAATGTAGTTGTTGTAGAACGATTAGTACTTCTAGTTGTGTTCCATGAAGTTTTCCATGTAGTGTTAAAAGTAGTAGTTGTCGATTTACTAGTTGACCACGTCGTATTAAATGTAGTTGTCGTTGTATGTTCAGTTGGTCTACTTGTTACCCATGTTGTTGTGGTATTTCTTGTAGTTCCTTTAGATGTTGATTTACTAGTAGACCAAGTAGTAGTCCATGTTGTTTTAGTGGATCTACTTGTCGATTGGTTTGTATTAAACGTTGTCGTTGTCGATTTAGTAGTTGACCTAGAAGTTGATTTACTAGTTGACCATGTTGTTGTAAATGTAGTCGTCGTAGATTTAGTAGTTGACTGACTTGTATTAAATGTAGTCGTTGTCGATTTACTAGTTCCTCTACTTGTTGTCTGACTTGTAATCCAAGTTGTATTATATACGGTCGTTGTCGAATGAGATGTTGACTGACTTGTACTAAATTTAGTTATTGTTGAATGTTCAGTACTTCTAGACGTTGTCTGACTTGTAATCCAAGTTGTATTATATACAGTCGTTGTGCTTCTAGACGTTGACTGATTTGTATTAAAAGTTGTTGTAGTGTCACGACTAGTAGATCTAGTTGTCGATTTACTAGTTGTCCAAGTTGTATTATATGACGTTGTCGTAGCTCTAGTAGTTGACCACGTTGTTGTATATGTGGTAATATAAGAAGTAATCGTTGATTTACTTGTATTCCAAGAAGTAGTCCAATATGTAGTGTATACAGTAGTTGTCGTTCTAGATGTAGATTGACTTGTATTCCAAGTAGTTTCAACAGGGTACAATGTAGATTGGCTAGTTGTCCAACTAGTTGTCCATGTAGTAGTTGTAGTTCTCTCAGTTGATTGCGACGTGTTTTTAGAAGTCGACCATGTTGTTGTTGTAGTTCTATCAGTTTCTAAAGATGTTTCCCTAGATGTGTTCCATGATGTTGTCCATGATGTTGTCGTTGATCTTGAAGTTGCATATACAGTATTAGTACTACGAGATGTATTGAAAGTTGTTGTAGTTGATTTACTAGTTGACCATGTAGTTATCCACGTTGTTGTTGTAGATTGACTAGTATTACGTACCTTTTCAGTAGTTCTCGAAGTATTTCTATTTTCAGATGTAGTTTTAGAAGTAGCCCAAGTAGTATTCTTAGCTACAAGTGTACCCTTAGATGTATTCTGTGCACTTCCGGTACTCCAAAAGTCGATTCTTGAAAATCCTATATTCTTCATATTGTTCCTCTAATTTATTCTATTATTACGCAAAATTTCCAATGTAGTTAACTAATACCGCGTCAACGTCTACTATAATATATGATATAATAGATATTGCACCTTGAGTAGTTACCCATTGAATGTCAGCGCCTGAAGGTGTTAACATATAAGATGGTAATGCATTGTATCCTGCACCTACACCATTTATGATTACTATAGTTCCAGATTGACCTATGTTGTCATTACCTATATTAGACATTGTAATATCAATTGATCCTGTTGCTGTAAATATAAATGCGTCACCTTGATCAGGTTTGATGTCATAAACACCTCCAACACCGTTAACAGATATAAAATCTCTTTTTAAAGCACCTGTTAAATATAAATCATGATGCTCAACATTTGAATCTGTTTTTGTATGTTGATTCATTGCAGTCGCGTATGTATTAGAAGTACCAGTATTACCTTTTAGACCTGAAGAACCTGAAGATCCACTTGATCCTGAAGATCCATTAGTTCCATTTGTTCCTGAAGAACCTGAACTTCCATTTGTTCCTGAAGTTCCGTTAGTTCCTGAAGTTCCATTCGTTCCACTAGTTCCATTCGTTCCTGAAGTTCCGCTTGATCCACTTGATCCTGAAGTCCCATTAGTTCCACTTGTTCCATCAGTTCCTGAAGAACCTGAAGTTCCATTCGTTCCTGAAGTTCCATCAGTACCTGAGCTTCCACTTGATCCACTTGATCCTGAAGTTCCATCAGTACCACTTGTTCCATTAGTTCCACTTGTTCCGTCAGTTCCTGAACTTCCGCTTGATCCACTTGATCCTGAAGTTCCATTAGTTCCACTTGTTCCATTTGTTCCTGAAGTTCCATCAGTACCTGAACTTCCACTTGATCCTGAAGTTCCATCAGTTCCTGAAGAACCTGAACTTCCATTTGTTCCGTTAGTTCCTGAAGAACCAGCTGGTCCTTGAATAGAACCACCGCCAATCCAACCGTCTGCTTGTGTAAATACCCAAAGAGAATCGTCTGATTGTACTATATATGCATCACCATCTGAATTACCAGATGTTGGTAAATTTGATGATGTAGCTACTTGTCCTTGCATTGAAACACCCCAACCTGGATTACCTTGTGCACCTGAAGATCCACTTGATCCTGAAGATCCGTTTGTTCCATTTGTTCCTGAAGAACCTGAACTTCCGTTAGTTCCATTCGTTCCACTTGTACCATTTGTACCAGAAGTTCCATCAGTTCCTGAACTTCCGTTAGTTCCACTAGTTCCGTCAGTTCCTGAAGAACCTGAACTTCCATTAGTTCCACTAGTTCCGTTCGTTCCTGAAGTTCCATTAGTTCCTGAAGTACCATTCGTTCCTGAAGTTCCACTTGAACCTGAAGATCCACTAGTTCCATTCGTTCCTGATGTACCATTCGTTCCTGAAGTTCCGTCAGTTCCTGAACTTCCATCAGTTCCAGAAGAACCACTTGATCCATCAGTTCCTGAAGTACCATTAGTTCCTGAAGTTCCATTCGTTCCTGAAGTTCCATCAGTTCCTGAACTTCCACTTGAACCTGAACTTCCACTTGAACCGTCAGTTCCTGAACTTCCGTTAGTTCCTGAAGTTCCATCAGTACCACTTGTACCTGGAGCTCCTTTGTCTCCTTTAACACCACTAGATCCAGAAGATCCACTAGTTCCATTAATAGCTGGAGTTCCAGGAGCACCTTTTGCTCCAGTTGCACCAACAGGAATAGTAAAATCAAATTCTGCTGCAGTTGATGTTCCAGTATTAGTAACACTTACTGGAGTATTTTCTAAACCAGTAGATACTGTTCCTACTGCAATTGTACCTGTAATTCCTGAAGATCCGCTTGAACCTGAACTTCCGCTTGAACCATCAGTTCCTGAAGTTCCAACATATACTACTCTACCTACATTTTCAGCTCCATTGACAGAATGTGTCAATATTAAATTATTCCCAGATAAAGTTGCTCCACTATAATTATCACCTTGATCACCTTTAACTCCACTTGTTCCATCAGTTCCTGAAGATCCACTTGATCCATTAGTACCTGAAGTTCCATTCGTTCCTGAAGTTCCATCTGTTCCTGAGCTTCCGCTTAAACCTGAAGATCCACTTGTTCCATTAGTTCCTGAAGTTCCATTAGTTCCTGAAGATCCGCTTGATCCATTAGTTCCTGAAGAACCTGAAGTGCCACTTACACCGCTCGTTCCATTAGTTCCTGAACTTCCACTTGAACCATTTGATCCTGAAGTTCCTGATGTTCCAACATCACCGATAGGTTGGATAAACATAAATAAAGAATCATTATCACTAACATTGTTCCAATTAGAACTTGAAATAGGTTGTAAGTTAAATGTTCTTTGTCCAGAAGCAGTTGTGTTTCCTGTTACATAGAATGATTTATTTGCATTACCGTCAGTTGATTTTGCTAATACAATAATAGATTTATAATTATTCGATGAAGCGACTGCAGTATTTAATGTTACAGTTGCAGAACCACCTCTACTATTAGTTTCACTTATGATTATTTTACTAGGATTACTAGGATTATCAAACGCTAAATCACCAGAAGAAACTGTCGTGGGATTTGTTGCGCTATTATAAACATAAGGAAGACCAAACGTGTTTGGTAATTGCTGGTTTTCATACTTTCCGGTACTTGAATTATATGACAATACCTCACCTGTTGTTGGTGAAGAAGATAAAAAGTCAAGTATTTGTTTTAGTTTCAATTGAGACATGAATGATTTATTCTTTTTTACGTTATATTATATATCTTGTTAATGTACCAACTTATTAGTCCCTGGGAAAAACTAACAAAAAAAATTATTTTTTTCGTGTTAATAATGACATAAAATTAAGATGCTGTTTTAATATATCTAATTTTGAATCATTGTTTATCGTTTTATACCAGTTCCATGGTGTTGAGTTTAATATATTTTCTTGTTTATTTTTTAGTTTTAATATACTTTTTTCTATAGATTTAATTTGATCATATGCCGAAGAAGGTAATTCTATTTCTAATTTAACTGCACATGTTATTAAACTTGCCCAATCTTCAGTTTCATTGGCATCTACCAAATCCTCATATATCTTTTTGTATTTATCTTTCTTATCTTGAGTAATATCTTGTGTTAATTTATCGGGGTGGCATTTTACAACCGCCTTTCTAAATAATTTTTTAAAATCTGGGTGTTTATTAGTTTCTTTTTCTAAAGACTCTTCTTCTTTCTTGCTACTTGCCCATGAATCTGCAGCTGTTTCCATTTCTTCAGATTCTAATATACCATCATTATCAATCTCTGAAAGTTCTTGCATAAATTTATTTTTTATTTCAGAATTAGCAGTTTTTATATCTTCTAAATCTTCTAATAAAAATTCATACTCTCTAATTAATCTTTTAAAAATTATTTTGTTAGGATCAATAGACATATGTTACTTATATAGATTTGTTTTCCAATCATACATAGCACTTAATTTATGATCTTTAATTCCCATTGTAGTTTCAATTAATTGTTTATAAGTTTCTATTAAACCATCATTAAACACAGTATATCTAGTTAAAACTTTTTCACTATTTTCATTATATGATTCTATGTTATTGTCATGATTTTCGATAGCCTGTTTAAGTTGTCGAGAACCCTGTCCAATTAAATTACCATCATAATAATATCCGGCGTCTTTAATCATAGTTGCGTTATGTACTAATGGAAACTGTAAATAGAGTGCATCTAAATATGAATAATTTAATGGATTGTCATATTGATGTGCAATAACTATATCTGTTAATTGTGCCATGGCATCAATAGCCCTTAATCTAGGAAGATATGATAGCTTATGATCTTTTGTTCCTGATAATTTATACAATGAAAGGTGAGTTAATAAAGATTGATAATATTTGTTTTTTAACATGTCTTCGCCACACATGATATTTAATTTTTTAAATTTACCTCCATTATTATGATAATCTTCTGCTATTAATAAATTTATAAAGTGCCATTTTTGTGTGCCAATATTAGGTTCAAAACATGCAATTTGTTTGTCTTTATTTTCTTTTCCAGGAACATACACTGGAATTGGTCTATTTTCAATTACTGTTTTTGGGTTATTATAGACTTGACAAGTATCATCTAAAAATATAGGATCCCATATAAAAGGAACTGGCCTTACTTTATTTGCTGGTAAATTGTGCATTACTCTATAATATTCAATGTTTAATTCTCCTTGCTGTGGAACATACCACGCTTCATCTAATAATTGATTATATCCTGTAGCATTTGGCCCACTATTAAACATAGAACCTTCTAAATCATTCATATAATTATTACCACAAATATACTTGACTACCTTTTTACCATAACCAGTTTTCTTGAACTCTTCTATAGTTTTATCTCCATAAGTTGCACCCAACCAAATCATAAGATCTGTATCTGCATACTTGTCATAATAATCATATATTGGAAATTGTTCAATGTCCCATGTTACTTTGTTTTCATAAGGAGCTTTGACCTCACTTGCATTTAATAAATATGCATTATATCCTATTTCTTTCAGGGCTTTTAATAAATAAAGTGCGTTTAACTTTATACCATTTATCCAAAGACTTTCATTCTCTGACCCTAAGCTTATAGTAATTCCTATGTTCATATCGATATTTGGTTTTTATTATATATTAGATTTAATTAAAAAGGCCCGCCCGATTGGGCGAGCCTTTAAAATAATTAATACTTAATTTAAGTATTGTAGATTGAGTTATTACTCAGCAACACCGATAACGACAATGTCATCAGAGCTTTCTAAGTCATAACCTAAACCAGAAACAGTGAAGTTTTCACCATCTGTAGTTGTGTAATCTGTAATCTGTAAACCGTTAACGAATACTAAGATATCGTCATTGTCTAAGTCGATTTCAGTTGCAACGCTAAACGTAGTTACCGTACCAAATGTTCCAGTTTGCTCAAGCTTATCAGTTCCAGCAAGTCCAGAAATTTCACCTCTTAATGTAGATAAAATACTAGTTTCTCTACCATCAGTGTAAGACTTTCCATCAACTAATGCAGCGTTAGCTTTTGATGTTGCATCAGTAGCAGCATTTGATTCAGCAGCAGATTGTGCAGCGTTAGCTTTTGATGTTGCATCACCAGCAGCAGTAGATACAGCGTCAGCTTCAGCAATGTCAGCGTAAGACTTAGCAGAAGAAAGAACGATTACATCTAATCTTGCAGCTTCAGTATTAGCAGAAGCGATTGCATCTGATTCAGCAGTGTCAGCATAAGTTTTAGCAGAAGCTAATGCAGCAGCGGCAGCGCCAGCAGCATCATAGTTTCCAGCTAAACCATCAGCGTAATTTACAGCAGCTGTTCCAGCAGCAGAGATTGCGTCAGCTTCAGCAATGTCAGCGTAAGACTTTGCAGAAGAAAGAACAACAGCATCCGCAGAAACTGCAGTTGAAATTGCTATAGAATCACCTGTTGAAATTGCAGCAGATAATCCGTCAACATCACTAGTGTCTAATCCATCTACGAAAGACTTAATCTCAGCAAATGTATCTAACGTAGAGTCAGAATCCAATAATAATGCATCAATTCTATCTTTTTGTAAGTTAGAGTGAGACTTTGCAGAAGAAAGAACGATTGCATCCGCAGAAACTGCAGATGAAATTGCGTCAGCTTCAGCAATGTCAGCGTAAGACTTAGCAGAAGAAAGAACGATTGCATCTAATCTTCCAGCTTCAGATTCAGCATCTAATTCAGCTTGATCAGCGTATACTTTTGCATCAGATAATGCAGAAGCAGCAGCTCCAGCAGCATCGTAGTTTCCAGCTAAACCATCAGCATAAGCTTCAGCTCCAGATTGTGCAGCGTTAGCTTTTGATGTTGCGTCAGAAGCAGCAGCAACAATTGCTTCAGATTTTGCAACTGAAATACCCGTTACGGTATCCGTTCCGATTGCTCCGTTATGTACAGCCGCAACTGCAGATACGAAATCAGAAATTTGTTTTACTTTTAATTGTGCCATGTTTTATATGTGTTATTTTTAGGCCTAAGGACATTATTGTCCTCTTGATATTATATATAAAAAACGCCGAACATTTTTAGTTATGCCCGGCGCTTTTTTTATGTTTATAACTTTTATTTTATAATATATTAATCTAAGCTAGATTTTTCATATCCAACGTCAATATCATCGGTTGCATCTAACTCATATCCAGCTATCGAGCCGTTCCAGTAAAGAGTATCTCCAGCTTCAATATCTGCAATTAATCTTGCAGATGTTCCACCGTCATTTGAAAAATAAGATGCTTCTGTTTTAACTCCGTCACCTAAATTAATTTCCATACCATTTACTTTAATAGTTACTACTGAATCATCAAATGGAGTATATGTTATATTAATTCCTGTTGAATCTCCATCATTAGCTGTAACATTAGATGTTTTATTTAAATCCGTAGATGTATTAACACCACGTGCAGTTGATCCTGTTGAACCTCCGCTTGATTCGATTAATAATAAATAAGGAACTCTACCTGAATTTGAAGAAACCGCTCCATTAGAATTAATCCATCCACCAGTAATAGGTGAACCAGTAATTTCAATTGGACCACCAGCTGCTCTGTTCAAAGTTAAAACTGGAGAACCAACAGTAGCTGACATTCCAATTCCTGTCCATGAGTTAGCACCTACAACATTATTACCAAATGCTGCTGGATTTACATTAGTTAAAATAACTTGAGTAGCTGATCCCTTTGTTGAGATTTTTACAGTTTGTCCATCATATGCAGACATAGTTACTAATCCAGCTACAAGATCTAAACCACCTGCATTAATAGCCGCTTGAAATTTAGCTAATATTGCAGTTGGAGAAATTACATCGTAAGTATCTCCTAAGTTTAATGTATCATCTGGATTATCAAATAAGATAGTCTGTGGTGGATTTACACCATCGCCTATTGTAATTTCACCAATTGCAGGAGTTTGTCCTTGTATACCTGTTACAATATAAGAATCACTTACAGCATAATAATCATTACTTGCATAGTTAGGTTCAAAATCACCACCTTGAATACTTACTGGAGTTGCTGACGCAGTCGCAGTAACATCTAATCCAAGATTATTGATATTTGTTTTAAAATCATTAATAGAAGCTACACTATCTCCATTAGGACCGTTGTGTACAGTAGTACCATTAATAATAACAACATCATTAGATCCTGGAAGTGCAGTTCCTACTATTTTAGAAGAAGCTATTTTATCATTTAATTGTAAATAACTTGCTTTACCTCCAGTAACTGTTGTGATTTCACCTGGATTATTTAAGTCTGTATAATAAATAGAACCTGGTGAACCTGTTAATGCTTCTGGATTTTTATAATTTCTAATAATATCGTTAAATGGTTTTACGAATACATCTTTACCACTTCTGATACTATCTAATACCGTACCTAATTTTTGATTTATAGCACCAACTGCTCCAAATTTTACTAAATCTCCACTTGTATTAATTGTTATTACATCACCTTTGTCAACAGCAGGTGCAGAAGTATGTGAAAATTTAACTCTATCGTCGGCTTCGTTTACAACAAATCTACTTTGTACTTTATCTAAACCTCCTGCAGCAAATGCACTAGTATCAGTAATGATTGCTTCTCCTTCAGAATTATTACTAAATACAATAATACCTCCACCTTGTGCAAAAGAATTAATGTTATTTAATCTAAAAGATAACATATCTACATCTTCTGCAATTAATTCTACAATACCTTCAGTTTTAGCTGAGATTGATTTAATTCTTAAGATTGTTTGACCTTGAGCATCTGACATCCACATTCCTTCAGAAACGTCGATACCATTATATTCATTTGCTTTTCTAGAGGAACCATCTCCAGTTGATTGTGCATTTACAGAAATCGTTATGTTATAAGTTTGATTCTGTAAAGACATTCCTGTTCCATCGTTTTCTCCATAAGCCAATTGGCCACTAATTGAGGATACAGTTCCGTTTAAGGTTATTGGTGTAAATGTTGACATAGTTTGCTTTCTATATTATTATTTGGGCGACCGAAGTCGCCCTTAGTTTAGTTTATTAAAATTTGAATATTATAAATGCGTGAGCTTCTTTAGTTGTTTGACCAAATCCACCAGCATTTCTTACGGCATCAATATTACCCATACTTAAATCTAATTTAATTTTAGCTGCACTAAAGTTAGTGAATAAATCAGTTGTAACTTGATTACCAATACTAAAGTTAGATGTGTGTGCAGATTCTGTAATACCTTGTGCATAGAATGATGCGTTGTTACCACCACCATCTAAATGCGTTATAACGTATCTTGAATTGTTGGCTTGATATGCATATACAAGAATTGCTCTTGGTGGTTGATTTTGACCACTGAATGAAAATTCTTGATTATCACCAGCACGTGTTCCTATAGTTGCGTTAGATGTTTCAAATACACCTGATCCACTTGGATCGATAAATTCACATCCACCTAAAGCTTGCGTTGAAGTATATTCTGCTCTTACACAGTAATAAGTTCCACCTGATCCAGTTGCAACGTCTGACCATTCAACTTCGTAATCAACATTTGAAGATTTAACAAGTGCTTGTCCTGTTGTTCCTCCACCTGCAATTCCAGATCCATTTGCACCTGATGCTCCTGTCGGTCCTTGCGGCCCTTCCGGCCCCTGTGGTCCAGTGGATCCATTAGCTCCGTCAACACCATCAATACCTGAAGTTCCAGCGTCACCTTGATCACCTTTAACTCCGTTAATTCCTGATGTTCCATTAACTCCTGAAGTTCCATTTGTTCCAGATGTTCCATTAACTCCTGAAGTTCCAGCGTCACCTTGATCACCTTTAGCTCCATTAATTCCTGATGTTCCATCAACTCCTGAAGTTCCAGCGCCACCATCGACACCTGATGTTCCATCAACTCCTGAAGTTCCAGCGTCACCTTGATCACCTTTAACTCCATTAATTCCTGATGTTCCATCAATTCCTGAAGTTCCAGTGCCACCATCAACACCTGAAGTTCCATCAACTCCTGAAGTTCCAGCGTCACCTTGATCACCTTTAACTCCATTAATTCCAGAAGTTCCAGCGTCACCTTGATCACCTTTAACTCCATCAATTCCTGATGTTCCATTAATTCCTGATGTTCCAGAAAGTCCTGAAGTTCCGTCGTTTCCGTCAACTCCATTAACTCCTGAAGTTCCGTCAATACCAGATGTTCCACTAACTCCTGAAGTTCCATTGTTTCCGTCAACTCCATTAGCTCCAGCGTCACCTTGATCACCTTTAGGTCCTTGATCACCTTGATCACCTTTAGCTCCATTAATTCCTGATGTTCCATCAACACCTGAAGTTCCGTCGTTTCCGTCAACTCCATTAACTCCTGAAGTTCCGTCAATACCAGATGTTCCACTAATTCCTGAAGTTCCGTCTACACCATTGTTACCAATATTACCTTGATCACCTTTAGCACCGTCAACTCCACTTGTTCCGTTAACTCCTGAAGTTCCGTTAACTCCTGAAGTTCCATCGTTACCATTATTTCCTGGAAGTCCTTGATCACCTCTGTCACCTTTAGCTCCATCGTTTCCGTTTATTCCATCTTTACCTGATGTTCCATCAACTCCTGAAGAACCTGAAACTCCTGAAGTTCCATGGTTTCCATCAACTCCATTGGCTCCATCTTTACCTGATGTTCCGTCATTACCTCTTGCACCTTGATCACCTTTAAGACCTTGTACACCGTCAACTCCATTAACTCCACTTGTTCCATCAATTCCTGATGTTCCATTAATTCCTGATGTTCCACTAATACCAGATGTTCCAGCATTACCTATATCACCTTTAGCTCCAGCGTCACCTTGATCACCTTTGGGTCCAACAGGACCGATAGGACCAACATCACCTTGATCACCTTTAGCACCGTCAACTCCATTAACTCCATTAACTCCGTTAATACCTGAAGTTCCATCGTCACCTTTAGCACCATCAAGTCCTGAAGTTCCAGCTTGACCGTTAATTCCATTAATACCAGATGTTCCAGCTAAACCGTCTTTACCTGAAGTTCCATCTAATCCTCTTAGACCTTGCGCTCCATCAACTCCGCTTGTTCCATCAGTGCCTGAAGTTCCGTCTTGACCTTGTGCTCCAGTTCCACCAGTTTCACCATCTTTACCTGAAGTTCCATCTAATCCTCTTATACCTTGTTCACCTTGAACACCAGCATCACCTTGATCACCTTTAGCACCATCAATTCCTGAAGAACCATCAATTCCTGAAGAACCAGATGTTCCAGAAGTTGTAACTGTTACTGAAGGGAAAACAACTTCAACTTTTCCGTCATTTAAATTATTAATAACTGCACCTCCTGAAAACGTAAGACTATTAACATCGTCAATAGCTACAGCGCCTTGTGGTATAATTGAAATACCTGAAGGTGAAGAATAAGATTCACTAAATATACCAAGTTCATCACCTACTCCGATCTTGTAATCAGATCCAGGGATAAATGAATTTCCTTCTGATTGTACTTGTAATTCAATAGCATCACTTGAATCGTTGTTTATTGGATTACTAGGATTAACATTTAATACATCTACATACGACCAGCTTTTGATTTCAAATACAGAATATTCACTATTGTTATTTACGTTAGTTAAGAATAAAGAAACTTTAACTCCGTCAACATTGATTCTATTTAATAATATAGACTCTAAATAATTATTTCTATATCCTTTATCGTCTGTTAAAGCAATTCTAATTTTAGTAACACCATTAGGATCTTCATCATTTACAACTAATTCTCCGCCTGCAGGTTTGTCTGTAGAACTTAAAGACTTAACTTTATATACAGCACCTGGTAATGTGAATCTACTTGCAACTATATCACCTATTTTATCACCAGCATCATAGATGTTGGCAAGTTTTAATGTTGGTAGTTGTGTTTGTGTAATTCCTCTAACTACTGTGATTTTACATTTAATAGCACCATGGAAATTTAAATCTCCAAATGGTAATGCAGCAGTTTGTTCTGCACTAAATTCAAGTGATATAGCACCTCGTAAATCAGTATTTGCAGCACCAAATAATAAGGTACCATTAGATTTACTTACTGAATATATTAATTGATTTTCAGCGTTATAAACATCTACGATTACGTTATCGGTTATCCCGATGTTTAGTTGATTACCTACGTGGTCTTGGTGTAGTGTGATTCCAATACTTGATGATTGTCCTCTAACTATCCTAGCTAATTCTGGTAATACTACGATTAAGTTTTGATTTGAAACAGTTGGCATGTTGTTATTATGTTTTTTTCTTTGGTTTATATATCAGTGTTAAAATGAGTAGTCTCTATGTAGCATAGAAAATATCATTTGATTAATTATACCTATTGCGTTATTTTCTAATATTGTTTCTGTTTTGCAATCGGTTCTGATTATTATTTTATCTGGATCTTTAGATATTAATTCTTCTATTCTACTAAAATAAATATTTTCTGACCATTTTTCAGACTGTATATGTGTCATATTAAACTTTTTCCAATCTTTAGTAAAATATTTATTTGGTTTTACAAAATGATATACATGTAACATATTATCAGGTGTTTTAATAAACACAAAACCATCGTTTAAGAAGTACTTTTTACTTGGTACATATACACACGAAGTTCCTTCTTCAATCAGTCTCCACCTTTCTCTGCACATTGAATGAAGTTCTTCGAACGCATCAATAGCTTCATCTAATATAGAATCTAATACATCGTCTGTTTCTAAATCTTCTTCCGGAAAAAATATCTCTAATCCTGGAATTTCAAATCCACTTACTATTTGATCTATTGGATTTGGATTTTGTGTTATTCTAACAGCGTCATATCTATATAAGTAATCCAACGTATCATCTATTTCAAACAATGCTGGAATTAATTCACCTGATTCTAATGTAGCCTTAATATTTGAAACAGCACTTTTTAATTTATATGTGCGATACTCAATATCATTTGGTCCTTCATTAAACCATTTCGGTATTTTAGTTTTAATACTCATACTGTATTTATCATATTGCCTATTGTATAAAAACTAAAAAAGGACATTATCTTAATTAATAATGTCCTTTTTTTATATTATAATATTCCTATATTATTTACTCTTCTTTCTAGTGTTTTTAGATTTTGATTTTACTAATGTCGTTTCGTCAGAATAATTTTCAGCATTTGTAGTTAATCCCCACTGTAAAATAAACCAGCTAATTTCTTTTTCAGCAACTGCTTTACTCATTCTTAATTTTGTTTTAAGTATTTTAGTTGCTTCTTTAATAAACAATGCTTCCTTTTCTCTAGTAGTATTATACTTCATATACCAGTCGTTTTCTTTAACAACATCTTTATATGTTTTACCATGTGGTTTTAGTTGTAAATTAATCAACTCAATAAACACTTCTTTAGTTTTTTGTCTACTCGCCATAATCTATATATTAACTTTGTTTTGGTTTTATGATCTCGTCTATGATTCCATACTTAACTGCTTCTTCTGCATTTAACCAAAAATCACGTGTTGCATCTTTCATTACTCTTTCTGGTTTCTTTCCGCAATACTCTCCTAGTAAATTAAATAATTCTACATTTACTTTTTTCCACTCTGCCCAATCAACCTCAGCGTCTTGAATATTTCCACTGAATCCTCCTGAAGATTGATGTAACATTGTAGTTGAATGTCTAAGTGACGCTCTTTTACCTTTTGTTCCAGCTCCTAATAATACTGATCCCATTGAAGCTGCCATTCCAGTGTTAACTGTACGTATATCACAAGGTATATATTCCATCACGTCCACCATAGATAATCCTGATTTAACTGATCCACCTGGAGAATCAATATGCATTGTGATATCATCTGCTGCATTATTAGATAGAAACATTAATTGTGCTTGAACAACAGTACTCATAGCATCATTAACTGGACCTGCAACCCACAATAATCTATCGGCCATCAATCTAGAAAATATATCCATTTGAGTAACTCTCATTTCTCTTTCTTCAAGAATATATGGAGTCATTGAGTTTTGTTTTTCAACATGTTTAGAAAACTGATCTATGTGAGATCCACTTATATTAAACTCAGATTTTGCAAATCTTTGAAATTCTTTATCGTTTGGGTAGTAATTCATTAAGCTATTTGTTTTTGTATTTGTTTAATTAGATCACACGTCTCGTATTCTTCTATCATTGTAAAGTATTCTTTAGCTTTGAATAATGATTTCTCGTAACCATCTCTTGGTAATGTCATATCATATTCTCTACCTTCATCATCTACAAGAATTGCTAGTATATTAGATTCTTCTTTGTTTTCTATTATGTTTAGTATATATTCGACAATACGCCTGTAAAATATATCATATTTAGAAATCAAAACCTTTTCAAAATCTTCTGCCAGAATTCTCTGAGGATCTATGTATATTTTAGGTGGTTCCATATTATATTGTAAAATAATCTTTTAAAATGTTTTTGTAATTAACTTCTTTTGATCCTTGTGCTTGATCTAATCTTTGTGTAAACTCGAGACCTTCATCGGTTAAGAACACATCTGTGCCATTATAATCTACTAATGGTTTTTCTAAAATTAATGTATTAATATTAGATTCTAGTGCATCATCTTCAGATTTAATTTTCTTTGCTAATTCAAAATGTCTTTCATAAAAATGAATGTTATCTGCAAAGTGATGATATGTACCTAACTCTAAATCTTTGTATTTGTCATGTTTTTTAAGAATCAAATAAACTGATTGCATTAAAAATGAAAAGAACGGTGCATCAAAAGTAAGACCATAAAATATATCGTTAGATCTCATTTGTATTTTCATGTTTAATTTATTATTTCTAATAAAAAAGTTTGCATACATTGTACATACGAAATCTTTATTGCCTTTAAATTGAAACTTAGGTTGATTAAAAAACATAATAGCTTGACGACTATTGTCATCGGCTAAAAGTGAATCTACAACCCAACCTATTTGTTCTGTATTAAGAACTAATGCACCATAATTTGAATTGATTTCATTAGTACCTGGATTTGTTAATGTAGACCACATTCCAGAGTATTGACCTATATAATCTACATCTGTATCTCTGTGTAAATACCATGCCATTTCACCTGCAAAGTATTTCCAATTAAAAGATCTTGCTTCAAAATGAGCAATAGGTTTTGTTGGATTTATATCAACTCTATTTAGAAGAAGTTCTTTAACTTCTAAATCTCTTGGTTTCGATACATCACCGTGTATATCGATTTGTGTTATTAGTTCTTTGAATGTTTTTGAAAAGTCTGTCATTTACCTTGTGTTTATAGTAGTTATACTATAATTTAATAAAAAGTTTATCTTCGTCTTTGTTTTTTGTAATAGTATATTCTTTACCTTTTGTCAAAGCTTGATCTAGTATTGCATCAGCAACTATATCTTCAACATATCTTTGAATAGCTCTTTTAATGGGTCTCGCACCATATGCTTGATCATATCCTTCTTTTACTAAAAAGTCTTTTGCTGGTTTTAGAAATTTAAACGAGTATCCTTCTATTGCCATTCTTTCTGTAAAATTACCAAGTTCAATTTGTACAATTTTTAAAATGTCTGCTGATTGTAATTGATCAAATAAAATAATATCATCTAATCTATTTAAAAATTCAGGGCTAAATTTATTCTTTAACTCTTTCTTAATAATAGAATCCATTTTTTTGCTTTCTTCTGCAATAGTAGATTTACTTGAGAATCCAATACCTGATCCAAAATCTGATACCTTTCTTGCACCTACATTTGATGTCATTATAATGATAGTGTTTGTAAAATCTACAACTCTACCACTAGAATCTGTCAATCTACCTTCATCTAAAACTTGAAGCAATGTGTTAAAAACATCTGGATGTGCTTTTTCAATTTCATCGAATAAAACTACAGAATATGGTTTACGTCTTACTGCTTCTGTTAATTGACCACCATCTTCATGACCAACATATCCGGGAGGAGAACCAATTAAACGAGATACATTAAACTTTTCTTGATATTCACTCATATCAATTCTAATCATTGCATCAATATCTCCGAACATATACTCTGCTAACGCTTTGACTGTTTCAGTTTTACCAACACCAGTTGGACCTAAAAACATAAAAGAACCACTTGGTTTTTTGTGACTTGCGACACCAGTTCTAGATCTTTTAATTACATTACATAATGCATCTACTGCTTTGTCTTGGCCAATAATCATATTCTTGATTTCTGAAGACATTGCTTTAATCATCTTAAGATCATCAGTTCCTAATTTATTAACAGGAATTCCTGTTTGTGTTGAAATAGTTTCAGCTATGTCTGAAATATTAATTTGTCTTTTTGATTTCTTAAGAGATTCTTCCCAATCTTTAGTCTCACTTAATATTCTGCCTTCTATAGAAATTTGATCATCTCTAAGTCTCGCTGCAACTTCATAATCTTGTTTTTCAACTGCAGCTTTCTTTTCTGATTTTATTTCTTCAGCTTGTTTCTCAAGTGTTTTGATTCTTGAAGGAACTTTAACTTCTAATAAGTGTGTTCTTGCACCCGCCTCATCTAATAAATCAATAGCTTTATCGGGTAATTCACGTTGTTTAATGTAACGATCACTCATTCTAACACACGCGTCAATCGCTTCATCTGTGTATTCTACAGAGTGATATTCTTCGTAGTTATGTTTGATACGCATTAATATATTAATAGTATCATCTACTGATGGTGCGTCTACAAACACTTCTTGGAATCTACGAGTAAGTGCTCCATCATCTTCAACATTTTCTCTATATTCATCTAATGTTGTTGCACCAATACATTGAACTTGTCCTCTTGCTAAAGCTGGTTTAAGAATGTTTGATGCATCTAATGCACCACTCACTCCACCTGCACCAACAATAGTGTGTAATTCATCGATGAATACAATAATATTGTCATTGTTTTTAAGTTCTTCGACAATGTTTTTCATTCTCTCTTCAAATTCTCCACGATATTTGGTTCCTGCAACAATAGTTGTCATGTTGATAGAGATAAGTCGTTTGTTTATCAAAACTCTTGCAACTTTCTTATCAACAATACGTTGAGCAATAGCTTCAACAATTGCAGTTTTACCAACTCCTGGGTCACCTAATATAATAGGATTATTTTTCTTTCTACGAGCTAATATCTGGCAAATTCTATAAATCTCTTTATCTCTCCCGATAATCGGGTCTAATTTACCTTCAGATGCTGCCAAAGTTAAATCTTCCCCAAATTCATCTAAGAATGGAGTAGTTTTTTTCTTTGAACTTCCTTTTCTATTTTTCTCGTTTTCGTATCCGTCTGCTAATGACATATATTGTATATTTGTTTTACTATTCTTATATGTATTTATTAAAATTAGTTTACGATATTATCTGCAGCATAAACTCCAGGTAAAAGATCGGGCTTACATCTAGCTTTGAATCCCATCGACTCAACATATCCAACTGCAGCTTTAACTAATTTATTTGATTTTTTCTGTGGATCTGTATTATAATCTAAATCTATAGTAGAAACTTCTATGCCATGTTCTCTTAAATAAAGAGCTACTTCACATGATTTTTCAGTTTCTTTCCACAATCTAGTCCACATATCTTTTATAATTGGAACCTCCTCCTTTTTATATATCACGTGACATCCTGCTGACGCAACATGAAAAACTAATGTAGTTGCATACACTGTTTTAATAGCCTTATTTTGACTATCACACCCTAAATATATTTTCATATCGAATCCTTTGTTGTTTTCAATAAATTCTTTAACGTAAGGTGCAAGTTCAAATTTAGGTGGTCCTGTTAATTTTTTGAACTTCATAAAATATTAGTCTCTGTGATGATATCCTGCCCAACCAGTAGCGATATACTTGATTTCATTAGGTGCTGGAATTCCATGATGAGGATGTGTCCAACCTGCTGGCCAAATAATTGTAAGTCCTTTTTTTGGTTTTACTTTTATTCCTTGTAATACAAATTCAGTTTCTCCGCCCTCTTCAACATCATTGAGATATGTTGTGAATGCTAGTTTTCTTTGTATTTTACCCTTTCTTGGGCCACCGCATTCTATGTGCGTTGGATTATATGCTTGTCCAGGTTCATATTTCTGTATATTGAATGGAGGAAAGAAACTCCATTGAGTCGTCATAATATTACTCCATTCATATTCTTTTATATATGCCATAAATGCTTCTTCAACTTTAGACATATATTCTTCTAAAATATCTGGATCTAATTTATCATTTGATAACCTGTGATATCCTCGCAAAGCATCAAAGTTAGTAAGTTTGGGAAGATCGTCAAAATTATCGACAATCATGTCACATATTTTTTCATCCATTTGATATGCCATAATAAAAGATGGCGAAGTGTGTTCAATAGTTGGTAATATCATTTATTTAATTTTAAAAAATTATTTGCTCGTTCTAGATCTGATGGCGTGTCAATACCAAATGATTTATATGTTGTATATCCTGCAACCATTTCTATTTCATTCTCCATCCACGTCAATTGCTCTAATGATTTATTTATCGCGTTTTCTGTAGGGTACAATATTGCAATTTTATCTAATACATTGGAGGAATATCCATAAATTCCTATATGTTTAAACCATGATTTTCCATTTACATTATTTCTTGTAAACTCTATCACTGAACCTGAATCATGATTTGACATAATCTTAACTGTGTTTTTATCATTTGCTTCGTTTTCTATTAGATCTGATTTTAATGTGGCTACAGTATTTGTAGGATTTGATTTTATCAAACTAATAACGTGATCAATATCTTTTGGATTTATAAATGGCTCATCACCTTGTACATTTACCACTATATCACTACCTAATGTTTGCTGAACTTCAATAACTCTGTCAGTCCCGGTATCACAATTAGTAGTCATCATAACTTCGGCTCCAAATGATTTAGCACAGTCAAATATTCTTTGATCATCTGTTGCAATCCACACCTCATCAGCATTTGATCTTGATGCTTTTTCCCAAACATGTTGAATCATAGGTTTTTCACCTATTAATTCTAATGGTTTTCCTGGAAATCTGGTCGAGTTCCATCTCGCTGGAATTATTACAAGTGATTTCATTTATATTCTTTTATAATCGTCTTCAATTCTAATTATGTCATCTTCACCAAAATAAGTTCCCGTTTGAACTTCAACAAAATGAACTGGCAAATCAGTATTATTCCATGCTCTGTGTTTTGCACCTAATGGAATTTTGATTGATTGTCCAGGACCTCTGTATAATGTTTCATCATTTAGTATAATGGTTAATGTTCCATGAATTATTGTCCATACTTCGGCCCGTTTTTCATGATATTGATATGACATTCTTTGTTTAGGTGCAACTTCTATTAGTTTTATTTTTACATCAGGTGCATCTAAAATAACTTCATACTCTCCCCACGGTCTTTCTTCTATAGCCATATTGTATTTCTTAAAATATAAAGTCCATATCCAAAAACTAAATTAGAGTGAATAATAACTACGTTCCATTGTTTTGCAATCCATACTTGTGGAATTGATAGTATTCCACCTAAGATATATGTGTATGCTCCAATATCGTCATACTTCAATAGATATGGTGAAACTATAATAAGCGTTGTTCCAGCGTATGCTAATCTATTTGCAAGTCTTTCTAATGGAGATAGTTTTTTATCTATCGTAAATATCTTTAATAATTTATTTAATTTAGGATATTGCTCTTTCATTACTCTTTGCTTTTTTGACCTAAATATCCACTATGATGTCTTTTAGAATATTCTTTTTTAGTGAAGCCGATTTTTTTCATAAGCTCAACCACAATCATATCACCAATTACTGTCATCAGTGTTGTTGAAATTGTAGGTGTTAATCCAAGTGGGCAAATTTCTTCAGAATCTCCAGTATGTAATACAACATCTGAATTTTCTGCAAGTGGACTATTTGTTTTTCCTGTAATAGAAATGACTTTAACATCAGGGTGCAAAATCCTAGATAACATTATTAATTCTAATATTTCTCTAGTTTTTCCAGAGTTTGATAATAATATTAATACATCATCTTTGCATAAAATACCTAAATCACCATGTTGTGCTTCACTTGGGTGTAAATAAACCGATGGAGTTCCTGTAGAACTAAGCGTTGTCGAGATATTCAATGCGATCTGACCAGCTTTACCCATTCCCGATAATACTACTTTCCCATTCTTTTCAGACGAATGGACATAATTCTTAATTATATCCACTGCGTTCTCAAACGAGTCATTTACTGGAATATTTTGTATTGCTTCAACTTCTAGCCTAAGAAGTTCTTTGATACTATTTTTCATGATTGTTTTAAGTATTTAATTAAGTAACTGGCGGTTTTGTAATTTGTAGCCAGTGGTATATTATGCACATCACACAATCTCATCAACATAGAAATATCTACATCATGTGGATGTTTATCTAAAGGATCTCTCATAAAAATAACTAGATCTATTTTACCTTCAACTGCCATTGCAGCAATCTGCGCGTCACCACCTAATGGTCCGCTTAATACAGTTTCTAAATTCTTGATGCCAGCATGTTTACAATGTTTACCAGTTGTACCAGTCGTAACAATCGTAACATCTTCTCTATTAAAGAATGGTAATCGTTTAGAAACAAAAGCGACCATATCAGCTTTTTTATTATCGTGTGCTATTAATGCTATCTTCATAAATTTAAATTACATTAATGGACCAGCGCTTCCTGATTTGATTGCAGCTTTCATTCGTTGCTCTTCTAACCATATTAGATAGTTCCATATTTTTTTAATAGTTTTCATAATTTTATAGTTTAATTACTTAATGGTGCTTTAATACTTGGATGATATTTATAATCATGTACCTCGTAATCAAATTCACCATCTAATATATTTACATTCTTAAATGAAACAGTAGGCAAATCATAAATCTCTCTAGAAATCTGTTCCATTGCTTGATCTACATGATTAGAATATAAGTGCACATCACCTAAGTTTCCAATTAATTGATCTGGAATCATGTTAACTTCTTCTGCGATCAAACACAATAATGCCGCATAACTAGCAATATTAAATGGAAGACCTAAGAAAGTATCTACAGATCTTTGATTCCACATTAATGAAAGATATTTACCATCTCTTACGTAACACTGAAATCCATAATGACAAGGTGGAAGGGCCATAGTTGGTAAATCTCCAACATTCCATGCATTAACCATAAGTCTACGAGAATCAGGATTTGTTTTTAGTTCTTCGATGAGGTTTGCGATTTGATCTACAAAAACAGGATCTACATTTTTATCATAACCAAACCAACCTCTCCATTGCTTTCCATAAATAGGACCTAACTCACCCCACTTCTGAGCAAACTCATTATTGGTTTTGATTTTGTTGATAAATTCATCTTGACTGGGTAAAGATGATTGAATTCCGGGCATTGGCGAAAATGTACTCTTAAATGCTTTATAAGCATCACCATTCCAAATGCTACACCCATTATCAACAAGGTACTTAATATTAGTATCACCTTTAAGAAACCACTTTAATTCAGTCATCATCGTCTTGACTGCCATACGCTTAGTAGTTAACAAAGGAAATCCTTGTTTCATGTCATGTCTAATCTGTCTTCCAAAAATAGAATGTGTTCCAGTGCCAGTGCGATCTGATTTTTTTACTGAATTATGTAAGAGTGAACCCAATAGTCCACGATATTGTTCTTCTATACTACTCATTTGATTCTATGCTAATCAATACTTTCTTTAGTATTGCACAGTGATCATATAATTCCTCTTTTTCAAATGCGATGAGGGCTGATCTAATATCGCTTGGTGTTCCCAATCTTGCCCAATCTTCGAATTCCTCGGGAGTAGACAAATACTCAATTAATTTTCTAGGATTAACTAGTTCACTATATCTCTGTTCTAACGCACGCATGTGCTCTTCATTAAACTTGTCCATTTGTATCTTATTTGAACGTTAGTAATTATTCTTGATTTCTGATGCCTCCGATATTAGACACGCTTTGTGAGGTGCAACGCCAACATAAAACTTTGTCAGTCTTTTGATCAACGCTAACTACTTCATCACATCCACCTAAAGGGGCAAACTCACCCCATTTTGAATTTTCTGGATCGTGATTCATGCACTTTAATCGTTTGTTGCCTGGTCTTTCTTGTTTGTTCATTTCTTAATCGTCTTTTATAATCCTTATATAATCCACTTGTTGATTTGTTTCATCGCTCATAGTAATTAAAGGTCCTTGGGAAAATTCCACTTTGGGAAAATTTTCAGCGACTAAAGGAAAACCCCCACACTCTATATACTCTTAATACCACTAAGGCCCTAACCGCAGACCCG
>Ga0222717_10000663_pt1 | contig 29342 bp, 40 predicted proteins | sample C33_18DmetaG_FD_165053 | JGI IMG/M metagenome (GOLD analysis project Ga0222717, IMG submission 165053) | Estuarine water microbial communities from San Francisco Bay, California, United States - C33_18D | ecosystem: Environmental > Aquatic > Marine > Unclassified | place: USA: California... | reverse complement strand
GAAAATGCAGTTGCGGCTGCGGTAGCAATAAACGGAACGACATCAGGATGTAGATATACGTTTAAACCTTGTTGTGATGTTGTTGGTTCCGTATCATATGTGGCACCGTTTAGTACTCAGGGAGTTTCATTTAGTGCGGGTCATATTATAAGTAATGGTTATGGTTTAATTGATACTATTTCAGAACCTGATATATGTGTCACTTCGTTTGATTATGATAATACTGTTACTATCGATAACACTCAAGTTAGTGATTATAATTCAGAAATTAACGACAACAACGCTTGTGATGATAATAGGTGTAATAGATGTGTCGCATCAGTAGAACCTTGTGACGACGCCGGTGTAGTAATAACATGGATATATAACCCACAAGCGGGATATAATTATAATGTTGGTAATGTGTTCTCAGGTAGTAACATTAATGGGTATACTACAACTACAAGTTATAATGTCGGTATTAGTTGTGTTAAGATAGTTACTACGGCCACGGCTACAGAGGGTATTATGACTACAGTATCCGATGGGTCAGGACAAGACAACGGGACTCATATTTCAATGCAAACTGCAGCATGTGGATGTAATTCAGGTGTTAGGGTAAAAAATTCTTTCGCTGATGGTGGTGCAATGGGAGGAGGAACTTCAGTTACGTATACTTGGAACCTATGTGGTAGTAGTACACTACAAACACATGTTTTAGCTGCTGGTAATGGGACTAGTACCCTTTACGATATACCAGGATGTATAGATATGGACTCATTGTCATGGACTCCTACAGGTTCAAATAGTGGTATCACATTGCCAGGTGATTGTTGTAACGGGAGTACATAATTAAATGATATATCTAAAAAAATCGGTTATACATGGTAGAGGAGTTTTTGCAAATAAAGACATCCATAAAGGAGAGTTAATAGAAAAGATACCATATATAGAATTTAGTAGAGAAAACTCATTTAAAGAAATTGAAAAATACACTTTTGGTCTGAAAAATAAAAACGTATGTTTAATGATGTCATATTCTTCCATGTTAAATCACTCAAACGACCCAAACTCAACTATAGAAGAATGTGATAATAATGAATATCTACATCTTTATTCGTTAAAAGACATAAAAAAAGATGAAGAAATTACATTATCGTATTTCGAGGGTGTAAAATTTTAAAAATCATTTTATGATTGTATTTATAGATAATGTCAGAAATTAATCAAAATAATTGTAATGTTGCTAGTTTAAGACCTCTTGAGGTAATTTGTAGTCCTACAAATGCTACAAGCCCTGAAACGCAAGACGGTTCTATACAGTTATTTGTTTATGGAGGTACCTCACCATATACTGTGACATGGCAAAATGGAGGTATAGGTACTTATATAGGTAATCTTCAGGCTGGAGATTATACAGCAACTGTAACTGATTATTATGGTGATTATACCAAAACTGTGACATGTACCGTAGGTAATAATACATTTTACTTGGATGAGTTTATAAAATGTGAAGAGGAGTTTAATCCTAATATATTTGTGTTTTATGATGGAACTTCTTTAAATACTAATACCGCAACACAAGCATGTGAAAGTATAAGAAGTTGGTACCAAACTAAAAAGAATAATGGGTTCGGTGGATTATTATATGAGGGTGTTATAGGTAAAGAAAATCACAACGCTGAGAATTGGTTGTGGTGGTCAACGTACCCGTATTTGGGTTCTTTGACAGGAGGAACACTATCAGATGGAGTAACGGAAATAAAATCTTTCGGACTCGACGGACAATCAGTTGATAACTCAATATATAACTCGGATTGGTGTGAATCTAATGACGGTGGAAAATGTGTACCTAGACAACCATCTTTTAATTTTAGTACGTCAGTGGCCGGTGGGTTAATATCAGATATATATCAAAGAATTAATAACGGTTTTACCTTAACAGGTGCTTATGGTAGTGATGATGTTAGAAGTATGGGTGTACCTTTCACCGTTACACCATCTATGATAGGTAATTACGAAACTGTATATGGAAACTTTATTGGTGGAGATAAAAATTATATTTGTATAATTGTTGCAGATGAAGCGGATGGCGATGTAGGTTTATATCATGGTAATGTAAATACTATTGGGGGACAACCCAATAAAGATTATTTATTTACCAATCCTTTTGTTTTATCAGGTACAGGGTGGAGTGCCACCACACAAGAAGAACCATCAAGTAGGTTTACCTATGATTATGAATCTTTTTTAGGGGTGTGGGAAGATATAAAAGATAATGATGGTAGATTTGAAGGGTTTATTTTTCCCGTAATTGAAAATAATGTTGCTGAAATACCTTTTATACAACATGTAGTAGCTGCCGTAGAAGGAAATACGATTTCAGGAACCACATTCGAAGAAAAATACGGCACTACAATCACCAATGTAGGTCCACTTAATTTAAATTTAAGTGCATTAACCACAACTAATGTTTACTCTGGATTAACAGGAACTACGGCATATAACAATTTAAATCCATCAAATAAAAAGGGGTCAGGACTCACTAATTTTGATTGGCAAGTAGACCCAACAGTAAGTGGGTTTGAAGGGGGAATAGTAGGTGAAGTAATAGATGAATTCTTCTCAGGTATTAGTCTATCAACCGAAAAAATTTATACATCCCCAATAACGAATCTATCGGTAAATAGTATATATGACTTTACAAATACGAGTGGATGTTATTCATACAATAAAAGATTGTTATCGACAGGTCAAACGTTCTCGGCATTAACAACATCAAATGTTTATGATAGTTGTTTAAAGTGTCAACCTTCACCTATTAACCCCATATTCCAACCTACACTATGTTTCTCAGACTCTAATAATCAATATGAATTCACACCTAGTGGTACAGATGTAAATAATTATTTTGTGTGGGAAAACAACACAAATAGTCTTACACTAAAATATAATATAGCGTTAAATAGATGGGAGATAACTCCATGGAGTAATATCGGTGTAGGAGCAATGGTTAGAAACATCAATGAAACTATACCAACAGGTAATTTTATTAATTTAGGTAATAGCCAACCACTTACGTGGATAATGACTGAAGGTCCTTGTTTAGGTATACCACTAACTTTAAATTCCGAAACGAGTGATGAGGTTTGTAGAGGAAACGGGAATGGTGCGGTAATATTAACTGCAGATGGAGGATACCCAACATACCAATATAGAGTTCAAAATGTATCTCCTTACCCCACTTATAGTAATGTCGGGATATTTAATGGGTTATCATCAGGTAACTACTTAGGGGAGGTACAGGATATTTCAGGTAATACGACTAGTACGGTATTTACGATTAATCAAGGTGACATCGGTGTAAATTATACTGTGAGTTTAACATCAATAGTAACAAGTAGTACTAATGGAAGTCGGACTTGGAATTATAGTGTACAAATAAATCCTTCTTTACCTGTCGGTTTTGAAGTAACAATGAACATTAAGTTAACTCATATAAGAAAATGGAGAGATATTGGGACACAAACATTTAATTATAGTCACGTAATTACAAAAAACGGTAACCTAAATATACCATATAATACTACTCCACCACTTAATAGTAATATAGATACTAATTGTAGTATAAAACCTACCTTAGAGTTTACACAAACATTTAGTAATGACGCTCCTTCAATAACCTTAAATAGTACTGATACGTCATTAAATGGGGTAGTCACACAAACGGTAACTATAGACGGTGGTGAGGCTAACTGTTTAGAAAACTGTAGAATGTTAGGTACATATAATACAACATTACAAGTATCTAATTTAAGTATTACGGGTTCTAATTGTTCTACAGTTGTAAATGCTAATACACCTATAGGTGAAAATATAACCATTTATGATTGTATAGCTCCACAAACATAAAATGATGAAAAGGATATTTATAATCAATGGGATACATAATTAAAGATACAGCGGCGTTACTCACAACTAAAGTAACTGACGCTGCACGTAAAAAAATGTCTGAGGGAACATTTAACATATCCTATTTTCAAGTAGGTGATAGTGAAGTTTGTTATGACTGTGTAAGTGGTGAAGATTTAACATCTGGAATGGTGTTAGACGCTGATTATAACGCTCAAAACTTAGCACCCATACCTCAAAAAAGTAAGTCTAATATAAAGTACCCTATAAAAGTCACATCTACTTCAGATAGTACTTTCGGAATACCAGTTCAAGCATCGTATATTGACCCAATATATAATACTGCGGCACCACGAGGATTTTTTACTACAGGGACAACACAGACTAAATACGATAATGTTCTAATTTCAAGTGCCTATACTGTAAACCCTAATTTCATATTTAATATTTCAAATATTAACTCAGGAGATACATTAAGTGTTACTGCAGATATTATAGATTCGGATGTTTCAGGAAACACCGAGGGAGGTGATTTTGCTATTTTATTTTTTGGTCAAGAAGGGTCAATAACATCTATTACTGAAAATTATCCTATATTAACTTATAAGGTAATAGATGTTACAGGTAATACCTCTACAAACTCCGGTACGGTCACTGTAAAATTAGACAGAGACTTACCCGACTTTAATAGTATGGGATACTCAGGTAACGGAAGAGTAATCTTCTATCCTTCTGGTATGACGGAGATATATGATTCCACGACACCTTCATATTATTGGCAAAGTGACGCTATTGATTTTGAAAGTAATTGTGATATTTCTAACACAGACGTAAAAATATGGAATATGAATATTCCTTGGACTGAAACACCTGCGGGAATTGCGAGTGCAACATACCAAGACTATACTACCTATAGTTCAAAATCTTATATCGGAACCAAAGAATATTTAGGTTATAATTCCAATACAGGTCAAACTGACACAAGTAGTACATACTATTATAATTCATTTAGTGAAAAAATTAACTTATCACCATCCGACCAAAAGTCGATATCTATTGTACATTATACAAATCAAGCTATTGATAATTACTATGGTGAAAAATTTGCTTTAGAGCCTTACGACGCATCAGACGCAGGAGAGACAGGTCAAGCTCGTAATTTTAAAATAACAATCCCCACTTTAATGTGGCACAAATCTACCGATGGTAATATTGGAGAAACATTTTATGTAGACCCACCCGGTTATGGTAACTTAAATCTATTTACGGTGTACTATATGAAGTCAACACCTAATAGTAATATGAACGACCCAGGGTTAAGGTACTACCACCTATGGGACACTAATACCAATACTAATGGATATCCAAATAGAGTGGGTAAGGTATGGCCTGATTTAAAAATAGTTACTTTTGATGATGAAGAAATTATTGCATCATTAAGTTATAAGTCAAATAGAAATTGGACTTTACCGGCACCTAAGTTAGGTTTAATTGTACCCAACACATGTAATGATACACCTGCGGATGATGAAGGTTTATTAAGTGGGACATCACAATCCCTATGGGTAACCTATAGACTTAATAGTACAGCATTTACTGAGTCACTTCACTGTAACTATTATAGTTTAATATCAGGAACTGACCCCGACTGTCCACCCGACACTGCTGATGTTACATTTAGATTAGGTGATGAGTTCCCATTTTTAAAAAATGAAATAGGTTCAAACCCATCAGGTTTTTCTGCGAATAACTTAGTAATTTTAACTCAAAGAGTAACTACAGGTCAAAGACCTAATCCATCCTCATGGAGAGAAATAGATGTAACAAGTCAGATTGAATCTACTAAAATAGATGGTTATATAACAGCCACAGGATTAACAAACTCAACAATTAGTATTAATAAACCTGATTATGACTCGGCAAGTCTATATAATTTAGATAATTACATTGACATCCCGACTTTAGGTGAAACAGGTCAAACTTTAAATTTTGGAGGTGAATATTTCTTTTACGGAGAACTACAAACAGATATCCAAGCTACAATATACGTATTAAATTACCTATGTAATTTAGGTCAAAGTCAATTTATGACTTCAAACAATCCTACATGGTCAACTTCAGATACTCCCTATGTTTCTGAGGTTGGGCTTTACGATAATAATAAAAATCTTATGATTATATCTAAAGTACAGTCCCCCGAAATGAGGTTAGGTGTACAACAATACAATATAAAAATAGATTTTTAATATTACATGACCAAAAGCAATCTTAAGAATACCCCAAAAGTACTGGGGTTAGACATCTCAACCAAAACTATAGGTTGGGCTTTATTCGATTTAGACACACAGAATCTTTTAGAATTAACTCACGTATCACCCGTTATTAAACCTAAACCTGAAGATAAGATGGAGGAGTTAATGTTTAAGGTCGACGCATTTGAAGATAAGTTAAACGATTATAAAAACATGGGAATAACTAAAATAGTTATTGAAGAACCCCTTTTAAATTCTAATAACATATGGACTGTAGGTACACTTTTAAGGTATAATTCTATGATATCTAGGTCGATATATAAAACCTTAGGTATTGTACCAAACTACATATCAACATACAACTCAAGAAAATTTGCTTGGCCTTCTTTAGTCCAAGAAAATAACAAGGGGAAGAGAGTATTATTTGGAGGACTACCAAAGGACATAGATAAAAAAGAGTTAATTTGGAAAAAAGTTTCCGATAAGGAGCCACAAATAACATGGTTATATACTAGAAATAATACTCTTAAGAAAGAATGTTTCGACCAAGCAGATGCGTATACATGTGTTTTAGGTTATATGAATAAAGAGGGTATATGGTAATTGATTATTAAGTATATTTTACTTATCTTCATTCTATGGACCATACTGATGAAGGATTAATAGTTGATATGTTGACAAGTATGTTCGGTAGAGAACATGCGCATAATGAACACAGACATCAAATATCTTTTGACTGTCCTGTATGTTCTTATGATATTAAAGGTTTAGATAAAGGTGACGGTAAAGGTAATCTCGAAGTCAATTATGGTGACCACGTTTATAAGTGTTGGGCGTGTGCAGAAACACACAACACCAAAGGACATTTAGGTTGGTTAATAGAAAGGTATGGGGGTAAGAAAGACAAACAATATTATGAACTTATCAGACCTGATGAATTTATCAGGGAAGAGAAAACCTATAAAAAATTAACTTTACCCAAGGAATATTATAGGTTTGATGATGTTAGTGACTTATACCCTCAGAAAAAGAGGGCTATGAACTATTTAAAGGGTCGTGGTATCACTAAAGACATTATAGATAAGTATGATATAGGTTTTGCTTATGAAGGTGATTATACGGGTCGTATTATCGTTCCTTCATATGATATGGAAGGTAAATTAAATTATTTTGTAAGTAGGAGTTGGAGCCCAAATACTCGAATGAAATATAAAAATCCTGAAGCCGCTAAAGAATTTCTTATTTTTAATGAGAGTAGAATTAATTGGGAAGAAGATATATGGATTGTAGAGGGAGTGTTTGATGGGTTTTTTGTACCGAACTCTATACCTTTATTAGGTAAATATATTAATGATAACCTATGGGAAGTTCTTTATGAAAGGTCTAAAAAAGATATTATAATTTGTCTCGATGAAGATGCATGGGAAGATGCAAAAAGACTTTACTATAAACTATCGGGAGGTAAGTTGTTTGGAAGGATAAAAATAGTTAAACTACCTGAAGGTAAAGACCTTGGAGATTTAAGAGGAGTCATACCTGAAGGTTCATATATAAAATTAGAAAAATAATGGAAACTATATTAGAGTTAAGTAAATTTAATCATGTGAAATATTATGATGGACCTCATAAATATTTTATTCATGATAGGGAACTTATGTCAGCCACAAGGTTTATCGGAATGTTTAAACCAAAATTTGAGACACAGAGGATAGCTGAAGAATATGCGGCAAAAAGAGGGCTTAAAGTGGATGATGTCATTGCCGATTGGGATTTAAAAAGAGATACATCAACAGTAAAGGGGTCGGCGGTTCATGATTATGCAGAAAATTGGTGGAATAATAAAGAGTTCCCATATGATTCTTCTGTTGCTATTAGAGAATTTGGTCACGACATAATAAAAGAAAGGTTTGATAAGTGTCAACAAATATTTAAAAATTTTTATGAGGATTCACGAATAAATTTAATTCCCGTAAAAATGGAATTAGTAGTCGGTGATGAAGATTATGGATTAGGAGGTATGGTCGACTGTTTATTTTACAATAAAAAATCAAATATGTTGGAAGTATGGGACTATAAAACAAACAAAGCTATTAACACCAAGAATAATTATGGTCAAAGGTTTAAAGAACCTATCGAACATTTAGATGTGTGCGAAATAAATACATATTCACTACAATTATCATTATATAAACATATTATTGAAAAGAATACTAATTTAAAAATAGGTAATTGCTACCTTATATGGATTAGTGAAAAAAATAAAAACTATAAAGTTTTTAAGTGTAAAGACTTAGAGACGGAGATTAAATTAATGTTAGAACAATTATGAAGTTAAATTTAGAAAATTTTGATTGGGGAAAGTCCAACGAATGGTTTACAGAAACCATTAAACAAGAGTTCTTCAGCTCTGATAAAAATATATATGAAACTGTTTTTGAAGTAGAAGAAAATGAGGTAGTTATGGATGTAGGTGCAAGCATCGGACCATGGTCATACCTGTTAAAAGATAGAAACGTAAAACATTTATACGTTATTGAACCATCAAAAACCCAAACAAATACATTATTAAAAAATATAGATACTATCCCTTATACACACATACCTTACGTAATAAGTGATAATGATTTAGTGATATCAGAATCTTTTGGTGATAGTACAAATCATGAGGTTATAAAGTCTAAAAAATTTATGCAAGTTATTGAAGAAAATAATATAGAAAAAATAGATTTTTTAAAAACTGATTGTGAGGGTGGGGAGTATGAAATCTTTAGTATTGAAAATATTTGTTGGTTAAAAGAAAATATGAAAAAATGTTCAGGTGAATGGCATTTAGGTAAACCTAAATTTAAAAAACAATTTAGAGAATTTAGAGATGTATTTTTGAGAATATTTCCTAATCATGAAGTTTATTCTGTTGATGGAATCGACATAAAATGGGACTTATGGAATGAACACTTTATAGAATATTATAGAGAAGTAATAATACACATAGATAATAGATAATATAAATATGGATTTAAACAACATAGGACAAGGAGGAAGACAGATGCAATTGAACATTCAAGAAGCCCCTAATATAACATGTGAAAAATGTGAAAATATTTTTTTTGATAAAGTCACAGTTATAAAAAAAATTAGTAAATTAATGGTCGGAACACCCGACGACCAACTGGTACCAATGGAGACCTACAAATGTTCGGAGTGTGGAAATATTAACGAAGAATTTAAAGTGTGAGTATGAGTAAATATAGTATACCGGATAATCAATTGAAATTATCTTCTATGATAGGAAATACTCCTATGATTAGAATTAGTGATAAAATTTATGCTAAGGCAGAGATTTTTAACCCTACAGGTTCTATCAAAGATAGACCGGCTAGTTATATTTTAGATTATGCGGAACTTATGGGGGATTTAAAGGAAGGTGACACTATCATCGAGGCTACTTCAGGTAATATGGGTATTTCATTCGCTTGGTTAGCTGCAGAGAGAGGTTATAAATGTAAGATTGTAATGCCGTCTAATATGTCTGACGAAAGAAAACATATGTTGAGACTATATGGTGCTGAATTAATTGAGGTTGATGCTGGTGATTTTGACGGTGCAATTAGATTAAGAGATGAATTGGCTATAGAAAACGGGTGGTACAACTGTAATCAGTTTGGTAACCCGATAAATATAAAATCACATTCTGAAGGTACGGCTGTTGAGATATTAGACTTCTTTCAAAAAAGAGGTGATTATCTTGAGGCAGTAGTTACAGGGACAGGAACGGGAGGGACTTTAATGGGTTGTAAAAAAACATTAGACAATAATTACCCACTAATAAAAATGATTGCTGTTGAACCTGCAGAATCACCTGTTATGAGTGGTGGAGAACCTGGATTACATGGTATACAGGGAATAGGTGACGGTTCTAAATTTCTTGTAGATATGGATAAAGTAAAAGAAGTGATTACAATATCTACAGAAGATGCTAAACATAGGGCAATAAAACTAGCGAAAGAAAAAGGTATTTTTGTAGGTATATCTGCAGGTGCAAATATTTTAGCAGCTGAAAGGTGGGTTGAAAAAAACAATCCTACAGGATATGTAGTAACATTCCTATGTGACAGAGGAGAAAGATATTTAAGTTGCTTATGATTAATAAAATTATACATTTTTCTGACTTACACGTCAGGTTATTCAAGGACCACGATTTATATCGTGAAATAATGACCAACGCTCTATCTCAATGGAAAGAAGAAAAACCTGATAGGATAGTGTTTACGGGTGACTTAGTACACTCTAAAAATCAAATGACTCCCGAATTGATTAATTTTGTTGTTTGGATTTTAAGTGAATGTGCTAAAATATGTAAAACTGTTTTAATCATCGGAAATCACGATTTTTTAGAAAGTAATTTAAATAGAGTTGATGCATTATCACCAATCATTGATTCCTTGGAAAATGATGAAATAGTTTATCATAAAGATAGTGGAGTGTATACCGATGAAAATATAGACTGGGTGGTCTACTCACTAGTTAATCATAATGTAAGACCGCAAATCGATAAATCTGATAACCTTAAAATTGGATTATTTCACGGACCCATACAAGGATTAACAACTGATATCGGGTATAAGTTTGAAGATGGATTTGATACTGCAAGGTTTAAAGGGTGTGATTTAGTTTTATGTGGGGACATACATAAAAGACAAACTTTCAGTATACCTAATAAGAAAAAGGCGTACATGGTTGGCTCTACTATACAACAAAATTTTGGTGAAAGTGTAAAGAATCACGGATATGGTATTTATTATGTGGATAAGGATAAGTATGAAACAATTGACCTACCAAACCCACGACCATTTTTAAATTTTAAAATTAAATCAATAGATGATTTGGTAAATGGAAAAGAAAGACTCGTCAATAATTAAATTTTCTTCAGATGAATTAAAAGACATCAACTCATTTTGTAAACTTAATGAGTTGGATTATTTTAAATTTGTAAAAGAGTGTTTTAATAAAGGATATCAGATTGAAAAGTATGGTTTATTAACTATAGACGGTCAATCTGTTATTGAAAAAGAAGTAATTAAAGAAGTTGAAAAAATTGTAGAAGTAATTAAAGAAGTTGAAGTTGAGAAAATTGTAGAAGTTATAAAAGAAGTTGAGGTTGAGGTTGAGAAAATTGTAGAAGTTGTAAAAGAAATAGAAAAGCCAGTAGAAGTAATAAAAGAAGTTGAAAAAATTGTGGAAGTTATAAAAGAGGTCGAAGTTGAAAAATTAGTGGAAACTATAAAAGAAATCGAAAAAGAAGTTTATATTACAGACGATACAGAGATAAAAGAATTACTACTTAAAATACAACACTTAGAAAGTATACCACCCAAGACGATTGAAAAAGAAATAATAATAGAAAAGCCGGTTGAAGTGATAAGAGAAGTTGAGGTGGAAAAAATTGTTGAAGTGGTGAAAGAGGTTGTTACTGAAAAAATAGTAGAAGTTACTAAGGAAGTAGAAAACAAAGAAAAACAAAAGAAATTACAAAAGACACTTCAAACACTGAGAGAAGAAATGAGAAAAAAGGATGAAAACATTTTACAATTAGAGAAAAATGTGTTAGAATTACAAAAGATAAAAGGACCTATAAAAGCTCAATATATGGGCTCGTCCAACCTAAACGATAATTTATATAAATAATGGAAATGTTTTTATGGTTAATAGCCGCTTATGGGATGAGTAATATTCTTGTTTACGGTTCTATATTTGAAGGATTTAGAAATAATATTCATAGTATGTCAAATACAGATATACCAGTTATTACACCATTATTTAAATTCCTATCAGGACTCATAGTCTGTATGATGTGTACATCAACATGGGTAGGGTTTTTTATGAGTTTGTTCTACTCACCCTTTACATGGTACTTAGGTTTACATCCGGCTTTTGGAATATTCTTTGACGGTATGTTTGCTTCAGGGGGTGTTTGGGCTATTAACGCAATTGTTGAATGGTTTGAAGAAAATAGAAAAAATGACTGAAGAAGAAAAGAAAAATATAGTTAAAAGTCACCTTATACCGACAGATTACCGTTTAATTTTTAGGGTGTTAGCTATGTTTGTTAGTTGGTATTTTAATAAATCTGTATTTTGGGGTATATTCCATTTCTTTTTAGGTTGGGTGTACTTAGCCTATGTATTATTTTTAGAAGGTTTTAATAACGGTAGAATGGGTAGAATGGTTGAGTTTTATTTAGGTTAAAACCATTTGTATTTTTTAAAGTAGTACCATAACCCACCTACGGTTAATAAACTAAGTATTACAAAAATCCAAAAACCATAATGACTATTCAAAAAAGGAATGTCATTAAAATTCATACCGAATAAACCCGTAAAAAAAGATAAAGGAAGAAATAAAGTGGACCATATAGTTAATACATTTAATCTTCTGTTAATTTTATCATTTTGTATTTTGTCAATTAGAGATTCTAACATATCGTAAAGTTCCAATAAATCTTTACAAGTTTCTCGGTTATCGATAAGAGTCTTTTTTAACATAAAAAACTTTTTATCGTCAATCTCTTCACCCTTAAAAATAAGGTTCTCAAACTCACTTAACTCTCTTCTGAGGTCTTCCAAATGTCTGCTATCCATAATAAACTTTCTAATAAATACATTACCCCAACGATAAATAATCCATAATGTGTGTAACCATTGTTGACTGGGTCCTGAAAATCTTGTATAATTGAAGGTACAGATGAGACAATAATTGAAATAGAGAATAATAATTTAACCCAAGTATTATCTAATATTTTTTTAATAAATTTTTTCATAGTAAATTAACTTTAAATATAAATATCATGCCAAAATCAAGATTACGAGGCGGTGCAAAGGCACACAAAAAAAGAGTTCAGAAAAGAAATAACACCATTACGAATCAACGTAGTAAAATGCAACAGATGTTCGAAGAAGAGATGATGAAAAAAATGGAAGAGTTAAGAGGTTCAGGAGAAACTGAAAACCAAGAGATAGACACATCAGAGTCTATGAATATAAGTCTGTAATGGACCTATTCAATCAACCGATAGAATTTGACTATATTAATATGAACCACGATTTAAAAGTAGACGAAATAAAAAATCCATACATACAAGTTGTATGGGAAGACACTCCTGACAATTTCACACAAGAAAGAATCAAGAGAGTCCGTTCTTACTTTGAAAAAAAGTATGGTTCAAAAAATGTTAATGTAGTTACTAAAGTAAAATCTTCAAATGAAGAAATACAGTCGGTTGACGTATCTATGAATATTCTCGATGAGAACTTTCAAAAAGATTTAATTACTAAGTTTTTAAAAGTCCATGAGTTATTGGGTGATGAAAAAGAAATACTTGAATTTAATGATATTGTTGAGAATAAAGTAAGTGCGGATAAATCAGATATCACGCCCTTTAAAAAATGGTATATAAATAAAGTTGAGTTTTCTAACTTTTTATCTTTTGGTGATAATCAAATAATAGACTTTAATAAGGTAAATGGTATCACCGCTGTTGAATCTAACCCACCAAACTTTGGAGGTAAGACAGTATTAACAGTAGACCTTTTACTCTTCTTATTCTTTAATACCACCACCAAAACAAATAAAGCTGAAGAGATATTCAATAGGTTTAGAGATAAGAATAAAGTTAGTGTTAAAGGTGATATTACTATTGACGGCGAAAACTACATTATAGTTCGTGAGGTTATAAGAAAACCAAAAAGAAATGGTGAGGGATTTACAGTAAGTACCAAATTAGATTTCTTTAAGAAGTTAGTTGACGGTTCCTTAGTTAACTTTACTGGAGAACAAAGAAGGGAAACCGAAGAGTTCATTAAGAGGTCCATAGGTGAGATGAATGACTTCCTAATGACTATCTTAACCACATCAAGTAATTTAGAGGAACTAATAGATTCTAAACCAACAGCACGAGGTCAGGTACTATCAAGATTCTTAGGTTTAGATAGTTTAAAACTTAAAGAAGAAGCTGCTAAAGAAATAGTGTCCAACTTCAATAAAAGGATGACCTCAAATCTATATAATATTGAAGATTTAAAATCAGATATTGAAATCAATAAAGAAAAGATATCAGAGGAAAAGGTTAATATTAAAACATACGATAACCAAATAAAAGATGTTAACGAAAGAATTGATAAAGGACAAAAATATCGTGATGAGTGGATACAGAAGAAACATACAGGAATTGATAAAGACTTACTTAGAGTTAATCCAAACGACTTAGATTTAGATATAAAGAATTACGAGTCTAAGGTTACAAACACTCAGAAAGATATCGATGAACTAGACATTACGGAACCACCAAAAGGATATGAGGAAGATAAACATGACGGGGTTAAAGAACTGTTGTTAATGTCTGAGATTAGTTTTGGTACTACTGAGTCAAAGATTAAGGATATCGAGGGGGAATTAAAAGAATTTGAAGGAGGAATCAAATGTCAGTACTGTGGAATAACACTTGCTCAGTCCGAATATTCTGAGAACAAAAAATTAGAATTAATAGAACTAAAAGAATACCTTAAGAAGTGCGTAAAAGAAGTTAAGAAATATACAAAAGAAGAAAAAATATTTGTCGACCTTAAAAATCAATTTGATGTGTATGAGAAAAACAAATTGATTAAAGAAAAGTGTGAAATACAAATAGAGTCTTTTGAGTTAAAAAAGAAAGGTGTTGAAGATATACTAAATAGGTTTAGGGAACAAGAGGTTAAAGTTAAGGAGAACAACAAAATTGATGAGGTACTACTTAAAGCCGATATGAGATTGGACGAACTAACAAATGAAAAAGAAGAAGTCAATTCAAACATAACAACCTCAAATAACAACATAAATAAGTACAAAGATAAAATTGAAGAACTTAATGGATTCATAAATAGAATCAAAGAGGAAGAAGAAAAACTAAGAGTATATAAGATATATTTAGAGTTGTTTGGTAAGAAAGGTATAACCAAAATGATTATGAGAAGTATGACACCTGTTATTAATTCTGAATTACAAAGACTTCTTATGGACTCCGCAGAGTTTAAACTTGAGGTACGTATATCTGAAAAAGATGAAGTGGAATTTTGGATGGTAGATAACAATACCCAAATAGAAAAACTAATGAGTAGTGGTAGTGGATATGAAAGAACTATCGCTTCACTTGCGTTACGAGCGGTACTATCCAAAGTATGTTCATTACCTAAACCAAATATTGTGGTGTTCGATGAGGTGTTTGGTAAGATATCAAACGATAACCTTGATATGGTATCAGAGTTTTTTCATAAGATTAAATCATACTTTGAAAAAATATTTGTTATAACGCACAATCCGATGGTTAGCCAATGGTCTGACTCTATCGTAAAAATAGAAAAAACTAAAAACGTATCAAAAGTTGTACAATGAATTGGAAAGAATATTTTTTGAATATCGCTGAGACTGTTAAATTAAAGTCTAAAGATAAACGTACACAGATAGGCGCGGTAATTGTCGGTAAGGACAATGAGATAGTTTCAACAGGATACAATTCATTTCCTAGAGGTATAGATGATGAAGTTGATGAAAGACAAGTAAGACCTGAGAAGTACTATTGGATTGTACATGCTGAAATGAATGCAATATTAAACGCGGCTCGTATTGGTGTTAGTACAAAGGATTGTAGTATGTATCTTACATGTGGAGTACCTTGTTCTGACTGTTGTAGAGGTATAATTAATGCTGGTATTAAAAAGATATACGTTAAAAAGGAAGATACCACTCGTAATCGTGAACATTGGGACGCACATGCGGCAAGGTCTAGAATAATGTTTGAAGAAAGTGGAGTAGAGGTTTTATTTTATGAATAAAAATATTATAAAATATGAGGAAAGAGACCAATACTTTGCACATAAGGACATGGTTAACGAATGTTTAAGTCTACTCCAAGAAAAACTAAATGAGTTAGGAATAAACTCAGATGAGTATATATATATTGAACCTTCAGCCGGTGACGGAGCTTTTTTAACTAAACTACCTAAAGATAGGAGATTCGGGATAGATATAGAGCCTAGACATGAAGAGATTGTTGAAGGTAATTTTCTTGAGTGGAACCCTAAAGATGAAGGTAAGTATATAACTATAGGTGGTCCACCATTTGGGAATAGAGGTGAATTGGCAGTTAAATTTATAAATCATGCTTCACAGTTTTCGGATGTGGTTGCGTTTATCTTACCCGACTACTTTGAGTATAAAACTAAATATAATTGTGTAAATAAGATACAGAAATTAACACTTATTGAATCAAAAAAACTAAGTTCTGAATTTTACTTTCCAAACGGGGATAAAGTCACTGTTCCAGTCGACATCTTTTTTCAAATATATATTAAAGAATTTGTTTTATGAGTAAAATGTCTTATATTTGTCTTATGAAAACAGTTATTTTTGATTTAGACGGAACATTGGCAGACATCACCAAGCGTCGTGAAATGTCAACCAAAGAGAATGGTAAGATTGATTGGGATACATTCTTCACACCTGAGAATATTTGGTTCGACACACCCAACGAGGTTGTTATTCAAATGGCTCAGATGTTGAGTCAAAAGAATCGTATTGTAATCTTTTCAGGGCGTTCTAAAGGTACGAAAGATGAGACCAAGAGGTGGTTGAAAAAGTTCGACGTACCATTTGATGTGATTAAGATGAGACCAACTAGTAAGGATTGGATGTACATGCCTGACGATGAGTTGAAGCAACACTGGTTGGACAGTCTTTTTCCTGGTGACAAGAAGGATAATATTTTGTGTGTATTTGATGACCGAGATAAGGTTGTTAAGATGTGGAGGGAGAACGGACTGAAGTGTTTTCAAGTTGATAATGGAGACTTCTAATGGATATTATTAAAGAACTTACATATAAGAAAAGAGGTGTGGAAGAATACTATCCACCACTCAAGTACTATAAGACAGACGATAAAACCCTCGTTGCTATCTACCAAGGATTTCGTGGCGGTAATCCTGAATTAGATTTCATCGTCAAATATAAAGAGGAAGGAAGGCGTCTTCGGACGCCTTCCCATACTCACTGGGTTGTGGACTTATTAGTAAAATGCGATACTCAAAAAGACACCGTAAGAAATTATATCAATGATATGATAGGTATGTATGACACTATACAACCATTTAATAGTGTTGAAGAAAGAGATGGATATGATATGCAATATGTCAACGAACACCTCAATAAAAAATATAGTAACCTATCTAATAATGGTTACTACACTATAGAGACACTAACTACATTTATTGAATTGTTCAGTAAATGTGAAAAACAAACAGAGGGAGCGTTCATGTTCCGAAACCTAATGGGTTTAGTAAAAGATTATACAGAAGGTAAGAAAGATTTTTACCAAGTTATTAGTTATTCAAAAAGAGTTTAAAAATGTTAAGAATTATGGCCTGCTCGGCATCGCAAGAGTATGGGAAGAAAGTTGCGGAATCATTTGGTACTGAGTTGGTACCTGTTAAAACCACTAGATTTAGTGATGGAGAATTTTCGGTTAGTATTGAGGATACTATTCGAGGTGATGAGGTTGCGATTATACAATCTACATTTCCACCCACAGATAATTTAATGGAATTATTACTTTTGGTTGATGCGGCAAAAAGGGCGAGTGCAAAAAAGATTATCGCAGTCGTACCCTATTTTGGATACGCTCGACAAGACAGAAAAGACCAACCGAGAGTTCCTATCGGAGCAAAACTTGTTGCTAACTTGTTAACTGCTGCGGGAATAGATAGATTGGTGACTATAGACCTACACGCAGACCAAATACAAGGGTTCTTTGAGGTACCTGTAGACCACTTATATGCTAACACCTTATTCGTACCTTATCTTCAGAGTTTGGGTACTGAGAATCTGTGTATTGCAACTCCCGATACGGGTGGTACCAAAAGAGCAAACTCTTACTCTAAGATTTTGGGTGTTGACATGGCGATTTGTTATAAGCAAAGAAAAGCTGCAAACCAAATCGAAGATATGAAAGTAATTGGTAGTGTAGAAGGTAAAGATGTTGTTATCGTTGATGATATTTGCGATACCGCGGGAACACTAACGACCGCAGCATCCCTTATGATGAAAAACGGAGCAAAATCAGTTAGGGCTTTGTGTACTCACGCGGTTTTGAGTGGACCGGCATATGATAGGATAAAACAAAGTTCTTTAACAGAACTTGTGGTGACAGATACAATCCCATTAAGTGAGAATGAAATTTATTATAATAACACAGAGAAGATAAAAGTGATACCAACTAACGAACTTTTCGCGAATACTCTTCATTGTCTAACTGAAAATCGTTCTATTAGTGATACTTTTTTGGTGAGTTAAAACTTTAGACCTATATTTGTACCATAAATAAAATAAACATGTCAGAAAAGATATTCCACCTACAACTTCAAGACTCTATGAAAAACAAAAAATCTTTAGTGTGTTACCTTAAAGATGGTTCATTAAAATATTCACACTACACTGGATGGGCCACCTCAGGTATTGTTTTAGCTCTGAGGAATATGCAGGTCGGTTACAAAAACGGTTCTAATCTTGCGGTCGAGAATTTACCGGGTGAGAGTAAGGAACAATTCACTAATCGTATTGTTTATATGATTAATAGTGATAGTGTTTGTAATGTAGTGAATATTGTTAATACTGAAGTAAAATTTACATAATGAAAAAAGAACTTTATATTCTTAGAGGACTTCCAGGTAGTGGGAAGTCTACCCTTGCAGAGTCTTTAGGTGGTTATAACCTTGAGGCGGATACATACTTCACTGACGATGACGGTGAATACAATTTTGACCCTTCAAAACTACCTGAGGCACATAAGTGGTGTCAGTCTATGGTTGAAGAGTTGATGACGGAAAACGTTGAACGAATCGTCGTATCTAATACCTCAACACAAGAGTGGGAGATGACACCATATAGAGAAATTGCGGAAGAAAATGGATACTTGGTATTCTATTTGATTGTGGAAAATCGTCATAACGGAGATAATATTCACGGAGTTCCTTCAGAGTCTATTGAGAGAATGAAGAACAGATTTGAAGTACAACTTTAATATGTAAATTTTACATATTAAGATAAGTATATATAAGTATAAAACACAACATATGAACAATAAAACCGAGAAATTTCAATATATGATATTCATATTTGGAGACTTCAAAAATGATGATGAGTTAGTTAAGTTAATAGCAACTCAAATATCTCCCTTTACCAATAATAACTCATATCTAAAATATAATTATGGTGACCATGGTATCGTAATGAATTTAGAAAGTCTTCTACCTTTTTATGAGATTAGAGATTATATTCATTTGGTTTTAGAAAAGGTGGCTCCACAATATTTTCTCATAGAGAGACCAAAACATATGTATGCTTTTATGCCTCCCGAATTAAAGTTAAATCTATTCGATTTAAATGAAGAAAATGAGAAGATTGAGCAAAAAGATATTAATTTTAAAGATATGACTAGTATCATAGACAGCTTTTTGTTAAATGCTGCGTCTACTATATTACCTGAAAACTTTCTATCAGAAGAAAAAATGAACGGACTGTATGACAATATTATGGCCAAAGTCAATGAAGAAAAACCAAGTATGGACGACATCCTTGAAAAAATAAAAGAGAACGGTATAACCTCCTTAACCAAACAAGAAAAACAAATTTTAGATGAATACTCAAAAACTTAATTTAATGAACAATCACAATCCTATTAATCAAGACGAGATACAAATGTATCTTAAAGATATCCGTAAGATTAAAGTTATGACACCAGAGAGAGAAAGAGAACTGGCAAAAATCATATGTTCAACTGAATGTACTGAAAAACAAAAAGAAGAAATCTACCAAGAGCTTTTACAGGGTAATCTAAGGTTTGTTATTACAGTGGCTAAACAGTATCAAAATCAGGGTTTAGACTTAAGTGATTTAATTGCTGAGGGTAATTATGGACTCATGAAGGCGATAAAAAACTTTGATTGGACTAAGAATCTAAGATTTATATCTTATGCTGTTTGGTGGATTAAACAGTCAATTTTACAATCACTAAATGAGAATTCTCGTACAATCCGACTACCGGTAAATGTAGTTCAAGACTTATATAAGGCTAAAAAAGAATGTCAAAAGACAAATAAAGAGATGGATTCAAAATTCACTTCTTTACCCAAAGTGACAGGTTTAGATAATCATATCAATGAGGAAGGTGATACATTAATTGATTTAATTGAGAATGAAAACTCTAGTAGTCCTGATGCAGCTTTTGATGATGACAAAGCTTTAAAAGGTAAATTATTTGCGATTATGAAAACTTTAGATGAAAGAGAGCAAATAATTGTTAGAGATTATTATGGGATAAGTGGGACACCTAAAACTTTAGAAGAAATAGGTAATGATTTTAACCTTACGAAAGAAAGAGTTAGACAAATTAAAGAAAAGGCGTTAAGAAAACTCAGGAACGAGAGTAGTATACTTTTTGATTATTTATAATAACTTAGTCTATTTATAGGTAGACTAAAAATAATCAAATGAGATTTATACAAAGATTAAAAGAAATATTATTCCCAACCATGGTTGCACTATCTGCGTTATCAGTTAGTGCTTCTGCGGCATTCTATTCAATAACTGGATTAAGTAAATTGTTTGCAGGTGCAAGTTTTGAAGTAATAATTATGGCTTCTTCATTAGAAGTATCTAAACTTATTATTGCGTCATTACTATACCAGTATTGGGGTGAATTAAATAAAGTGTTACGGTTCTATTTAACAGTAGCTGCAACTACATTAGTGATTATTACCTCTATGGGTATATATGGATTTTTATCTGCGGCCTATCAAGAAACTGCATCAAAATCAGGTATAATTGATAAACAGATTAATTTATTAGATGTTAAACGGAATCGTTTTATTGAAAATCGAGAATACATTATAGAAGAAAAGAAAAGCGTTGAAGAAAGTATATCATCACTTAGAAATGGTATTTCAAACAACGTAATTCAATACAAAGACAAGGAGACAGGTCAAATAATTACCACAACATCATCTTCTAATAGACGAGTTTTACAAGAACAATTAGATGAGGCAATAGGAAATAAAAATAATTTATCAATAAAATTAGAGTCAGTTACAGATTCTATAACATCTTTAGATATTAAAATATTAGATATAGAATCTAATTCTGATGTAGCGGCTGAATTAGGACCGTTAAAATACTTAAGTGAATTAACAGGGTTACCGATGAATAAAATTATTAATTACTTACTATTAGTTATAATTTTCGTATTTGACCCACTTGCGATTGCACTTGTAATAGCTGCTAATTTCTTATTTAAAACTATAAGAAAAAAAGAAGATAATGATGACTTATCACAAAAAAACAATACTATTATTATAGAAGAACCGAAAGAAGAAATTATAGAAGAACCAAAAGAAGAAATCATAGAAGAACCGAAAGAAGAAATCATAGAAGAACCGAAAGAAGAAATTATAGAAGAAATTATAGAAGAACCAAAAGAAGAGATTATAGAAGAACCTAAAGAAGAAATTATAGAAGAACCGATTACAATAGAAAAAGTTCAAAACAATAAAAGGTTAGTTTATAAAAAACGTAATGATAAAAATTAATGTTATTGATGGTTTTAAACCTGTGGGGAGATATAAGAGAAAAAAACAAATAATCCTTACTCATACTTCTAGAAATCTAAAAGATTATATTTCTTCATTAAAGTACAGATATAATGGGGATAATAAAAAACTACCACACTTTATTATCGGAAGGGAAGGAGATGTGTATAACATAATCCCAACGGATACATACAGTTATTATATGGAAGCTAACAATAACAACAAACAATCTATAGTTATTTGTTTGGAAAATTTAGGGTGGTTAAGAAAAAACCCTTTAACTCACAATTTTATTAATTGGATAGGTGATATACATGAAGATGAAATATATAGTAGAAAATGGAGAGGGTATCATTTTTGGCAACCATACACAGATAACCAAATGGATTCATTAGTTAATGTAGTAAATAAATTATGTGATGATTATGAAATACCTAAAATAAGTGTAGGTCATAATGTTAAGGTAGATAAAATAGAAAAATTTAGAGGAATATCTAGTAATAGTAATTATGATATAATTAATACTGATTTGAATCCTGCTTTTGATTTCGACATATTTATAAATAAAATAAAAGATGAGTAACCAATACGACGAAATCAAAAATCTACTAAAAAGTAGTAGAAACTTAATGGGTGTTAGTGGATTAGAAGAGTCTAAAAAAACTTTAATTAAAAGTGGACTATTAAAAGAAATGGACATTAAACCCGATAATTTAGCCGTTGATAGTGAGGAGGAGATTGAATTACAAACTCAACCTCAAGAAGATAAACAAAAGACCTATAGGGTATCTGGAGGTTTAATAACACTTCACGGAAAAGATAAACAAGACTTAGAACTGTCTACAGATGAAAAGTTATCTTACCAAGAGACAATGGATGATTTTGTTAATGAAGTATCTGACCTATCTGACTTTGGTACGTTAAACATTTACCCTAGTAATGTTGATTGGTCAGGTAAAGTAATTGATTTTGATTTAGAATTTTATTTTACTATAGGAGAAAATAATGGTGTGTATATAAACGGAGATATGATTAAATTAGATACGGAGTTAGTTGAGTTAATAAATAAGTTAACATCCTTTTATGAAAAGTTTAAATCAAAATGGGCCAAAACTTTAGCACAGAGAAAGAAGACTATGCCCGCAGGGGAAGAGTAAAAAATATAATAATTTTTACTTTAGTTATTGTAATTATTTTTTTAAGTAAGTGTGGAGGAGATAATGAGGTAATCGTATCTGAACCGATAACTATTATTGAAACTGAAACGTTAATTGATACCATAGAGACTGTGACGACTAAAACACTATGGAAAACAAATACACACTTTATATATGATACTGTGATTATTAATGTACCTATAAAAGTGGATACATTAAATATTATCCAAAAATACCGCAAAAAAAACGTATGTATCGATACACTACAGATTGATAGTATAGGTTATGTAGAGGTGATTGATACTATATATAATAATAGTATCCTATCAAGAAATTATATTCACGAAATAGATATACCTATTAAAACCATTAGAACGGTAGAAAATATTAATAAGTTAGAATTATATGCTGGTTTTGGGGCAAGATATAACATGGAAAAAGTTAATTGGATGGGGTTAGAAGGAGGGGTAAAAAATAAGAAAGGAAACCTATTTATTTTAGGTATAGGAACAGATACAGAAAATAATTTATCAGTTGGAGGAAGTATTCATTGGAAATTAAAGAGTGAGTGATATTTATATGTGATGGCACTAAGTAATACAGATAAAAAAGATATCGAAGTGATAGTCAGGAAAGAGATTAAAGACTTTCTTAACTCTAGCACACTACAACAATTCGAAAAAAAAATTGTAGACAATATCCAAAAAGAGATTAATAACGGAAAGATACGTGGTGATATAAACGAAATAGTGACTAAAATCATGAAAGAGTTCTATAAGATTATGTGGACTAGAAGAAGTTTTTGGGAACCATCTTTAAAAAATGTTAAGTAATGGATTCAGTTAATCAACAATTTAAAAAAGCCTTAAGTAGTGAATTTAAAGATGCTGCGACACAGATTACCACAGGTAAAGACCCACTACCGATTAAAAATTATGGGACTATGATGACTAGTTTGAGTAAAGCTCAAAAAGAGGTAAAGGAAGAGGATTATGATGAGTTTTTCGATGAGGTTACTAAAGTCGAGGCTAAAGAAGCTACAGGTTCAGCATCATCGGGGTCTTTTGAAAAACCAATGTTTACTGAACCCGTTAAAAACACATTGTTCCAACCCGATACTGAAACTAAACTAACCAAATCTGTGAATGAAGATGAAATACCTGGAGGATTAGCTGACGGAATGACTGTTGGTGATTTAGCCAGTAAACATGAGGTCGATATTGAACAACTTTTAGACAAAATGGAAAAGGGTGTTAATGTTGAAATGGAGCACACTAATGATACGTCTATTGCGATAGAAATAGCTATGGACCATATATATGAAGATTTAAATTATTACGATAAGTTAGAAAAAATAGAAGGTGATTCACATAAAGAAGAATCTACAGAAGCTACTACATCGTCGTCCGCTGGTGTATATGACGCACCATTTGGAGCACCAAAAAGAGACCCATTAAAGATAGACACACCTAAGAGTGTTTACAATAACTTAAGGTCAGTAAAAGATAAAAACTTTCCAAAGCTTGGAGGACCTGGAAGTACATTTGTAAAAATTAAAGATAAATGTAAAAAGTTCCCATACTGTAACCAAGGGGATATTAAGGCTTTAGAATTCTTTGAGAATAACTTAGTTAAAGAAGCTATAAAAAATATATCAAACAGATATAGTTTAAATGAAGATTACATAAAAGGTGTTATTTTAGAAAACACTAATATTTATTATAAAAATACTGATATGAATAAAGAACTTGAAAACATGATTGATGGTATCGTCGATAAAGTACTTTCTGAAGAAATACAAAAAAAAGTAAGCCGAATCACTGAAAGTGATAGTGAACAAATTGATGAAATGGAAGAATATTATGAGACTGCTAAGAGTCGTAAAGAAGAGAGGTTAGAAAATATGGGTAAAATGCCTGAAGATAGAGATGAGTTTGACGGTAGAGATTCGGAGGTAGTCGGAGTAGATTCTAACATAAAAGACCAAAGAAAAGAAATGAGTGAAGAGGAAATATGTTCTGACTGTGGAAAAGAAATTTGTGAGTGTGGTGGTGGAAATATGTATGAAGAAGAAGTTGAAGAAGGTAATGCTTTTAGCGGTGCAAGGGCTAAAGCCATTGAGAACGGTGAAGATACATTTGAAGTTGATGGTAAAACTTATAAAGTCACTGATGAAGAAGGAGAAACCACAGAAGCCACTACTGCTTCATCATCAGGTTCGTTTAGTGCTCCTTTAGATTTTCATGAAGGTAAAAAAAATATACAGTTGAGTGAAGAGGATATGATAGATTTGATTGAAAAAATAATCGAAGAACAAAAAATAGAAGGAATTACGTCTCAAAACAAGGCTTTTAAACAAACCAAAAAAGATACGGATAGTTATATGAAAGAGTTAACATCTAGATTGAAGGACTTCTTAAAAGGTTCCAACGGTAAGTACGAGATGAATCCCAAAAAATTTCCATCAGGAAATGGAGACCTTAAAGATGATAAGATGATGTATACCGCATCAGATGGTGTTGAAGAATATATAAAACAGATTGCTCGTTCAGGCGGACAAGAGAATTTAAGTTACGACCAAATTAAACCAGATGAAGAATGGTTAGATAAAAATATTTTAGGTTCTTCTGATACGGGTAATAATCCTGAATGGGCCAATGCGGTGGCTACGGATGTTGGTGATGAAGTTAAAGATAGAAAAGATAAAAATATTTTAGCTAAATTAAAAGATAAATCTTATAACAAGGCTACACAGCCGGTTAGTGACATTGCGGGTCATAATAAAAGTGATGAAAAGTTCGCAGGTATAGAGGTGAGTGAATCTAAAAAAGATAAGAATAAATTAAAAATTAACGAGAATATTGATAGAATGAAGAAATTATTCTCACACAATTATAAGTCACAATAATAAAACTTATTATTCATTTTTTATTGGTCCGTGTTATATTTCTTATATGAAGAGATATAATCCGGACCAATTCTTTAAGTGGTTATCTGAACCTATGAGAAAGGAAGACATACATACATGGAATATGGCTCATAATATAATGCCAGAATTGACAGAGTTATTTAAAGACTTCTGCTTCTCCTTTTATTACTTAGTTAGGGATACATACTTAGGGGACAGTTATAACGACTCTAAAGAGACTAAAATAGGTATGACGACATCAGATAAAGTCAAACACTATCAATGGTGTTGGAATAGAACCATAGACAACTTTAAAAAAGAAAATATAGTCTTCAAGTTTAGTGAATCAGACGAAGAGTACTTCAAAGAATTTTTTTTCGAAGTATTTTATGACCAAGAAGATAACGAAATGAGAGAGGCACTCAACGACTTTCTAAAACAGATGTTTAACAGAAAAAGACCAACCAGTAAGTCCGACTTAGAGATGTTTACTGATGTTTACAAAACACTTGAAAGGTCTTTACATATTTAAAAAAGTGGTTATCTATTTACTATAACTGTAAAAAAATTACTTTTTTATAGAATAATAAAAACAAAAAAATTACAAAAATGGAAACTTTAGAAAACATTAAGACGCTTGTCGAAACACTATCGGTAGATACTGTTAAATTTTACGGAGGTAATAAATCGGCAGGTACTAGAGCTAGAAAGTCAGCACAGGAACTAAAAGCTTTACTCCAAGATTTAAGAAAAGAAATTTTAGAAGAAAGAAACAAGTAATATGAATATAGAGATACCTATAATGGGATATATCATCACTTTTTTATTTGTTTTTGCAATAATTTCATTACTTAGGTTGTTGTTTAAATTTATTAGTGCGTTGTTGTCCACACCACCTCAAAAGTTTATACTGGATAATAACGCACTAATTTATTATGGGATATGTATATCTTTTTTATTTACAGTTTTATTTAATATTATAACATGATGTCGTACTATAATTTTATAAGTTCCACTAAAAATTACCTTAAGTCGGTTAGGGTTATAAAAGACTATATAAGTTTTGATATGTCATTTCCCGATAAATGGGTAATTTTAAAAGAGCATTCAGAAGGAATTGAAATAATTAAAAACAAAGGTGAAAATGGAAGAATTATAATATCTTTTGTGTCACCCTTTAAGGAAGAATCTATTAATAAAATAGAAAGTACTACTAACTCGATAATTAAATTCAATATCGAGAAAGAGGAGAAAGAAAAACTATTTAAAAATAAAGTTCAGGAGTTAAAGAGTATTTTTGAAGATAAAAAGTTAGATACCTTAAAGAACCTTAAGTTTGATATTGATGAGTTTACCCTATTAACTAATAACGTTGAAGAAAATGGACAAAGTTCAGAAGGAGATGGAGAGGTTGAAACTACAGATAGAGAAAAATCAACAGAACCTAAAACAGCATAAACAAGTTCTTATTAAAGAAATAAAAAGTACTCAAAAACCCATAGTAGAGAGTAAAATTAAGGAGGAAGAAAAATATTCATTATGGAAAAGAATCAAGAAAACTTTGGGGATAACATAAAATCATTCGCGGAAATCGCAGATTTAATTGAGAAAAATTCTTTACTAAAGGATGAAGAGGTGCAGATAAAACTTAATTTAGAAAAACCTAAATACGATAAAATATTAAAACACTTTAGAGAAATTGATTGGAATTCAGAAAAGTTTTTTATTACCTTTGGTAAGGTTAGTTTTAAGTTCGTTTTGAAAAAGTAGTCTTTTGTCTATAAAGCTTTTTCTTATTAAATCCATTTTTTTCTAATACACCATACAACCATTTACGTTGAGTTTGAGTACTATCTTTAATAAACATAGCGTCACTCCTTCCTAACTCTCTAAATGAAGACTCTAGAGTGTCTATTAGACGTTCAGAGTCTTCTGTGTTTTTTAAAGAAAATAAACTAAAAACTTCATCTATTTGAATAACAATTTTATTGTTTAACTTGGATATAACTTTAAAGTCTTTTTTCTTACAATATTTTGCTATTAGTTGATTAAAAGATATACGAGAAGATGATTGCCAGTCATAAATTAATTCCTCTAACTTATAGTCTGATATATTTTTAATTGTGTAGTCTGATTGGTCATCCATAAAAACTCGATTATTTCTACCAACCTCATCCATTTTATATAAGGGTAATTGATAGTTGTCTATTTTAGAGAGTATTGCTAACTCGTATTTAACCTTTTCCGAATTTTCATACTTAGTGTCAAATAAAACGTCATTACTTTTCAATAAAGAATTAAATTTAGATAATGCGTTTTTCTCTGTAGAATAACCTTTGATAATTTTTTTCTTTTTCTTATTCTTAAATAATACTATTATAAAATTTTCCATACATGAAGGATTACTATAAAATACTAGGTGTTAATAAAAAATCAACAAAAGATGAGATTAAGAAGTCTTATAGAAAGTTGTCTAAAAAGTATCACCCCGACATTAATCCCGATGGAGGGGATAAATTCAAAGAGATTGTTGAGGCATATGAAACACTAACGGACGATAATAAAAGAGCGAAGTACGATAACCCTAATCCTTTCAATAGTCGAAGAAGTAATGGATTTGACCCTTTTTCTGATTTTATGCATCAGTTTAGAAATCAAAATAAAAAAAAGAGAAGAAGTCCAGACAAAAAAATAAATATACAAATTAACCCTATTGAATCCTTTAAAGGTGTTAGTAAAGCGATAACCTATCAAACAAACAATACCTGTAATACCTGTGCTGGAAGTGGAGGTAAGAAGAATGTATGTCAAACTTGTAAAGGAAGTGGTAACATAAGAAGAAAGATGGGTTCAGGGTTTGTTAATCATATAATTGATACTCCATGTAACGCCTGTAATGGAGTGGGTGAAATTATGATAGACCCATGTTTTCATTGTCAAGGTAAAGGGATTAAACAAAAAATAGAGAACATAACTGTAGACATTCCATCAAATGTAAATACGGGGGAATATTTAAGAGTTAAGGGTAAGGGTGATTTTACACCTAATTTAGGTTTTGGTGATTTAATATTACAAATTGAAGTAATCAATAGTGATAACTTTGAAAAAATTAATCATGATTTAGTTTATACTAAATCTGTTAAACTATATGATTTAATTATGGAAAATGAGATTAGTCTTCCTCACCCTGATGGTGAAGTATTAATAAGTATTCCTAAAAATACTGAGACGGGTAAGCCATTAAGGTTAAAAGGTAAGGGATATAAAACTAAAAGTGGGGTGGGTGATTTTTACGTTAAAATGAGTGTAATTAACGAAATCATGGACGAAGATATGAAAAATAAGATTATAGAAAAATTAAAAGAGTGAAATTATATTTTGTATTATTTTATAAGTTCCGTATATGCCAGAAATTAAGATATAAAATGACAATACTATCATTGATGTCTGTGAAACATTTAAACCTTTT
>Ga0222717_10000661_pt1 | contig 29408 bp, 17 predicted proteins | sample C33_18DmetaG_FD_165053 | JGI IMG/M metagenome (GOLD analysis project Ga0222717, IMG submission 165053) | Estuarine water microbial communities from San Francisco Bay, California, United States - C33_18D | ecosystem: Environmental > Aquatic > Marine > Unclassified | place: USA: California... | reverse complement strand
GACACAGTTTTTCCGGTTTGAATGTAAACAAAATATTTCCATCGGGTCAAACAAATTTAAAATGTCGATATTTTCAAATTATTAACCTTCAATATTTGAACATAGACCCATTAGCCAGTAGCCCCAATACCTCATATCGATTACAAAATGTGAAAGAACTTATTCTAACATCTTACACTAACAATCACTATAACCCTCTTTACCTATGCGAACCACGAATCATGCCAGAAATAAAATGGGAACAAATTTCCTGGTTAGCTGAAGGCAATCAGTTGTATCCAGCCGAGCATTCTTACCAGATCAACAATATTCAGGAAGACTCTTGCACTGCATGTGACGAAAACTACGGCAAGCCCACAATTTCCAACTACGACCAGTGCACACAATGTGAATATGCCGAAGAAGTCGACCCCAGCACCAAAGCGTGCGTGTGCAAATCTGGGCGTGACTACGACACACTGCAAGAGCGATGCACTTGCCTGCCCGGTTTTGGGGTTGACCTCGGATCGCAAGATGCATGTACAGCATGCCCCGTTAATTCTTACCGCGATGGTTACCAAGATGGACCCTGTCAAGACTGCCCGCTACACTCGATCACACACAACACGACCAACAACACAATCTGCACATGTGATCCTGCATATGTTATGAACAACTCAGAGTGCATCTGCATTGCGGGGTATGAGCGCAACGAGACCTCCAACGAATGCCAGTCGTGCAGCGTCGACTTTTACAAGCCAGACATCGGCGAACACAGATGCACAAAATGTCCGCCGCGCAACAGCACCAATGGTACACAAGCAAGTGTGTGGTGCAACCATCCCGGGCCCAATGTCGAGGTCGATGACCGCGGCAACTATCTGTGTGAGGAGGGCTTTGGCGTGCATGCGTACCACGGCCCCTTTCACGACGTCAGGTGTGGCAGTTTTGAGTTTAATGCCACGGCAAAAAGTCTTCGTGCATGCGAAGAGGCTTGTACGGAGAATCATACATGCACGGGCTTTTTTGGGGGACTCGAAGAAGACAATGAAAAAGTTACATATTTGGGGCGAGACGGGCAGTGTGCGTTGTGTGCCTCGTCCTCGTCAACTGATAGTTCTTTTGAAAATGGACAAAAATCCAATTATTACACAAAAAAAATACCCTTTGAGCTTATGTTCGACGCCTGTGAGCCATGCACCGACATGCGCAGGGTAGAGACGCCAGACGGTGTGCACCGAATTTGCAAGTTTTGCCCGGGAAATGTTTGCGGGTGTAATGGGCAGAATATGAATGATGCATCTGGGGTGTGTGAGTGTGCTGCGGGTTATCAACCTGATTTTTTTGTAGAGATTCAAGGGTCCAGCGCTCAATGTGAAAGTGATATTCCAGTTGATAAGGCAAAGACGTTGCAGGCGTGCAAGCACATGTGCCATATGTTTACTGAGCCATATTCCGGTGACTTTACAGACGGAATTGCCATTCCTGAGGTAATACAATCTCAACCATTTTACGGCTGTTATGTAGAAGACAATACAGAATCATCATCCAATGACGATTGGAAGTTCTGGGATGGCGATACCATTAAGGCTTTGCAAGAGTCAACTTGTCAACATGGTATTACCATTAATACTCGAACTGAATCAGTATGGTGTTGTGAGACTCCGGTGTCTTCTGAGACTCCGGTGCGTTTTGATCGTATACAGTATGACGCAGAATCGGTGTGGGTAACTTACTATCCTGCTGGCTACGACCCGAAACAACATCAGCAACAAGACACAATTTGTGTAACAAGCGGTGCAACAAAACCACAAACTACAGACCACGCCGATTGTGATCTTGGATTTTATCAAGCAATTAATGATCTGGACAATTATTATTGTTGTATCGAAGGTGATACTCTTATCTTTAGTCCTGAAAAGACGTATTATCCCCCCGGTTACCCCCAACATGCAGGATCGGAAACTGCGGCGGTTGTCACGGAAATCCCAGCAAACTGGCAGTGCCTCGGCTTGACGTGGGATGAATCGACCCTAACATGCACCTTGTGTGGAACAACTCCGCCTTACAACACAAACTTGCAAACCTCTCCAGCAGCAAGCACGGTGTTCCGGTTCGCGCCCGAGTACCCCCCGCCGACCGCATGTAGCGCGTGCCCCAAAGACACGGCCAAGCCCGAAAGTGGAAACCACCTGTGCCAGGCGTGCGGGGGCGAGGGCACCACGGATGCAGAGGGTGCCACGAGCTGTACTTGTGCGCCCGGCTCCAATCGTACGGGCGATTTGTGCTTTTGCGACGAAGGGTATGAGGTGCCAATGTTTGACTTGCAACCAATTTCAAGTAATCAGCAAAACGAAGTGTGCGCTCACATGTCACCACCACTTATGCAATCGGTAGGTGGTGATCCAGCGGCGGTGGATTTGTTTTCATTTTATGAAATTGCTTCTGGAACGTGTATGTATTGGGCATTCGACCAAGATAATAGCGATGAACTAGTCACGGCTAAAATTTCTGGAGAAAACATTTTGGTTGACTTTTACCAATTTTCCACACGAAACCAACTTGCACGGCACACGATAACCGGTTTAAGTCTGGAATTGATTTGTGATAATGTAAGTCCAACCAACCATTCGCTGGTTGTTAAAAGCAGGATGGTTTGGATTCAATATAAACAGAATTCAAATGATCAAGGCGTGGTTTTGGAATGGAAACAAACAAATATATTTGCTGAACATAACAGAATCACGTTGGTAAAAAAACTGGTAAAAATTTTTCAATTCAGCAATGAAGCAACTCCTACACACTTTTTTTATGTTGAACATAGTTTAACAACTAGCAATTCGGGTAAATATTTCGTAAATCACTGTTCAATAAGAACAATGGGGTATTGTAATCAAAAGCCGTTAGATGGACAAAATGAAGACCAAAACCATGGCGTAACTATTGTTGTTTTCAATTTTGTTGGGGGTAATTTACAGTGTGTGGTAAAAACTGGATTATCCAATACGAATTTGCATTTTATAACTAAATTGATTACACCATCCATAGACGAGTGTGTAAGTGTTACCACTTTGTCCACGTCTGGTGTTGTAAATTCTGTGATAGGTGCAGTTGCCAAATTTCGATATAGAGATAATTATTGTCTTTGGTGGCAACGAGGTACATATACAATATGGATTGTACGTGTAATCAACATTAATACTGAAATATTGCAATTTTATTCCACATCAACTGCTTACGTCAACACTAACGACTCAGATAATTGGATTAAAGTACCATTTTATCTGGGATGTAATGTGGAACGGTGGTTTCCTTTGACAACCACTGGTTCTGAAACGATTAATACGGTAACTTATTCGTTTACTGGAATGTTGGGTTGGTGTACAGATAATCGCCTCTTTTTTCAAAAAACAAAGTGGATACAAAGTAGCATGAGATATTCAGCTGCCACAACGCAAAATTTAGGTAACTATCCAATCTTGTCCAACCCTGTAATTCAAAATGATATCGTATATTTTATTACCACTGATCATCGGGTGGTTCGTGTGACATTTACCGATGAAACTTTAAAAGATAGGACAACTGCCAAAGTTACAGCAACAAATGTCTTTTCGCAGCCAATTTCTGATCTCTATTTTACCCTGAACTACGTTTTAACTCAAGAGCTCAAATCAACCAATACATACACGCAAACCCACGTTTTGGATTTAACCTCATTAAGTGAAATATCCATGGCAAGTACAGAAATACACGTGTTCGATACCTTTCAAACGCAAAGTGGAATTCTCACAAACCATGTCTCTTCCGACCACTCTTATTGGCGCCTGGAACCAAATATATACTATGATTTTTATGTCTTGATCAACTGCCAACCGGCCGTTTGTATGTTTGAAATGGACTTTCTACGCCAAAGTACTGATGCTCTGAATATTGAAATTAAAATTCAACATATTACAACTAACAACGAAACAATCTTTTCACATAGCATGCCAATGTCAGCAAATTTTGCATGGACTGTTAACTCTTTCAATACGATGTTAAAAGGGGGAACATACAAAGTTTTTGTACAAGAAACAAGCCATATAGTAGAAATTCAAAAAATTAAATTAGGAGGCAAGGTAGAGCTTGGTGTTTATTCCAACCGTTTAAATTATGACGAATGTGTAAATTTGTGCAATGAATACACCCTGGAATCCAGCAGTTTCATTACCATTGACGATAAATATTTAATACCTCCAAACTTTGTATGTAGTGGGGTTATATTGGATGAAGTGGATAATAGTTGCTACTTGTGCTTACAAGAGTTTTCCACGAGTGCTCTGAAATTTCGTACTGAAACATTTCCATATGAAACAATGTGGTCTGTACGTAAAAACGAAATAAGGTATTATGACGTATCGCCGCATGAACTCTGGGTAGCCCAATTACAAGAACCTCCTCCTAAGAAACAATATGCGCGTTTTACCACATGCGAGCCATGCCCCGTAAATAACTTTAAAGCCTCAAGCAACGAAGAAATGTGCAAAGCATGTGATATTGACGGGGGTCTTGGAACATCCACGACTGGAGCCACTGAATGTGTATCAGCGGCTGGTTCTCAATCTTCAGATCTTATACTAATCGGTCAGGCTAACTCGAGTAACACGACCACACCCACCGGAGTACGTCGATTGTTGCAAACAATAGAAGGCAACATTGCCGCCGGCCTGGCCTCGATCACCGGGAGCCCCTTGCACTGGATCACGGTGACACATCTTCAAGGCACACTGTATGAGTTTTTGATTTACGCAGAATCGGAAGATGCCGCCGCAAGCATGGCAGAGCTCATTACCCCGGAAAGCATCGCCACAGAAATTCCGGGAGCTGAAATGGTGGGCACGATAGAAGTGATTCAATTGCCCGAACCCACGATTCTTTTATGCCCTGCTGATACGTACAAAGACTCTATCAGCGAAACACCATGCACATCGTGTGGCTTTTTTTACACGACAAATGGACAAATAGGTCAAGGAAGCTCCAGTGCGTGTGTATGCCGAGAAGAGTATGTGCAGTCTAACATGTGCTATTGTGACGACGGATACGTGTTTTCGGGCACGGCATGTGTGCCGTGTGAAGCAGACACGTATCGTGCTCCCGACGCCCTGACATGTGTTGCATGTCCCGACTTTTCAAATTCAGTGTCAGCGGCCAACACCATTTTCGACTGCAAATGTAATTTTGGACTGCAACACAATAGCGTAGGTCAATGCGTGTGTCCACTGGGCTTTGAATTCGATCAGGCACCACCCACGTGCGTTCTTTGTGAAGTGGGATACTACCGCGACAGTGTCGACAACGCGGAATGCGTGCAATGCCCCGCGAACTCGTGGGCAAATGCAACGGGAAGCTCGGCAAAGTCGGCGTGCTTGTGCAATGCTGGTTTTACGGGCGCAGACGGCGGGCCATGTATTGCATGTGTCGCAGGCAAGTACAAGAACACCACGGGAAGTGCCCTGTGTAAAGATTGTGGTACTGCAAAATACTCGGCGGAGGTCGCTGCAGAGACGGAAAGTGTTTGTACAGTTTGCCCCGACGCAGCAAGCTCACCGCCTGGGAGCACGGTGCTGGTGCATTGTCAGTGTAACGAGGGATACACTGGTTCCGACGGCGGGCCATGTGACGCGTGTATACCCGGCACGTACAAGGCTGGCGCGGGTACTGCCCAATGTGTGGCATGTGCGGCAGGCAAATACCTTGAACACGCAGCTGCGATATCACAGAGTGAGTGCGTGTCGTGTGTTGAAAACTCACATTCGGAGCCAGGAAGCGCAAATGCAACCGATTGCTCGTGCAATGCGGGCTACACCGGAAGCGACGGTGGCCCGTGTGTGGCCTGTGTCGCTGGCAAATACAAACCAAGCCCGGGCAGCAGTGCGTGCTTGGCGTGTGATGTTGGCAAGTTTTCTGGAGCCGAAGCCGAGACAAACGCCAGTATGTGTGTTGAATGTCCGGCATTTTCGAGTGCAATTTCCGCGAGTACCGCAGTGGATGATTGTTATTGCAACGTGGGTTACACCGGGCCTCATGGGGGTCCGTGCGTTGCGTGTGACGCTGGCAAATACAAGACACACAACGGAAGTGCATTGTGTGTCGAGTGTGACGCTGGAAAGTACTCATCGCAACCTGCGCAAGTTCAAGAGTCTGGGTGTACGACTTGTTCTGAGTCTTCACATTCACCTGCGGGCAGCAACAATGTCACCGAGTGCACGTGCAATATGGGATACACCGGCAATGATGGCGGTCCGTGTAGCGCCTGCGTTGCGGGCACATACAAACCAATTGCGGGTAGCCAACCTTGTTTGCTATGCGCAACAGGCAAGTTTTCAACACTCCAAGCCCAGATTTTCGCAAGCAATTGCACGGATTGCCCTGCATCAAGCGACGCACTAAGCGGCAGTAATGACATCACAGACTGTTTATGTAATGCTGGATTTACAGGCGAAAATGGCGGGGCATGTACAGGGTGTGTAGCAGGTACATACAAGGAAGAATCTGGGCCGGAGGCGTGTATGTTATGTGCCCCTGGGAAATATTCGACAGTATACGAAGCAATATTACCAGGGACGTGCACGGTGTGTCCAACGCACACTCAATCGGACGAGGGTAGCGACGAGCTCATTGACTGTGTTTGTATTCCGGGGTACACTGGACCAGATGGTGCCACGTGTGCTGCATGTGTCCCGGGAAAGTATAAAAATATTGCGGGAAATTCAGACTGTCTAGAGTGTAGTGCAGATACATATTCAAATTTGGAAGGAGCGAATTCGAGCGCAAAATGTTTACCGTGCCCAGAGCACTCGCAATCAGCGGCAGGAAGTTCAACACTCACGCAATGCTTGTGCAACGCCGGGTATACTGGACCACATGGAGGTCCGTGTGTGGAATGCCAAGCGGGAGAGTACAAGGTGCATCCGGGTTCTGTGCCATGTAGCGATTGTCCAGCTGGCAAATATTCGGACGACATCGCACAGACAACAAATGCAACCTGTGAATCATGTCCTCAGCACACCGATTCTGAGCCTGGAAGCCCGGCACTGCCTGCGTGCAAGTGTAATGAAGGTTACTCGGGACCAGATGGCGGGCAGTGCGTGGCATGTGACGCAGGAAAGTACAAGCCGACACAAGGCAGTACCTCTTGCGCAGAATGCCCCATTAACTCATTTTCGCCCAGTGCAAGTGATCAACCTGAAGATTGCCGTTGCAACGCGGGATATACAGGACAAAATGGCGATACGTGTACGGCGTGTGAAGTGGGTAAATACAAATCGATCGAGGGCCCGGACTTGTGCACAGCATGTGCAGCCGATACATATTTACCCACCATTGCTGCAGAAAGTCAAGACACATGCCTTGCCTGTCCCGCAAATACCGAGGCACCAAGTGCAAGTGACGAACTCACGGACTGCATTTGTGTTGTTGGATTCATTGGAAATAGTGTCGACAGCTGTACGCAATGTCCACCTGGCACCTATGCAAGTGAAACATCCGAGTGTATCGATTGTGAAGCGGGTAAATATTCACCAACAGCTGGAGCCTCTGACGCATCCACTTGTGTGGATTGTCTTGCAACTAAAACTTCGTCTACGGGCAGCAGTGCATGTGTCTGTGACGCTGGATATTCTCCACATGTAACTAATCCAGAGTCGTACTGTTCGAATTGTCTTCGTGCACATTACAAGGAAGAAGCTGGAGACCACGCGTGCACGCCGTGTCCGGAAGATACATATTCAAATTCAGCAACTCTTACCTCCGTCGACCAGTGTTTGCCATGTAAAGACCATTCTACGTCAGATCCCGGGAGTCAAGAGCAAGATTGTTTGTGTGTCGTCGGATATTTCAGCGCTGGCAGTACCTGTGAGTTGTGTCCTGCTGGCACGTACAAGGATACCGTGGAAATAACACATGGGTGCGTGACGTGTAGCCAAAATTCGTATTCGCCTGTGGGGGCAAGTACCTGCTTTCAATGCCCAGTTCACACAACAGCGCCAGCTGGGTCCACGAGTGCGGATGCGTGCCAATGTGCGGACGGCCTGTTTTTTACGCCGTCTACGTACAGCGCCAACAATCAAAAAACATGCCCTTTTATTTTAGAAGGGTATGAATGGGCACACTGTGATCAAGCTCTGGTGTATGAGCAAACGTGTTCAGGTCTTGCTGAATGTTTGGGGTACAGTTGTTTTGATGGAACGACCATCTTGTGCGCACAAACAGGCGATTTGCAAAGCGATGCTGAGCCCATATTGATCGAAAAGACACCAGGTGGATGTGAGTCCTGTCCCGTGAATACATATGTGTCGGATACTGGAGAAGAGTGTACTAGTTGTCCGACTCACGCCGTGTCGCCGGCTGGCAGCCCGGATATTACAGATTGTACGTGTGATCTCGGTTACACGGGGGTTGACGGTGGTACGTGCACGGCTTGTGGCGAAGGACAGTATAAGGCTGTGGTTGGCAGCGCGGCATGTGTGAATTGTCCTTCGTCTTCCATTTCTCCAGCGGCCAGCGCGGCGGTTACCGATTGCAAGTGCAACGCCGGATACACAGGTCCGGATGGAGGCACGTGTCAGGAATGTGGTGCAGGGACATACAAAGATAGCATCGGGTCTACCGCATGTGAAAATTGTCCCGTGAACACATATTTTGAAAATACAGCAGCACTCAGTGTGACTGAGTGTGCACCATGCCCAGACAGCTCGGAATCCATCGCTGGCAGCATTTCGAAAAATATGTGTTTGTGCAAGCCCGGTTTTGAGAGTCTTAGTGTGTATCAAATGCATGAAAATAGAAAGTGTATGCGAAATGGAGCGTTTGAAGAAGAAATTGGATATCCCGTATGGTACCTTACTATCCAGAACCATTTCACTCCATCAGAGCCACACGCCTATATGACAAAAACATGCAATGAACACCCAGAGTGCGCAGGTTATTTTTATACAAGCAGTGATCAGAATTATGGGTTTTGCTATGAAGTGACCGAACTCTCCTTAACTCAAGATGCCAGTGCTTTCACATTGTATGTGAAGTCGCCGCCAACGTGCCAATTATGTGAAACTGGAAAATATAAATCTACAACAAGCAATGACCTTTGTGTTGCCTGTGGATCGGACTCAGACGCCCCAGCCGGTAGCACGGCACAAGCCGACTGTGCTTGCAACCTCGGTTACACCGGACCTGACGGTGGGCCATGCTCCGCATGCAACACCGGGACGTACAAATCCACGACCGGATCCAACATCTGCTCCACGTGTCCCCAATTTTCGATTTCTGACGCCGGCAGCGTGTCACTGCAAGACTGTCAGTGTAATGCTGGATATTCTGGACCAGACGGGGGTCCCTGCACCGCATGTCAACCCGATGCATACTCTGCAAATGTTGGCGCCACAGTGTGCACAACGTGCCCGGCATTTTCGAGTTCGCCCAGTGCAAGTGTGGCGGTGGGTGCTTGCGTGTGCAACGCGGGGTACACTGAGCCAGATGGAGGCGCCTGTAGTGCGTGTGTTGCGGGAACTTTCAAGTCCAGCACAGGGTCCGAGACTTGCACCAGCTGCTCGGTAGGTGAAACATCATTGCAAGCAGCCACGAGTGAGGACGAATGCTTTTGTGACAGCGGATTCTACCTGGGCGAAACTACGTATTCCTCGACAAGAGATTTCACATGCACTGGCTTTGCAGCTAATCTTCAAAAACCATGTACTTTGAGTCAGGTGGAAATTGTATTTACACAAAGTTGCATGGTTTTGACTGATTGTAAAGCCATAGCTTGTATTGGAAATTACTTACACATATGCTACAACGTCGAGGAATCAGCGTCAAGTTCTGATGTGTACCTCAAAATACCTGCATCGTGTACCGCGTGTGAGGCAGGTACATACAAATCTGACCCCGGGTCCGCAGCGTGTACGGCATGCCCCGCTTCCACGACGTCGCCATCGACGAGTACCTCACAGAACGACTGCGAGTGCAATGCCGGGTTTACTGGGCCTGACGGGGGCTCGTGCACTGTGTGTGCTGTGGGTAAATACAAGTCGGGCGTGGGCGCCGAGGCTTGCGCGTCGTGTCCTGCCTTTTCCACATCACCAACCGGTAGCACGGTGGTGGAAAGCTGTCAGTGTAATGCAGGATACACTGGGCCAGATGGAAGCACGTGTTCGCCGTGTGCGGCTGGAACGTACAAAGGAACCATAGGAAGTGATGCATGCACCGATTGCAGTGCGGGAACATACTCATCGACTTTGGGACGGACAACAGCAGGTGAATGTATGACGTGTCCACTGAATTCAGACTCTGCAAGTGGCTCTGTGTCAATTCAAGATTGCTTGTGCAGTGCCAATTATTACTTTATGGACGAGAGCTACAGCGTAGTTTCAAACTATAGATGTCGATCAAGTACAGGTGCTGCTGCGTGGACGAGTGTGGAGAGTGCAAAGCAAATATGTTCTGATAGAGAAGACTGTGAATTTTTTAACAAGTACGGTACTGTCCTGGTCATTTGTAAGGTTGATGAAATCGAATATAAGTCGGGGTACACTGGTTACCAAAAAATACCCGCATCCTGCCAGTCGTGCCCATTGGGAACCTTTTCGGTTGCCGGGGCACAATCAGCCGATGACTGTCTGTGCAATGCTGGTTATGGGTTTGACACGGGATCGCTTGAATGTACCCAGTGTGAAATTGGAAAGTACAAATCAGACACAGGCAACACTGACTGCACGGAATGCCCGGCGTTGTCCACATCACCACTGGAAAGCACTGCATTAACCCAATGCACATGCAACGCAGGCTACACTGGTGCAAATGGGGGCTCGTGCAACCCATGCGCGGCGGGAACCTACAAAGCAACAACGGGATCTGAAGGGTGCTCGACGTGCCCCAGCTTCTCCACTTCCGAACCAGGCAGTGCGTTGCTGGAAGAGTGCATCTGCGACGCAGGCTATGGTGCAAACACGGACTCTGGTCTCGTCTGTGAACTGTGTGCTGCAGGAAAATATTCGCTTAACGGTATTTGCACAGATTGCCCCACTGGTGCCACTTCCCCGGTTGGGAGCACCAGCGTCGACGATTGCGGGTGTAGTGCAGGTTATAAAGCACAAGGCATATTTACGATATTTCAGAATAAGAAGTTTATCAATGATAATGAGCCATTTGACCACGGCGGTACGTATCTCAGTTATGTAACTGAACACGGTCATGAAAGTAAGCAATTGAACAGCGATCAATATAATGCAGATCCAAATCATTACATTCAAATGTTTGCAGACAATTGCTTGAGTATAGCAAATTGCAAAGGTTTTCAAATTGCTAATTCGTACAATGTGCATATTAACTTTAATAACGAAAATGTAATTCATGCATTTTTGACCGATCGCGACATTACCGAGGCATCTGACATAGTTGATTGGAATGTGTATTTGAACGAGGGCGCGTTTGAATGCCAGGCATGCCCAGAAAACAAGTATCTGAATGCTGCGAATTCCGAGTGCACGGCATGCCCTGCCTTTTCAACCTCACCCCTTGGAAGTGCTGCCATCACAGATTGCCAATGTAATGCTGGATTTATACGCGAGGGTAATTCTTGCATCAAAGTGTGTGCGGCAGGAACTTATTTTCCACCGCTGGGAATCCTATCACTGGGTCGAATTGCAAGGAAATGTTATAATCCAGAACCAATTGCATGGACATTTGACCACCAAGTGGGATACAACCTAGCAGTTCAGTTGTGCGACACAAATCCTACGTGTATTGGGTTTTATAGACAGGGAAAAAGTGGTCGTAATTGTAATGATGATTTATCGGCATCGGGTTCTTGGTGCAGCAGTGACTTGACTGCGGCAAACGACGGGGTGTACTGTAATGACATATATTCCAAAGTCAGCGAGTGCATACAGTGCGACGCGGGAAAATTTTCCATGGCAAATGCCCAGGAATGTACAAACTGTCCGGCATACTCTACATCCAGTGCGGGGTCTACGTGCACGTGCAACGCCGGCTACACTGGACCGGACGGGGGCACCTGCACGGCATGTGTGGCGGGAAAATACAAGGCGGTGAGTGGGTCCGCGGCTTGCCTGCTGTGCGAGGAAGGCAAGTACCAGAGCTCCACCGGGAAAACAGTGTGTGTGGATTGCGACGGGGATGGTACCTCGCCCGCAGGCTCAGACAGTTCGAGCGACTGTGGAATTGTTTGTCCCGCTGGACAAGCATTATCGGGTTTAGGTTCCTGTGTCAATTGTGACGTTGGAAAATATCAACCAGACGCCGGACAAGATTCATGTATATTGTGTGACGACGGAACGTATCAAGATGAAACAGGGAAGACCATATGCAAAAATTGCCCAGCAAATTCATTTTCGCTCTATATGAACGATTTTTCATTAGAGGAGATTGTTGATTGCGAGTGTAATGCTGGCTACACCGGGCCAGACGGAGGCACGTGCACGGCATGTGTTGTGGGGAAATACAAATTAATCACTGGGGCTGCGGCATGCTCAAACTGTCCAGCGGGCACGTACCAGAGCTTGACAGGACAGACGGGGTGTTTGCCTTGTGGCGCCAATACACAGTCTCTGGCAGGTTCAGATAGTGTAGATGATTGTTTGCCAGTTTGTGCTGGTGGCTCACACTATGACAGCAGTTTGGACCAATGTGCATCTTGTGATGTCGGAAAATATCAACCGACATCTGGAACACAAACGAATTGTTTGACTTGTGCCGATGGGACGTACCAAGATGTAAGCGCGCAAACTGTGTGTAAGGATTGCCCTGGCAACTCATATTCACTCAGTGCAAATGGTGCACTGGATGCCAGTACCGATTGCAAGTGCAATGTTGGTTACACCGGGCCAGACGGTGGCACGTGCACGGCATGTGTTGCGGGGAAATACAAAGCAAGTACCGGAAGTGTGGCTTGCTCGAATTGTGCTTCGAATACATACCAGAGTTTGACAGGACAGACGGGATGTTTAAATTGTAATGCCGGGACAGGGTCCCCGGCAGGCTCGGATAGTGCAAGTGATTGTGTGGCATCAAGTTGTACCATAAATGGTAAATATCCTTCGACTGGATGGCTTTCAATCGGAACGAGTTCCGAGGTCGGTGACGATGACGAAGAAATATGGTGTCCAACAGTTAATGGGTACATAGGCTTTTTGTGGTATGGTACTACATTGTATTGTCTTAACGCCAATGCTAGAACTAATATGGTAACAGATTCGAATGCTGTGACAACTTTCTATGATGCAAATGATTGCTGATGAACTAACTTAAATTACACGTCAACCTTGTTATATTATCAAAACAACACACAGTGTAGCGCTTTTATTAAAAAACAACAAACAATATTATCATCAAATTCTTGACAAACATCAGCCCACAAACTTATTAGCGTAACGATTCCACATGCGGCACACGGCGAGCCGGTCGAGCCACCAGCAGCGGTAAATCGCGCCGAAGCAATCTGGCTTGATGATCGTAAAATGAATAATGTGCATATCGTCTTTCACGCCGTCCCACACGGCGCCCGTCTGCCCGAACGGCATGACGTTCATTTTTGCATCTAATAAAAGCGATCTATTTTTAAAGTATACATTCAAATACGCTTGTTCGCTTAATCTCGCGTCAAATTCCAGCGTGTTCATGTTTGCCAGCAGGTCCTGAAACAGCGCGTGAGATGGTATCACCAGCATCACGCCCGCATTGTGCTCACTGTGCAAGTCCTTGTACTGCACGTCGGCTGCCCACGCCAAATTCAACCCCAGTGTGCGAAGCCTTATCACATTGTGTGTAATGATGTCAAGAAGCGAGCTGATTACCAAGGCATCCGAATCAATGTACAGCACCGATGCATATTGTGTGAGATTAAACACGTGCAGTTTAGAAAACATTTTGAGGTATCTTTGATGTTTGGGTTGCACATTTTGCGATTGTGGAAAATCAATCGAAGTCACCCGCATCAGCCTCCACTGAGCATCTTCGAGTTTTTGCACCGACGAGTTGCGCAATCTGCTCGTGTACAGCATGACCATGTCGTGATCGCACGTGATCTGACCACTTGAGCGCAGCGAATAACCGAGCACCTGTGCATAACGAATGTATGCGTCTATATCCTCGGTGACAATACTGACAATTGCAGTTGCATTGCGGTGTGTTTTTGAGCGCGCGCATCGCAGTAGGTGGTGTTCCTCGGCGTTTAGATTCAGATCCACATTGCTGACAAAGAGATGCAGGCTGAACGCGGCCATAATTACCCACACAAACAGCAACATCATGCACGCGCGAAGCACGAGTGTGTTGTAGGGCCTTTTTTTTTCATATTTCTCCGGTGGATCGTTTTCTGTCTCCTCTACTTTGTTCTCAATTTTCGCGATCAGCGTTTCATATTCTTCCACTGGATCGATTGCCGACATTCGACTTCGACAAGGTATTTGGTGCGCATACATATACTCTTTGGCCGTACACGGTGATTTTAAACGCCTCTATCTTGAATGCAATGACGTGTGAAAACTGACACGAAACTAAATTCTGTATTATGAATGACTAAATAATATTTGTAACCCGCTCATCATCCTCCAGGTACCTGATCTCGACTAGATAGCAGTATTCTGAAACCCCGCTTTTGTGTTGAGTTTTCTCACAAAGAACCAGAATTTTGAACGGGTGTTGATTTCGCGCGTGAAACCATTCTCTCGCTGGGAGAAATATTCACCGTCTTTTCCCCTTCGCGCTCGGTCGCACATGTATCTTCCAGTACCACTCTGTACGCATTTTCTGCATTCAAAAAGGCATGACACGTCATGCCCCTGTTCCCGTAAAGCTATCACCTCTTCCTTGCACAATCTTAAAATGAAAGCTGCAATCTCCTTCTCTACTTCCTTTCTAATATCGTCATACGGCAAGGTGTTAATTTGATGTGTCGTGAGTCGAGACTTTGCTAGGTGCGAAAATGATTCTTTGTAAGTTTCGCGAAAACCTTTTCCCTTTTTCCACAACAAAAACTGAACAGCATCGTCAAGTCTCATACTGTATCCATCAGAGCCACAGGCATGGCACCGCTTGACGCTCTTGGCCAAATTCATCCTCACCGCCGGCCGCAATTCTGCGGCCCCGCCACCACTTTGCTTCCGCGTCCCCGAACTCGGCACGCCTGCTCCTCCGCCCACCGCCAGCTGGCTACCCTTCTTCGGCGCCCTTGAAACCTCCTCACAACCTCCACTGTCGGAACCTCCAAATACCCCACTGTCTTTGCACCTCTGAAAGCTGCTCAATAGCGCTTTAAACTTCTCCCGCTCCACTGGCTTGTGATCGCTCACCATCTGCATGTTCACCCACTGTAAATCATCATAATTCTGGATGCCAAGGTGATCGCAAATAGTGATGCAACGCAGCCCTCCCAGGCCAACTTTCTGAAATTCTTCTTTGACCTTGCTGTCTACACCATGCGCTGTCGCGTTTCTTGTAGGAGGCATGTGCTGGGCGTCGCTTGTCACAACTTCCGCGTTCTGCCTCAAACGAAACGATGCCGGTTGGCATCTGACGTCAGCGACGTCGGCGTAGCTACGACCTTCTCCTCCGCCCAAGGTCTCACGCGCCTTCTTCGAGCTTTCACCAGTTTGCTCTCCACTGGCAATATCGTGTCTGATCAAAACTGCTTTCCTCTTGATACGGTACATCAAGACGTTGCCGCCCTTGTTTTTCGTCTAGCAAGCCGCGTGTCACCTTGTGGACTTTCCGACTTGCGCACTTGCTCAATTCTTTTATTGCATATCTTCGCTATTTTGGGTGCACATACTGCTCGTCCGCAAGCCTTTGGGCCACGTACAGGTTTTGCTCAAACAACATCGGTGTGATATGTTAAATCTGTGTTTATTGTAACGAAATAAAATCTGGTGATGGTGCTGTGCCGCTTTTACACTCTATTACTGTCTACCAAACAATACTTAATCTGTTTGCATAGGCACGATACCGACATTATGCCTCCTGGTAATGTTGTGGAGCACATTTTTAAAGTATTTTGGGACTTCTTCGCGTGTGAGCGCGGCGTTAAAGGTGCTGCTCTTTGATACCTCTCGTTCAAGCAAAGCCAACTCGTCGCAAACGAGAACGGCAGAAATAACCTCCTGCAAAATAGTCTCGGCCCGAAACATGCGCCTCTCCAGCGCAAAGACGTCAGCGCACGTGCAGGAGTCCGTGTCAAGTGCGCCAGTCGCCTCTGTCTGCATTGGGATGCCACCGGGCGTCTCCTTCATGTTTAGAAAATCCGAATACTGCGGAATGGCATCCACAATATCCGTGACATTCAGCGCTGTTGCCGTGTACCTGTTTCGGGAATACCAGGGCTTCCGCAAGAGACGATGCATGTTGGTCGGCGTGTTTGCAACTTTCAATTGCGGCCATCTCATGCTCTTGCGTGGCACGGGTGGGAATTTTGGTTTGGGATGCAGGCCACCGCTGTAACCGTCCATGACAGACATTGATGTGTATAGGAAACAGTCGATACCCATCAAAAAACATAACCACATGCACAAAGATAGCGTGTGCCTCTCCATGCTTGTTTCGCTCTGTGTTCTTCGGGTGCACATATATGGAGCAATGCTCTGAAAATAGAATTTCGTCATGTGCAAGGTTTGTTCCGGACACCGAGGGTATATTTGTCCCCGTGTAGAACCCGCGGCATGTTCCACGTATTTCATCCAGTACACCACCAACCGGAAAATGTGGACATAGTTCAGTACTGTACCTTATTTGGGCGTAATCGATACGAACGCGCGGAATTTATGTTACAGGATGTGAATCAAGGATTGAAAGTATGTCAACGACTACCGAATGGCACATGGCAAGTCCAAACGCAAACACATCCTACCAACCAAAACATCATGCACACAGTCTCCTCGCGATATGGACGCATTGCGATGTGCACGTGCGATGATTTTTATTTCAACGCACAGGTTGACGACAACTTTGAATGCAAGCATATGGTTTTGGTAGATTTTAAAATAAACGGATATTGATGTTTTACACGAAATTCAGGGCCAAAATTCCACCAAAACTTGGTCATCGGTTACATCTTCACCGGTGTATTTCCAGCATGCGATATTGATATTTTACACGAAATTCGGGGCCAAAATTTCCACCAAAACGTGGTCATCGGTTACATCCTCACCGGTGTATTTCCAGCATTCAATTGCCAGGGCGTCTTGTTCCTCTTCTTGTTCGGTTCTCTTCATTTGTCGGTGCCGATCCATTTTCTGCGCCAGCTTGGTATCCTTAATATTAGTCCTGCATTCCAGTCCTAGTTTTTGGTATAATAAATGCTTTAGATGAAACCCTTGTTTGTCATCCCGTGTCATCTTAAAAAACACCATTTCCCATGTGCGCAAACCACCCTCTGTGCTTCTGCGCAGTATTTGCTGTTTTTTTCGCAATGACAGCACCTTGTCGTACGGCTGCCAGTCTTCCATCCGACGAAGTGCATTGTATAGGCGGTCTCGGTCGTTGTCTTGCCACCTCCGACGGCCATAAATGCGTGCCTTTTCACAATCCGGAGTGTGAAATTCTAAAGACTTTATACCGAACATATTTATTATCTGCTCTTGAGACGTCTTGAGACCCTTGAGCTTCCGAAACAACCCGAGGCAATTGCGTCGTGGTAGGTGTTCGGACACCCATCGGGCCAAGTCAGCGGGCTCATGCAAAATAGGTGCAATCTCTTCGTGCGAGTCGAGCAAGTACACCAAGATGTCCAACTCCTCATCTTTCCATGCTGCCATTGCCCACGCACCTATCTCGCACACGCTTCAATGTGTGTTGATACGTCTATTTTATTGTTTCAAATACACCAGGCCGAAGCGCTACACGCATTGTAGGTTGGATTGGATTTACTATGACAGACTCTGCATACCTCCCTCACATATCCTTGCCGTGGCAAAGGTTGTATTTGTATTTTTCAAGCCCGAGCTCTGATCCACGCACATCCTTGCCATCGTCGAATGCAAAATGCATATGGGGTTTATCCGCAGACAACGTGAACGAAAGTCCCGAAATAATGCACGAGAGCCTCATCACGTGCGTTAAAAGCGGAACTGTTGACGACCATACGTGAAAATACAATAAAGGCGTCACTGGCGTCTTGTAAACATCTCCAAGAATGAGGAAGCGAAAAAGAGCACGGTGCAGTCTGGTGTCGTACAATCAAAGCAAACCGGGAAGCACCAAGGGTCAGCGGCGGAGGATGCAGAATTACAAGAGAGCTCGCATGCCATTTCTATTTCACCGCTGGTTACATTTTTGCAAACTAGAACGTTTGATGCGAGAGGACCCTTGTTCCTTTACACATTACATGGCCATGCAAGACCCCATTGTTTTGCGAGAATGGGGTTCTGCCGTGTCTCGGAATATGCTGAAGAGTTTGCAGGCGTCATGAGCAAACCCCGAAAAAGCTTTTTCGCCCGCGAACTTTACGGAAACGAGGCACGAACCACGAATTCCCGACTCTTCGTGCTAGACTACAATACTACGGAAAGGCGGTGTCGAGTTTGCTTTTGTATATAAAGATGAGAATAAAAACTGAAAACATGTTGCGCAATGTTTTCAGACAGTTTCACAACACCCTGCCTCATCCCCTGAAGGCACATTCCACCAGGAATCCACTGGAATTTTCGACAACAATAAATAAGTTTGACGCCATATGTGCAAGCAAGAAGAAACAACACTGGACATCGGCTTTTTTTTTGCACTTGCGAGCTTGTGCAAAATGGCAATGGCTAGTCGATCTGTATTGCCGCTACTCTACGCACATTACAGTCCCAAAAAAACAGAACACAGATCACCACGACACGATCTGGACACAAATTGCCCAGAAAACCAAACAACGGCGTTGCCAAAACGTGGTGGTGCAGCACCTTGCATGGGAAAAGTGGAAAACGCAATGGAATCTCCAAAAAGTTGCAAACATGATGAAGTTTTCAACGGGTGTTTATTGCTATCAAATTCCAGAAATAAAAGTCATACACGCTGTCAAAACTTGCGGGGAATCTTTACTTGCGAATGAATATATAGTCGTCAAATTGGGCAAAACATGCCCCTCTCATGGCGGATTCGAACAGCGATTAAACTGTGAAATGTCAGAAATTTCGAGGTGGAGGCATAGCACTGGCAAAAAAATGAGTGAGCGACTGCTCTTTCTATTATCAGAGTCACAAACTTTTTCAAGCGAAAAAAAGCTACTTTCTTGTGTTGGTGCAAGAATCGGACTCGCTCCCGTGCATCTGGACAAGACGCGACCCGCGATCGAAGCCGCAATCAAGCAAGAGCCGGCCCGAACAATAGACGATTTGCTTATAAAACACAAAAGACGCCTTTCCGTAAAGCATGCATGGCGTATTTGGCTTTCTGGCAGAGCCCAGCGAACGCAAATGGGACCTTCTGAACTGCTTGTGATTCCCAAAACACTTGCTTCTAGCTTACACCAAAATTTCCTTATGAATCCGGGCGTTTTTCAATCACACGACGTTGTATGTCTTGCTCGTCAACACAAAGTGCCATTTCGAGAAATTACCGTAAATTTCGCAAATGCGGAAAACTCACTGGGCTCGCTGGTATTCGTCTTGGATGCATAAACCTTCCGACGCTGCATTGCGCCAGGACCTTTTAAACCGACTTGCTCTTTTTATATCTTGCTGCGTTTTTGCATGATTTTCACACAGTAGTTCAGTTTTCGTTTGGCTTTTTTTGAATCACACCATGTAGCGAGGATTGACGGTAAACCAGCACAATTTTCCTCTGACAATTTCAAACCCTTTTGACACACTCCGAACGCAACCACTGAAAAATTTCGTTTCCATGCTATAGTGCAGTGCTCCTTTTCAATATTTCTCAAATTTATCGAAAATTGACCAAACATGTCCGCTACAATCTTGTTGTAGTTAGTAATTTGCCCACGCGTTTCTCTCCAATTTTTCATGATTGGCAATTTCTTCCACTCCAGCATTATCTCACTCCCGATTGCCTGCATTGTGCGAATCTTGTTGGCATGTAGTGTCAAAACATTTTGCAACATTTCATAGTGATTTAAAACTTTTTTGCTGACTTTTATCGCCTTCAAGTACGTGTCCAAGTCTTCCCGCTCCCTTCTCTTCATGTTTCGTGTGTGCACTCTTGCATCTTGACCTTGTGTTTCCCCGCTTGTCCTTTCATACTCTTGGTCTATGCGTTGCATCCACGCGGGCGCTGGCATATTGATGTTTGCCTGGTTTCTGGTGTCTGATCGGTCTCTGCGCATTCTGGTGGGGCCTGAAACTGCTGTCGGCGTTTCTGCAAGTCCGGCATTCTTCACGTTTTCGACGGTTTCTTCGCTGTATTCCCGACGACAAAATGGACATTTTGAATCCCGACTAGTCTTTATGTTTTGAATGCAGCGTAAACAAGTCTGGGCACTGCAAACACACGCCCTATGCTTCAAATCATCCTCGGACAATGTTTCGCAACATAGCACACAGGTTTCTGTGTCCTCAACCATTGGCTCTTCAATGACAAATTTCTTTCTGTTATTGTAAGTTTGGTAGTTGTTTTTGCACGACAACAAAAAATCGAAATCCTCTGTCGCATTTCCAATATCGGCAAGACGGTTCACTACACAAATCTGCAAAAAATGCCAGTCATAGTGTCGACTGAAATACCAGGTTGACCGCCAGACCCACTCTCGACAGAGCAAGGCGCTGGCAAAAATGTTGTTTTCATCCAGCAATGGGATATCAAGCGTGTTCATCGCACACATGGCCTGAAACATGGCGCGCCGATGAGCTGGATGTCGTGGCTCGGGGCAAATTTATGCATGGCGGAATCTATTTCCGGTGGGGGAATACAGCAGAATCTTTTTGCGGCTGTGGTAGTGCACGTGCATTTTCTGCGTGCTCTATATAAAGGGGCCAGAAAGCCACGGCGTGAAACACTCGGACTGGAAGATGGGTGTGTCGGGTGAGGGGTTTCCGCCCCTGGCATACGAGCCGGTTGTAAGGGCCGACGATGGAAATTTTCCGTGTGAAGAGATACGCAAGTCTCTGGACAGCTCGGGGGTCGCCGTCGTGCGCCAAGTGTTGTCGGAGGACGAGGCCACGACCCTGTATCAATACATTGACGAAATGATGGGACAAAGGTTGCCGTATGGAGCAAATGACAGTGGGCTTATTGGACTCGGTTTTCCACTGGACAAAAAAATCATGCAACTGCGTATGAATCCCGATATTTTGAAAATCTTTCAGGACACGTACATGCGTCCTGCGTCAGATGCGGCGCAAATTATGTTTGAGGAGCGCAAGACCGTTCCTTTTGGTTTCAAACTTTTACACACGCCTTCCGCGGAAACACTGGCCACATTTCTGTGCAGCAATCTCTGCATCAGCAAGCAAGAGTTGGAACGCTTGGGGTTCACGAGCTTTGCCCATGACGCGTGCGTGCAAGCAACAACTGAGGGTGTCGCGAGATACTTTGTGCTGGAATCCCGTATGCTCATGTCCATGGACCGTTTCGCATACCTACCCGAAGAAAGCCAAGATAGACCGCGGAAACGCAGAAAGGTCAGCACGAAGAAAAGCATGGGACCTTGGCACAAGAAACACATGGGCATCTCCAACGGGGGCCTTAACATGCATGTTGACGTGGGGGAAGGAGAAGGAAGAAAGATTGAGGACAAGCTACGCGCACAGTTCGAACGACCGTGTATTCAAGGGCAACTCGTCTTGCGCGAGGTGAAAACGGGAGGACCAACCTTAATCGTGAAACCGGGGGCATACACGAAGACACTGCCCGATTACGAAGTGTGCCTTCAGAAAAAAAGAAAAGACGACTATGTCCCCTGGGACGAGCAGGGATACCAGATGTATGCCGGTCAAGTGCGTGCAGTGTACAACTTGAAACCGGGTGATTTGGTTTTATGGTTCAGTGGGACGCCCCACGGAAACCAGCACGGCAACCACGACGGTCGATGTGTGGTTTTTTTGGCTGCGCTACCTAAAAGCATCAATACGAGAGAAACGAATAAGGAATTACAAAAGCAAAAATTACTTGCCGCCGCTTCGGGCAGCACAACGACTCATTGGGCAACACCGGTTAAGTTTGAGCACGGCGGGCGCCATTTTTCGCACAGGCCAGGTGGGCTCGAACCCTTGTACCACGACGCTTTTCAAAAATTGAAACAAGACCTCGCAAGCGCTAAAAAATCTCATGAATTGGACCAAAAGGTTGGGGAAATGCTACTAGAACGTTACGGACCCGCGCTTTTGGAGAGCATGCACATGTTTTTGTGACAAGTGCCCCTGTTGGCATGACAATGTTAATAAAACTGTTCCAAAACAACATCTCATGGTTGTCGAGTCAATGTGTGTCAATAAAAAGTATATATAAACAATGTAGAGGATCTACAGTGTCAAATGAACCACTCTGATGAACATGGGAATGTAAATCATGACTATAATCTGGGCGTTGAAGTCTGGGGAATGGTGGTAGACGGTGATATTCAAAAGCTGCAAAACTTAGTCGCGGATTATCCAGAGTTGGATCTGTCGCGATTTCCTGGCACATGGCCGGGACACCGCGATGGCGTGAACGAGTGGCAAAATATTCGGGATTGCACTCCAATCGTGTTGTCGGTCGTGAAAAATCGGAAGAATATCTTCCGATTTTTATTATCTTACAAGGTGGATCTGGAGATTTTTTTTAAAATTAGCGTTGAAGTGACAGTAGAGGATCAACAACTTTATGTACCGCCGAAGATACCCGGGGTCGTTCCCCCAGCCACTGTGAAAACATGGCTAACGACAAATCTTTTGGGTTTTTGTGTAATAAGACCCAATCACTTCGACTACTTGGATTACGCTAATGAGCTGGCCACACAAAATATACAAATTTGCAACACGTCCGTTGAACTGTCGACGATCACGCAGCCACTTTTTCTCCTTTGCTTGAACATCGATAAAATAATGATTTTACGAAAATTGTATGAAGATTCGCCTTCTACGCAGTTCGACGTTGAAATGAAATTTGCGCAAGGTCTTTTGGCAAAATTGTTAACAAAGGAGCTAGCACGAGGATCACAAACAGGGGCAGACATCTTGATGCAAATTTTTTGTGGACATCTATTACCACGGAGGATGTATGAGTTGAATCTTTTGGGAATTGTAATGTTACTTCTGTTGAAAAATGGTCGCCATTTTGATATCGACTTGTATGATTTAAATCGTTTTTACTATGACAAAAACACTCACGGCATTTTTGAAAAGTTGGAACAGGCGCACTATCACCGAAATGTCTCAATGGCCATGTCACTGGACAAAAATGATGGATCTCCATTTTCACTACTCAATCAAGATTTACTGAGGAAAATCTCAGAAAACGCAATGCCTAAATCCATGGAGAAAATGAGTTTGGATGAATGTTGTGTGTGTTTTCAGAAGAAAAATTTATATGAGGTTTGTATGAACCACCATCTATTGTGTTCTTTATGTCGCTTGGAGCTGGCTCGGCATGGTGGTCTGAACTGTCCAATGTGCCGAGCAAAAATGTTTGGCACCTAATCTCCGCAGAGACCGTTGTCTAAAGGTTATATTCGCAAAAGACTTAACTTTTTATTCCTGTCATAAAAATCGGGAGGAGACGTGCGTAAACTACATGACCCGCGCCTTGCCCATCATAATATCCCAGTCCTTTGTCACTCCAGGGCTGGTTTCTGCCAATCGAGTGCGACGCAAAACACAATCTACGCACTGCAAAGTCTCATCTTTTTTGTCAATAGCCAACCTTCCCATGCTGACGTCATTTTCTTCCAGTCTGCAAAACCTGCAAACTTTGCAAGATCCTCGGTGTGAAAAAAAGTTATCAGGCTCGTACAATATGGGATCATCGCGTAACCAATTCCGATTTTTTTCAACTCTTTCGAGTCCATGATCTTTCTGAGTCTTTCATCCCGGCATGATCCTTCTGCGTCTTTCGTGTGACGTCTCCACATGTCCGACCTCACGAAAAACTTTCCCCGGCATGTCCTGCAAATTCTCCTCTGTTTCTCGTCTGACACTCGATCATATGTGACCATTATCGGGCTTTCTATGTGACACATTGAGCACATGCAAAGGCAATTTCTTACAAAGTATGTGCGTTCATTATCCATCAACATTGCAACATTTTCCATCTTCAATTCTAATGTTGGTTCTGACACCTGAATAAATCTGGGAAGGTGCCACAAGACATGTGGCATGGGATGCGGTTCATTTATGCGTGTTATTGTACTTTTCAGATAGAAGGTATATTCGCGTACATTTTCCCATCTCTGAACTGCTCTGCATGTTTTCTCAGAGGCACACGCGGCCTCTATCTTAAATTGTTCAAACATATAGAGTTTATTCTCATGTTCAATTCGAATTGAGATTGGAATGACCAATCCCTCTATCAGGTGAAAAAGAGATAAAGTTTTGAGACGATGCTTCATCAAGCCCGTATTCACGGTTGCCTTCAACAATGAATTACCATTTTGCGAGACTGTACTGGTCACAGAATAAGGCAGTGTGTTTATAAAAACTACTTGCATATATTGTTTGATTGCCTTTGTGAAAAAAGGTATGCAATAAGAATCGACAAACTTCAGCAGCTCTGTAGATGCCATGCTCAATCTAAGCATATCCATGACATTTAAGCATTTCAACACATTCAGCATGATTACACCATCAGAGCTGGCAAAATACGCAATCATGAGCTGCGTTGTGCGCAAGATTTGCAGATGCAATTGCTTATAAATCGACGTCTCGCTTGTGTCGAGCCGAAATAGAGGCTCGGGTCTGCATCACCGAAATAGAGGCTCGTGTCAAATTTGCACGTATTTGCTAAAAGAAGAATCAAATGTCAATAAATACTATTCTGCGGATGTCGAGGCCACAGAAAATGCAAACGCCGCGAGGCAAACGCGCACTGCGCCGGTCTGGAGAAAAGGACTCTGAGGGTCATGGCATTGTTCCCGTTCCCAAGCGTGCAAAGCGCAATTCGGTGGATGACGGTAGAGGCGCACACCAAGCGGCTCTGGATGCGCTGAAACTTGAGTATGCTCAAACGCTGTCAACACTGGATGAACGAAATGAGCAATTGAGCACAAGTGCCGCGGAACTCGAGGCGGGCCAGTTGCGCCAAGCACGTATGTTGGAGCAGCAGAAAACTTTTGAGGAACAGAACAAAAATTTACACGAGGAGCAGAGGGCACTGGAATCCAAATGTTTGGAGCTGAAAACACAACAGCAGCACTTGCAGGCAGACATTGACACCAAGAAGACAGAGTTTGACAGTTTGCAGAAGGCGGTTGGAGAGGCCAAACAAGGAGCAGCGGGAGGCAAGGAGGATGAAACGAGGCTGCAGGTGTCAAGGGGCGAGCAGTTGAAAGCCGAGCAAAAAAAGATGGAAAAAGATGCACGGTGCAAGGAAGAGGTGGTGCAACAGGTTCAAGCCCTCAAGCAACGTGAGGCACTACTGAGTACGATGCAGGCAGAGTATAATACACTAAAGACAAAGAGTCAGGAAATTGAAATCAGCACAAATTATATTGTGAGTTGTTTGTGCTTTAAGGTTCAGAACATTGCGACGGAATATGAAAATCTAATCTCTGATACGAAAAGTGTCGCGAGCGCCAAGCGTGAGGAATACGAGAAATTTGAGGCGATAAGGCGAGATTGTGCATTCATGTCACAAAAAAAGGAAGACTTGATCAAAACCATTAGAGACAAAACAAATGAAACCTTGGACGAAGAGTCAAAGCACGAAGCACTCAAGGGCAAGTACAAGTTGGAGATAAAAGAGTTGGAAGAAAGAAAGATTGGCTTGGTTGCGAGTATAGAAGAAAACACCAAAACGCAAACGAAGAATGTAAAAGCGGCGCAAGTACTAAAGGAGAAAACGGATGCAATGAGCGAGCGCGCGATGCAGGCCGAAGCAGAACGAATTTTGTTGAAAGAAAATTGGGAACGAGAAATGGGACGTCAGATAATCAAGCAAAAGTCAATTGAACGAGACATTCAGGCTCTTCAATACCGAAAAGCACTCTTAGTGAGTGACTGCAAGGAAATTGAAGACAACACATGTGGTGGGCTGAAGGAGAACGTAGACCGCGTGCTTGGGTTGATGAAGAAGCACAATGCCTGTGCATCGTTGCGCGAAAAGTTGTCGTCTCGTTTGTTTGCAGACAGTCCAGATTTCAAGTCGGCATGTCACGAGATCCTCAAAATCCGTTTTGAAGAATGTTGGAAATCGCGTCGAAATGAGACGGGGGCTGTTTCCGCAAATGCCATTAGCCAGCGTGTTCTGTGGCATCAAAATGGGAAAGTGTATTGCCCAATACAGTTAGCGCGCGACTCGTTTCGGTGCCAGGCCACGGTCACAACGGGGGACAACAAAGTAACAAACGAAAAAACCCTGTGCATTAAGAATTTGCAAACCGCCGACGGCAGTTTCTTTTTGTCGGCTTATTTTTATGTCCATCCTGATATGGATTCAATGTTTCTGAATCATGTACGTGCAGCGGCAAAGCAAGTTAACAAAGAGAATTTGCTGTGGGGGTTTAATGATTGTCATTTATTCTACGCCGACGAAAGGTGCCAGTTTGAAATTTTCCTTGCAGAATGGAACAAACTGAACAGGGGTCGTGGGGATGATGCTAGAAGGGTGTAACGTCGAGTCGGATGTGGGTGTGGGTCTTGCAATGCGAAGGGTTCGAAGATTCGGTACTTGTGATAATGTTTCGTAGTTTTTCAATAAAAAACACCATGTGGATCGTCTCCATCAGTGTCATAATCATCGTCGCTGATTTCCAACGGGTTATACAATGCATGACTCAACCCTTGGAGTTCAGTCTTGTGTAGGGTCAACTCCCGAATGATTCTTGTACACAAAAATATGATTGTTTTGAGCTCCTGTTGTAATTGTGGTTTTATAAGAACAAAGATAACCCGGTTCCATCGCGCGCGTATGTGTTTATACTGTTGGTGCGATGCAGTGGTGCCACCCGGCGAAAATTTGATGTGCACCGCAGTCGTGTGGCATGATTTGCCGGGGTGCATTGCAGCGTGCGTTTCCTTATCGCACGGTGGACATGTTTGTCGAAAAGACTGTGTCCGAGATGACTTTTTTAGTATTGGCGTTAACGTTTCAGGGTCAGGGATCGACCCAAACCGTGTCGAGCCCCCAGCATCCGATCACCGCCGCCGAAGCAATGAGATTTTTGGTCAACTTTGCTTTCAGTGTCGCAGGGATGGACCCAGACCGTGTCCAGATTTGCCTGCACGCCTGTCTGAAATCACGGTGTAAAGAATGTGGCGGGGGTCGCATTCGCCCCCGCGGCCGTCTGAAATCACAGTGTAAAGAATGCGGCGGGACTCGCATTTGTCCACACGGCCACCGGAAATCAACGTGTAAAGCTTGCCCGGTAGACAAAGACGATACAATTCCCGACATTCAAGAATTTTCGCACGAGGAGTGGGAGGCTGCTAAGTTCATGTAAAATGCAAAAAAGACATTGGGAGCATGCTGAGAGTTCTATTTCTGTTTTCTGCACGAGCCCGGAAAGTGAATAAATACCAGGTCTGGCAATACGTGTTGCACCAAGTGATCCGGAGCATGGCAAAGTGCCCGCACGGACGCCGGAAATCAACGTGTAAAGAATGCGGCGGGGGTAGCATTTGCCCGCACGGCCGCCGGAAATCACAGTGTAAAGAATGCGGCGGGACTAGCAATTGCCCGCACGGCCGCCGGAAATCACAGTGTAAAGAATGCGGCGGGACTAGCATTTGCCCCCACGGCCGTCAGAAACAAACGTGTAAAGAATGCGGCGGGGCTGGCATTTGCCCCCACCATCGCCGGAAATCAAGGTGTAAAGAATGCGGCGGGGCTAGCATTTGCCCCCACGGCCGTCAGAAATCACGGTGTAAAGCTTGCCGGGTAGACAAAGACGATACAATTCCCGACATTCAAGAATTTTCGCACGAGGAGTGGGAGGTTGCTAAGTTCATGCAAAATGCAAAAAAGACACTGGGAGCATGCTGAGAGTTCTATTTCTGGTTTCTGCACGAGCCCGGAAAGTGAATAAATACCAGGTCTGGCAATACGTGTTGCACCAAGTGATCCCGAGCATGGCAAAGTGCCCGCACGGACGCCGGAAATCAACGTGTAAAGAATGCGGCGGGGGTAGCATTTGCCCGCACAGCCGCCTGAAATCAACGTGTAAAGAATGCGGCGGGACTAGCCTTTGCCCCCACGGCCGTCAGAAATCACAGTGTAAAGAATGCGGGGGGACTAGCATTTGCCCCCACCATCGCCGGAAATCACTGTGTAAACAATGCGGCGGGGGTAGCATTTGCCCGCACGCCCGTCTGAAATCACAGTGTAAAGAATGCGGCGGGGGTAGCATTTGCCCCCACGATCGCCGGAAATCAACGTGTAAAGAATGCGGCGGGGCTAGCATTTGCCCCCACGGCCGTCAGAAACAAACGTGTAAAGAATGCGGCGGGGTTAGCATCTGCCCGCACGGCCGTCAGAAATCAACGTGTAAAGAATGTGGCGGGAGTAGCATTTGCCCCCACGGCCGTCAGAAATCACAGTGTAAAGAATGCGGGGGGAGTAGCATTTGCCCCCACGGTCGTCAGAAATCAAAGTGTAAAGCTTGCCTGGTAGACAATGACGATACAATTCCTAACATTCAAGAATTTTCGCACGAGGAGTGGGAGGTTGCTAAGTTCATGCAGAATGCAAAACAGACACTGGGAGCATGCTGAGAGTTCTATTTCTGTTTTCTGCACGAGCCTGGACAGTCAATAAATACCAAGTCTGGCAATACGTGTTGCACCAAGTCATCCGGAGCATGGCAAAGTGCCCGCACGGCCGTCAGAAATCAAAGTGTAAAGAATGCGGCGGGACTAGCATTTGCCCCCACGGCCGTCTGAAATCAAGATGTAAAGAATGCGGCGGGGCTAGCATTTGCCCACATGGCCGTCTGAAATCAACTTGTAAAGAATGCGGCGGGGGTAGCATTTGCCCGCACAGCCGCCTGAAATCAACGTGTAAAGAATGCGGCGGGGCTGGCATTTGCCCCCACCATCGCCGGAAATCAAGGTGTAAAGAATGCGGCGGGGGTAGCCTTTGCCCCCACGGCCGTCAGAAATCACGGTGTAAAGCTTGCCGGGTAGACAAAGACGATACAATTCCCGACATTCAAGAATTTTCGCACGAAGAGTGGGAGGTTGCAAAGTTGATGCAAAATGCAAAAAAGACACTGGGAGCATGCTGAGAGTTCTATTTCTGGTTTCTGCACGAGCCCGGAAAGTGAATAAATACCAGGTCTGGCAATACGTGTTGCACCAAGTGATCCCGAGCATGGC
>Ga0222717_10000659_pt1 | contig 29439 bp, 40 predicted proteins | sample C33_18DmetaG_FD_165053 | JGI IMG/M metagenome (GOLD analysis project Ga0222717, IMG submission 165053) | Estuarine water microbial communities from San Francisco Bay, California, United States - C33_18D | ecosystem: Environmental > Aquatic > Marine > Unclassified | place: USA: California... | reverse complement strand
AGTGAGCCATTTACTGGCATGGCTACAATTGATCACAAAGAAGCAGAAGACCGCGGCTTTTTTAAACTTGATATACTTAACCTAAGTTTGTACAAAAACATCAAGACACCAGAACAACTGGATGAACTTATGGAAATAGAACCGCAGTGGGATTTACTTGCACATGATGAGTTTATTGATATGCTGTTCCATGTCAAAGGACACGGCGATATTTTACGTAAACTAAAGCCCACAAACATCACACAACTGGCCGCAGTGTTGGCTATTATACGTCCTGCAAAGCGACATTTGGTTGACAGTGATTGGGATACTATTATGAAGCAAGTGTGGATACCGCCCACAGACGGAACTTATTACTTTAAAAAGAGTCACGCTGTTGCCTATGCACATGTTGTGGTTGTACAAATGAATCAGTTGGTAGACACACTAACATGAGTTTCAATATAGAAGAGTTTTGGCATCATGGCTTCTGCAAAATAAGAGAAAATATACCACGCAGTACAATAGATGCACATCGTGGATTTTTACAATCCAGTCAGATAAGAATTGATCGTGGGCATGATATACACGGCAACTATTACAGTAAACCTCCCAAGCGTAAAATACAATGGGCTAATACCTGGAGTCAGGAACTAAGCGAAACACAAGTAGTAAATGCATGTAATAAATTTTATATGCCACAGATAGCACTACTGTTGGATGATCCAGTGTTGTATCACAGCGATGTTGTGACAACTTATCCAAACTATCAGACAGTGCGACCGCATATTGACACACCTTATAGACATGAAAGTTTTGCTGATGAAGATCAGTTCTTGGGTGTACAGTGCTTGTTACCGCTGACTGAAAACTTTGGACCACGCACTGGCGGTACAGCATTTGTGTCTGGCAGTCATAATACTAAATGGAATATCAAAGACTGTTACAATGGAAAGCACGATGAGTACTTTACACAAAACTGTCAGGCAACACATGTAAACTACGGAGAAATGCTGATATGGCATCCCAGAGTGTTACACAGTGCAACACCCAATCACGGCGTGGAAAAACGTCCAGCACTATTAATGCTGTATGTAGAACGCCACATACATGATGAATTAAGAGTAATTGAAAATATTATTAGCTAACTTTTCGGACTAATTGAACATTTTTACGTTTAACTCGCTTTTGCATGATGTCACGTAAACAAATAGTTGGTCCGTGTAGGACTTCAAAGTCTTTATTTGTAAACGTTACTAATGAATCGCGAAATACTTTAAAACGTCCGCCCATAATAATATTAATTGGAATTTTACGATTAGTTTCCCACCACCACTCTTCTCCCAATTGGAGAAATGTTCTTTTTAGTTTTGGATCTTTAATTTGTTCGTAAATATACATGCTGATAACATTGTTATCAATATTTTGCATAATACCTACGTATTCATTATTACCGTAACTGGCGAGTGTTAAAAATGGGAACTGTTGTAAAAGTTCTTGATATTGGTTTTCTATTGTCATAATAATACTTATCTTTTAATAAATAGTGTTGGAGAATTTATATATGGCACAAGGCACCGGATACATTAACACCCAACGTGGTGATGTCGTTTTGACAACCCGAACGGGAACTACTAGGAACCAACCCAGTAGTTACAAACCTTTTAAACTTCTGAAAGGTGTGGACACTACTATTACATTTTTTATTAAAGAGCTTGACGCAAGTCCTGTACAATTGCATGACAAAACGATTAAAGCACAAATAACTAAAAATAAAGATAATACGGTCCTTGTTAGTAAAAACTTAAAAATTGCAGACTACGACAATGGTGTCGTTACATTGCATATCTCTCCTGGCGACATTGCCAGTTTTGATCCTGCCTTCTACAATATACTACTTACTTATACTAATCCAAACAACCAGATTCACGCCATGCATGCAGACCAAAATTACAGGTATTGCTATACAGCAGAAGTGGTTGATGACTGTGGTCCAATGGATATGGGTGCAAGTTCAGAAATAATGGCATCCAATTTAATATATCAGGAAGAAGTTGCACTGTCAGCATCTGTAACCTATTCTGGTTTAACCAGTGCATTGTTTGCAAGTGGTAGTGCAATGGGTAATACTCATTACACCACTGATAAATTTGTATACTCTGGCAGTGGCGTTAATGCCAGTTTAGAGATAGTTAAAACAAACGGCAATTATACAGTGAGTGCCACCAATGGCGGTATAGGCTACAGTGTGGGCGAAACAATTACAATATTGGGAACTTTCCTGGGCGGCGAATCACCAACACATGATGCCGTAATTACCATTGGCACTGTTAGTGCAAGTGGCGGTATTACCAGTTTAAGCGCAGGCGGGACACCAAACTTCAACAGTAAATCATATATCACTAGCCCATTGGCTGGTTCAGCAATGCGAACTGGTGCATGTAATGGATTAAACACCATTAGTGTACAGAACAGTGGATTTGAGGGTTCATTCCAACTGCAAGGCACACTATTAACTAATCCAACAACTGATAATGATTGGTTTGCAATTAATCCCCATGGTCAGTCTAACATCTTTGGTGCCATTAATGTAAACAATACTACAAATGCCCAGTCTACTGAAGCATTTACATTTGACGGTAATTTTATGTATATTAGAATTAAATTCAATATTATCAAAGGATCGATTGACAAATTACTATATAGAAGTTAATATAGTAATATGCATATCGTAATTGAGTTCACTAAAAATCTGATACCTGCTTCGTGGAAGCCAACTGGTTCTGGCTGGACCAGTGGCAATTGTCCTATGTGCATTACAAATGGACAAGGTAGACCTGATACTAAAAAACGTGGTGGATTTTATTTTGAAGAAGATAAATTTCAATATAATTGCTTTAATTGTGGGTACAAAACTGGTTGGAGTACTGGCAAGCAACTGAGCGGGCATCTGAAGCGTTTGTACGGCGTGTTAGGGGCAGATGAATCAGACATACATCGTTTACAAATTGAACTGATGCGTGAGCGAGACACGGCAGAATTGTTTATACAAACAGTAAAACAAGATCAACCAGTGAAAATAGACTGGCCTACTATACAGTTACCACAAGATTCCAATCCAGTCAAGAACTATCCAATACATGAACTGGACGAAAAGAGTGTACAGCGTTTTGTGGGGGCATGTGAATTTTTAGTAGAACGTGGACTTGACAACTGGACTGACTGGCATTACAGTACATTTAGTCACTTTCGTAATAGAGTAATACTTCCATTTCGTTACAAAGGAAATATAGTTGGGTACACTGCACGTTGGATCGGAGATGTTCCCAATAAAGAAACGCCCAAGTATCATGTACAACAACCCAAGGACTTTGTGTTTGGTTTGGATCGCCAGCGTGACAAACGGATAACTATTGTGACAGAAGGACAATTGGACGCAGTTGCTATTGATGGCGTAGCTATTGGCAGCAACAACATGAGCATGGAGCAAAGTAAAATTATAGAACTTAGCGGTAATAGAAATATATTACTACCAGATGCAGACAAGGCTGGTATGAAACTTGTACGACAAGCAATAAAACGAGGATGGGAAGTCAGCTTTCCGCCCTGGGACGAAGATGTCAAAGATGCCAATGATGCCGTACAAAAGTATGGAAAGTTATTTACAATCAAGAGTATTTTAGACTTCAGTATAGGAAATCCTACTAAAGCAGAAATAATGGGAAAAACATATTGTAAATGAAATATAGTAGAACTAGACAAGTAACCGAGCATAACTCAATTGGTTGGCCCGGTTGGGAAAACTTGCCGTTACATGAGGTAGATCATTTGAGAACATTTGTAGTTGAGCCCGACAGAACAACATTACGAGAAGAGTTTGCATGGTTTCCAAAACGTTCAACTTTTGGCTCGCTTATTTGGATGAAATCGTATATAATATACGAAACATGGGTAACAATACGTGGTGTAGAAAAGAGATTATTGGATACAGCATTGTACACACAAAGCGAGTTCGTTGAAGCAAAATTAAAAGGTGAAGTCAATTAATGGCAGAAGATTATGGAGTAGATTTACAAAAGCTGTATCTAGAGTTTTTACAGGCAGACAAAGAATTATTTGTACGCTGTAATGCTATTATAGATTCAGAGTATTTTGATCGCAGTTTGCGTAGTGCTGTTCGCTTTATGCAAGAGCATGTGGAAAACTATGGCGACATGCCTACACTTGAACAAATGAAAGTCAAGGGTAGTGTGGAGTTACAGGACTTGCGAGACAATACATCAGCACATCAAGACTGGTTCTTGGATGAGTTTGAAAAGTTTTGTAAGCACAAAGGATTAGAGAAGGCAATTTTAGCAAGTACAGACAAACTGGAAAAAGGTGAGTTTGGTGCTGTTGAAATGATGATTAAAGATGCAGTTGGTATTGGACTTGCAAAAGAACTGGGATCTAACTATTGGGATGATCCTGCAGGACGTATACAAAGCATCAAAGACAACCGTGGACAAAATAGTACTGGTTGGAAAACAATGGACAACATACTGTATGGTGGATTTAATCCAGGCGAACTAAACATCTTTGCAGGTGGTAGTGGATCTGGTAAAAGTTTGTTTATGCAAAACATGGCACTCAACTGGAGTTTGGCTGGCAAGAACGTGGTGTATGTTAGTTTGGAACTTAGTGAAGAGCTGTGTGGCATGCGTATTGATGCTATGGTAACAGGCATGAGTACAAGAGACGTTATGCGCAATGCAGATGATGCCGCACTTAAAGTTAAAATGAAAGGCAAAAAAGCCGGAGTAATACAAACTATACAAATGCCAAATGGTGCAACCATTAACGACATTAAAGCATACATTAAAGAAGTACAAATACAAATGGGCATCAAAGTTGATGCATTGTTTGTGGACTATTTGGATTTGATGATGCCAGTAACAGTTAAGGTTAATCCAAGTGATCAGTTTATTAAAGATAAGTTTGTGTCGGAAGAACTACGTAACTTGGCAACTGAGCTAAACATATTGTTTGTTACAGCATCGCAGTTGAATCGTGGTAGTGTTGATGAAGTTGAATTTGATCACAGTCACATTGCTGGTGGTATTAGTAAGATTAATACAGCAGATAATGTTATTGGTATCTTTACAAGCAGGGCAATGCGTGAACGTGGAAGGGCGCAGATACAGTTTATGAAAACACGTAGTAGTAGTGGTGTTGGCAGTAAACTTGATTTAGATTTTAATATTGAAACACTGCGAATAACAGATTTGGATGAAGATGCGGAGAGTGCAGAAAGTGCCGGAACAAGTGCCATTTACGACAAGCTCAAACGTCAAAACGGAAGCAGTAGTGATTCAATAGGCATTTCTCAAACAAATAACATTGTTGAAAATGCTGTGGATAATACTGATAGACTTCGTAGTATACTTAAACGTGCTGAGTAGTTATTCCTTATCCTCCGGTTGGTCTTGTTTTTGCATCTGTGTTCTTATTCTCTGGTACATGCTCATGTCGCTGGTAATTAATTCAGCGAGGGTGCCCAACATGCCCATTAAGACATCACGTTGCTGTGGGGAAGGTAACCGTCCTGCGTCCATAGTTCTCATTGCCGATCGCACAAATCGAACATCTTCTTCTGCTACTAAACCATCGTTGGCCAATATCATAAGTTTACTCAACTGTGCATTATCCATGCCATCGTTATTTTCTTTTAAATCATGGAGTCTATCAATGATAGAACGAATCTCTTCTGCGCTTTTTGACATTATTGTCTCCTTCAATACTAATTATCTATTTCAGCTAAATACCATTAACAAAAGGGCAGAGTATTATGAAAAAACGTACTAGAAGCATCCTTGATGAGATTAACAGCATAAGTGATCAGCGTGATCGCCGTTATATTGTAGAAAATACAGCGGACAACGTTATTGCCAGTGCTAGTAATTTAATCAAATTAATTAACGAGACTTATGACTCCGACACCAGTGCGGATCTTGTTAAGCGTTTCATTAATAGTATTCGGACCCAGGACGAAATGAAATTCCGTCGAGGTATCAGGAAAGCTAATGAAAGTAAAAGACATACTGGGAAGTAACCCATTAAAGAAAAGACATCGCGGCCCACATCGTAAACCACGTTATCGTGGTCGTGACCTTCATGAAGGTGGCGCAATGGCCGGTGTTGGTGCTATTCATATTAGCGAAATCGAACCCACTCTAATTAAATTAGAAAAAGAATTAGGGTTAAATCTTCGTGACTTTACACTGGGCAGTGTGGGTAAAAAAGAATTTAGTGGCGATATTGATATTGCTATTAATTTGAAACCTGAGGAGTTGGCAGACTTTGCTAAAAAATTACAAGCGGCGCCAAGTACACAGGAAGTAAAGAAAAGCAGTGTGTTTATGACAAGTGTTCCTATTGTGGGATACGACGAAAACAAAACACGAGACGGTCTTACACGTACAGGTTATGTACAGGTAGACTTTATGCCGGGCGACCCTGGTTGGATGAAAACTTATTATCACGCACCACATGAAAAAGACAGCAAGTACAAAGGTACATTTAGAAATATAATGATCGCCACTATTGCGGGCAAGATTGACGTGGTTGTTGGAGATGAAAAAATAGAAGATGGACGTCCACTAGTTCAGGAACGATGGATCTGGAGCCCAACAGATGGTTTAGTTCGTATTAAGCGAGAGCCAAAGCCGAGAAAAGACGGCAATGGTTACACTAAAGCAAAAATTGATACACCTATCAGTCAGCCTATCAGAGACCCAGATGGTATTGCAAAACAATTAGGCTTGACAAATGGTAAAGACTTGTATAGTTTTGAAACATTACTAAGTGCGTTGAAAAAATCGTACAAAGGTGAACAGATTAACCAAATACTGGATGATTTTAAATCTAATCCAGTAGTACAAGATATAGGTGTGCCAGATGAAATTTCGTGAACTAATAACAGAAAATAAAAAGCCTTTATTGGAAAATGCTGAAGCTCGTATTCATCATTTGGAAGACAAAGTATTATGGGGTGGTAGTGCAGGCGCACGTCAAGCACTAGACACACTGGAAAACATTCAAGGCAACCCAAAAGCAATCACAGTTAAATGGGACGGATCTCCAGCAGTTATTTTTGGACGTGACGAACGTGGCGAATTTATAATGACTGACAAAAGTGGATTTGGTGCCAAAGGTTATGACGGCAAAGTAAAAACACCACAAGCATTACAAAACATGTTGCTTAATCGTGGTAAAGAAGCACCAGACGACAGCCGTAAAGCATTTGCGGCCAGTATGGCACAGGCATTTACAGTTTTTGAAAGTGCAGTACCAGATAACTTCCGTGGATTTATGTGGGGCGACTTGTTGTACTACACACGTCCACAAGTTGATGATGGCGACTTTGTGTTTAAACCACAAATGGTTGTGTATCGTGTTAAAGCTGATAGTGATATTGGTAAACGTATTGCTGGCAGTACTGCTGGTGTTGTTATCCACATGAAGCTGGACTTGGACGGCAACAAGAGCCGTGCTGATGCAAGTGAATTAAACGAAGGTACATTACTGGTAATGCCGCCTGTTACAGCACAACAACCACCAAAAATTGATCAAAAGATTTTCACAACAGCAGAGTCATTGTTACAAAAACACGGCAATGGTATTGATAAATTACTCAATGCTGAAATGGTAAAGCAACTTAAAATCAGTGACTTTAGTAAAATATTATACAGTTACATCAACCACAAAACCAAAACACGCAGTTTAGATAATTTATCTGGAGAGTTTATTGATTGGCTAAGTGGTAGTAAAGTAACTGGTGTTAAACAGGACCGTATACGTCAGCATATTGAGACTGACCCAGCGGCGTTTAAAGGAATGTTTGATTTAATTACTGCTATTATGCAGACAAAGAATGACGTTATCCAACAACTGGACAATCAGGATGCAGACGTTGAGGCCTACACCGATGGTCAGCGTGGCGGAGAAGGTTATGTTATTGGCAATGGCGATGCTAAACTTGTTAACCGCAGTGGCTTCAGTGCCGCTAACTTAAACAAGGTAAAGAACTAACGGATAAATATTAGTATGGAAAAGTATACAGCAAAACAATGGGCAGAGATCGAAGGCGGCCACACAATGAGTGAAAACAAAGAACCAAAATTTGGATTTGTTAGAGACCTTAATGAAAGTCGTCAGTATCGTACACGTCAACAAATACAACGTAGTAATGCACGAGAAATTGTGGATCATGCATTTTTAGATATGATTACATTATATATTTTATATAATGAATTTGACATGGCACCAATTGCTGTTAAGTATGCAAAAAAGACTATGATGTACGGTACATTCAAAGCGTACAGACAAAGTGGTACAGATTTATATGTAGCATTACATTTAATTCAAAGAAAAGATGCAGACGCACTGGCTGGTGACGGCGCAGATGACGCATTACTTCAGCGTATTAATTTCCCAGAACAAATAATTAGAACATTTTTAAATTCAATGAAAATGAACAACGTGAATCCATCACTGGCAAGACAAGCACTACAACTGATTGAACGTAAGTTTATGATCACAAACAGTGGTTACCGCAGTGTACGCAGACTTGCACAGGATTGGCCACGTATTAATGCAACGCAAAAAGCTCTAGTAGTTACACGTTTATTACAGTTTTATAGAACACATGCACGTAGAAGTGAGCTGTTTGGATTCTTACAAGACTATGCACGTACTAAGAAACTGGAAATACGCAATGCACACAACGCAGAAAAACCAAAAAGCAAATCTATGCAAACTGTTGCAACAGCCGCCGCCATGGGCGCCGCTGGCTATGCAGGGTTCCAAGTAGGCCGAAGCATTGGTAAAAGTTTAGTATAAAGATATAGGAGATCAAGATGCCCGTACAAAAGAATGGCACTGGAAGACCTGGAGAACACCTAACAGGCGATATAGAGTATTTTACAGCATACGCTCTAGGCGATGTTACTGATAGTGGAATAACAGATCCCAACAGCGCAAATGTTGATGGATACAATCAAGCACAAAATTTAAATGTATTATTACAAACAATGAGCTTAAGAACTCAGCCAATTATTAGTAGTGTAATAACACGCACAACACAAGCAATGGCAGATTATAGTTTTGGTTCAAATCACACTGGTAACCAAACAATATGGATTGTTAAGTTTGCAACTGAGTACAAAGGTGCCTGGGCTAAAAATGCAGACCCACTGTATCATTTAGTACAGGATTGTCAGGGTGTTTCAATTACAACTGGTATAGACGATACTGCAACATTTGCACTTGATGTATTTGATACAGACTCAACATCAAATGATATGAACCTGTATTTTGTTCGTAACGACGAACTATAATCATACAATATCTAGTAGTTTAATTATCATTCCAATACCTATAAATAGGTGTATGGGATTGATTCCCATTAGGCAAGCAAATAGGCACACTTTCAAATGTCCCCACGGAGTCGGTCACTAGCCTCCGTTAACAAAAGGCCAAAGCAATACTCACACTATTGTAACACTAACTGAGTTAGTGAAGACAAAATAGGAAGAGAAATGTCACAACTGGAAAGAGAAAACCTAGAGGCTCATGTCGATCTTTGCGAAGAGAGGTATAGAGTGTTAGAAGAAAAAGTTAATCGTGTGGGGGATGGTCTTGACCGCCTCGCAGCCGTTGTCGCAGAAATGCGAGAAGAAAATATTAAACAACATCAAAGCAGTAATAAAGTAATTATTATGGCTGCTGGTACAGTCATCAGTGGACTATTAGGAACTATTGTAGTCGCCCTAATGGCGTTTTTGTAAAACTCCTTGTAATTTGTCATAAAGATAAATATATGCAAGGAGTTTTTTTCTATGCATTTAACCGAATTATGTGAAAACACAAGCGTATCTACAGTATTAGAGGCAAAACTAGTATGGGCTCGAGCTGGAAAGAGCTTGACACGTAAATATCGCTGTACAGTTGGTAAGCGTAAAGGCAGAGTTGTTGCTAACCCAACACAATGTAATGCTCCAATAGATTTAAAAAAGCGTTTTACGCTAAGACGAACAAAAGCAATGAAAGGTGCCCGTATGGCACGTAAGGCAAAGAGAACTAAGAAGTTTAACCCAGCCAGTAGAATGGTAGCAAAGTTGAATAAGAGATGAAAATATTTGAAGGTATGGAAGAATACGGACACCAGATGCATTTAGCTATAAAAGCGATGTTGAAAGATGTGTTAGTAATGGATATAAGTGACGATGAAGCTCGTACACTTACTGATAAACTTGGACTTAGTGATGTGTTGGAATTAGACACAGCACTGGATGATCAAAATGAAGAAGCAATTCGCGACATCATAAGTAAACATATGAGCTTGGAAGAATACAGCTTGCCAGGACGTAGTGGACTGCAAAGTGCTGCAACAACCAGGCCCACAACACAAAAAACTGGCGGTACAACAAAAACAACATCAATGACAAAACCAGTAGCAGGCGGAAACAAAACAGCAACTGGTGGCGCAGACGAAATTGGACAAGACGACAACACAGACGCTGAAACAGAAATTGCAGACCGTGAAGCAGAGCTTGCAGATTTAAAAAAGAAGGCAGGCATCAGATGAGAACAGTAACAGTCAGCGGCGGCATTGAAACCTTTGTTACACTACAAGAAGGTGTTTGGTTAGACAAATACACTGACGCCAAAGTGTACAAAGATAATTTAAATGAACGTGAGCGATACATGGCTAAAACGCTGTGTAAAAAAGGCATCCTAAACCTACATGTTAGGGAAGGAAAAACATTTTATACTAGAAATACTAATAGGTTAATATCATGACACTTGACTACAGCAATACAGAAGTAATGGCTGATTTATTACGCCGTTTGGAAAACGCCACCACTAATGGTGCCAAACAAATGATCGCAGAAAGCGACAGTTGTAATGAAACATATTTGGCTCTCAACACACACCGAACACAAACTGGTGTGCGTATGGGTAATTATGATATTGTTGTTGAAAAGGTCGATATAGATGGCCTAAATAAGAATTACTACACTATTGTTGATACAGAATACGACGAAGTACTTTATAAAGATTTAAGTTTATTTGAAAGTGCATTAAGTATTACAAAAAGATTAGTGTTTAACAGACGAACTATTGATTGTAATAATATACAATCACTGGATGCAAACTACGATAGTTATGTCCGGGAGGCTTATTATTATAAGCAAAAATTAAAACATGTTAACGAAGACTATTCAAGACTTGACGTGTTTGAAGCCAAGTACAGCAATGTATTGGGTAAATTAAAAAATACTAAAGAGAAAATTCTAGAAACTCTATAAATACAGTAAACTAAACGGAGATCGAACAATGTTTTTACAAGATTTTGAAACAACACAGTCAAAATTCGAAAAAATGCAAAGGTACTTGAAAGAGAACCATGGCTACGAACTTGACATGAGTGCAATGGATGTAACAAAAGTTGCAGACATTATTACTAGCACAACAAATAAAATGAAAGTAACTGAGGACTCAACAGAGTATACAAGGTTACATATGATTGCTGAAAGCCTTAAATTATGGACACCAGCACCAATCCAAAGTGAATTAACAGAATATGTTAGTGAAGCTGTGGATGACGAAGCAGTTGAAGGTGCAAAGGTTATTTTAGCCGCACAAGAAATGAATGACGAACTACAGAAAATGGTAGAGCGTGTTGCAGAGATGCAAGTGCAAGACCTTATTCCACTAGTGGACGCTATGAAAGCAGAACTAGGTATGGAACAAGCGGAAGCATTCAACAATGCAGCTGATACAGCATTGGGTGGATTATTAGACACAGTTAAAAGTACAAAAGAAGCAGTTGAAAATGCTATCTTGGGTGCTCAAGGTCAAGCACCAGCAGTTGACATGGAAATGCCAGCCGCTGATATTGGTGCTGATGATGTTGACATGACTGGTATGGATGCAGATGCACCAGACGATGATGCATTTGGCGGTGACGATGCTTCTGCAGATGCAGATGGCGAGCCAGAAGGACGTGAACTAAAAGCTGAATCAGCAGATGTATTTGATACAATGTTGGAAGAATTACAGTCTAAAGTAAACGAAAATGGCGAAGTTAGCCGTGCTGATCTCGAAGGCGCACTAGCACAGTTTAGAGCAAAGTAATATGAGATTTAAGCAGTTAGTAGAAAGTAATTATGAAGGTGAGTTAGAAGATGCGATAGTAACGCTTCTAACAGCTATTGGTGCGGAAGGGCTGAATACAGTTGATACTGATCAACTTATACTCGATCTCCAAAACCAAGGATTCAGTATTAACAAGAATAGCCTTTTCTCAACACTAAACGGCTTGCCGATAGTTGCTAACGCTAACAGCGAAACAATTCAAATTCGCGGCGCAGACATGACCCGTGCCGCGGATTTAAAAACACGAACAAGAGAAAAAAGTAAAGTTACTAAAGATGCGCAAAAGCAGGCTAAAAAGGATCTAGGATTATGACATATCAATTAAACAAAACACAGGCCCGTAGCCATGCTAGAAGTCAATTAAATATTTTTGATGAAGTAAACACAATTATGCGCAAAGTTATTGTTGCCAGTGATGCTGGTGACTATAGTGTAACTGTAGATGATGGTACTACTATGACAGAGAGTACACCAACAAGTACAATTACTGGAACACAAAGTAATCCAACAATTACAGGCACACCTACGCTAATAATTGCTGGAGTTACAATCACATTAGGTACAAGTGGAACTAATTTAAATGCAGTAGTAGCCGACATTAATGATGCCGGTGTAACAGGACTAGTGGCCAGTAAAGACGCTGGCAATAACTTAGTTTTATCTTATACACACCCACAACAAGCTAGCTGGAGTGTAGCAATTGGTAGTGGAACTGCAAACGCAGACCTGGGGCTAAGTGCAAGCACAATAACCCCAACCGCACCTGCCAGTGTAACTTACAACAGTGTACATACTGGTGCAGTAACCAATCGTAAGAGTGATGATGAGATGACACAGGTTAGACTATACTTTACTAACTTGGGATACAACATACAACAACAAACAAACACTACTACTGGAACTACCTTTAAGTGGATACTTTATTGGTAACTAATAGTACTTTGTGATTGACACACAATAATTTATCTGTTATTATAGTTCTATGTTAACAATAAATGAAAAATACCCGTATAAAGAACTCAAGCGTACAGAAGTAGACGGTAAACGTCTATATCAGAATCCCTATGGCGATCCTGTACCCAGTGTAACAACAATCCTAAGTGCCACACAGCCAGCTGAAAAGCGACAAGCATTAGCCAATTGGCGCAAACGTGTGGGCAAGGACGAAGCACAGCGTGTTACAACCACTGCCGCTAATCGTGGAACAGTTATGCACAATATATTAGAACATTGGGCATTGGGAGAATACGAAACTTATAATCCTGGCAACAACATGGTACATCAACAAGCCAAAGCAATGGCACAAGTTGTTGTGGACAATATTGAAAATGATGTTGAGGAAATATGGGGTACAGAAGTAAACTTGTGTGCCGCTAATTTGTATGCTGGTACAACTGACTTGGTTGGCATGTACAAAGGCAAACCAACTATCATGGACTTTAAACAAACCAACAAGCCCAAGAAGCGTGAATGGATTGAAGATTATTTCCTACAAGGCGCCGCATACGGCATTGCACACAACGAGATGTTTGATTCAAAGATTCAAAACATTGCAATTTTTATGTGTAGTGGCGATTGTGAGTGGCAGTTGTTTGAAGTAGCAGACGAAGAGTTCAAACATTACGAAACATTGTGGGCAAAAAGATTAGAACAATTTTATAATCTTTAAGACGCATAAATATGTTTAGTGGAGAAAAAATATGGCAGATACAAGAATCAGTAAAATTCAAATTAGACGAGGTGACATTGCAGACCTCCCAATCTTAGCCCCTGGCGAGTTTGGTTATGCAACAGATACACAACGACTATTTTTAGGAAATGAAGAATACACAGTTGGAACAGGAAATGCGGCACAGACAGTATTTCAAGTACCCACAGGTGTTGACTATCCTTTAACAAGCAGTAATATTACAAATCCTGCTTTGTATTTGGATAATACACTGATTAATGCGGCATCTTATACAGTTGCAGGCACTACTATTACCTTTAGCTCTCCACCAGCCGCTGGCACAATTACGATGAAGTTCAATAGCGAACTTGCCACTGTTAACGATACAGTGCGTCCAGGAAACCTACAGTTAGCTGCTAGCGCAAGTGCTGGTACTGCAACTGGGTTTGGTTTTGATACATCAATTTACGACACAGCCTTTATCGACTACAGTATTAAACTGTCAGGCGGCACAGGCTATCGCATTGGTCAACTAAGATTATTGATTGACAGCAGTGCAGGAACAGTGTATATTGATGATCAATACAACACGTTAACAGCAAACGTAGATGTAACATTTGCTGGAAACATTAATGGTAGTGATTTCTCACTAACATACACCAATAACGAGACCTCAACAGCAACCCTTTATTATACATTCAAATTGTGGAAAATGTAAATCAGCTTAGAACCATGTGGTTTGAATCTCCTCAGAAGCGGCTAGCCTCTTGGAGAGACTTTAGAAAAGGACTGGACGTTAACGACTTATTAAACACATGTCGTGATGTTTGTGAGTGGTGGAGATATGCTCCACTGAGTAATATTAGTTTGGATCCTTACGAAATTCAGACTTGGCCAAGCGTGTGGGAAATGCTACACCGCGGCAACTATTGTAAATTTAGTACTGCAATTGGCATGGCATACACACTTTTTTATATAGACGAAAATATAGAAAATCGTATAATAAGAGTGTATGATCAAGCAAATTCAGATATATATATGACAGCATTGATTGATGGCCGTTGGTTACTAAACTACAACCTTACTGAGGTTGCTGAATGGTCGTCTGTAAAAGATACTCTTGAAGTGCAAGAAAGTTTTTTATGTACAGACGTAGTTGAAGTAACAAAACACAATCTATCAGCATAAGATAAGAGGAAAGCGAAATATGAGCGACATACAAGTAATTAAAAGAGACGGCGATCGAGAAGATTTAGATATAGACAAACTACACAAAGTAGTGTTCCATGCATGTGAAGGCATCAGCGGCGTAAGTCCAAGCCAAGTAGAAATTAAAAGTCACATACAATTTTATAATGGTATCACTAGTGAAGATATTCAAGAAACTTTGATAAAAAGTGCCGCTGATTTAATTAGTGAAGAAACGCCAAACTATCAATGGGTAGCAGGTAGACTTATAAATTACCACTTGCGTAAAATGGTATACAATAATTATGAACCTTGGCACATCAGTCGCTTGATCCAAGTAAACACTGAGCGTGGCTTTTATGATCCAGAATTAGGATCAAGCTATACTGAAGCTGAGTGGGATCAATTAAACAACTATATTAAGCACGAACGTGACAACAGCATTGCGTATGTTGGCATGGAACAGTTTCGTGGAAAGTATTTGGTACAAAATCGTGCCAGTGGTGAGATATTTGAAACACCACAAATGGCATACATGTTGATTGCCGCTACATTGTTTAGCGACTATCCGCACGAAACACGTATGCGTTGGGTTAAAGATTATTATGATGCTGTGAGTACATTTGAGATTAGTTTGCCCACACCAGTAATGGCGGGTGTACGTACACCACAAAGGCAATTTAGTAGTTGTGTGCTTATTGAAACTGGCGACAGTTTAGATAGTATTAATGCAACGTCAAGTGCAGTTGTAAAGTATGTAAGTCAAAAAGCAGGCATTGGTATTGGTGCAGGTAGCATTAGAGCTATCGGTAGCCCTATACGCAAAGGAGACGCAACACACACGGGCGTTATACCTTTCTACAAAATGTTCCAAGCGGCTGTAAAATCATGTAGCCAAGGTGGTGTTCGTGGTGGAGCGGCAACATTATATTATCCAATCTGGCACTTGGAAGTGGAAGATATGTTGGTGCTTAAAAACAACAAAGGCACTGAAGACAATCGTGTACGTCATTTAGACTATGGTGTACAATTTAATAAACTTATGTATGAGCGTTTGCTTACTGGCGGAGACATTACATTGTTCAGCCCAAGCGATGTTCCTGGTTTATACGAAGCATTTTTCCAAGATCAAGACGAATTTAAACGTTTATACGAAACAGCAGAGCGCAATACACGATTACGTAAAAAGAGTATAAAAGCAATTGAATTGTTTAGTCAGTTTATTGAAGAGCGCAAGAACACTGGTCGTGTATACTTAATGAATGTTGACCATGCAAATGATCATGGTGCATTTGATAAAATGGTTGCACCAATACACCAGAGTAATTTGTGTAGTGAAATTGATCTACCCACTAAGCCACTTAACCATCAATTTGATGAAGAAGGTGAAATTAGTCTTTGTACACTGAGTGCTGTAAATTGGGGTGTAATGCGTGGCGTTGGCGACTTTAAGAGTGCGTGTGAACTAGCAGTACGTGGACTTGATGCACTATTAGATTATCAAAAGTATCCAGTATTAGCCGCAGAACTAAGCACAATGAAGCGCCGACCAATTGGCATTGGGATTATTAACTTTGCATATTGGCTTGCTAAAAATGATACAACGTATCAGAATCCTAACCTAGAACTTGTGGATGAGTGGGCAGAAGCATGGAGTTACTACCTAATTAAAGCAAGTGCAGATTTAGCGGCAGAACGTGGAGCATGCCCAGGCACACCAGAAACATTGTATGGCAAAGGTATTACACCAAACATGACATACAAAACTGATGTGGACGAACTTGTTCCGCATCAAGAACGCATGGACTGGAAAAGCCTGCGTGAACAACTTAAAGAAACGGGTATCCGTAATTCAACACTAATGGCACTGATGCCGGCAGAGACATCAGCGCAAATTTCAAACAGTACAAACGGCATTGAACCGCCACGTAGTTTTGTAAGTGTTAAACAATCCAAGCATGGCGTATTAAAACAAGTTGTGCCGGGTATCCACAAACTAAAAAGCAAATATGACCTACTGTGGGATCAAAAGTCTCCAGAAGGTTACTTAAAAATTATGGCAGTGTTACAAAAGTATATCGATCAAGGTATCAGCGTTAACACTACTTACAACCCAACATTCTTTGAAGATGAAAAGATCCCAATGAGTGTTATGCTACAGCACCTTATTATGTTCTACAAATATGGCGGCAAGCAATTATACTACTTTAATACATTCGATGGCCAAGGCGAGCTTGACATCAACGCAGAAGACAATGAACTAGCGCCGGGTCAAATGGATGATGACGACTGTGACGCATGTGTAATATAAGGAAGAGTGAACAATGAGTGTTTTTAACAGCAAAAAAGAAGGCAACCACACGGAAGCATTAGCCTTTCTGGATCCAGAAGGCGGAGTAGCAGTACAGCGTTATGATACGCTAAAGTATCGTAAGTTTGATCAGTTAACTGACAAGCAGTTGGGATTCTTTTGGCGTCCTGAAGAAGTTGATGTGTATAAAGATGGAAAAGACTTCAAAGACTTAAATGAGCATGAACGTCACATCTTTACATCAAACCTAAAGCGTCAGATCCTATTGGATAGTGTACAGGGTCGTGCGCCTGCTGAAGCATTTGGTAGTCTTGTAAGTATTCCTGAATTGGAAAACTGGGTAATCACATGGACATTTAGTGAAACAATTCACTCACGCAGTTATACACACATTATTCGTAACATCTATAATGATCCAACTAAAATCTTTGATGAGCTTATGGACATTCCAGAGATTGTGGATTGTGCTGATGACATTTCAAAGTATTATGATGACCTGATTGAACAAGCTGGTTACTATAATTTACTAGGAGTAGGCAAACACACAGTTAATGGAAAAGAACGAGTTGTTAGCAAATACGAACTCAAGAAAGCATTGTATAAAACTATTATGAGTGTAAACATTCTGGAGGGCGTTCGCTTTTATGTATCGTTTGCATGTAGTTGGGCGTTTGCTGAACTTAAAAAGATGGAAGGCAATGCTAAGATTATTAAACTAATCTGTCGTGACGAAAACTTACACTTGGCAAGTACACAATACTTGTTGAAAATCTTACCAAAAGATGATCCAGACTATATTAAAATTGCCAAAGAGTGCGAAGCTGAAATGGTACAAATGTTTGTTGATGCTGTTGACCAAGAAAAAGCATGGGCAAAGTATCTGTTTAAAGACGGTAGCATGATTGGTCTTAACGAGCAACTGCTGAGTGAGTTTGTGGAATGGATTGCAAACAAACGTATGACAGCGGTTGGATTGCCAAGCCCATACAAAACTCCACAAGCAAGTCCACTACCATGGACACAAAAATGGATCAGTGGAGCAGACGTACAAGTAGCACCACAAGAAACAGAAATTAGTAGTTATGTAATTGGTGGAGTTAACAAGGACGTTAGCGAAGATACCTTTAAAGGGATGAGCTTATGAGCGAAATTACCGTATACAGTAAGCCAAATTGTCCTTACTGTGTCAAGGCAAAAAGATTACTTACTCAGATGAAATTACCTTTCACTGAGTGGGTAGTTGGTGTAGATGCAACACGTGAGCAACTTTTAGAAGCTGCTCCAAATGCAAGGACCGTACCTCAAATTATAATTGATGGTAAGGTAATAGGTGGTTATGATCAATTGACAACATACATTGAGACCACAGGATTTAACGGAACAGGATATACTTTATGATTATTGATATTAATAAAAAGGGCGATGTTATTGCCCTTAAACTTACCAGCGGAGAAGAGATCATTGGTGTGTGGCAAGAACACAACAACGGTCAAATCCGTATGCGTAAACCACTTGCAATGGTGATGACAGAAAAAGGACCAGCAATGGCTCCATATTTTGCAACAGCAGATGTTATGACTGACACACCAGAGATTTTGTTCAACGAAAACTTAGTTGTAGCACAAGCTAAAGCACACAAGCCATTTAAAGATGCGTATATGCAAGCAACCACAGGTATTGATACCAGTGCTGAGGGATCTAAACTTATCTTCTGATAAATACCATTAGATAGGAAAAAGTTATGCCAGCAGTTCATAGAGATACAGACGCAAGAGCATGCGGAGCGCAAACAAACGCCGCATGTGAACGTGTTTATACAAATAATTTAATAACATCAGTTGATGGTAACCCCAATAGTCATGGAGGCGGTAATTTAAATGCCGCTAATCCCAATGTATATATTGGCGGCATACTTACTGTTATTGTGGGCAACAGTGCAGATGGAGACAGTTTATGTCCTATTCCAGGAGGAAGTCATTGTAATCCAAGTGCTACATCTGGTAGTAACAATGTGTTTATTGGAGGGTAACAATGGCGTCAACAGATTTTCCAAATGGTTTAGCAAGTGTTAACGAGTACTTAGATACTCGACATCACACAAATACTGACATCCAAGGCCAAATAGGCGACAACGCAAAAGTTATTGTAAAAAGTGAACATGATTTTTCATTACGTGAAATCATATGTAACTTGTTGGCTGGACGTGGTATTAAATTGCCAAACATACAAGTATGCCTGAGCGTAAACCTTAAAGCAATTTTAGGTGTACCAGGTATACAGGCGGAACTTTTGGATGCCCTAAACGAACTTGACAGTGAATTTGACAAGTTTATGACACACACTGGTATTGAAGAAACACTGGGCCGTGTGAACAGCGCACTGGCTGAAGTAACACAGATAGCAAACATGATTAATTTCTGTGCTACCCCAATTGCACCAATAGCAATTCCAAACATACTTGAACAAACTATGGACAGTTTCCTGGGTGCTGGTAAAGACATTATCAATGCCATTGGCAATATGGTACCGGATCAAGTGGGAGGCTGCCTTGGATTTAATGGACAGGAATTCAACTTAAATTTATTTAATGGCGGTATACTTGGTGATATTACCAGTCAGTGGGATAATATTAAAAGTGGGCAGCTAACACAAAACCAACTTAATGGTTTAGTAGCAAGTATTAATAGTGTAAAAGACGACCTAAAGTCACTAATGGATCGTGAAAACAGTGTCGTGGGTACTGAAGGTGAACTTGGCGGCAGTATGTTTAGTAATGATGTCAGCACAACTACAAATACTGAAATGGGCCTAATGCACAATGCAGATGCGGCAGGAATACAAGGCAACACACGATTAGCAAGTCAATTAAAAGCACAATATGACAGATTGGCTGGATATCCGGTAGTTGATAAAAATGGTAAAGTATACAAAAATATATTTGAACTAATACTTGAGCCTGGATTACTGGCACTGTTGGATAGTTTACAAGATCCAAGTCCAGAAATTAGCGAAAGACAACCAGTGTTTAGTTACTGTGGTGAGATTGTGGGATACACAGCATCAGTAACACAAGACGATCCAGATAATAGTAGCGGATATGTTCCAGCAACAACTACTCCAGAAGGTGAAAGTGTAGATATTACATCATACCCAGGTTACAATGCTGGAGGTATTGACACCACTGGCAGTAATGGTTCTGGAGCAGGTGGATCAAGCACTACAATTATTAATAGTACAACTGTATCTGGCGGCACAGTAAAAATTGTGGGGAGCCTTAGCGCACAATTAGCTCTTGCAAGCTCACTTAGTGAAGGTGACATTGTTGTACGTAGTGATATTAACGTTGCATATTCTCGTAACAGTAATGCTGTCACTAATACTATTACAGATTACACAGCAATGGCAACTCCAGTGGGTAATTACTTACAGGATTTGGATGCTAATGCTGGAAGTGGTATTGTTGTTAAAGATGGCTCACTAAGCCAGACACGTAAACTAACAACAACATCAAATCAATTACAAATTTTAAATGACACTGGACAGGGCGGTGATATTAATATTAGTATCAAAGACAATCCAGTAATACCTGGTACAGCCGCAATACAAATTCCACGTGGCACAACAGCACAACGACCAAATACTGAACCTGGTGAACTTAGATACAACACAACCAATGATGTATATGAAGGATATTTTGGTGGATCAAGTGCAGGTTGGAGAGCATTTAACACTGGCGGATCAAGTGTAAACAACGCCAGTAACATAGGCGGCGGTGTTGGAATATTCCTACAAAATAATGTTGGAAACCTAGAGTTTAAAACGCTATCACAATCTGCTAGTATACAACTTACTGATAATGGTAATGCTATTACTATCAGTGAAAATATTACTGCAAGTAATGTGGGTACTGGACAATCTACATTCAAGCAACGTAACGGTAACGATTTTGAGTTTAAACGCATTGATGCAAACAACAACATCAGTGTAAGTACAGTGGGCGATACAATCACCATTAGTGGTGATCAAAACGTCAAATATACAACTACATCCACAAGCTCAAGCGCACAAACAGAAGTATTGTTCAGTGGCGCACGTCTAGGACCACCAGCTGATACCAGTTGGTTCTTTACAATTACAGCTATTGGTAAAGTTATAGGCGGTGTTGGAAGCATGGCTATTAAGCGTGAAGGTGTGGTTGATAACAGTAGTGGTGCAATTTCTATAGTAAGTGATGACAGCGCCAGTACAAAATACAACAACAATGTTGGTAGTGCATGGGATCTAATAATAGACGATTCCAGCAATGATTTCCGTATGTATGTGGTTGGCGCTAACGCAACCAATATTAACTGGACAGTGAAAGTAGAATTAATTGCTGCTTCATAACTTTTTACAAAAAAACCATTAAATTTTACTTGACAACCAAGCCTTTTTACCGTATTATAATGGTATTGTGTAGGCAATGGTGCCTGTACGGAGACAACAATAACACACCAATTACTGGTTAGAGGTTAAAATTATGAGAAGCGCATTATGCGAAGATGGCAAGCGTAGGATGATCGCTAAGGTAGAAGTACCTGTAGATGGCACACAAATTGCTGTGTATGCTATTGGACATCCTAGCTTTCAAGAATATGCCAACCCAATGCATGGGATTGAAAAATTAAACAAACGACAGATATATCAACTGGCGAAAGATACAATTAGAGAGTACGGAATAACTGTACCATATAATATTGTAGATCAACGTTGGAAAACACAGCATGTGGACAAAGTAAAGAGCTTTGTGGTGCAAATGTTTCCAGAATGTGACTAAAAAGTATAACTTTTTACTTGACAAGTAAGACGTTTTACTATATAGTATAAGTATGATAAAAACAATGATAGACATAATAATTGGGTTCTTAACAGGTTGGCTGCTTGGTGTAGTCATAGGAACACTTTTATTAATGTTACTACTAACAATACTATAAAGAGGCAGTAAAATGAAGTATCGAGCAATAGCAATGAATATCCTTAGTGGTGTGATGAACTTTTCAATCGTTACCGCAATTACATTTAGCAGTATTACGTATGCTCAAGCACAGGATCAAGAGTTAAAAATACTGGACGAGCTTAATCAACAACAGCATATTTGTTTAGCAATGAACATCTATTACGAAGCACGTGGCAGTAGCATGGCAGACCAAGTGGCAACTGCTGATGTTGTGTTGAATCGTGTTATAGATTCACGTTATCCAGACACAATTTGTAAAGTTGTAAAGCAATCAGTAACTGATGCCAATGGCAACCCCATTCGTAATAAATGTCAGTTTAGTTGGTGGTGTGATGGTAAAGCGGATGATCCACAGGATGCTGATCGTTGGGTAAGTGCGCAGATGTTAGCGTACTATATTATAGAAGAAGGCAAGTTTCGTGGCATTACAGAAGGTGCAACACACTATCATGCCACATATGTTAACCCACGTTGGGCTAAAGACTTACATTTAGTGGGCCGTGTTGGTGCTCATATCTTTTATCGTTGGGATTAATACCACAGCAAAAGCATAAATACACTAAACAATAGGAATTTAGTGTAATGCTTATAGAAGAAATAACACAAGAAGATAACTTTGCAGAAGGCGTCAATGACCCTGCTATTTTTAAAGCAATTTTCTTGTCTGGAGGCCCAGGCAGCGGCAAGAGCTTTGTCGCTAAAAAATTATTAACTGGCCTTGGAATGAAAACAATCAATAGTGATGATATATACGAATACCTTGCAAAAAAGCAGGATCTTGATTTGCGAAATCCTGATGCTATTGCTAGTCCACAAGGACAAGAAATTCGTAATCGTGCAAAACAGATTACTAAGAATAAAGAAACATCACACTTGGATGGCAGACTTGGTATTATTATTGATGGCACAGGTAAAGATGTTGAAAAAGTTGCCAAACACAGTGCCGCACTAAAATCCTTAGGATATGAACCAATGATGCTTTTTGTTAATACAAGTGAAGAAGTGTCACAACAACGTAACCAAGATCGTCCAAGAGTACTTAAACGTGATGTGGTTAGTAGTATGTGGAAACAAGTACAATCAAATATTATGAAATTTCAACAAATATTTGGTGCTAAAGATTTCCACGTTGTAGACAACAGTGGCGGACTAGAAGATCCAACACGTGCAGAAAATTTTAAACAGGTAGAAAAATCCATCAGAGCATTTGTTACTGCTCCTGTGCGCAACAGAGTTGCTAGAAAATGGATACAGGATAATTCATAATGGCAATACACACAGCAGAAACAATTCAAGAATGGATAGACGGTTATACGTTTGTGGATAACCAGACAACAAGTCAAGATATATTAAAACAAGTGTTAGGTAATCTTCCAGACCATGGGTTCACATATGGACCAACTGAATCTGGTGGATACGAATTAGCTATCAATGGTGATAGCATTAATGATACCTTTACAGTAAAATCATAACAGAGGTATCAGTATAATGTATGAGTATAAATGTAAATTAGAACGAGTAATTGATGGAAATACTATTGAAGCAGAAATAGATTTAGGCTTTAATGTGCTAGTACGCCAAAGAGTTCGTTTGTATGGAATAGAAACAGCATCACTTCAAACACCTGATGTTGAGATTAAAGAAAAAGGGCTAGTTGCTAAAGCACGTCTAATAGAGTTATTGCCTAAAGAATTTGTTGTAAAAACAGTTCTAAACAAACGTGGCAAATTTGGACGTACATTGGGATATGTGTATATCGACGATGAAGATGGACGAAAATGTATCAATGACATTTTGGTTGAAGAAGGCATTGCCCAAAAGTATGAGTTAAACAAGGAATAATATGAAAGTATTTGGTTATTGGACATTATTAATCGCTCTTGCAATCAGTGGAGTAGCGGCGTATTATAGTATTATAGGACTGACTGCTATTTTTGCAGCGGCCGTTATACCTATTGTTATTATGGGTAGTGCATTGGAAGTTGCCAAAGTGACCACGGCAGTGTGGTTACACAGATATTGGCATGTTGCACCATTTTTAATGAAGTTTTATTTGACAATTGCCACAGTAGTACTGATGTTTATTACAAGCATGGGCATCTTTGGTTTCCTATCAAAAGCACATATTGAACAAACAAGTATGGCAACAGAAGGTGTTGCACAAATTGAACGTATAGCAACTGAAATTGGTAGAAATGAAGGCATCATAACTCGAGCTGAACAAAAGATTGTCAAAGCAGAAGCCAGTACTGGCAACTTAAACACTGACATTCAAGCACAGATTGACAAAGAACAAGGGCGTATTGACAGTGCATATAGTCGTGTACAGCCTGCTATTGATGAACAAAATGCTATTATACAAACACAATTGGGCATACTGGAAGATAGAGTTGCAGTGTATACTGATGAGATTAATAGTTTGGATGAAGAATTACAGCGTTTAAATAGTTTAGTATCTGAATTTAGATCTGAGCTTAGTGGTACAACTGTAGCAAGTATTGAAGAACAAGTACAGCCATACAAAGATCAAATTGCACAATTGGATGCAGATCTAGATAGAATAAACACACAAGCAAACCAATATGAGACACGTATTAGTGATGTGGACATTGATAACAGTGCGTTAGATGCTCTAGAAGCACAGATAACAGCGGTGGAAGATAATATTGTTAAAGTTACTAACCAATTACAAAGTACTGAGCGTGGACAGATTCAAGCAGGCCAGGCCGTTATTGGTGTAACCAGTGATGGATTATTTGGCGGTAATACTCAACGTGCATTGAATAAATGGGTAGATGCACAGCAAACACGTATTACACAGTTACAATCACAAACAGTAGAATTACGCACACAAGCACAGGCAACACTGGATACTGAGCGCACACGTTTAACAGACTTGGTTAAAGACTTGCGTGGCCCACAAACAATTGCAATACAAAACCGTAAGCAGGGATTATTAGAAGCTATTGACAGTGTACGTGCAGGTGCAATTGATAATGCTAAAACTGCAAAGTCAGATATACAAGTTAAAATTAACGCAGTGCTTGACACTGATATACCTGCAAACAGAGTATCCAGACAAACAGCACAAGATAACATAACTGCATTACGCCAAGCAGACGACACACGTATCATTGCTGCACGTGACAGCATCAAGCAGTTACGTACTAGTGCAGATGGACAAATAGCTGCAAGTAATGACTTGATACAGCGTCTTAGAGAGCGAATCCGTGTTGACGGCGGTGCTGACATAGATGCTATAATAGACGAACAGCAAAATAAAATACGAGAAGCAAATAATACTATTGACAATCTCACAGAAGAAAAGTATACTTTAGAAGCTGAGAATAGAAAACTTGAAGCAGAAGTAGGACCAGTTAAATATATTGCAGAGATGGTGTACGGTGATCAAACTGATACCAATATACTAGAACAGGCAGTACGTTGGGTTATACTTCTTTTAGTTGCAGTGTTTGATCCTTTAGCAATTGTACTTGTACTAGCTGGCGTAATGACAATACATAAGTTTGGCAGAAAGAGATTAGAGGAGCAAGATCGTAATGAACTTGAAAATGAAACAACTAATAGATCTACAAGTAGCAGTATACAAAATGACAATGTGGAATCTGATGAACGAACTGGAAAAGCCAATAATGAGGCAGATGTACCAGAACGGAGCCCAGTGGAGAAAGATCAAAAACCAGTACCTGACAGTACACCAGAGCCAGTGGCCACTGAAAAACCAGACCCCAAAAAAATAAGAAAGCCAGCAAAACCAGACGCTGGTGAAAAACAAGAACCTGAACCCAAAAAGAAAAAAGATCACCCTGATAACAGTTGGTTAAATACATAACATGGAATTTGATAATAGCGTTTATAGCGTAACCCCGCCTACCCTTTATTTGAATGAGAACGGCCCAAGCATATTTTTAATGGGTATGGATGAAGAACAAGTAAAAAGAATCAGTCAAGTATACGACACATTATTCACTGAGAATAGCATTACATACTATTATGATGTCAAAGGCATCAATGATGTAACTGCACCTTGGGCAAGAGCAGTGTGTGGTATGGTAGACTTTATTATTGTTAATGCTGATACAGCAAACGCAGTAGAGATGTTTATTGCAACTATGGAATGGCAAAAGGCAGATGATGTGCCGATAGTTTTTGTTGCTCCAGAACAAACCAATAAAGGTTTGTGTAAACTAATTACTAATTATAGATTAAAAGTATACTATAGTTTCAACGATATGGAAACTGATGTTAGACATGAGTTTGAAATGAAAAGTGCTTGACAAATCGTATATAATTGTATATAATCGTATATATTAACCCAATGGAGAAAAAGTAAAAACATATGTCAAAATTTGACAGAAGAAAACCAAAGTTACCCGACGTGGTAGCTAACGATAGCATACGCTTTCATGAAGTTCGAGTTAACGCTGAAGGTGAAGCTCTAGGTATCTTAAGCAAAGCTGCGGCCCTTAATGCCGCAAGACAACGTGGATTGGATTTAGTACTAGTTACTGAGAATGCCAAGCCACCAGTTTGCAAGATAGTTGATTTAAATAAGTTTTTGTATCAAAAGAAACAAAAAGAAAAAGAACAAGCAAAAAAGCAAAGAGAGAGTCGTATTGAAGTCAAGGAAGTTCAATTTAAACCAAATATTGATACCCATGATTTCGAAACCAAGTGCAAGCATGTTCAACGATTTATAGAGAAAGGTAACCATGTAAAATTAATGGTCCGCTTTAGAGGTCGAGAAATGGCTAACAAACAAGTTGGCTTTCAAATAATCAGTAGGTTGATGGAAACAGTGGAAGGTTTAGGATTCGAAGCTAAACCCTCATTGAACGGCAACAGACTAATAGCAATAGTAAAAGGCGAAAAATGAGTAGAGATTATAATAAAAAAGAACCTGAAAAGGGGCTATATGTAACCGTGATTAACAATGACGTTAACCGTGCGTTGCGTAAATTAAAGAAAAAAATTAATAACGATGGGTTGCTTAAAGAGTTACGTGAACGACAGCATTTTGAAAAACCAAGTGCCAAACGTAAAAAAGCAAAAGCAGCCGCACGTAAACGCTGGCTTAAAAAGTCATCGGGAATGGAATTACCCAGTAAAAGCGATAGAAAATACTAAATTTTACGAAGGGTATTGACTTTTTATGTCTAAGTACATAAATATAATGTGTACAGCAGAAATGTATTCAGTTGTGCATAGGAGTGCCAATAGGGCTCCACATAATTCTTGCTTATTAAAAGGAGAAAAGATATGACAAGACTAACAACAATAAACCTACCTGAATTTCACAGAGCTACAGTTGGATTTGACAGAATGTTCCAAAATTTGGATCGTCAGTTCGCAGGTTCATCAGGAAATGGTAACTATCCCCCGTATAACATTGTACAAATTAATGATGACGAATACATGATTAGTGTAGCCGTTGCAGGATTTGGAATGGATAACCTGGATGTAACACAGGACGGAAGTGAACTTGAAGTAACTGGTACTGCACCAGTAGGCGGCGAGGACACAACTTACTTACATAAAGGAATCGGTAGTAGAAGCTTCAAGCGTACATTTACGCTAGCGGATCATGTGCATGTGGAAAATGCAACCTTGGAATTAGGTATGCTTAACATTCATTTGGTACGTGAGGTTCCAGAAGAACTTCAACCCAAGAAGATTTCAATTACTGAAGTGTAAATACACACTGGGCGGAGGGGATAGTCCTCTCCGTCTTTTAACTAAGAAAAAGAGATATCATGTCAACAGAATTTGAAACTATACAAAAAACTGAAAACCGAGTAACACTTGAGCCTCCTGGAAGATGGAAGGTAGTGTTTTTTAATGACGACAGTACACCAATGGAATATGTTATTGAAGTACTACAGGGTATTTTTAGTCATGATATTGATGTTGCAACTGAAATTACAATGACGATACACCAAGCAGGACGTGGCGTAGCAGGTGTATTTGTGTATGAGATTGCAGAACAAAAAGCAAGTGAAACACTTGCTGACAGTCGTAGCCGCGGTTATTCACTACAGGTTGAATTAGAGAAAGAATAAACATGAGAATTGAAAATGAAGTACTATTGGACTACAGCGATGTCTTGATTCGTCCAAAGCGTAGCACATTGGGCTCACGCAAAGAAGTAAACTTAGAACGTGAATTCACTTTCCGCAATTACAACCATAACCAGGATATTATGACTGGAGAATATGATTGGAAAGGTGTTCCAATTATGGCAAGCAACATGGATGGTGTTGGTACATTTGAAATGGCTGATAAACTTGCTGAAGGACATATTTTTACATGTCTAGTTAAAACATATAGTGAACAAGATTTAATCAAATACTTTACATCTGATTTACCTGAGCGTAGTGACTATGTTGCTATGAGCATTGGTATTCAGGATCGTGACTTAAACAAGTTTGAAAAAGTCTATGCAGAGTGTAAAGAAAATTTAAAATACGTCTGCATTGATGTAGCAAACGGATACAGTCAACGTTTTGTGGAGTTTGTGGGAGAATTTAAATTCCGCTTTCCCAAAGTAGTAATCGTAGCAGGTAATGTTGTTACCGCAGATCAAACACAGGAGTTAATACTAAATGGAGCAGATATTGTTAAAGTGGGCATTGGTCCCGGGTCTGTTTGCACTACTAGGATTCAAACTGGTGTGGGATATCCGCAACTATCTGCAGTCATCGAATGCGCTGATGCAGCACACGGACTTGGTGGTCACATCATTGCTGACGGTGGGTGTACTTGCCCTGGAGATGTCGCTAAAGCCTTTGCAGGTGGAGCAGATTTTGTTATGCTCGGTGGTATGCTTGCTGGGCATGATGAAGGCGGCGGTGACGTAATTACCCGATACTATGAAACTAGTGAACTAGAATATCAAGTTGGCGAGCATCTGTCCAATCGTGTACATAAAGTAGAAGAAAAACAATTCATAAAGTTCTACGGAATGAGCAGTGATGCAGCAAACACTAAGCACTTTGGTGGACTAAAAGAGTATCGTTCAAGTGAAGGACGTGAAGTACTTGTTCCTTATCGTGGAGAAGTTGCTGTAACTGTGCA
>Ga0222717_10000658_pt1 | contig 29451 bp, 49 predicted proteins | sample C33_18DmetaG_FD_165053 | JGI IMG/M metagenome (GOLD analysis project Ga0222717, IMG submission 165053) | Estuarine water microbial communities from San Francisco Bay, California, United States - C33_18D | ecosystem: Environmental > Aquatic > Marine > Unclassified | place: USA: California... | reverse complement strand
CTCAATTTATGGTACAAGGTAACGACAGTATAACAATGAATACTGGATATATGCCAGAAGACTATAACCAAGTCATAGAACAATTAATGTTAAGTGAACAAGTATGGGGTACTTTTATAACAGATACAGAGGTATTGGTTAGACCTTTAGTAGTAAAGACAAAATCATTTACACATAAAACATCATTAAACGACAAGCTAGTAGATTATACTATAGAGTTTGATATGGCTAATAATAAAATAAACAATATTAGATAGGTGCAAAATATAGAACTATATATAGAAGGGCAAAGGATAGATTTGTTTCAAGACGAATCTGTATCGTTAACACAGACAATAAAGAACGCAAGAGATGTTGCTAAGATATTTACTTCGTTTACTCAAACCTTTAATGTACCAGCTAGTAAAACAAATAATAAGATATTTAAGCACTACTATAATTTTGATATAGATGGAGGCTTTGATGCTAGAATAAAGAAAAACGCTACTATAGAGCTAAACACTTATCCTTTTGAGAAAGGTAAAATAAAACTAGAGGGTGTAAAGCTAAAAGAAAACATACCCTATTCTTATAACATAACTTTCTTTGGCAATACAGTAGATTTGAAAGACATTATAGGAGAAGACAAGTTAAACGTATTAACTGACTTAGATAGCCTTAATGAAATATATTCGACAACAGAAGTTAAATCAGCTTTACAAAGAGACCCAACTACTAATGATGTTATAGTGCCTTTAATTACGCACACAGATAGACTGTATTTTGAAACATCTTCTAACTCTGGGGCTGACGGAAACTTATGGTATCAAAGTGGTCATCAGCACGGAGTATTATGGTCTCAATTAAAATACGCTTTAAGAATACGTAAAATAGTAGAAGCTATAGAAAGCCACTACTCAAATATAACATTTTCAAATGACTTTTTTACGTCAACTAATTTGCCATACAACAACCTATTTATGTGGCTGCATAGGAAGAAGGGAGACGTAGGCTTTGGTGCACAACTACCTACTTTTTTTACAACAGTAAATGGCTGGGTTTCAGAATCTGGAGACCTTGCAAGTATGGTTAACACTTCTACTTTTAGAACAAACGTACCTTCTGACTATGACTTAGACAGTATAACATTATCGTTACTTAGGTCTAACTCTATTCCTTATTCACTTACTATTTTAAGAAACGGTGTTCATACTTTTAGTACAGACGTAACAACTCAAAACAAATTTATAACATTGCCAGGACAAGCGTATGTAAACAACTCAGATTATACAGTAGTAATAGAGCATTCAGAACAAATAACTTTTACCAATATAAAGTGGCAAATAACAGCTACTGAGCAAGGTGGCGGAGGACAAACTAATACTTTTGAAACATCAGACCAAGGAGACTTTACAGTAAATGCACAAATTCAGTTTGAGATTACGCAACAGATACCAGAAATTAAAGTTATAGACTTTCTATCTGGTCTATTTAAGATGTTTAATTTAGTAGCTTATGTAAACGAAGCTGGTACTATTGTTGTACAAACGTTAGACGACTTTTATATTGAGGGTACTAATTATGACATAAGCAGTTATTTAGATGTTAATACTAGTAACGTAAACGTAGCATTGCCATACAAAGAAATTGCTTTTGGATATAAAGATACTAATACGTTCTTAGCAGCTGTACACAATCAGTTATTTAATTATGAGTGGGCAAAAGAGGAATATAACGGTAACGAAAATTTAGATGGAGGTATTTATAAAGTAGAGTTACCTTATGCACATTTTAAATTTGAGAGACTTTTAGACTTAGACGATTCAAGTAATACAGATATTCAATGGGGTTATTGTGTTGACGATAATGAGGAATCTTATATAGGAGAACCATTTTTGTTTTATCCTATAAGACAAACTAGTGCTACTCAAATATCATTTAGAGATGGACTTACAACACATTCTCCTATAACAACATATATAGTGCCTAGTAATTCCTTAGCGTTAGACGATGCAACTAGCAAGGATAATATAAACTTTAACAATGAAATTAATGAGTATGATGCAGATGGAGATTTCTCACGCACTCTATTTCAAAAGTATTATTCAAACTATATAACAAGCATATTTAATAGTAAAAACAGACTAACTAAAGTTACTGCTTATTTGCCTTTAAAGATATTGTTAAACTACAATTTAGCAGATAGGTTTGATATTAATGGACGTAGATATAAAATAAACTCAATTAAGACTAACCTAAAGACTGGCAAAAGCGATATAGAATTATTAAATGATTTAACAGTTTACTATAACACTATTGAAGTTACTTATAATTCAGCTAATGTAACTTTATATTATAAATCATATATAGGTGCAGTTAGAAACCTAGTAGTCGGAGATGTAATGTATGCAAATGAAACATTTACAGCGTTTCCATCAACTGGCACATATACTCAAGTAGGGATTACGAATGATGAAACTAAATTTTGCGATACTGGGTCTCAAATGGTTATGGTTATAAGTCCTAACGGAGTAACAACAATTATGTCTTGTGTCGCAGTACCATAAAAAAAAATTATGATAAAATTAATAATAGAAGGATTAAAATACGCAAACGGAGAGACTGATTTAATCCGTATAGCACAAGGCAAACATAAACTACCTACAACATTAAAAGAAGGATACAAAGCACTTAAACAAGAAATAAAATGGCTAAGATAGTAAAGACAATAGTAATAAAGGGGGATACTAGTGATGTAGACAAGAAGTTAAAAGGTCTTGACCAACAAGTAGATAAAACTTCAAAAACTGCAAAAAAAACTGGTAAAGGGTTAAGCGGTGCTTTTTCTGGTATGGGTGCATCCATTAAGGCTGCTATACCATCACTTCAAGCACTTAAGGCAGCTATCATATCTACTGGTATTGGTGCTCTTGTTGTTGGCATAGGGGCTCTCGGAACAGTATTAAAAAAAGCTAACAAAATAGGGGCAGACTTTTCTAAAGGATTAAGTACACTTAGAGCTGTTACTGGTAATACTGCTGATGAATTAAAGGTACTTGGGATTCAAGCTAAACAATTAGGTGCGACTACACAGTTTACTGCTATCGAGGTTGTGGGATTACAGACTGAGTTAGCTAAGTTAGGTTTTACTATTGAAGACATTAAGAATTCTACTCCAGCTATATTAGACTTAGCTGCATCTTTAGAAATTGACTTAGCTAGTGCTGCTGAATTCGCTGGTTCTGTCGTTCGGTCATTTGGTTTGACTACTGCTGAAACGCAAAGGGTTGTAGATGTAATGGCTAAAAGTACCTCTAGCTCTGCATTAAATTTTGAAGCATTAAAAGAGAGTTTAAAAGTAGTTGCACCAGTAGCAAGAGCAACTGGGGTAAGCATTGAGCAAACAGCAGCTTATCTTGGAGTATTAGCAAATAATGGTTTAAAGGGTAGTGTAGCTGGAACTGGTTTGGCAAAGTCATTTATTGAGTTAAATAAAAAAGGCATTGACATTAACGATGCTTTTGAAAAAGTTGTTAATTCATCAAACGGACTTGGAACAGCTATTGAATTAGTTGGTGTTGTAGGTGCTAAATCATTTTTATCATTAGCTGAAGGAACTAAAGACATTGAAGATTTAAAAGTAGCATTTGAAGATGCGGGAGGTGCTGCTAAAGCAATGGCAGAGATTCGACTTGATAACCTTGAAGGAGATACAACAAAACTATCTTCTGCTTGGGATGGTTTCTTGTTAAACATAGAGGATGGAGAAGGAATTTTAAATAAACTATCTAGAGGGGCAATTCAAAACCTTACTAAATCTATATCTAGATTAACTGATGTTACTGAATTTGCTGGGTTTACATTAGATTATTATTTTGGCGATTCTGATAACGCAGCAGAGCAAGAAGCTGGCTTATCAAAGAGAGCTGCTAACGTTGGTTTGTTTGTTGGTAAAATGCAAAAAGAATTCTCTACGTTTAAACTGTTCTTGGCAGATATACCAATTATTGGTCGTAGTATTGATGTTGATAAAGCTGAAGAAGAATTAGCTCAAGCTGTCTTAATGGTAAATTTTGCAAATAAAAAACTGAAAGAGATTTCTAAGCTAGAGGAAGAAGGAGCTAAAAAAGGAGCTTTTTGGCAAGAATGGAAAAATAGGAAAATTATAAAAGCCGAAGAAGAATTACAAAAAGTAATAGACGGATTAAATGAAGAGAAGAAAATAAAAATAGATGAGGAAACTGAAGAACAAAAAGAAGCAAGGTTAAAAGCTGAAGAAAAACTAGCTAAAGAAATTAAAAAAGCACAAGACCAAGAACTTAAAAATAAATTAAATTTATTACAACAGATAGAAGATGCAGAAAATGAGTTCTTTAACAGAAGCCTAACTAAACAAGAGTTAGAGATTCAAGCAATAAATGACAAGTACTTCAACCTTATAGAGCAAGCTAAAAAATACGGAGAAGATACAAGTATTTTAGAAAAAGCTCAAGGTGCTGAATTGTTATCAATTAAAGACGCTAATACAAAAGCTAGTATTGAGTTAGCCGAAAAAGAAGCTGAAGCTAAAAGGCAAAACTTAGCAAAAGTAGGTAATGCTTTAGGTTCATTCGCTCAATTAGCTGGTAAAGAAACTGCTGCTGGTAAGGCTTTAGCTATTTCACAAGCCTTGATAAGCACATATCAATCTGCTCAATCTAGTTACGCATCTTTAGCACCTATTCCTATTGTTGGGCCAGCATTAGGTATTGCGGCTGCTGGTGCAGCGGTTGCTGGAGGTTTAAAGCAAATACAATCTATAAAAAGTGTAAAAGTTCCTAATAGTGGTGGAGGCGGTAGTGCTTCTGTTGGTGGTGGTGTTGGAGCTGCTCCATCTCCTCCAGCTTTTAATGTTGTAGGTGCTAGTAATTCTAATCAATTAGCTGAGGCAATAGGAGGACAATCACAACAACCTATACAAACTTATGTAGTCTCTAACGATGTAACAACAGCACAGAGTTTACAAAACAATATAGTTGAAGGTGCTACATTAGGATAAATACAAAATAAATAAAAAACATTTATATATTATTATGAGAATAGTTGAACTAATATTAGACGAGGAAAGCGAATTAGGAATAGAGGCTATTAGTGTAGTCGAGTCTCCAGCTATAGAAGAAGATTTTGTAGCTCTTAAATCACAAGAGTTTAAACTAGCAGAAGTTGACAAAGAACGTAGAATACTTATGGGTGCTTTATTGATACCTAACAAGCCTATTTATAGACGAAACGGAGAGGACGAGTATTACATATACTTTTCAAAAGATACTGTCTTAAAAGCCTCTCAAATGTATTTAATGAATAGCAAACAAAACAACGCTACATTAGAACACCAATACGAAGTGAATGGACTTAGTTTAGTAGAGTCTTGGATTGTTGAAGATAAGGTACACGACAAGAGTGTTAAGTATGGTATGGATTTACCTTTAGGCTCTTGGGTTGGCTCGGTAAAAGTAAACAACGATAAAATTTGGAACGAATTTGTAAAGACTGGTAAGGTAAAGGGGTTTAGTATAGAGGGCTACTTCGCAGATAAGATGGAAAGACCTAAAGAGTCTATAGACGAAGAGCTAGCAGCTATTGAGGAAGCTGAAGCAGAATACTTACTAAAAGAAATAAAAGCTATTATTAAAAATGATAAGCGAGTAAAAGGTGGTAAGAAAATGGTTTTAGAAACTTATTCAGATTATCCACAATCAGTAAGTAACAACGCAAAGAGAGGTTTAAAACTTAATGAGGCTGTAAACAACAAGTGTGCTACACAAGTAGGGAAAGTAAGAGCACAACAATTAGCACAAGGGAAACCAGTATCTAAAGAGACCATAAAAAGAATGTTTTCTTATTTGTCTAGAGCAGAAACATATTATAACCCAAAAGATACAGAGGCTTGTGGAACTATATCATATTTATTATGGGGTGGTAAGTCCGCTATGTCTTGGGCTGAATCTAAATTAAAACAATTAGAGAATGAATAAACTACTAAAATATTTCACACCAAGTAAGACAAGTCCAAAGGGTGGACGTAAGGGGTGCTTATGTAAGGATAGAGATGTTTATTCTATAAAGTGCTGTAAAGGCGATATAATGAATCAAGGTATAGGAAAAACTAGTGCTTGAAAATGCAAATTAAATTAAACTAAATTATATATTAATATGAAGTCAAACAATGTGATTGAAAAAATCAAAGACGTTCTTAATCTTAACGAGGAAGTTAAGTTAGAGCAAATGAAACTAGACAACGGAACTATTATAGAAGCTGACAGCTTTGAAGGTGGTAAAGAAGTCTTTATCGTTACTGAGGATTCAGATGAAAAAGTTGCCTTACCTATTGGAGAGTATGCTCTTGAAGATGGAACTATTCTAGTTATAGAAGAAGAAGGAATTATTTCTGAAATCAAATCTGAGGAATCTGAAGAAGAAGTAGAAGAAGAAGTAGAAGCTCAAGTAGAGGTTGAGGCTAACGAAGAAGAAATGTCTTACGCTACTAAAGAAGAACTAGCAGAAGTAAAAGAAATGATTGAGGAAATCAAAGCTATGCTAGAGCCTAAAGAAGAAATGAGTGCTGAAGATATAGGTAACCTTATGACTGAAGAACTTGCTAAGCACGAAAAAGTAGAGCTTAACGAAGTACCAGAAGAAGTACAAGCTGAATTAAATGAGCCAAGTGCTGAGCCTATCGTTTCAAACCCAGAGTCTTTCAAAACACTATCTAAATTTAGAATAGGTTCAAACAGAAAGCCTAACACAATGGATAGAGTAATATCAAATTTAAATAAATAATAACAACTAAAAATTAAATAAAATGAGTTTAGTAATCACTAACAGTACCTATGCTGGAGAATTTGCTGGAAAATACATCGCTGCTGCGTTACTTTCTGGAGACACACTAGCAAACAATGAAATTACAATCTTGCCTAACGTAAGATACAAATCAGTTCTACAAAAAGCATCAACTGACGATATCGTTAAAGATGCATCTTGTGACTTTGCAACAAATCAAGGAACTTTAACTTTAACAGAAAAAGTTCTTTTAGCTGAGGAGTTTCAAGTAAACCTACAAATCTGTAAGAAAGAGCTACACCAGTCTTGGCAAGCACTAGAGATGGGATTCTCTGCTTTTGCTGATGCACCAGCATCTTTCTCTGATTTTGTTTTAGCTCACGTTTCTGCTAAAGTAGCTGATAGAATTGAAAAAAACATCTGGTCTGGAGCTAACGCTACATCTGGTCAGTTTGATGGATTAGCTGTATTACTTGCTGCTGATGGAGATTTACCAGCTGGACAAGAAATTGCTGCTGTTGGTGGTGGTATCTTAGCATCTAATGTTATTGCTGAGCTTGGAAAAGTTGTAGATGCAATTCCTACTGCTGTTTACGGAAAAGAAGATTTACGTCTTTATGTTTCTTCTAATGTAGCTCGTGCTTACACTAGAGCTTTAGGAGGATTTGCTGCTGCTGGAGATAACGCTGGTTACGATAGCAAAGGGACAAACCAAGTATTAGGAGGTTTATTCTTTGATGGTGTTCAGATTGTAGTATCAAAAGGAATGAGTGATAACACTATGATTGCTGCTGAAAAATCTAACTTATTCTTTGGAACTGGCTTATTGTCAGACCAAAACGAAGTAAGAGTAATTGATATGGGAGATACTGATGGTTCTCAAAATATCCGAGTAATTATGAGATTTACTGCTGGTGTACAATATGCACAAGTATCTGATATCGTACTTTACGCTTAATTAAATTAATAATCATTAGGAAGGGGTGGGTAAAACACCTACCCTTTTTTATTTAAAAAAACTATAACTTATGGCTTGTTCATTAACAACTGGTAGAAAAGTACCTTGCAAAAGTGCAGTAGGTGGTATAAAAACCATTTATTTCGCTGACTTTGGTACTTTAGGAGATGCTACCATCGCTTCTGGAGAGATTACAGCTTTTTCTGGCTCTCCTTCTTGGTTTCAATTTGATGTAAAAGGTAACTCATCAATGGAAACCGCTATTTCTTCAAGTAGAGAGAATGGGACGACGTTCTACGATACTACATTGAATATGACTTTGACTTTACAAGACAAAGCAACACAAGAAGAATTAAAATTAATTGCTCACGCTAGACCACACGTTTGCGTAGAAGATTACAACGGAAACTATTTCGTAGTAGGTCTTGAGAACGGAGGAGATGTAAATGGTGGTACTATTACAACTGGAGCTGCAATGGGAGACTTGACTGGTTACACTTTAACTGTAAACGCTCAAGAAACTGCACCGCCTTACTTTGCAACACCATCTGTAATTACTGCTGATGCTTCTGCTGTACAAATTGACCCAACTTCATAAGGATTGATTTGATTGTTTAAAAGGGGTTATCTTAACGGATAGCCCTTTTTTTATGCCTATACTATACAAAATATTTTAATTTTCTTTATATATTAATATGAAGTTAATACAGACAAACGGAAACAAGACTTTTAAAGTTATCCCTAGACAATTTATTGTAGGTGCTTTAACTCTAAAGTTAAGAAGTGAAAGTACGAATACTGTTGTTTCTGTTGACACTACATCTACTATTGATGGGAATTATTTATCTTTTGCGGCTGTTTTTGGAACGCTTATAGAGAATGATTTTTTTACTTTAGAGGTTTTAAACGGTAGTGATACTATATACAAGGATAAAGTTTTTTGCACTAATCAAACTATTAACCAATCTAGCAACGATTATTACACAATAAACAAAGATAAGTTTGTTAGTGAGGATAGCTTTGACAATGATTTTATAATAATATAATATGAACGATTTAAGAATAGTAAATTTAAGCACCTACACAACTCCAGATATTGTTGAATCTGGTAATAAGGAATGGGTTTCTTATGGTGCAGATAACAATTACTTTAAATATCTTATAGACCGATATAATGGTAGCCCAACAAATAACGCTATTATTAACGGAGTTAGTGAGATGATTTACGGAAGGGGATTAGATGCTTTAGATTCAAGTAAGAAGCCAGACCAATACGCTAAAATGATTTCTTTATTTCATAAGGACTGCGTAAGAAAGTTGTGTTATGACTTAAAACTTATGGGGCAATGTTCAATGCAAGTTATATATTCTAAAGATAGAAAAACAGTAGCAAGAGTTGAGCATATACCAGTAGAGAATCTAAGAGCTGAGAAGTGTAACGAAAAAGGAGAGATAGAGGCTTATTACTATTCTGATAATTGGTCTAAAGTTAAAAACGTAGATAGTACTGTAAGAATACCAGCTTTTGGATGTAGCAAAGAAAACATAGAGATAATGTACGTTAAGCCTTACAGAGCTGGATACAAATACTATTCTAGTCCAGACTATGCTGGAGGATTACAATACGCAGAGCTAGAACAAGAGATATCTAATTACCACCTAACAAACATCCTTAATGGATTAGCACCATCAATGTTAATTAACTTTAACAATGGTACACCTAATGCAGAGGAACGTCAAATGTTAGAGAATAGAATATACGAGAAGTTTTCTGGTAGCTCTAATGCTGGTAAATTTATACTAGCTTTTAATGACAACCCAGAAAGTGCTGCTACTATAGAGCCTATACAGTTAAGTGATGCACACAACCAGTACCAGTTCTTAAGTGATGAATCATCTAAGAAAGTAATGGTGTCTCATAGAGTTGTATCTCCTATGTTATTAGGAATTAAAGATAACTCTGGCTTAGGTAATAATGCAGAAGAATTAAAGACAGCTAGTACACTTATGGATAATATGGTTATTAGACCGTTTCAGACACTTTTAATAGACTCGTTTGACTCAATACTAGCATATAACCAGATATCGCTTAAATTGTACTTTAAAACGCTTCAGCCGCTTGAGTTTACAGACTTAACAAACGTAGAAGACGAAGAAACAAAAGAAGAAGAAACTGGGGTTAAATTAAGTCAAGATTTACCAGACGAGTTAGGTAGCGATATAGCAGATTCATTAATAGACTTAGGGCAAAGCGAAGAGGAACTACTAGAGGAGTATGACTTAGTAGATGAAAGCGAAGTAGATTATGAGTTAGATGATGAGTTAGATGGGGTTATTACAGACTTAAATACAGAAGACGAAACTGTATTATCTAAGATATGGAACTTTGTTAGTACTGGAGTAGCTAGACCTAATTCTAAAAGCAAGCAAGATGGCACTAGTAGACAAGATAGTCAAAAAGGTGTAGAGTTTTTAGTGCGTTATAGTTATTCGCCACAAAGAACTAAAGATACAAGCAGACAGTTTTGTTCTAAAATGGTAGATGCTGGGAAGGTATATAGAAAAGAGGACATTCAAGCAATGACAAAAAAAGCGGTAAATGCTGGATTTGGAAAAGGAGGCTCTGATACCTATTCTATATGGCTTTGGAAAGGCGGTGCTAGGTGTAACCATAAGTGGTTTAGAAAGACTTACCAAGTAAAGAACGGAAAGAAAAGCGAGATAACAAGCGGACAAGCTAAGAGCAAAGGTTTTAAAGCTCCTAAGAACGCACAGAAAGTACCAGTAGCTCCGAAGGATATGAAGTATAAAGGATATACTGCTGAATATTGGAACAAAATGAAATTCAAAAACTAAGATGGCAACAGCATTATTTATAAAAAGAGAGGACTTAGTAAGGAACAGTATCATTGATGGAAATGTTGATTATGACAAAATAATTCAATTTGTTAAAGTTGCACAAGAAATTGATATACAGAATTTACTAGGAACTGATTTATACAACCGTATTAGTGCGGATATTATAGCTGGTAATTTAAGTGGGGATTATTTGTCTTTAGTAAATACTTATATCCAGCCTACGCTTATTTGGTTTGCACAAATGAATTACATTCCTTTTAGTGCTTATACTATTGCAAAAGGAGGGGTATATAAACATCAAGCAGAGAACTCTCAGTCAGTAGACAAAAACGAAGTAGATTATTTAGTAGCTAAAGCTAGAGAGTATGCTAATTACTATTCAACTAGATTAGTGGATTATCTATGTTTTAATAGTTCATTGTTTCCAGAATACACTAGCAATACAGATAACGATATAAGCCCAGATTCAGACACTACGTTTAACGGATGGGTTTTATGAAGTATAAAGTAAAAGAAGTAAACGTAAAGCGTTTAAAGAGCTATATACAGCTAAAAGAGAAAGAAGAAAAAACTGATATAAAACAAAAAGATGGGATACGGAGAAATATATAACACAACTTGGTGGGGTAATGCAATAGAGACAGCATCATCAATAGGAACTAAACCAGATTTCGTTAGTGGACAGTTTACAATGGATGTAAGGTCTGGTGGAGTAGAAGCAGTAAAATGTTTAGCAGACTGGACACACACAACTGCATTAAAAGACTTAAATAATTAAACAATGGCAAAACCAAATTTAGCATTAATACCAGCAGCACAAGGCACTAAGTTATACTCTGTATTACCGAGTGATGGTAGCGGAGACTTTGACTATACAAGAGGAAGCTCTGCGACACGCATAAACGCACAAGGACTTATAGAGTCAGTTGCAAACACTTCGTCACGATTAAACTATCCTTTACTTGATGGTAAGGTAGTAGGGTGTCCACATCATCTTTTAGAGCCACAGAGGACTAACCTACTTACTCATTCAGAGGATTTTAGTGGTTATTCATCAACTAATTTAAACATAATAAGTAATCAAAATATATCTCCAAGCGGTGTTTTAAACGGAACTTTTTTAAGACCAACAACAACTAATGGTGGGCATCAAATATATAAAAATACTTCTTTAACTGCTGGAACTAATACATTATCTGTTTTTATAAAAGCTGGAAATTATAGTAAATTTAGATTATATTTTTATGATGGAACTACTGCACACGAAGTTTACGGAGATTCTTTAAATGGTACTATTCATTCAACTAATTCAACAGTAAAAGTTGAAAGTTATGGTAATGATTGGTATAGGTATTCTGTAACTGCTACAAACGCAAGTACTTCTGTAGGTAATTATACAATTAGAGTAACTAATGAAAGTTATCAAGATAATTGGGCTGCTAATGGTGTAGATGGTTTATATATTTTTGGCTTGCAATTTGAAGCTGGTTCTTATCCAACAAGCTATATCAAATCCAGCGGAAGTGCTACAACTCGTTTAGCAGAAACTGCTACTGGCTCTGGGAGTGCAGCTACCTTTAACGATTCAGAAGGGTGTCTGATGGCAGAGATAAGTGCTTTGGCTAATGATGGAACATTTAGAAGTTTAACAATTTCAGATGGTACAGTTACTAATAGAGTTATGTTCTCATATTTATCTACATCTAATAGTTTAAGAGCTTACATTCGAAACGCAAGTGGAGAAGTATTTTCTTTTACAAGTGGAGTTACAGATTCAACTACAATGGTAAAAACAGCTATTAAATATAAAGAAAACGATTTTCAATTTTGGGTTAATGGGATTAAAGTTGGAACTGATACAAGTGGAACAACCTTCTCTTCTAATACTTTAGACAACCTAATGTTTGACAAAGGAGATGGCGGCGATAAATTCTACGGAAAAACTAAACAAGTACAATACTTTGATACAGCATTAACAGATACACAATTAGAGGAGCTAACATCTTGGGACAGCTTCTCAGATATGGCAGAGGGACAATTATACACAATAGAATAAAAATAATATGGCACAAGCATTAAAATTTGGTAAAGGAGTATGGGCTACGAAAACTGGCTCGTCTATGGCTTATTCAGATACTAACGATAGATACAAGCCTCTACCTTTCAACGTAGAAAGAGATTCAATAGCTACAAGAGTAAACAAAGAGGGTTTAATAGAGGTAGTAGGACACGATAAACTAAGAATAGACTATACAGATACTGATAAAGGAGTAGCGTTGTTAGAGCCACAGAGAACTAATTTAGTTACAAATAGTAATGTTTTTGCTAATTGGACAAAACAAGGAAATATAACTGTAACTGATAATCAAGTAATATCGCCAGATGGTTTGCAAAACGCATCTATTATAGATTTTAGTAATGCAACATCAGCGGATAATGGCATATATAGATTTGCTGGTACTCCTTCTGCATCAGTTTCAAGAACAATATATTTAAAAGGAGCAAATGGTGGGGAAACATTACTAATAAGCGACCCAAATCAAGGTGGTGGCTTAACTGTAACCTTGAGTACTGAATGGCAAAGATTTGATTATACTGGTGGCTCTGTTTCTTTATGTGGAATATGGCTTAAAAATTCAGTAGGCAATGTAATACACGCTTATGGCACACAAATAGAAGTCGGCTCATTTCCTACATCTTACATCCCCACCTCTGGCTCAACAGTCACACGTGCTGCCGACTTAGCTAACAACGCGGGTAATAGCGAGGTGTTTAATGATAGTGAAGGAGTATTGTTTGCTGATGTAAGTGCTTTGGCTAATGATGCAAGTGTAAGGCATATTTCATTATCTGATGGAAGTACAAGCAATAGAATTATAATGGCTTTAGATTCAAATAATCAAATAAGATTTTATTTTCAAGGAACTGGAGGAAATATTTTAAGACAATTTACTGTTGCATCTATTTTATTGCCTACAAAAATTTTAATTAAATATAAATCAAACGATTTTGCATTTTGGGTAAATGGTTTTGAAGTGGAAACAAATACGTCTGCAATTACTTTTAGTGGTTTGAATAATATATCATTTAATAATCCTTATCAAGGTGGAACTTCTCCTTTATACGGCAAGACAAAAGAAATTGGCTACTACGATGAAATTTTGACGGATTCAGAACTGGAGTATCTCACAAGTTATAGGTCATTAAGCGAATTAGTAAAAGAATTAAATTTAAACATATTATAAAATGGCGAATACATTAAAATTTGGCAATAGTGAATGGTATGGCTCAGAAGGGAATATCCTTGCGTACAATGATTTAGGTGGAAACTATAAGCCGTTGCCCTTCTCTTTCAGCAGAGGCAGTTCAGCGACACGAGTTAACCAACAAGGATTAATTGAAACAGTACAAGCTAACAATGCAAGGGTTGACTATTTAGATAATACTAATGGTGCTATGCTTCTTGAACCACAGAGGACTAATTATTTACCTAATAGTGATAACGGAAGTAGTTATACAGTTTTTAGTGCTACAAAAACTTTAAATCAAGTCATATCTTTAGATGGTACTTTAAATTCCTTTACACTTGAAGGTAACGGAGATTATAACCAAGTTATAGGGGAAACTGGTTCTATAACATTACCAAGTGCTGGGGATTATACATTTTCTGTTTTTGCTAAAAAAGGAAATAATAACTTTATATATTTATTTTTTAATCAATTTAATGGTTCTTCAAATGGAGAAGCGTACTTTGATTTAGAAAATGGCACTACTTCAAGTTCTTATGGTAAAATAGAAAACTACGGAAATGGATGGTATAAATGTTCAGTTGTTGCTACTGTTGTAGGTAGTGATTTATCTGGTTGGGTTGGTTTCAGAGTTAGTTATACTTCTTCAAATTTCTTTTTTCCTACTGCAAATGATGCTAATGGGAAAAACGCACATTTTTACGGATTTCAAGTAGAGAAAGGAAGCTACGCTACATCTTACATACCAACACAAGGTACTGCCCAAACGAGGTTGGCTGAATTACAAAGTGCTAATAACATTTTATCTCACACTATATCTATAGGTGCTAATGAAGATTTTGCAATTTATTGCGAAGGTTCTTTTAAGGAATTTGGTGATATGTTATTAGGTGGAGGACAAGTTGGTAGTGATTCAACTAGTAAGTCTTATCTATGGATTGTCAATAGCACTACTCTTAGGATAACTGGTGATGGAGAGGTGTTAATGGCTAGTTGTAGTCCAGAATTATCAACAAATACAAATTATAAAATACTAGTAAAAAGAAATGGTAATGTTATAGATTTTTTTATAAATGGTGTTAAGTTAAATACTACACAAGGTGCACCAAATACTAGTTTTACAATCCGTTCATTGGGTTGGTCTTATTCCTATAGTGTTTATACAACAAGTGGAAAAATTAAAAATATAACGACATATAACACCTCATTAACAGATTCACAAGCAATAGCATTAACACAAGTGTAACAATTACACCTATAATAACAACGAGAGTAAATCTTTACATAAGAAACACAATAAGATAAGAAAATTAAAAAAACTATACAGACAATATAATAACCAATAGTTATAACTAAAAGTAAATATAATATGAAAGTAAGTAAATACGAATTCGATTCACAAGCACAGTTTAAAAGTAAATTTGATGCTTTACACACAGAAGACTCAGAAGGTAATTTAGTACCAGACTTTAGATTCGCTGCTGTTGAGCTTGGACACATAGTCTTAGAGCAAGGAGAGTATGACGAAGAAGGAGAAGAAATTACTGCTCCAGTATTGTCAGAAAACTACCACGTTGATATGGCTTGGTGGGAAGATGGAATAACTACCATAGAAGAAGAAGCTATCTTAGACGAGGATGGAATGGTAATAACTCCAGCAGTTACATCAATAGACCACCCTTACGGATGGAAGTCTTATGCTATAAACTTTGATGAAGGACAAGGTATGCACTCATTTGCTGGTGTAGACTATCAATCACACAAAATGTAATGGTAAGAGCATTAAGATATTTAGCGGACAAATTAGAATCATTTCAATTTATGTGTATCGTAATATGGAATAGGTTCTTAGACAGAATCAAGTTATGAGTATGGAAGATTTTAAATTAGCAACATTTAATTCCATCTCTTTGGTGGTTAGCTTTACGCACGTAGAAAACAGTTTAAAGATTATACTACTTCTTGCTTCTATAGTTTATACATTCCAGAAAATATACGAAGGATATAAAAGAAAGAATAGTAATGAGAAAAATAAATAAAATAATAGTACATTGTACAGCGACACAAGAATGTAAAGAAATCTCTGTTGATACTATAAGAAAATGGCACTTAAAAAGAGGCTGGTCTGATATTGGTTATCACTATGTAATTAGTTTAGATGGTCTTACACAAGTTGGTAGACCTATTGAAAGGTCTGGGGCTCACACGAAGGGAGAGAATTCAGATTCAATTGGTATCACATACGTCGGAGGAGTAGAAGCTGAAAGAGGAGAGAATGGTAAATGGATAGCAAAAGACACAAGAACTGATGAGCAAAAAAGAAGTCTTCTTAATTTACTTACAACTCTTAAGTCTATTTACGGAGATGATGTAACGATACACGGACATAGAGAATTTGCAGCAAAGTCTTGTCCTTGCTTTGATGCCTATGAAGAATACAAAGATATATGAAAAAGATATTAGATTTTTTAAGTGGTAATGTAATCAAAGAAATAGGTGGTATAATAGACAACTTATTTACTAATGATGAAGAACGCTTAGAAGCTAAGAACAAGATAATTCAAGTATTGAAAGAGAAAGAACTTGAGTTACAAAAAATGCAAACCGATATAATTATTGCAGAAGCTAAAGGTAACTGGCTACAAAGAAGCTGGAGACCTATTCTTATGTTAGCTTTTGGATTTATAGTTATTTATGTAAAGTTTATAGCACCTTTGTTTGGCTTTACTATCCCACCTTTAGAGAATGAATTTTGGAATTTACTACAACTAGGTATTGGTGGTTATGTAGTTGGTAGAAGTGCTGAAAAGATATCTAAAAACATTACTATTAATAAGAAATAAATTACTTGTTAATAACTATTTTACTTTTAATTTGTTTTTTTGGCTAGGTTTTGGGAGATTTGAACAATCTTTAAAAACAAAAAACATTATGAGGTATTTAGTTAAGTATAAGTTTTATGGTAAAGAAAAAAAATTATATAAAAATTTTTCTAATGAATCAGAAAGAGACAGATATAAAAAATGGATAAAAGACCAAAAAGGATTTAGTAGTATAAGACTCTATATTAACAAGAGTGAATTGAATGAAGCTGTAATTATACCTAAAAATAAAACAGTAAAAGAAAATTTACAATATAAACTTGTTACTAATAAACACAAGTTAAAATTTAATTATTACGTTTACTGCCTTATACATAAAAACAAAATTATATATATAGGACAATCTACAAATGTAGTAGGAAGAATTAAACAACACATAAACGAAAACACTAAAAACTTTGATAGTTGGAATGTTGTAAAGAAAGTGCCTTATGGTGCAACAGCAGATGAATTACTAGGCTATGAAAAATATTATATAAAGTTATTTAGTCCTAAATATAATATACAACACAATAGTAATGGCGAAAAAGAAGACGTTAAAGTATTGGAAGACTAAAATTGATAAAGTATTTCACGAATACATAAGAAGAAGGGATGCAGATGACCATACTGGTTATTGTAACTGTATAACTTGCCAGAAGCCTATACACTTCACAGAAAGCGATGCTGGACACTTCATTTCAAGAGGTAGATTATCTACACGCTATGACTCTAGAAACGTTTATAGTCAGTGCAGAAAATGTAATAGGTTTGAATATGGTAGACAGTATGAATACTCTTTAGCGTTAGGAGACCAGCTCTCAGAAGAACTACTTATAAAGTCAAGAGAAATATATAAGCTATCAGATGATGAATGGTTAGATATATTTAACGACTATAAAGAAAAACTACAAGAATTAAAAAGTAAGCAAAACTTCTAGTTTGTTAATAACTATTATATAATATATAGTTTTATAAGCCTATGTATTACTTATATTTGTAAAGGAATATATCTTGTTTTTTGTTTAGGCTACTAACTAGCTGAATTAAGCCACTCGTTAAGGGTGGTTTTTTTTATTTTACAGATATGACAAAAAGTATTTTAAAAAAAGTATGTTTATAATTTGTTTATAAGAATTATTTATTTGTATATTTGTTTAAAACAAAAACAATGTATTTAACAGAAAGATTAAAACCAGAACACAAAGCAAAGCTAGAAAACCAAAACTTTCACTATCCGTTAGTAGTAGAAGAAGTAACTCAAGAGCTAGAAACAAAAACTAAAGTAAGTGATTTATCTTATGGGGTTGTAATGAGTTTACACACCTTACTAAGTTATTACAACAGTCCTTACGAGCTATTTAAAGAAGTATAAGATGACATATTCAGAAGACGTAAAAAGAACATCAAGCCCAGATACTATAGACTACTTAAACGCTAGAATAGAAGCGTTAGAAAACAAGGTTAGAGAATTAGAAACAGAAATAAGAATTAATAATTTAAACAAAAAACAATGAACAAAGACAAGCTATTAGAGATGTATAATACTTACGAGTTAAGTAAAGAAGATTTCTTTAAACACCAACACTACACAATTATTACTAGACAAGGAATTGATAAGATTCAAGCTAAAGCTAAGATTCAAATCAACTACGAAGTAATAAGATGTGAGCCAAACTACGCAGTATTTAAAGCTATAGCAAGTAAAGGAGCTGCTAACATAGAAACATTTGGAAGTGCCTTAAAAGGGGACTCATACAAAGAATCAACTACTAACTCTTGGTATGTTGCTGAGATGGCTGAGAAGCGAGCTATGAGCAGAGCAGTTCTTAAGTTAACTGGCTTTTATGAGCTAGGAGTATTTGGAGAAGACGAATCAGAATCATTTAAAAGAAAGTAATAATAACAATTAAAAACAATCAATTATGAGTGCATTAATCAATTTTAGTTTAAACGTAGCAAAGCTACCAAAAGAGAAGTTTATCGCTGGCAAAGATGGAAACGTCTATGTTAACCTTACAATGTCAGTTAATGACGAAACAAGATACGGAAACAATGTAGGGGTTTATGTTAGTCAAACACAAGAAGAAAGAGAGGCTAAGAAAAAGAAAGAGTATCTATCAAATGGTAAAGTTGTTTGGAACAATGGTACTATAGTCAACGCAGAGAAAGAAGAGAAAGTTGTGACTCAAGAAGCTGAGACTTCTGACTTACCATTTTAAACTTAAGGGCGGTGTAATAACCGCCTTTTTTATTACCTTTACAAAAAACAAAACAAAAGATGACAGAAGAAGATACAACTAAAAATATGTTAATGGAGCTTATAGCTGAGGAGTGTACAATAGATACTTCAGAAGTTATTGACTACCCGCCTAGTGCCTTAAGTTTTGGTCATTCTACCATACAAACAAAAGGAGGAGAATTAAAATATCCAATTTCTTTGGGCAGCTATGGCAATCTCTCTGTAGTGACAGCTCCACCAAAATCAAAAAAAAGTTTTTACTGCTCTCTTTTAGCAAGTGTTTATTTAAGTGGTGCTAATAACTTTGGTGGTAAACTTAGAGGTCATAGAGATGGTCGCTGTTTAATTCATATAGACACAGAGATGGGGCATTGGCACGCTGCTAGGAGCTTTAAAAGGATAGAGGATATGAGCAATACAAAAGAAGTTGGCTGCTATAAAACATTTGCTCTTAGGACTGTAGGATATAAAGAGAGGTTAGAGTTTTTAGAATATGTATTAGAACAAAATAAAGGAAAAAACGGTCTTGTTATTCTAGATGGCGTAGCTGATATCGTTGCAGATGTCAATGATTTAATTTCTTGTAATGCAGCAGTTTCAAAACTTATGCAACTATCAACCAAGTTTGACTGTCATATTTTATGTGTAATACACCAGAACTTTGGAAGTTCTAAAATGACTGGTCATTTAGGTTCATTTCTTGAGAAGAAAGCGGAACTAGTTACTTCATTAGAATTAAACACAACTAACAAAGACCTTGTAACAGTAAAATGTATGCGAAGCAGAGGTTATCCATTTGAAACATTTAGCTTTACTATTAATGAATTTGGTCTGCCTTGTATTTGGGCTGACATTTATGACCCTTTAGAGTACTTTGTACCTAGAACATTAACGAAATCAACTTTATGAAAACACTCTTAGAATTAGCATTTGACAAACACAAAGACTGGATTAATATAGTAAGGTCTTTTGGGTGCAACCCTAGTAGTGCAGAAGACATTGTCTCCGAAATGTATATCCAGCTCCATCACGATATTGTGAAGGGGTTGGATTTATCTTTTAATGGAGATATAAACCACTATTATTGTTATAAGGTTTTAAGAGGTATTTATTGCAACATATATAAAAAGGAAGCTAAACAGATTAAAATTTATTTAGAAGACATAGACGAGCTTAAACAAGCAGAGAATCTAGGTATTGATGAAGTAGAGTATGCAGCTCGTAAACAGCAAATAGATTCTATACTAGATAATATGTATTGGTACGACAAAAAGGTATTTGAAATATGTGCTAGTGGTAAATCAGTAGCATCTTTAAGTAGAGATACTGGTATAAGTTATTACTCACTTTATAACACATATACTAACGCTAAAAAATATATAAAAGAAAAGTTATGAGTTTAATAAGAAACACAAAACAGATAAGACAAACAATAGATTTTACTGGAATTGAAAGCGGTAAAATACATCCAACAGACATTGATGTAGTTTTAGAGTTTGATAACGAGGTGTTGATATTAATGGAAGTTAAAAGAAAAGGTAATAAAATACCAATAGGTCAAAGATTAGTATTAGAAAGAATAGCTGACTCTTGGCACACTAACAAGGTCGTTGTTTTATATGTTACGCATAACTTCAAAAATGACGATAAGGACATTCCGTTAAATGAATGTAATGTAGATAGTATTTACATAAATAAAGAATGGAAAGAAGCAAAGAATGAAATAACACTTAGTAATACATTGAAGGGTTTTAGTAAAAAATGGAATATTAAAAAATTTAGATTATGAGATTAGGAGACTTAGTTTATTACATCACTTACTATACTGGAATACGTTGGATGGTAAAGAAGATTTGGGGAGACGATTGTGGCTGCGATGAAAGGCAGAAGAAACTTAATGAATGGTCAGATATAGATATAGAGCTATGACAATAAAAGATAGAGAAGATTGGGTAGACTTTAAAGCTAATTTAACAACAAAGCTAACGCAACCACAATACAAGCTATTATGTACGCTGCACGCACGTTATTACAAACATAAGTATTACGAGCCTTGTAGTTGTAGACCTAAAGAAATAGTAATGTGGATTAAAGATATTGATAACTTATATAATAAATGATGATAAAAGAAATACATAAATGGGAACAGTCCGTAGTAACATTATTAAACCTAGATGGATGGACATTAAATCATACTGGAGAAGGTAGTATGAGTTGGGATGCTGAGGGAAAGACACCATTTCCAAAATCTCAAGACTGTGTTATAGAGATGAAGTTTAGAAATAAATACTATGAAACTAAGATTATAGAAAAGGCTAAGTTTGATAAATTAATAGCAACTGGTAAGATAGCTTTGTATTTTGTAAATGACCCTAAAGGTAATTATATGTTTTGGCTTAATAACCTAAAAGACTTAGAGGTAAAGAATATGTATTGTCCAGACACTACGCTATGGGGCAATAAGAAAGTATCTAAGCCTTGTTATTTACTTAAAGAAAGCGATGCAACTATAATAAATATAAACGAAAAAGATACTGAGCTAGGAATATGGGATAGTTATTTTAAGATGGGAGAATAAAAAAAATAAAAAAAAAGTGTTTATAATTTGTTTATAACGTTTATTATGTTGTATATTGCAATATATTAATAAACAAAAACAATATTATGGCAACAGAAACATTTAACGAAATTAAAGAAATCACAAGTAAGGTTCTTAAAAAATTTAATTGCTCAGAAGATTTATTAGACGATTTAATAAAAATAAATTTAGATACAATAAATAAATGCTAACACAATTAGACGATTTAAACAAAGAGTTAAAAGACATTGATAGGACACTAAGAACAGAAGTTCCTAAGGATTTAAAACAAAAATTACTTAATAGACAAGAAATAATTAGAAGTATAATTTATAACATTTACTAAAACCAAACAAAATGAAAAAGACAAAAACTGGATTACACATTGACGTTAAAGACAAAAGAATTAAAGTTTACACAGAAAAAGAATTACAGAAGATTAGAGAAAGAGAAATGATGAGAGATGATGTCGTTATAGTATTTACTCTTGCTGGATTACTTATCTGTATAGGTGTTATTATAGGGGCTTCTTTATAATGACCTTACTACAAAAACAATCTTATAACCTTTGGTTTAACCACATTGCTGAGAAAGTAATGGAGTGGAGAGATGCTAAACCAGCTAACAAAGAATTAAGAAACTTCGTTAAAGGTATGAGTGAAATAGGACAATACGTTAACCAACTAAATATAGAGAACGATGTTCTACTAAAAAGAGTTAGTATGATTAGAGCTGACAAGAACAAAGCTATAACACAACTACAACAGCAGATAGAAGACCTAAACGAACAATTAAAACAATTTGATATATGAACGAATGGGATGAATACACAAACCAGCCAGACGAACTAACAGAATGTAGAACTTGTGGAACTGAAACTAACGGAGACACTTACTGTTCTAGGTCTTGTTATAACTACGATACAGAATGATACTACTAGTAGATGCAGATAGTTTAATCTTTGCTTCTTGTTATAAGAAACGAGACAAGCCAGAAGATGATAAATACTATAGAGATATAGAAGATGCTCAAGCTAAATTTGACGAGCAGTTTATGAGTATTGTAAACAAGCTAGAGGATATGTACCCAATAGAAAGAGTGGTAACATTTAGTGGCTCAAAAGGAAACTTTAGAAAACTAATCACACCAGTATATAAAGCCAATAGAAAAAAACAAGAGTTACCACCTCTATTAGACGAGATGCACCAATTCGTGAAAGATGAATACGATAGCATTTGGGGTTATGGTATAGAGACAGATGATATGGTCGCTAGATACTGGAAAGGATTGTCTGACGAAGTAGGAAGAGATAATGTTATGATAGTAAGCATAGATAAGGACTATAAGCAGTTCCCTTGTCTTATGTACAACTACCACTACAAACATAAGGAAGTGTTAGATATAAGCGAAGATGAGGCTTTATATAACTTCTACGAGCAAATGATAATAGGAGATACAGCAGACAATGTAAATTACTTTAAGGGTAAGGGTAAAAAGTTTGCAGAGAAATACTTAAAAGAATGTGATACTAAATACCAATATACTAGGAAGATGTTAGAGTTGTTTAAACAAGACTACAAAGGTAAAGGACGTCAGAAGTATTCTGAGTGTTATCACTTACTAAAACTAAGAACTGAATGATAAGATTTGTACACGACCTAGATATAGTTCTAGAGGCAATAGAAAACGAGGACTATAAAGATGCAGTAGCAATGATTAAAGATATAAAAGAAGATTTAAGAATATTAGCATTACTATAAAATAAAATTATGAGAGCAACCTATTTACATTACGAGAACGGAAAAGGCTATGACGTTATAGACTTTATTAAAGATTATGAACTAAACTTCAATAGAGGAAATATAATTAAGTATATTTGTCGAAGCGGTAAGAAAGACGATGAACTTAAAGACCTAGAGAAAGCAGCAGATTACTTAAGACGTGAGATAGAATACCTAAGAGAACAGCAACAACAATGGATAGAGAAGAACAAATAAAATACTACGAAGATATGGAACAAAAAGAACTAGAACACCAAGAAGGTGTAAGAGGAGTAAAAGACGAAGTAAGTGAGCCAATAAGCGATAGACACTTAAACTATTTAAAGAGTGTACTAATAAGTCAATTACTATTAGAATCAAATGATGAGCTGCAAGGAAGTAAAGGCTTTAAACAAAACGTAAAGCACCAAGTAAATAAAACATCAAAGATACTAGAGAAAGAATATCAACAAGGGTTTAATGTAATATACAACAACAACCCAGAGATGTGTACAAACGTGCTAAACAAAATAGACAGCTTAATACATAAAATAAAAACAGCTTCTATAGACGAGCTAGTAATGATAGATGCTTTAATAGACAACTACTTTGAAAACAAAGACGAACTAATAAAAACACAAACAGCAGAATTTAATAAAATAGATTGATATGTATATAAATATAGAATTAAAAGATGCAGAACGTAAAGACTACTATAAATTCCTAATCAATGGAGTTAACTTAGGAGAATGGGAAAGAAGCGAATTAAGATACTTAATAGAAGTAATAGATAATAAGATATGAAAATAGAAACAATAGCAAATACAATTAAAGAACTCACAGACGTAAACATACTAGAACAAAGCAGACGTAGAAGCGTAGTAGAAATGCGAAGCGTAGCAAACAAATATCTAGTAGACGTACTAAGACTTAGATGGTCAGACATAGTTAGGGAGTATGCAGTAAACGGATTCAATACAACACACGCAAGCGTAATACATAGCGTAAACACATACGACCAACACAACTATTATAACTCAGACCTAGACCTTATATATGAAACTCTTATAAATAGCAGTAAGATGAACATAATAAAACGAGTCAATAAAATGACAGCTGAGCAAATAGAAAAAGTAGAAGCTATACTACAAGACTAAAAAAAAGTAAATCTGTTTATATATAAATACAATAAATAGACTATGGCATACAATACAGAAGACTTAAGAAAGGAAAGCATTGAAGTAATAAAAAAACATAACCTAATATTTATAGGCGATATAATGGCTTATACTGGGTTTAGTAAGCGTGCCTTCTATGACCATAAATTGCAAGAATGTAACGATATAAAAAGCGAATTAGCAAAGAATAGAATAAATATGAAGATATCTATGAGAGCTAAATGGTACGCAAGTGATAACGCTACATTGCAAATAGGACTAATGAAACTTATAGCAGACGATGAAGAAGCACATAGGCTAAACGGAACAAAGAGAGAAGTTAAACACGATACAACAGACAAAGAGATAAATATTAAGATACACAGATAATTGGAAGTAAACGTTAATGTAGTATTTGAACATCTCTTAGACAGTCAAACTAAGATAGTAGTGGAGCAAGGTGGAACTAGGTCTGGAAAGACTTACAATATTTTGCTCTATATTATTTTTAACTATTGCCAAGTAAACAAAGGTAAGACTATAACAATATGTAGAAAGACATTCCCAGCAGTACGCTCTTCTGTAATGAGAGACTTTATAGACATACTTAAACAACATAAAAAGTATGATGAGGCTAATCATAATAAGTCTAATAGCGAATACACCTTAGATGGCAACCTAGTAGAGTTTATAAGCGTAGACCAACCACAGAAGATTAGAGGACGTAAGAGAGAGTTTCTTTTTATTAATGAAGCTAATGAACTAGACTACGAGGACTGGCAACAATTAGTCTTTAGAACAACTGAAAAGATAGTAGTCGATTACAACCCTTCAGACGAATACCATTGGTTATACGACAAAGTGCTGTCTAGAGACGATGTAGAGTTTTATAAGACCACATACTTAGACAACAAGTTTTTAGATGATAGCATAGTAAAAGAGATAGAACGCTTAAAAGATACAGACGAACAATACTGGCAGATATACGGACTAGGAGAGAAAGGTGTAAGTAAGGCTACTATATTTAACTATATAGAAGTACCACATATACCACACGATGCTGAACTTATTAGTTATGGAGCAGATGCTGGTTATACAAATGACCCAAGCACTTTAGTTAGTGTGTACAAGAAAGACCACAACTTATACATCAAAGAGCATCTATATAGAACAATGATGACTACAAGAGATTTAAGCGACCATTTCAAACAAGAGGTACAAAGACGAAGCCCTATCTATTTTGATGCAGCAGAGCCTAGACTAATAGACGAGCTAAGACGTATGGGGCATAACATACAACCTAGCTTAAAAGGTAGAGACAGTATCAATGCTGGTATAGACTTACTAAAGAGATTTAAGATACATATAACAAGCGACAGCAATAACGCTATACAAGAGTTTAGGAACTACAAATGGCTAGAGGATAGAAGCGGTAAGCTAACAAATAAGCCAGTAGATAAAAACAATCACATAATAGATGCTGTAAGATATGCTACTTACTCAATAATGAGTAGACCTAACTTTGGAAAATATGCAGTATCTTAATCTGTTGGCTAAAAGTTTTCGTAAAGTTTTCGTAAGTTTTATGTTTATAATTTGTTTATAACTAAAATAATGTCGTATATTTGTAGGGAACAAAAACAACAATACTATGACAACTATTAACAATTACTTTTGGAATCACGAATACAGACACGAAATGAGAGACTTAAAACCATCTGTTAAAATGGAAGTGTATAACGTATTTTTAGAATTTGACCTAAACCCTAGTGATATTTCAGATTTACATTACCAATTAATATGTGAGGTTGTTGGAGATTACACAATACAAGGAGAGGATGTTAATAATAGAAAAGTTAGATTACAGAAATCTTATAAATAAAAAAAAACTAAAAGCATTATTAGATGTAAATTGTTAGAGTATATGAAACAACTAACTGCATCGAGGATGTTTCTTAAAAAGTATAAATATGTATTGGTTGAGTTTATGAGATAACAACCCATTAGTAAGAAATTTAAGATAGGCGATTTAACCCTTGCAGAAATGTAGGGGTTTTTTTGTATCTTATAGTCACTAAAATAAATTAAAAATGTTTATATATTAATATGGAAGTAAAATTAAGCATACCTACAACTCTAAATGAGATTACACTAGGACAGTATCAAGAGTTTGCTAAGTTAGATGTAGCAAAGGAATCAGAAGTACAATCTAAGATGATAGAGATATTCTGTCAAGTACCTAACCAAGTTGTTAGAAATATGAAAGCAACTGATATAGTAGACATCTGTACTATATTAAATAATATGTTTGATACTAACCACCAACTAATAAATAGGTTTAAATTAGGCAAACAAGAATATGGATTTATACCTAGCTTAGAAGATATGAGCTTTGGGGAATACGTTGACCTAGACACTTACATAGGAGACAACAATAACCTACATAGGGCTATGAATGTGTTATACAGACCTATTGACTTTAAGCAAGGGGATAGATACAAGATTAAAGACTATAACCCAGACACAAACGAAGATGCTAAGGACTATCCATTAGATGCAGTATTAGGAGCCATTGTTTTTTTTTACGATTTAGGGAAGGACTTATCGACAGTTATGCTGAACTCTTCGAATCAAGCGAACGAGGAGACCTTAGTGCAGTATCTAACTTCTCTGCCAAATGGGGTTGGTACAATTCAATCTATGGAATCGCTAACGGAGATATTACAAAGTTTGAAAATATCACTAAACTAAATGTTCACGAGTGTTTAACATTCTTAGCATATACAAAAGAGAAAAACGAAATAGAATCAAGGAATATAAAAAGTAAATTCAAATGATAGAAATAGTAAAACATTTATTTGGTACTTGTGGAGAAAGTCACTTGAACCTTGTATCTATATCAATTTTAGTTGTGTTTTTTGTAACAACTTTGAAAACCATTAAAATGACAGAGAATGAGTAATACTGGAATAAGAGGATTTTATTTATTAACTGAAACAATAGAGGCACAGCTTCTAAGTGATGTAAACGTAAATACAGTTACAACTGGAGATATATATGATATTGACTTATCTAAGCAAAGTATATTCCCTTTATCACACATAATAATAAACAATGTAAATGCTGAAGAATCTGTATTAAGGTTTAACATATCAGTATTATCAATGGATGTTGTAGATGAAAGCAAAGAGAAAACAGAGGATATATTTAGAGGCAACAATAACGAGCAAGATATACTTAACACACAATTAGGAGTTTTAAATAAACTAGTAATGGTGTTGCGTAAAGGAGACTTATATAGTAATCAGTATGCTTTAGATGGAGATGCAAGCCTAGAGCCTTTCTATGATAGATTTGAAAACAAAGTAGCTGGATGGACAGCAACTATGGATGTGTTAGTAGCTAACGATATAACTATATGCTAAACAAAGAAACCCAAGACTCTCTTAATGGATTTGCTAAGTATGTTATACAGCAATCTAGAAGTAACTTAACTAAAGGTAAAAAGAATGCTTCTAGTAGTCTATATAAGAGTTTAGGGTATGATGTAGAGCAGACAGCAAAAGGGTTTAGCTTAACCTTTGAAATGGAGGATTATGGAACGTTTCAAGATTTAGGTGTTAAAGGTAAAGTTAAAAGTAACAAAGCACCTAACAGCCCATATAGATTTGGAACTGGAAGCGGTAAAAAGGGAGGGTTAACAAAAAGTATTAACAAGTGGGTAAGACGTAAAGGCATACAGTTCAGAGATAAGAAGAGTGGTAGGTTCTTAAGCTATGATAGCACATCTTACTTAATAAGTAGAAGTATATATCAAACTGGAATAAAAGCTAGTTTGTTTTTTACAAAACCTTTTAGGGCAGCTTTCAAACGCTTACCAGATGAATTATTAGAAGCATACTCAATAGGATTAGAAAAACAGATACAAGTAAACATAAACAAAAAGTAAAATGCAAACTCAAATAAACTTACGAAGCCCTTTTTATGTAAAGGTTAAACAAGATGGCTTAACATCTGTTAGGCTAGATTTACACGTTTATACTGGAGATTTCGTGTCTAATGCAAGTGTGCCAGACAGCACAAAGAGATATCAAATAACTAAAGAGCCAATAGGCACTAATAACTTTGTAGTTTTTGAGGTTAGCGAATTGATAAGAGATTATTTAGAGATAGAGTTTGATGGTCAGTATGTCGGTCAAAATGTTTGGATAAATATAATATATGCAGCAGTTGGAGGAAGTGGAGGCGGTATAGAGCCAGACAATACAAACGGTTTTTGTGGTTTTGATGGCTATGGATATTTTGAAGAGGGTGCTAACCCTATAATTAACGATGCTGCTTTGATTAGTAATAACGTTATTTTAAAGTTAGATGATTCTGCTGTTGTTATACCAGTAAACACTTCTATTGTTTATTCAGTAGCTTTTGTTTTAAATGGTGAAGTTGTTAAATCTATTTCTTTATCAGAAAACGATAAAAGTGCAGAACAAATAGACTATGCTACTAATGGCTATTCTTATGCTGATACATTTCAAGGTAGGGTTATTTTAGCTGGTGGTATTTTTGAAGACAATGTTTGTTTACAAGGATTTGAGGACGAGTTTACACTTATGGACTGTGATAGCATTCATATTAGCTATACTCAAAATGGTGTTAATAAAGTAAAAATTATAGATGTTAAAAACATACAAGAATGTAAATACGACCCTATCAAAGTTACTTTTGTAAATAAGTTTGGAGCTTTACAAGATATAATGTTCTTTAAAAAGTCAATAGAAAAAACAGAGGTTAAAGGGGAGGAGTTTAAATCTTCTGTATTTGACTTAAGCACACTTACATATAAAACATACCAACACCAGCAGACTCAATTTATGGTACAAGGTAACGACAGTATAACAATGAATACTGGATATATGCCAGAAGACTATAACCAAGTCATAGAACAATTAATGTTAAGTGAACAAGTATGGGGTACTTTTATAACAGATAC